>Ga0307421_1000496_pt1 | contig 25352 bp, 18 predicted proteins | sample SalMarWE160270MG_FD_202163 | JGI IMG/M metagenome (GOLD analysis project Ga0307421, IMG submission 202163) | Salt marsh sediment microbial communities from the Plum Island Ecosystem LTER, Massachusetts, United States - WE1602-70 | ecosystem: Environmental > Aquatic > Marine > Intertidal zone >... | reverse complement strand
CCATCCAGTAGTCGAGCGCATCGACATTGTCGTACCAATCGAGGGCGGCTTTTCGGAACCCCTCCTCTCCATCCCATACGGCGGGAAGGTACGAGGCAACGTCCACCAGCGAGGCTTCAGGCAGGGCATACAAGGTGAATGGGTCGGGCTCCGCCAGCACCTCGAGCCCGGCCCCCACCGCAGCCCGGGTGGCCTCCTCGGTGAAGGTGACGTAGTAGGCCACGTCGTAGAGCGCCATATGGACAACGCCTCGGTCGAGATTGAAACCCGGGTATTTGAGATCGGGGATCGGATTCGACGGCCGCAGGCTCATCTCGGAGGCGTTGAGGAAGTGGAATTCCGTCGTCAGCGAAGACTCAAACAGCAGCCCCTCCATCGACGGGTGCCCTTCGCTCCAATACCCGGTGAGCATGAGCGCCATCGGTGTGCCGTATCGGCCCAGATCGCTGTTGGCCTCCCACATCACCCGGCCCGGTGGCTCGTCGTCGAGCGCCTCCATGAGCGCCTGGTATTCGGGGTAGCTCCCTTTGCCTTCATATCCGCTGTAGTTCCACCCGGCCCATCCCGGGGTCTTGTGCACCGAGAACAGAGACAGGTTCATGAAGAGGAGCACCCCGGCGCCGGCGGTGACCCATACCGTCCGCGGAGCCGGGCGCCACAGCGCAACCAGCATCACCAGGGCCAGGAGCGCCGCCGATCCGGCGGCGATGCCTCCAAGCTGGAGAATGCTTGCTCCCCGGCCCGAGTAGAAGGGAACGGCTCCCACCAGCCACACCACCAACGAGCCCAGCGACATCGAGCCGATGGCGACGTACATATCCGGGGGCACGGGCCGCTCCACAACAAAGGCGAGTAGGGCCGGGGCCGCCCCTAGCCCACACAGCACCGCGACGAGAGCCATCACATACAGCCTGTCGGAGATGGACCCGGATAGATGCAGGTTGATGATGATGGCCGCACCCTCTCCCGCCGCCAGGAGTGCCACCAGCGCGGCAAACACACGTCCGGGCGTCACCTGCCGCAGCCGCCGGGCGATGGCGGCAAGCAGCATGCCGACAAAAAGCCCGGCGAAGAGGAACACGCCAAAATAGAAATAGGGCAGCCAGCGGGAGTTGAGCGTGTCCCGGTACATAATCGAGGCAAAGGGGACACCCGCAAAAACGTAGAAGACGATGACGGGAAAGGCCATCATAAGGATGGCCGGGCCGATGGCTTTGCGCCGCGCCGCCGCCCAGACGATGCCGCCGACGGCGAGCAGGAGCAGCGGAGCCAGGTCTCGAGCCGGGCACGCCGTCTCGCAATAGCCCCCAAAATCCGGCCACAGCCAGTGTTTCCAGTCCTGGCGCGGCCACCACTTCATGCTCGTCATCAGGCCACCCAGCTTGCGGACCACAACAGGTACGGCCCACCAGGCGGCAAAAAGGAATCCGAGCACCCAAGATCCAAAAACGGCCTCGACTCCTTTGCGCCGGTACAGAAGAGCCACGGAAGCCACGACGGCCACTGAGGCGGTGACGACATGCGACAGTGCGGTCAGCGCCAGGAGAACCGCCGCGCCCACAGTGAAGCCCCTCCCCTTCCTGGTGTTCCGGGTCAGCAAGCCCAGATAGAAAAGCGACAGAGCCATCGACCAGGAGTACGAGTACTCCCCGGCCAACGTCGACAGGGTGTTCCCCCCAAGAATCGAGTAATTCTCCATCAGCACAAAAAAGCCCCCGGCAACACCTCCAACCACCGCCACGGCACGATCGAAACCCATCGAACGGGCGAAGTAGTAGGCGGCCGGTGGCATGGCAACCAGGCCGGCAACGGTCACCAGCTTGAAGGCCACCCCGTAGGGCAGGAACACATCGAGCAGAACGATGGCGAAGGCGGGCAGCGGGAAGTAGAAGTAGAGAACCGGGAAGCCGGCGTACCAATCTCCGCTCCAGCCCAAGAGCCGCCCCGAAGGGAGCACCGAATCCCGCAGCGTGGCCGGCAGCAGCACGTGCGCCCCCATGTCGCCGCCCGTCGGGGTGTTGGCCAAGAAGATCTGGTCGGGCCGCATCAGCGCAAAGATCGCCATCGACACGGTGCCGATGGCGACCAGGATAAAGACGCGCGCCACCCTCTCAGGACTTGGGCCCGACAGCGGATCCGACAGGAGAGTTCCGGGAGCCTGGTTCACTGCGCCAGCAGGCTACCGCGGGTGCAGAGGGAGTAGGCGCCTGATCTCAGTAGGGGCGGGATTTTTCGAGAACCACGGTGAGGTCGATCACTTCGCCGGCGGCGTTCCACCAGCGGTGCTCACACCGGTGACAGGAGCGGAAATCGACCTCTGTCTCGTCGGACAGCGTGAGGCCGATCTCGATGACGTCCGCAGCTCCACACTGCGGACAGACGACACCTGCGGGGTGAGCACGCCGTGCGCTATGCGTGCGCATCTGTCCTTCCTCCTTATCCGACCTGTTGTTCTTCGGCAGGCCGGAGGCGAGGACTTAGCGCCTCTTCTTCGAGTTTGCCCACGTAGCGCGATCGACGCCGGCCGTCCTCGGTCCAATAGGCGTACCAGTACGGCCCGTGGGGGCAGCGGGTGCAGTTCTGCTTGCCGCATTTCACGTGCTGCAAACGCAAGTGCACCTTCGGCGTCGACCCGAAGCTCACCCCCTTCGATTCGAGACGAGCCTTGGCCAGGATGAGCAGCCGTCGCAGATCGTGCTCATCCATCTCCTTGACTGCTTCGAGCACGTCAGGGTCGAGAGGCATGATCGCCTCAGATCCTGGGCATCAGGCGACCTCGAGTGAAGTGAACAGAGGTCCTGCCGGCTCACGCCGGTCGGTCAGCGTCCACCCGAGCGGCGGGGTGAGCCGGTCGGCATGCTGCACGCAGAACGCGTAGCCGGCGCCGGGAACCACAGGCTCGGTGAGGTCCTCCAGCCAAACCAGGCGTTGCCGGTAGTCGAAGGCCATAACGATGGCCGCAGGCCCACTACATCGAACACACCGCTCAATCATGCCGGCCACTTTACATCGATGTAACTACGGGCGCGTGATTCTGCTGGTGTTGTTCTTACGCGCGCTGACCGCGCGTAAGTCGGTTTTGTCATTCGACGCTCCCCGACCCTACGTCTTCTGTGCCCGATATCGGCGAAGCCGCCGCCAGCCCCAGACCCGACCCGCCGCGAACACTCCAAGCCACCGAAAACGGTGCCGACGATTCCACCAGATAGGCGGCGGCGTCGCTCGAAGCGACCTCGATCTCGAGAGGACGACCCGCCTCGATGAGGACCTGCTCACCGACCAGCCCATCATCGGTGATGGCGCTGACCGTCACTGCAATGGTCTCCTCACTCGAGTTGAGGAGCCACAAGGAGGCTTTGCCGTTAGCCGTCGTCCGGGGCCCGGGCACGAGCCAGCGGTTAGTCGGCTGCGCGATGCCCGGCATGACGGCGACTCCGGACTCGTTGCTGGACACCACACCCGCCACCACGGGGCTACTGGCCACCAGCCTGGCGCCTGCCACTTCGTACCCCTCGAGCGCAGGATCGATTCGCATCACCGACTGCGGTCCGAGCGAATCGCCCAAGACATCGAAGATGGTCCCGTCGAGGGTGAGAACATCGATGCTGAATTCCACCTCTCCAGCGCCGACGTTTGCGATCACGATCTCCCCGTCCAGGCCTTCGGCTCGGGTAATGGGAAATTCCCAGGCCAGGCTCTCATCGACACCCGCCCACCAGTCCTCGTCATCTTCGGTGCCGAAGGTCATTGCCGGGACGATGGTTCCCTCTTCGGTCTCCACCGACACCACAATCTCCAGGCGCTGCGGAAGCTCCGTCTCGAGATCGATGTCTACCCACTCTTCCGGCTGCACCGTGATGCTCCGCAGGTCGCCGATCGCCTCCTCGCCCAGCTCGGAGATGATCGTCAACTTCACCTTGGCACTCTCGAGGAACGGATTGAAGAGCCGGAGGATCAAGTGCTCTCCGGGCATGGTCGATCCACCAAGGAAATGCGAGACATCCGGGCCCTCCGCCACACAGGCATCGGCGGCAACCATCTCCGCCCCTTCCACCACCACCGCGGCCGCAGCCGGCCCCGCACTGAACTCGATGAACGACGGCGAATCGCCCCGTTGTGCCACAGAGCTGAGGCCGATGCCGGCAGCGCCGGGACCGGGCACTTCGACGGTTGCCTCGTCCGGAGCTTCGCCCGGAATGGCCACGGGGAAGGTCAAAGACACAGTGGCCGCTTCCAGCGAAGCGACGGCAAGGAAGGAATCTCGTGTTGCGGTCGACTGTGCCCAAGGGCAGTACCAGATGCTCCTGTCGACCGGCGACGACAAGCCCGGGGGCTCTATGTAGCGTCCCGCGAGCGGAGCGGGCAAATCGGGCGGCTTGGGAGCCAAGAGGACGGCCGCGCCGATGGCCCCGATGAGCAGACCCAATAGAAGGCGCCTCATGCGTCCCTCCGTCCCCGCGCCCGGCCCACGAAGCCCAACACCACAAGAAGCGCCAGCCAGGCCGCGGCCGCCACTGCCAGGTTCCGCCTTGGCTCATACCCGGCAAAATGAACCTCGTCGCCCGAAGCGGTCACAGTATTGGCCCACCCCTCTTGTGACCACTCGCCCGGCCCCCAGCGGTAGTCGGCGTTCTCGGCGATGGTGACCGTGCCGCCCGAGCCCGGGGCGTGATAACCGGTCCCGTCGCGCACCCACACGACGCCGTCATCGCCGATGGCCACGGCTGCTTCGACGTTGTTGCGGAACGTGTAGAAGTCAAGGCTGGGAAGAGGCACCATGTCGAGCTGGCCCTCGAACCGCGACTCGAAGCTGGTCTCCAGAGACTCGAGGAAAACCACCCAGCCGATACCGAATGGGGCCAAACGCTCCCCGGCGCGTCGCACCTCACCGTCGAGGATGTCGGTCAGCACCTGCTCGAGGGCATCGTCGCCGAGACGCGGCTCGTTCAGGTACAGCTCCCACGAGTACGGGTACGGCGGCGTGAACACCCGGTAGCCGACTCCCTCGAGGTCTCTGGCCTCCCCCGGAAGATCTTCGGCCGGCCCAAAGACCAGTACCCGGGTCGGCTCCTCATTCTGGGCGACCATAAAACCGAACTGCTCGCCGTGTTGATCCTCGGGAAGGCCGGCCCGGCCGCCCAAAGAGGCGAGCACCGAGGCCGCCAGAACCAGAACCGCCGAGAGGGTCCCCAGGGCTGCGAGCGACGAAAGAGCCCCACCCATCTCTCTGCGCCGATCCCGGGACTCGAGAGCTGCGCCCACAACGATGGCGCTTCCCAAGGCGACCGCCATGAGGCCGGCGATCTCGCCTTCCCGGCCCACGCCGTAGTTGCCGGCGCGTGCCGCCACCGCTCCCAGGACCGCGATCAGCCCACCCCAGCCGGCGACGGTGGCCATGGCCCGATCCGACCCGACGAGTGTCCCCACCAGCGCCACCACCAGGCCGCCCAGCACGAACCACTCCATCTCTCCCGCCGGAGCCCAGAATGCCGCCGGCCCGGATCGCAGCACATCGAGGAGATCTGCGTAGAGGATCCAGGGAAGAAGCAGGGGAACGGCCAGGGCAAGCGCAATCACGGCCCGCAGTGCTCCAACCCAGCGGCGGCCCACTCCCACCAGCCCCCACAGAAGCATGACCACCGCCGGCATCATCAAGGCCGCGGGCGCAAAGGCGCCAACGATGCCCGTGGCAATGGTGGCCCCGGCCATTCGGCCCAATCGAGCCCACCAAGACCGCGGCCATTGAGCCATGACCGAAAGCAGGGCCCAGGGCATGGCGCCCAGAGCGATCAGACTCGACCAGCCCCCGTCGCCGGCAATCACCCTGATCGTCGGCCCGGCCATAAGCACCACGCCGGCCAGATAGCCGGCCACAGAGCCCACACCCCATCGCCGCAGCATGCGGCCCGTTCCCAGCGCCCCGGCGGCAAAGGCCCCGACAATCAAAACGGACACTGCAAGACCCGGCCTATTGAGAAGCAGAAGCTGCACGATCCCCGTGGCCGCGACCTCGGGCCGCAGCACCTCGGGCGACCCCAGGCCCGCCGGGTTCCAGCCACCGGCATAGGCGCCGAGGGCATCGGTCGCCGAGGGCGCAGGAGGCAGCGAGTAGCTGCTGATAGGCAAGCCGCCGGTCACGATGGCCCGGGTGGCCATGAAGGCGAATACCACGACAAGCAAGCTGGTGATCACCGCAGGGCGGCGGAGCTGTTGCTGCCCCGCCTGCACCACACCAGACAGCCCGGCCAGCGCGCCGTCGGGGAACCGTGCCCGGAGACGCGCCAGTGACTCGTCGTACAATTCGCGGAGACGAGCGGAACCCCCGGTCTGGAAGCGGAACAGCTCCTCATCGCCGACCACCCGGCCGCGCCGAGCTCGCACCCGCGCCACGATGGTGGATGGAAGCTGGACAATGCTCCAGAGCCAAGCGGCCAAAAAACCAAAAAGGCGCCACCGTCCGAAGAATGGACTGACGATGCCTTCCACCAGGCCGGTCAAGAAAGCCAGCGGAATGGCCCAGAGCAGGGTGACGATGCTGTAGATCTTGAGCATCGCCCGGATCTCGCCGGCTCTCTCCCGCCATTCCCACCTGCTGTCGCGCCCGGCCAGCAGCACCTCTGAGGAAGGCACGACAATGACCCGGCCGCCAAGAAGCCGGGCCCTCTGACAGAAATCGATGGCACCCGCCGTCGGGGCCATGTGTGGATCAAACCCGCGCAGGCCAAAAAACAGATCGCGCCGGATGAGCATCGACGCCCCGGACAGCGCAGCTACGTCACGGATTACGTCGTACTGCTGCTGGTCTACTTCGCCGGGCTGCAGGCCGGTGTACGGCGCATCGAAGACGTCGGTGGCGTAGCCGACTGAGACCAGGAGATCCTGGTCTTCGGCATCGATGACCTTGCTGCCGGCGACGGCGGCCTCGACACGAGATCCGTCGCTGATCAGCGCGGCGAGGGCATCAGGACGAGGCCGGGCCCGATCGGAGAGCCGCCACACGTGCACTATGTCGCGGCCCAACGCCTTCATGACCTCAGGCACGCTGGGCTTCCAAGCAACCCCGCGCCCTTCGGCCACTTGCCGAGCTTCATCGCCCCCACCGACCACAAACACCTGTGACGGCTCGTACACTTGCCGCTCGAGGGCCGTCAGGCAGGGCTCGAGCATATCGGCGCTGCTGGCTACTACGTAGACAGCAACCGCCTCTGCACCCTTGGGGTGCTCGGGGGTGGTTTCGCTGGGCATCGGCGTCGCCATTCTTGGTCCTCGGGCCCGGAGAGGCAATCTTCGAAAATGATCACGCTGTTGTCGGGAGGCGTCGGCGGCGCCCGGCTGGCTCGCGGCCTCGCTGCCGTCCTGTCACCGGGAGACCTTACCGTTGTCGCCAATGTCGGTGATGACGATGAGAGGTACGGCCTCCACGTCTCGCCCGATCTCGACACCGTCGTCTACACTCTGGCCGGTTGCGAGGGCCCTCAGGGCTGGGGTCTGGCCGACGATACGTTCACCGTCATGGACCATCTCGACGGCCTGGGTGTCGACACCAGCTTCCGGCTCGGCGATGCCGACCTGGCCACGAACCTGGTGCGCAGCGAGGCCCTGCGCAACGGCGAGCCCCTCTCCACGGCAACCGACCGCATCTGCCGCGCCCTCTGGGTGCTGTGCCGTGTGCTTCCGGTGACGGACGATCCTTTGCGCACCCGGCTCCAGACTCCAGCCGGCGAATGGCTCTCCTTCCAGGACTACTTCGTGACCCGGGGACACCGCGACCAGATACACGCTCTGCATTTTGCGGGCGCCGAGACAGCCCGGCCCGCCCCTGGCGTCCTAGACGCCATCGCCGGCGCCGAAATCGTCATCGTCGGCCCCTCCAATCCTCCGCTCTCCATTTGGCCCATCCTTGCCGTTGACGGGGTCCGGCAGGCCCTGGCGGCGGCGCGTCGGGCCATCGCAGTCAGCCCTCTCTTCGGCGGTAAGGCTCTGAAGGGTCCCGCCGATCGGGTGATGTCTTCTCTCGGCCTGCCACCAGGAACGGCAGGCGTGATCGAGGCCTACGCCGGTCTGCTCCACGATCTCGTCGTCGACATCAAAGACGCTGCTGACATCGAACGTTTTGCCGATGGCGCGGTGCGGATTCACGCCGCCGACACCCGGATCGCCCGAGCGGAATCCGCTTCCCGCTTCGCCGCCTGGCTGCTGGAACTCCCATGACCGTCTCCATACACCCGATCCGCGGCCTGCCGGAGATCGAAGCCGGTGATGACCTGGCCGGAATGCTCGCCAACGCCATCGCTGTGGCCGGCCTTGGGCCCGAAGCAGGCGATGTGCTGGTGGTCACACACAAGGTCGTCTCGAAGGCCGAGGACTCCGTAACCACCATCACCGATGACAACGACTACCGCCGTGTTGTCGACGAGCAGGCAGTAGAGGTGCTGCGACGACGCGGTGACCTTGTCATTGCCCGCACTCGCCACGGCTTCATCTGCGCCAACGCCGGTGTCGATCGCTCGAACACCAAACCCGGCACGGCGGTGCTCCTGCCCACCCGCCCCGATCGATCGGCCCACCGGCTGCGGCAGTCTCTATCGCGCCTCACCGGCATCGACTTGCCGGTCGTCGTCACCGATACGTTCGGCCGTCCGTGGAGACGCGGGCTGGTCGATGTCGCCATCGGAGTTTCCGGCATCGAGGCGATACTCGATCTGCGCGGCACCGCCGACACCCACGGCCGCGAACTGCGGGCTACCGAAATCGCCATCGTCGACGAGATCGCCGCCGCCGCTGATCTCGTCATGGGCAAATCCGCCGGCATTCCCGCCGCTCTCATACGTGGCCTCTCCGCGCCCCGTGGCGACGGCAGAGCCGCCGATCTAATACGTCCGGCGTCGGAAGATCTCTTTCGCTAGCCGGTAGCGTTTGTCTCATGCCCGAGCTTCCCGACATCGCCGTTTACTGCGAGCGCCTCATGGCTCTCGCCGGCGGACAGAGGCTCACTCGCCTGCGTGTTGCCAATCCCTGGGTGCTACGTTCCGTTGATCCGCCGGTTTCAGCGCTCGCCGGCCGGGAGTTGACCGATGTATTTCGGCTGGGCAAACGTATCGTCCTCGATTTTGCCGACGACATATACGCCGTTATCCACCTAATGGTGTCGGGACGGCTGCGACGGCGCCCTCCCGACGCTCCAATCCCTCCCCGGCGCGGGCTCGCCGCTTTCGATTTCCCCGAGCAGACATTCCTCGTCACCGAGGAGAGCACCAAACGCAGAGCGTCGATCCACTTGGTCCGGGGCAGAGACCGCCTCGTCTCCTTCGGCCGCGGCGGCATCGAGCCGATGGAGGATTCGGCGGCGGGCTTCGCCGCCGCTCTCACCTCGGAGCCGCACACCCTGAAGCGCGCCCTCACCGATCCGCGCCTCGTTTCCGGGATCGGTGCCGCCTACGCTGACGAAATCCTCCACCGTGCCCGGCTCAGCCCCCTGGCACGGACGAGTTCACTCGGTGACACCGAACTGAAGCGCCTACATACCGCCGTATGCCAAGTTCTCACGGAATGGACCAGTCGGCTCCGGACCGAGGTCGGGAACGGCTTCCCTGAGAAGATGACCGCCTTCCACCCCGAGATGGCGGTGCACGGCAAATTCGGCCGGCCGTGTCCCGAATGCGGCGCACCGGTGCAGCGAATCCGCTATGCCGACACCGAGACCAACTACTGCCCTGGATGCCAAACCGGCGGCAGAATCTTCGCTGATCGAGGGTTGAGCCGCCTTCTCAAAGACGACTGGCCTCGATCACTGGAAAACCTCGAGGAGTGAATTCACCTCCTTTGGCGCGAGAATGGCCCAAAATGATGGATCCTCAAGGAAAAACCCGGAGTATTGGCCCGCCAATTGCTCAAGGCGACGGCGGGTACTGACGACAGTAACGAGAACATGGATGCCGTCCTGCAGCCAATGGCGGACGGCGCAGCCACGGGATACGCCAGAAGGAGTCGGTGCGTGTCGACAGAAAACGCACGTATCAACACACGCATGGGATTAGAAGTCAACGAGCTTGACCGACACAAGGCAGCGCGACGTGCACGTAGGCACCTCGCCGGAGACGGCAACCCGACGGTCTCAGGAGATTGCTGAGATGGTAGGCGACAAGGTTCGAGTGCTGCTGATCGGAGGCACCCAGAACGACTTCAGCCTGGCGCGTTCTCTGCTGTGCGAGATCGATGAGACCCACTACGACCTCGACTGGATCACCTCGTTCGACGATGGCCTCGATTCCGTCAAGCGCGCCGAGCACGACGTCCTGCTCGTGGATGCCGATCTCGGCGAACACACCGGGATCGAATTTATCGGCCAAGCCCAAGCCGTAGGCTGCCAGGCGCCGATCATCGTGCTGTCCTCGGCGGGAAGCCCTGAGGCCGACGCAGAAGCGGTCAAGGCCGGCGCCGCCGATTCACTGACCAAACGTGGGACCGATGCCGTCCGCCTCGACCACAGCGTGCGGCAGGCCCTGGAACGCCAGCACCTGCTCTCCTCGCTCGATCGCGAGAAGTACCTGCTGCAGGCGCTCCTCGAGACCCTTCCCGACGCCATCTACTTCAAGGACACCCGCAGCCGTTTCATCCGCGTCAGCCGGGAACTGGCCGGCAAGTTCGGTATCGACGATGCCGCCCAGGTCATCGGCAAGACCGACGCCGACTTCTTCACCTCGGAGCACGCCCAGGACGCCCTGAACGACGAGCGGTCGCTCATGCGCTCGGAGCAGCCGGTGCTGATCAAGGAGGAGAAGGAAACCTGGCCCGACGGTCACGTCAACTACGTCTCGACCACCAAGCTGCCGCTCACCGACCGCCAAGGCCACATCGTCGGCACGTTCGGTGTCTCGCGTGACATCACCGAGCGCAAACGCACCGAGGTTGCACTGCGTGAGGCGAAGGAAGAGGCCGAGGCGGCCAACGCGGCCAAGAGCGAGTTCGTGGCGAACATGAGCCACGAGATCCGCACCCCGATGAACGCCATCATCGGCATGACCGAGCTGGTCCTCGACAGCGGCATCAAGGATACGCAGCGTGAGTACCTCACCATGGTCCGCGACTCGGCCGAGTCCCTCATGTCCATCATCAACGACATCCTGGACTTCTCCAAGATCGAGGCCGGCAAGCTCGACCTCTTCCCCGAGGCCATGGAGGTCCGCAGGACCCTCAGCGATACCCTCAAGTCGCTGGCGGTGCGGGCCGGCCGCAAGGAGCTGGAGCTGCTTTGCGATATCGCCTCAGATGTCCCCAACGGTGTCGCAGCCGATGTTGGTCGCCTGCGCCAGATCATCGTCAACCTGGTCGGCAACGCCATCAAGTTCACCTCCGAGGGTGAAGTTGCCTTGCGCGTCGAGCTCCTTTCGGAGACCGACGACGACGTGGAGCTCAAGTTCGCCGTGGCCGACACCGGCATCGGGATCGCCCCGGACAAGCTCGAAGCGGTCTTCGAGGCATTCGAGCAGGCAGACTCGTCGACCACCCGCCGCTTTCGCGGCACAGGCCTCGGCCTCAGCATCTCCTCTCGCTTGGTCGAGATGATGGGCGGCCGTCTCAGCGTCGACAGCGTCGAAAACGTCGGCAGCACATTCCACTTCAGCATCCGCCTGCCCAAGGCGACTCCTGAAACCGTCGTGAAGCAGAAGGTGGATCCCTCGGTGGTCAAGGGGCTGGAGGTCCTTGTCGTCGACGACAACGCCACCAATCGGCGCATCCTCGACGAAATGCTGCGCGGCTGGCAGATGCGCCCCACCACGGTTGCGTCCGCCGCCGAGGCCATCACGGCCATGAACACGGCCGTCGAAGAGAAACGTCCGTTCCACGTCGTGGTGAGCGACGACAACATGCCCGAGACCGACGGCATAACTCTCATCGAGAAGCTGCGCGCCGACGGCCGGTACGACGACGTCATCATCCTCATGCTCAGCTCCGGCGGCTTCCGCGACCACGCCGAGCGAGCCAAGCAGGCACGAGTCGTGGCCCAGCTCCTGAAACCCGCCAACCCCTTGGAGCTCTTCGACGCGCTGGTCTCGGCCGTCGTCAGGACCAGCGACGATGATGAGGCCCCTGTGGAGGAACGTCCCCCGATGCTCCTTTCGGACCGGCACCTTCACGTCCTGGTCGTCGAGGACAGCAGGGTGAACCAGAAGCTGGCCACAGCCCTTCTCGAGAAGCACGGTCACACCACCGACACTGCCGGAGACGGTGTCGAGGCCATCGAAGCCGTGTTCAGCAAGGACTTCGACCTGGTGCTGATGGACGTGCAGATGCCGGTGATGGACGGTTTCGATGCAACGATCGAGATTCGGCGTCGCGAGAAAGACACGGACAGGCACCTTCCCATCGTCGCCATGACGGCACACGCCATGAAGGGTGACCGGGAGAAGTGCATCGAGTCCGGCATGGACGAGTACGTGCCCAAGCCGATCCGCCCGCAAGAGCTGTTCCTCTCGATGCACAACGCTCTCGAGGCCGCCGGCCAGATGAAACAAGAGGCCGGCACCGACGCCGCCTAACCACTCAGTCAGGGTCGATTTTCCCAATCACCCACACCGGGGCGGCGCTCAGGAATCCAGGCTTCTTCGGTACCACTCCACCGTCCTGCGCAAGCCTGCCTCAAGCGAAGTCCAGGCTTCCCAGCCGAGCACCGTGCGCGCCTTCTCTGGGTTGACCACCGACCGCGCCACATCGCCGGGTTTTGGTGCCTCAAATTGCGGCCTTGTGCCGAAGTCGGTGATGCGGGCCAGCAAATCGTAGAGATCGAGCACCGAAGTCTCCTGACCACTCCCGATATTGAGCAGGAGGCCCTCACCGGCATCGACGGCCCTCCAGAAAGCATCAACAACGTCTTCGACGTAGACGTAATCCCGGGTCTGGCTGCCGTCTCCGAAGATGACCGGGCGCTCGTTTCCCAGCATGGTTCTCGCAAAGATGGCCGTTACTCCGCCTTCGAGGCCGGGATCCTGCCGCGGCCCGTACACATTGGCGAGGGCAAGCAGCACGTACTCCACGCCGTAAGTCTCACGGAACCAGCGGAAGTAGTCGGCAACGATCTTTTTTGAGATCCCGTAGGGCGATTCCGGCTTCATCGTCGAGCGTTCGCTCGCCGGCAGCCGGGCCTTGCCGCCGTAGATGGCACCGCCGGACGAGGCAAAGACGACACGACGGGCACGGGCCGCCCGTGCCGCTTCGAGCACGTTGATCGTACCCAGCACATTGATGTCTGCGTCACGGATCGGGTCCTGCACCGACGGACGGACCTTGGACTGAGCCGCCAGATGGAAGATGATCTCCGGATCGAAGCGAACGGCCACCTCGGCAAACTCACGGGCCCGCACGTCCATGACGTGCACGGCGACGTTCCCCCGCCGACGTGCGGCGCTGATGTGTTCCATCAGCCCCGAAGAAAGATCATCGACAACGAGGACTTGCCAGTCGCGGTCGACGAGCAGATCGACCAGATGGCTGCCGATGAACCCGGCCCCTCCGGTGACGATCGCTCGGCGGGTCATCTGGCGCTCCTCACTTCGGCGGCGAAAACGTGATCGATCCCGGCGCAAACGTCGACCCGGGAGCTACCCGCGCCCCACCATCGAGCTCACAGCCGGCCCCGACTCGGGCCCCGGCGCCAACCAGTGTGGCCCCGGAGACAACCGCATTCTCGCCGATCTCAGCGTCCCACCCGATGACCGCGTGGCGGATGACCGCGGCGGCGCCGATCTTCGCCCCGGGCAGGATCACCGATTCGGCAACAACGGCACCGGCATCAACCGAGCATCCGGCGCCGATCCAGGACCACAGACCCTCGGTGCGGCCCAGCACCGAGGCGCCGACGCCGGCCACGTGCGGTTTGTGGGGTCGATACAGCCGGGTGACGCCTCCAAAAACAGACGTGTTACACGCCAAGTACAGCTCCGGAGTCCCGATATCGAGCCAGGTCCCATCTATGGTCGCTCCGGCCAGCAGGCCTTGGTCGACCAGCGATGGGAACACCACCCTCTCGAACGAGAGAGGCCCTGGTTTGCGGCCGGCAAAAGCATCTCTATGCAGGAGGTAGATGCCGGCACTCACCGTGTTCGCCGGCTCGGTGCCCGGCGGCGGCTTCTCGACAAACCGCTCGATGCGGCCGCTATTGCCGACAACAACAACCCCATAGGCGCTTGGATCATCGAGTCGGATCAAAGCCAGAGTCCCCGCTGCATCGGGCGGAGCCTGGGACAAGACGGCAGCCAGATCAGTGTCGAGGATTATGTCACCGTTGAGAACAAAAAACGTGTCGTCGAGCCGGCCGAGAATCGCCACCACCGGCCCCGCCGTGTCGAGTGGCTCGTCCTCAAGACAGAGATGGACTTCCGGGGCACCTGCGCGCTGCGACACATGGTGCTCCCACTCCTCCTGGTGGGCACGGCCTACGGTGACGAACACCTGCTCAACTCCCACCTCTACCAGCTGCCGCAGTTCATACTCGACAAACTCCAGGCCGCCGACCGGCAGCAGAGCCTTGGGCATGGTGTCGGTGAGGGGCCACATGCGAGTTCCCCGCCCTCCAGCAAGCAGCACCGCCTGCCGCGGCTTCATCAGCCCAGACCCCGGTACAGGCCTGCTGCAGCCACCGTCTCCGGACGGAGAATGCTGTGGAAGTCAAGAATGACGGCTCCCCTCATCGCCGAAGTGACCTCTGCCATCCCGGCACCCGCCACGGCAACAACCAGCTGGGCTTCAGTCCGAACGGGGTCAGCCATCGACGGCATCGGAACCGACGATAACCACAACATCGGCCTCCGTGGGGACCAAACCCTCCTCGGCGCGGCCCATGCCGAGGTAGACAGCGATCCCCTCGGCGAGGACTCGAGAGCCGGCGGGGGCGATGATCACCGTCGCCTCGTAGTCGAGCCTGGCGGCGTTGGTGACGTTGACCACATCCCAGCCGCCTGCCCGGAGGCCATCCGCCATGGCCGCGGCAGACCCGTCGACTCCGTTCCCGTTCTGCACCTCGATACGGGCGCTGCCGATATCGGCGCTGGCGAAGGGCTCGCCGATGCGGAATGCGCCCAGTACCAGATACACCTCGGGCTTCCTGAAGACAACGTATGAGATGCCGCCCTCTTCCAGACCCTCCACCGGAGCCGTCGCGGCGTCGATGTCGCCGGCCGACACCGAGCGCATCTGCCAGGCAAGCTGGATGATGTCGTCTTCGGTGAGCGAGCCGTCGGTGGTGACAAAGCCGCCCAGGCTCTCCACCAGGTTCGCGAAGCCGCCGACCGAGGCGGGACGATCGATCTGAGTCAGCAGGGCGGTCAGCACCTGCTGCTGCCGGCCGGTCCGACCGATGTCGCTGGCGTCCACGTAGACCCACTGCGAATCACGGAATTCCTGGTAGTTGCGAGAACGAGCCAGGGCCAAGGCCATCGCTCCGTCGAGAACCTGGCGACCGGCGGCCACATCGAGTTTGGACTTCAGATCCTGAGCCGGATAGGGAAAATCGATTTCGATCCCACCCACCGCATCGACGATGCCGGCAAAGCCGGCAAAATCGACCTGTATGTAGTGATGGATGGGAAGCCCGGTCGCCGAGGCGACTGCTTCGATGATGGCCGCGGCGCCGTCGTCGAAAGTCCCGTTGATCTTGGCGACCCCTCCCCCCACCTCAATTCTCAGGTCCCGTGGAATGCTCAGAATCTGAACCGCGCCGCGGTCGGGGACAACCTGGACCAGCATGATCACGTCGGCGCGTTGCCCCTCGTACTGGCCGAAACCGCTGAGCTCCTCGGGCAGGTCCTCACGGCTGTCGCTACCGACGATGAGGAAGGTCCGCGGCTGGTCGAGCGACCGCGGAGCCTCGGTGAGGCCCAATCCCGCCGCCGGGATCGTCGGCACCGATGAAGCGACCTGGTGTGCGGCCAGCCACACCAAGGCCAGGCCCCCGAAGATCCCGAGGTTGGCGACGACCAGAAAAACGATGAGAGCGCGCTTTGGCCACCGCCTTGGGGCAACATCCGATTCCGGGACGACAGGCAACGACATCAGGATCCTTGGGATGTGGAGCAAACACTCCTGCCGAGATTTATAGCAGCGTCACGCCCCGGAGAACGAAGCAGCCCACAGCCGGTTCCCAGGCTTCCTACCTTCCGGGGCCGCCGCTACACGGCTGCCCAGCCCGCGCTCAACAGGTCCGAACCGCCCGTACCTCTCCGGCTCGCAGCACCACCCTGCCCTCTCTCGTGTCCACCTCGAGTGCCCCATCGGCGGAGATATCGACGGCGCAACCACGGCCTTCCGGCTCCCACACAATGTCGCGTCCCAAGGTGGCGCAACGATCGACGTACTCGGCTCTTCCCCAATCATCGGGCCCTCTGGAGAGGCGAACGAGCAGACCCCGAGCCCAGTCCTCTGCCATTGTACCGGCCCGTGCCGAGCCCGGATCGGTCCTGTGGAGGGCTGCCATGCCGGAGGGAGGATCGGGCCAGAACAGATTCAGCCCAAGACCTACGACCAGGAGGCTTCCGTCGCTCTCGGCGAGCAGGCCACCCACCTTCTCCTCTCCCATCACCAGATCATTCGGCCACTTGAGCCCCACATCACCACCGGCCACCTCGGCTGCGGCGAGCCCAGCAATGAGGGTGAACCGCGGCCACAGTTCCGACGGCCAGCCGGGCTGAAAGGCAAGAGAGGCTGCCACTGCGCGCGGCGCCGGTACCCAGCTGCGCCCCAAGCGTCCCCGGCCCGCGGTCTGGGCATCGGTGGTCACCAACAAGGGCGTGCCCCCAAAACGGGATCTCGCCTCGTCTTGAGTCGAGTCCGCCGTCTCGAGATGGATTCTGGCGAGGGGTGTATCCATTCGCCCGTCCCGGCGAGTCGAAGTAGGTGCCGATCGAGCTTACCCGGGGGCCCTCTGAGCACCGAGAAACGCATCGAACACCTGCGGCGGCTCCGTCAGGAAGCGGAGCACGCCGGGAGTCGGCGCGCCGTCGACAAGCAGCATGAGGCAGGGAAGTTGACGGCGCGGGAACGCATCAACGCCTTCCTCGACAAGGGCTCGTTTGTTGAGATCGACATGATGGTGCGCCACCAGGCACACGGCTTCGGCATCGAGGACCAGCGGCCTTCCGGCGACGCCGTCGTCACCGGCTGGGGCAACGTCGACGGGCGCGCCGTCTTCGTGTTTGCCGAGGACTTCACCGTGTTCGGAGGCAGCCTGGGCGAGGTGGTCGCTGACAAAATCTGCAAGGTCATGGATCTCGCCATGGATACCGGCGCTCCTCTGATCGGCCTCAAGGATTCCGGCGGAGCCCGCATCCAGGAGGGTGTCGTCGCCCTCGACGGCTACGGCAAGATCTTCGCCCGCAACGTACGGGCATCGGGGGTCATTCCGCAGATCTCGGTCATTATGGGCCCCTGTGCCGGCGGAGCCGTTTACTCGCCGGCGATCACCGATTTCGTCTACCAGGTGAATGGATTCAGCCACCTGTTCATCACCGGGCCCGATGTGATCAAGGCCGTCACCGGAGAGGACGTCAGCTTCGACACCCTAGGTGGGGCCCAGAGTCATGCCAGCATCTCGGGCGTCACCCACTTTGTCGGCGCCGACGAGCGCCATGCCCTCGAGGAGATCCGCTACCTACTGTCGTTCCTTCCCCAGAACAACATGGAAGCACCCCCCTTCTTCACCCCCAGCGACAGCTCTGAACGTATCGAAGATGCTCTGACCTCCATCGTTCCCGATTCGCCCAATCAGCCGTACGACATGCGCACGGTCATCGAGCTAGTCGTGGACGATGCGGAGTTCCATGAGGTTCACCAACACTTCGCCCGGAACATCGTCGTCGGTTTTGCCCGTATCGACGGCTACTCGGTAGGTGTCGTAGGGAACAACCCGGCGGTGCTCGCCGGCTGTCTCGACATCGACGCCGCGGTGAAGGGTGCCCGGTTCGTTCGGTTCTGCGATGCTTTCAACATCCCCGTCGTCAGCTTCGTGGACGTGCCCGGATTTCTTCCCGGCGTCGATCAGGAGCACGGCGGGATCATCCGCCACGGCGCCAAACTCCTCTACGCCTACTGTGAAGCCACCGTGCCCCGCATCACGGTGATCACCCGCAAGGCGTACGGCGGCGCCTACGTCGTCATGAATTCTCGATCTGTGGGAGCCGACATGGTCTTCGCCTGGCCGACTGCAGAGATCGCCGTCATGGGGGCGCAAGGAGCAGTGAACATCATCCACCGCCGGGAGCTTTCCGAAGCCGAAGACGGCGAGACACGGCGAAACCAACTCATCGGGGATTATGAGGAGCGATTCGGCAATCCCTACGTGGCGGCAGAACGCGGGCTCGTCGACGAGGTCATCGAGCCCAGGGAGACGAGGCCCCGCCTGATCCAGGCGCTCGAGATGTTGCGCACCAAGCGGAACAGCCTGCCTCCCAAGAAGCACGGCAACATCCCTCTCTAGCATGCCGATCATGGATTCGGTGCTGGTGGCCAACCGCGGCGAGATTGCAGTCCGGGTGATCCGCGCCGTGCGTGAGATGGGGATGAGGGCCATCTCCGTCTACTCCGAGCTCGATCGCGATTCCTTCCACGTGGAAATCGCCGATGAGGCGTGGAGCATCGGCCCCGCCCCGGCCGCCGAGTCCTACCTGAATATCGACGCCATTCTTGACGTGGCCAGAGAATCCAGGGCTGCAGCCATCCACCCCGGCTACGGATTCCTCGCCGAGAACGCCGATTTTGCCCGGCGCGTCGGCGAGAGCGGCATCATCTGGGTGGGGCCTCCCCCGGAAGCCATCGCCGTCATGGGCGACAAGATCGCCTCACGACGCGCCGCCGAGAACGCCGGGGTCCCCGGTGTGCCCGGCACTCTGGAACCGACCCGCAGTGTCGACGACGTGAGAGCGGTAGTTCAAACATACGGCTTTCCGATCGTCATCAAGGCGGCTCACGGCGGTGGAGGCAGAGGGCTGCGAGTGGTGCAAGGGCCCGACGAGGTCGAAGATGCCTTTGAATCGGCCTGCCGCGAGGCCGACGCCTACTTCGCCAATCCCGAGGTCTACATCGAGCGCTACCTGGAGCGTCCCCGGCACATCGAGGCGCAGATCATCTGCGACGAGCACGGAAACGCCGTGTTCCTCGGCGAGCGGGATTGCTCGCTGCAGCGCCGCCACCAGAAACTCATCGAGGAGACCCCGTCGCCGGCCGTAGGGGAACGCCTCCGCAAGGCCTTGGGCAAGGCGGCGCTGTCCGTGGCCAAAGCCGCCGGATACACCAACGCCGGCACCGTCGAGTTCCTCGTCGACGGCGAAGGCAACTTCTACTTTCTCGAGATGAACACCCGCCTGCAGGTCGAGCACACGATCACTGAGGCAGTCACCGGCGTCGATCTCGTACAAGAGCAGCTGCGTATCGCCGCCGGGAAAGAGCTGGCCCTCGACGTGGTTCAGCGTCGCGGGCATGCCATCGAATTCCGCATCAACGCCGAAGACCCCGCCCAGGACTTCCTGCCCACGCCGGGAACGATCGTCACCTATCGCGAGCCGGGCGGCCACGGCGTGCGAGTCGACAGCGGCTACCGGGCCGGGTCATCGATCAGCCAGTACTACGACAACCTCATCGCCAAGCTCGTGGTCTGGGGCCGCGATCGTAAAGAGGCCATCTCACGAGCTCGCCGGGCCCTCGACGAGTTCGAGATCTCCGGCGTTCCCACGACGATCCCCTTCCACCGCATCGCCATCGATGCCCCGGCGTTCATCGCGGGAACCCACCACACCAAGACGGTGGCAGAGGATCTCGACCTCACCTCTATCAAACATCCGCCGTCGGCGCGGCTTCCCGGAGATGAGGAGCAGGCCGAGCGCACCATGACCGTGGAGGTGGGAGGGCGCCGCTACACGGTCCGGCTCTGGGCGCCGGAGGTCCCGGCACCGTCCCAGGCGGGCCGCAGGCCCCCACCGCGGCGTCGTCCACCCAAACTGTCACAGACCCTGGGCGCCTCCGGCGCTGAAGGAGTCGTTGTGGCTCCCATGCAGGGAACCATCGTCAAAGTCCACCATCGCGCCGGAGAATCCGTCGAGAAAGATGCCCCGCTCTTCATCCTCGAAGCCATGAAGATGGAAAACGAGGTGCGTTCGCCAGCGGCGGGCGAGATCGTAGATCTACGCGTGCAGGCCGGTGACCGGGTGTCCGCCGGCCAGGTGCTCGCCATCGTCCGTTAGCCACCGTCCGGCACAACGAAGATCTTCCCCTCACTTCGGCGTGCCTTGTCGCTCATCTCCGAATAGCCTGTACGCCCAAGCAGACCGGGAGTGGGCCCAATGGATCCCCTGATCGTGGCTCGGTGGCAGTTTGGGATCACCACCGTGTACCACTTCCTCTTTGTGCCTCTCACCATCGGCCTCGCCCTCTTTGTCGCCGTTCTCGAGACCTGTTGGGTGCGCACCGGGGACCGCAAGTACCTGCGTGCCACCAAGTTCTGGGGCAAGCTCTTCTTGATCAACTTCGCCATCGGCGTCGTCACCGGAATCGTGCAGGAGTTCCAGTTCGGCATGAACTGGTCCGCGTACTCCCGCTACGTCGGCGACATCTTCGGCGCGCCGCTGGCGCTCGAGGGCCTGCTCGCCTTTTTCCTCGAGTCCACGTTCTTGGGCCTGTGGATCTTCGGCTGGAAGCGCCTCTCGGCTCGGCAACACCTGTTTGCCGCCTGGATGGTCTCGATAGGCACGATGATCTCGGCCTTCTGGATCCTGGTGGCAAACGCCTGGATGCACAATCCGGTCGGCTACACGATCAACGCAGAGACGGGCCGTGCCGAGCTGGCCTCGTTCCTCGATGTCGTTTCCAACCCCGTCGCCTGGGCCCACTTCTTCCACACCATCCTGGCTGCGGTGCTCACCGCGGCCATCCTCATGCTTGCGATCAGCTCGTGGCACCTGCTGCGCCGTAATCAGGAATCGGTCTTCCGGGCCTCGGCGGGACTGGCGTCCGTCGTCGCTCTGGCGACCGCGGTCGGGGTTGCCGTCAGCGGCCACTTCCAGGGCCAGATCACCGCCGAAAAGCAGCCGATGAAGCTGGCCGCAACCGAAGCCCTCTGGGAGACGGAGCAACCCGCCGCCTTCTCCGTGGTCGCCTTCATCGACGAAGGCGGGGGACAGAACAGCTTTGACATCAAGGTGCCCCGCCTGCTCAGCTTCTTGGCCACAAACTCGCTCGACGCCGAGGTCAGAGGCATCAACGACATCCAGGCCGAGTACCAGAAGCAATACGCCGATCGTTACGGCGCAGATGCCGACTACATCCCACCCGTGACCGTGATCTACTGGTCGTTCCGGCTCATGGTTGTTGCCGGCACGGCCCTTGTGGCTATCGGAGCCCTGGGCACCTATTTCCTGTGGAGGCGACGACTCGGCGAAGTCCGCTGGTTCCACAGAATCGCCTTATGGTCGCTGGGCCTGCCCTTAGCGGCCAACCTCCTCGGCTGGATCGTCACCGAGATCGGACGCCAGCCCTGGGCGGTGCAGGGCCTGCTGCGGGTCGAGGAATCGGTATCGCCGTCCGTCGGCGGTGCCACCGTGCTCTTCACCCTTCTTGGGTTCACCGTGCTCTACGGGGTGCTTGCCGTGGTGGACATCTACCTCATGTCGAGATACGCCAAGGCCGGAGCCACCGACGAATCCACGCCCGACGAGGTCGGCGCCGCTCTGGCCTACTAGGAGGAGGAGGGCAAAATCAGCTGCGACCTCAACACCCTGTGGTTCCTGATCATTGCCGTCCTCTGGATCGGGTATTTCTTCCTGGAAGGATTCGACTTTGGGGTGGGGATCCTGCTACCTCTGATCGGCAAGGACGACCTCGACCGGCGGGTGCTCGTCAGCACCATCGGGCCACTCTGGGACGGCAACGAGGTATGGCTCATCCTGGCCGGCGGCGCCACCTTTGCCGCCTTCCCCGAGTGGTACGCCACCCTGTTCAGCGGCTTCTACCTGCCCCTGTTCCTTATCCTCGTCGCCCTCATCCTGCGCGGTGTCGCCCTTGAGTTCCGGGCCAAGGACAAGCGGCTCGGCTGGCGCGCCTGGTGGGACCGGGCCATCTTTTTCGGCAGCACCCTGCCCGCCTTCCTCTGGGGCGTTGCCTTTGCCAATATCGTGCGCGGCGTACCCATCGGCGACGGCGCCGAGTATGCAGGCAACCTACTGGATCTGCTCAATCCCTACGCGCTGCTCGGCGGAATCATGACTCTGGTGCTGTTCACCCTGCACGGAGCGGTGTTCGTCGCACTGAAGACCAAAGGCAAGATCACCGAGCGGGCCCAGCGCTACGCCACCGGCCTGGCCGCGCCGGCGGCAATACTGATCGCCGCCTTCCTCGCCTGGACGTGGGCCGACAGGTTCAATGTTGTCAGGGGCAGCACGGAGGCTCTATTGGAGCCGGCACGGGCCGATCTTCTGCCCTCCGGCGCGGTTCTGGGCTTTGCCGTCGCCGCCGTCGCCGCCGCCGGGCTCTGTGTTGTGCTGGCCCGACGACGCCGCTGGGGCTGGACCTTTGTGACCACCGGGTTTGCCATCGTCCTCGCCGTGGTCACGATCTTTGTCACCCTCTACCCCAGGGTGATGCCGTCGAGCCTCGACCCCGCCTACTCCCTCGACATCTACAACGCCTCCTCGACCACAACCACCCTCCGGCTCATGTCGTGGCTGGTGCTGGCCTTCTTCCCGATAGTTCTCGGGTATCAAGCCTGGTCCTACTGGGTGTTCAGGAGGCGGATCAGCAGGGAGAGCCTCTCCGCCCCCGACGCGGCGTGAAGCCGCCCGCCGGCCCCCGGCGTCCGATCGACCGCCGCCTGCTGCAATTCGGCCCTTCCCCGAGCAGCTTGGCCGCGGCGGTGGCGCTCGGGTTGGGAGCCACCGCTCTCACCATCGCCCAGGCATTCCTACTGGCCCACATCATCGCCGCCTCGTTCCACGGCAGCGGCCTCGCTGATCTGACTCCCGATCTCGATCTCTTGCTGGCGGTGGCCGCGGGTCGCGCCCTTGTCGCCTGGAGCACGGAGGTCGTGGCCCACCGCAGTGGCGCCGGTGTCCAGTCGGCCCTGAGACGGGCCTCGCTGCGCCGAGCCCTCACCAGCCCGCAGAGCGCCGGAGCCGTGGCAGCCGGGGCCGGACGAGGGATTGAGGCGCTGCAGACCTACTTCGGGCGCTTCGTCCCGGCCCTCATCCTTGCCGCCGTTGCCCCGGCCGCCGTGGTCGGCTGCATGTTCCCCCAAGACCCATGGGCCGGTTTCATCGTGCTGGTCACCCTTCCCCTCATCCCCGTCTTCGCCGCACTCATCGGCGCAGCCACCCGAACCCGGGTCGCCCGCCGCTGGCAGGCGTTCACCGAGTTGAGCGCCGGCTTTGTGGACGCCGTACGCGCCCTCCCCACTCTCAAGATCTTCGGCCGCAGCCGCGAGCAGATGGCCCTCTTTGCCGGGCTCGCCGAACGGCACCGACACGAGACTATGGGCACGCTCCGCATCGCCTTCGTCTCGGCCTTGGCCCTCGAATTGGCGGCCACTATGTCGGTGGCCGTTGTCGCCGTAGCCGTCGGCCTGCGGGTGCTCGGCGGCGGGCTTGGCCTTGAGGCCGCGCTCGCCGTACTCATCCTCGCTCCGGAGGCCTATCTGCCTCTGCGCCGGGTTGCCGCCGAATTCCATGCCGCCGCCGAAGGGGTCGCCGCGGCATCCCATCTCCTCGATGCAATCGAAGCAGAAACACCGCCGATCCGGCCAGTGGGAACGGCCGCGCCATTCGAGCCCGTCCCCATCGTATTTGAGGATGTCTCCGTCTCCTTCACCGGCCGCAACCCGACACTCGACGGCGCTTCCCTGCGGATCAATACCGGGGAGTACCTGGCGGTGGCCGGGCCCACCGGGTCGGGCAAAAGCACGATGCTCGCCCTGATCCTCGGGCTTGTCGCCCGGGACCGTGGGGACCTTAGAATCGGTGGCGTCACCATCGACGACATCAACCCGGCCGCGCTCCGCCGTTTGATGGCCTGGGTTCCCCAAGAACCGCACCTATTCTCCGGCAGCATCGCCGACAACGTGCGTTTCGGCAGGACGGAGGCAAGCGACGACGAGGTGAAAGCAGCGCTGGAGGCGGCCGCCGCCGGTTTTGTCCAGGACCTGCCCGCAGGCATCAACACCGACGTCGGCGAGCTGGGAACGCGGTTCTCGGCCGGAGAGAGGGCGCGGATCGCCCTGGCCCGCGCCTTTGTGCGCCGTGCGCCTCTCCTCTTGCTGGACGAGGTGACCGCACACCTCGATCCGATCACCGAAATCGCCGTGCTCGATGCTCTCGACGTCCGACGCGCCAGCTGCACCATCGTCGCGGTGGCGCATCGCCCTGCGGTCGCAGCCCGGGCCGATCGGGTGCTCCGCCTGGTAGATGGCAGGGCGGTGGCACCGTGAAGGGCTTCCTCTCGCTCCTGCGCGGAGTGTGGGGCCGACTAGCCGCCGCCGCTGTTGCCGGCACGGGCACGGTCGCCGCCGGCATCGGCCTGCTCGCCACCGGCGCCTACCTGGTGGTCCGAGCCGATCTGCACCCACCAATCCTCGAGCTGACCGTGGCCATCGTCGGAGTCCGCTTCTTCGGCATCTCCCGGGCCGCCCTCCGGTACTTGGAGCGTCTCTCCTCCCACAATGCCGCCCTTCATCTTGTCGCCCGCCTTCGGACTCGGGCCTTCGGCGCCATCGAACGTCTTTCGCCGGTCGGGCTCGGCGGCGAGAGAGCCGGCGATCTACTCAGCCGGGTCACCGACGACCTCGAGGAACTCCAGTCCGCGCTAATTCGTGCCGTGCTTCCGCTGCCGGTGACGGCCCTAACCCTCGTCGGCGCCGCCGCAGCCGCTGCCTTTATGCTCCCTGCCGCCGGGGCCACCTTCCTTGCCGCCGCTGCCGTGACCGCTGCTACGGCAGGGCTCGTCACTGTGGCGGCGGCCGGTACTCACGGACGAGGCCTGGCCCCGCTTCGGGCTGCTCTCGCCGTTGCCGTAGTGGATATCGCCGAAGGGGCCCGGGAAGCAATCGCCTTCGGGCAGGCGGAATCACTGCTCGCCCGGGCCGACGAGGCCGATTCCCATCTCACCCGGCTCTTCCGACGGGCGGCTTGGGTGACCGGGCTCGGGTCGGCTCTCGTCAGCCTCGGAACCGGCATCACGGTGTGGCTCGTGCTGCGTATTGGGATCGATGCGGTGTCGCGCGGCGCCATGAACCCCGTGTTGCTGGGAGCCCTCACCCTCCTCGTGCTGGCCGCCTTCGAGCCGGTCGCCCTTCTCCCCTCCGGTCTCACCAGGCTCGAATCGGGCAT
>Ga0307421_1000493_pt1 | contig 25360 bp, 22 predicted proteins | sample SalMarWE160270MG_FD_202163 | JGI IMG/M metagenome (GOLD analysis project Ga0307421, IMG submission 202163) | Salt marsh sediment microbial communities from the Plum Island Ecosystem LTER, Massachusetts, United States - WE1602-70 | ecosystem: Environmental > Aquatic > Marine > Intertidal zone >... | reverse complement strand
CAGGGACCGAAGTAACCTGAAGGGTAAATGTGGCGTCTGCGAATACCGCGAAATTTGTGGTGGCTGCCGAACCAGAGCAGAAATCTATACCGGAGACCTCTTCGCCTCTGACCCAGCGTGTGGTTACGTCCCTAAAATTTTACGTACACAATAATGTATGTAGCGTCCAATGTTGGGCTTTATCTTTTTGTTGTGTAAACGATAACTCTGCCGTTATCATAGATTTTATCTAAGGCTGGAGATGCTTCGATGTTCGATGCAACTTGTTGAGTATCGACGGCTACGAATTTAATGTTGTATTCCTCGATGTAGGTGCGGAAGTCTATTCCGTTAACTTGCAAATCCGTTTGTGAATCGAATCGCTGCTTCAAATCTGAGGTTGTCCACCATTCAATCTCTTCAAGCTCAAAGGCGTAAGCAAGTATGGAGAAAGAGATTTCTTGGTTTTCGCCCTCACCTAAGTCACCAAGTTCATATCGGAGTCTCAGGGCGTCTATGAAGCGATTATCTAATGCACCGAGGCTAAACCAGTCCGGGGATTCATCAAATTCCAAAGCGACTATTATACTGTTTTGTGTATCCCGTATTGCTGCAAGTTTTTCGTATAATATGTCTGAGCCTTGTACGAATGCCCATTTTTCGGATGTGTTTATGTAAGTGGCGTTGTCCCATGGGTTCTGCCATTCAAGAATTCCTGGGATAAGTGCCTCCTTAAAATCGAGAGAAAACTCAAAATAATTGTTAAGGGTTAGTTTGACGTATGCTAAGTTTTGGTGTGCTTTAACATTCCATTCAATATTGATCACAGAACTACTGCTTGAAAATGTAACAATTTTTTCTACCGTGAAGTATTCGTGGACGTACTCAGAAACCAGTTGTGTTTTGTCTGTGGAGTTCTGTGTCCAGTAAATGTTTTCAACAGTTTCGGAGAGGGGAACCGTCACCCATTCGTCGAGAGGATCAAAATAGGTAACGTTGACTTGGTTGTTGGGGATACTTAGAGCCTTAGTCCAAATGTTGAACCGTGAAACGTATATCGCCTGGCCAGCGCTTGAGCTTATCGGATCAAATTCTCGCGTGAGAGTGAGAGAGTTTTCCATTTCATAAAAGCTGTACAATATTGCTTCGGCAACCTTGCTTCTTGAGTAAAGAGGGTCCGTCTCTTGTATGGTGTGGTGATCAGAAAAGATGTAAAACCATGATCCCGGGCTTCTCGTAGTAATCACTGTGCCGTCCGGAACTGAATGCTGCTTTACCCATAGGCCAGAGTTGTAACTTGAGATTGATGCTCTCTCGTAAAATTGCGGATAAGCTTCGATTATTTGAAGAAAGCCAAGAGCTTGAATAAAGAACAGGGAAAAGATTAGTGCCATAGCAAAAATCTTGGTAGCATTCAGTATGTTACTTTTTTTTGCGATTTTCGGAATTAGTTTTGATTCTAGGAATGCGAGTGAATTTTTGAGAGTATAATATACTGTTACGCCGGAAAGAATGGTTATTGGTGTGGCAAAAAAGTAGATGAAGCGGTGGTATGGTAAGTAAATTCCGAAGAGATATAGCTGAGACAAAAGGAAGGGAACGGCGAGCCAAAAAATAATCAGTATCGAGGATTTCAAGGCTTTTTTCTTCTTCAGTAAAATGAAAGTCAGGGGGATACCTGCTAAAGCTAAGAAAAGGGTTGCTCCAAGGTTTTTGATTAGAGAATCAAATGTAACTGCGGAGATGTGATAGATGTTCTCTTCCATTGAGAAGAAGATGTGTTCTATAATAATGTCAGCATATTCAATTAGTATCCTTGCGTACCACGCCATCAGAGCTAATCCGCCACCCACGATCACGGCGAGAAAAACTAGGATTTTTCTTTTTGATCCGATGGTGCTGACTAAGAAGGCGGGGACAAACATCAGAACGAAAACGAAAGTGGCAAGCTGATGGGACAATACGATTGTGAAGGTTCCCAGAAACAGGAGGAAGGTTTTAACTGAAAGTCCAAAGTCCTTGTTCAGTATGTAAAAGATAAAGGCAATGTATGCTAAACCCAGAAAGTTTGCGTAGCCTCCCCAAAAAATCATCTCAAAAAGTGGAATTGACAGAATCGTGAAGACGGCTGAAGCGACGGCGACGCCTGTCCCAAAAAGTTTTCGACTCAGCAAATACGTGGATAACAGGATTAGCACGTTGAGGGTTGCAATCAGCAGTTTTATGAGAAAAGCTGCGACCATGGCGTCAAGGGTTCCTGCAAAAATTTGGAGCATAGCTACGATGGTGTGAAAGAGGGGGGGATACCATGCGACTTCCCTGTAGCTGACCCTCTCGTCTATTACGATTTGTTTTGCTTTTGCCAAGTGTACCGATGGGTCGTTTCCGGGAAGAACTCCAGCTGTGGACATCTGGTGAACTGTTACAACGAAGAGGGTGGATACGGCGATTAGGACGAAAACCAGTTCAATAGTGGGTAGTCTTAGCTTTTGCACCAGTTATCCTCCAAATCGGCAGGATGTAACGAATATATGACTAGTAATGTCAGCATATAAAAACATCCAGTTTTAATCTGTGAATTATTTACCAAAGAGGCTTCTGCTAACCATCAACTAAACCCTGCTCTAGTACACACTTCTCACATCATAATATATCCATATTCGCAAATACATCAGTTTTCCCAGCATTTCTGCGCAAGAAACTTCCCTTTTAAGATATGTCATCTCTTGCTTCGTAAGGTTGAAGTCATGAAGCACCTGTTCTGTGATTGCTGCGGCGATGCAGTCAAAGCTGTATATCCCTGCAAATTCGTTTTTCATGACGGTTTAACCTGTGACTTCAATATCTGCTTAACCTGCATGGAGAATGGAACCCTGAAAATAAACCTTAAACGAAAGCGGCTGGTTTCTCGAATCCTTCTCAAATTATCAAAGAAACGGTAACTTTCATGAAAAAGGGCACATGCAGGAAACGTTCAGGAATCAGAACACTCTGTTCTAATCCATGGAACTAAATTGAGCCCCAATCATAAAGGAGTATGTCAACGGGGTTGGAAGGGGTGCTGCATTCAGTAAAGCATGTAACTGTTAACGAGTTAAACGAGCTAGTGGAAACTATTATACATGTAAATTCAATATCCCGTCGTTCCTAGAAACGGTTCTCTGCCTTTGTTTCATTTTACTACCTGAAAAACTGTGACGTTTCCGCCGTTAAACATCATCCAAAACTTGGGGTCTTCCGAGAATTTTGAATAGACATCCTGATCTCTGCATACCACATACGAAACGTCATATTCTTCCATCATTTCAATGTAATCCCATGTGATGAGCGGATCGGAGGTTACTTTTTCTAGTAGCGAACTAGCAAGCTCAGAATATACGTTCATAACTTCATATGGGTAGCTTAGGTCTTCCACGTCAAAAACGCCGACTAGCATTTTGGCGTGTATGCTGTTGTTCTGTGAGTTGTATATGATTTCAGCGGATTTTGTGATATTTTGTTCTATTAGTTCAATTAACGGATAGGGTTCTGTGAAGATTACTTGCCCCGCTACTTCATGGAATGAATTGTATGCGCCAATCATCCTCGCTGTTGATTGATTTCCTGTTATGTTTCTGTCTGCTGTTGTGTGAAGCGTAAACTTGGCATCAAAAGCGTTGATTTGAACATTTTTTGTTTCTATTTCATATGATAGTTCAGCGAATCTTACTCCCTGATGGACTGCCAATGTTTTCTTAACCGTGAAAAAGTCGTTTTCAAATGTCATTGTTAAGTTTGCCGAGTTTCCGTCTTTCAGTAGTGTAGGAGTTTCAGTTATTTCCATGTCTGACAAAGTTATGTTTCCTTGGTTATACTTGAGTGTGGTTTCGTTGTTCTGGAAATAAAACAGTGCATAAGGTTTTCCACTCCATGTTTCTATGCTGAACTCAGGGTTGTGACGCGACAGGTATGGTCCATCCTCTCTAATTTGGATTAAGCCGTTGTCAATGTAGTAGTCAGTGTCAAGGAGAAGCCGCGCTGATTTGGCAACCTCCAGCTCATGAGAATACAGTAGGAACTCCAAACTAGCTGCGCTAAGGGTTGTTCTTTCGCCAATTCCAGAGAGCCACCACCCGTAAAGGTGGTCGGCGACGAGAACAGAATTTTCTGGGGTTCTGTTTTTTATCCACTCCAGTGCGGTGGCTTCAGGCTTCTGTATTGTCGTATAAAAGCCAACCCGGTCCATGGCTTCGTGTGGAAAGATAGACCATAGCGAAGCAATAATGAAGGTGAAGATGATTGCAGTAGAAACTGTTACAGGGAGTGCTTTTTTGATTCTGTTCCATTTGATTCTTGAGGATTTCTTGATTGCGATTGATGTGTAGCGGAAAAGATAGAATAACCCTGCTGATATTATTATGATTCCGGGGAAGTCGATGAAGTACAGGAATCTTGAGTAGTCAGTGAATATGCCAAAAATGTATGCTTGGGTCATAACTACGGGCACAAGAAACCATGCTACCAGCAACAGGCTCCCGCTGTCAACGTATCTTTTTCTGGATGCTTTTAACATGAAAAATGTTGGGATTAGAACAATGATTAGAGTAAGAATTATGGTGTCGACGGAGCGGTTTGCGAGGATTAGGTTTCTGTTATCTTCCATTCCTCCCAAGAGGGCTCCTTCCGATGAAGCGCCCATATAGAAGCTGAGGACCCTCAGTAGCCACGGCGATACCGCTAAGATTCCTAAAGCTACTGAAACAGTGAAGAAACGCAGCGTCTTTCGGAGCTCTATCTCCTTGAGCTTCAGAGCCTTTCCTATCAGCAGGGAAACGAAGTAGAGTATCAGAATTGGGAAAAAGACGAATAGGCTGAATGTGTGAGTGAGGATGAGACTGCCAAAGAGCAGCGTTCCCATCAATAGGTTGAAGTGGCTTGGCTGATCTATGTCCCTGAGAAACAAATAGAAGATTACTACAATCAGCGCAAGGGATACCACGTTAGTGTAGCCGCCCCAGCTTATCATCTCAAGGCTTAACGCTGAAATCGCTGCAAAAAAGGCTGCCAAAAATCCTGCGCTGTGGCTTCTCCACATCTTTTTGGATATCAGATAGGCGGGAAAAACTATGAAAGAACTGAAAAAGGCGGCGGTTATTAATTGTGCAAGGATTAGCGGCATTCCTGTGAAGAGAATTAAGATAGATACAAAAAAGTGGAATCCCGGGGGAGTTGCAAGCGGTTCTCCTCCCATGTGATATGGGTTCCAGCTGGGCAGTTTTCCCTCATCAAGAATCAGGTTTAAGATGCTGCTATGCAGTCCAATGTCTGAACTTGGCGGATACTCGTTATGGAAGAGGATGGCTGCTCTAAAGAGGAATGCAAAGCTGAATATTGCTAAGAGCAGCAGAGTTCTCTTGTGCCTCGTTGTAAATCACCGCTGACAGATATGACTACCCTTTCAGTTGAACGAAATTTATTGCTTTCCCTGAGCTTTTTCTGGGAAAAGAAAAGGGGGGAAGAAAACCTAATCTGTGTTGCGTCGATTGTTCACGACTTTGTTTTCTCCGTTATCACTAGCCTTTTCAGGCAGATGGTATCCAGACGTAATGATAAGTTTGCTGTAGTAAAAAAAAGAAAAGGGAGGGAATGAGGTGTTTGCGAGCGGTTTATTCGTCAAATATGATTATGTTGTCGAAAAGTGCGGTTGAGTCGGGCGTGTACAGTCCTGTGTATCCAGAGATAGTGGCAAGGTCGGCGTGATCGCCATCGATGTATAATTTTCCGTCCACCCAGACCTTAGCGTTTGTTCCGACGACGCTGACAGCGAGTACATGTATGTCAAAGGGGCTTATTGTAGGTGAAGATGGCACTTGCCATGAGGTTTGTTGTCCGTTTTTGAACCATGCCAACTCGACTATTCCGTCAGTTTTGATAAGCGCGTAGACATTGTTGTTCCCGTCTTCCTCTTTAACCATTAGCCGTCCAACGTTCCATGGGTCTCCGGTGGTGAGAGTTTGTATATCTGTTTTTATGTGCCTGTTTGAAGAGAAGGGTGTATTCACGTGAATGTGCGAGTGGGTTACTGTTGATCGTAGTTGCTTGCTTGTGACTTGCCAGCTGCCGCTGTCAACTGTCCAACCATTGTAGTTTCCATCGTTGAAGTCGTCCTTGAATGCTGTTGTTGTTGCTGTCGCAGTTGGGTATACGACGAAGTCCTCGAACCAGTCTGTTCCGTAATTCCTTGATCGTAGTGTACTTGTGAAGACATTGACGTAGCATTTGTATGAAGGCAGGGCGAAGGGTTCTGAGTATCTCAGGATTCCGTTCTCGTAAAATGCGATAGAACCTGTGCTAATTGAAATGGTTAATGGGCCAGTTGCGCCTGCCCAGCCCATGACCGCTTTATTAGACAACACTCCGCCTATTCTGCTTTGCACGTAGACGTTTGAGTCAAATCTGGCTTTGACGATCCTGTACCAGTTGTCTTCGAAGTATGGATCTTCATCTGTGGTTTTGGTGTTACCAATCTGCAATGTCATCTCATCCAATTCGTTGAAATCAGGCACTTGTATGGTTGCCGTCATCTCTCTGAGGTCGCAGGCATGTTTAGTTACATATCCCGCTTGTGCTTGCTCGGAACCGCTTGGTATAGTTACTCGGAGATCTCCGCCTGTTTCGTTGACTGTACCACCGTTCGCTTCAACTTTCTCCCACATAAAAGTGTCCTGTGTGGAGTCGTTAAAGTCGTCTTGGCAATTGTTTGCTGTCTCGTAAATGCGGTAAATGTTGATTTGTCCGCCTTGACAGTCGTCAGGGCAAGGATGTTCAGGGTCGTCGCATCCGTCGCATAAAACGAGATTAACTCCGGCATCTTGGTCTAGATGTAAATACAAAGTGTTCTCTGCGGAAGGGTTGTCATTGTAATATCCTGATAATACGGGGTGGTTGGCTAAGTCAACGCTGTGAGCCGAGTGACACTGTAGTCTGCTATGGTAGAAATCAACCCATCCACTATTGTTAACTTTAAGACTGAATTTAACATCATTGCCTGGAGCCGGTTCGTTGCTCAAAGTAACGTTGTTGAAGTTGAAGAGGCACACGGATCGGCCAACATAGTTACCAACGTCTTCCGGATTCGTCCACGGCCAATCAGCGGTTTCGTTGGTTCAATAACTTTGTGGTGGTCGTCAGGACCAAATCCGACGTAGCTAAGGCGATTGCCGCAATTTTCGGTGTTACACACATAGTCTTTTCGCGTATAATCCAAGTTTCCAGCTTCTCCAGTGTCCTGTTCGACACCACAAGGGGGATAACCGATAGGGTTGCATTCATCCATTTCAGGGTAACAGGGCAGCGGATGGCTAGGTTCTTCGCCTATGCAACAGCCACAATCCTCCTTGTTCATGCCACATATTTCGTACACTCGAACGATACGGAAGCCGTTTATCCAAACGCCAACATTTGGATCATCATTAGTAAATGTCAATGTATTTAGTTCCGTATCGTGGTACTCTTGAACTGCTTGCGAGCCAATATCCATAGTTTCTGTCAAATCGTGGCCTGCTATCTTGCTGTGATAACGATTCCCTAGATCACGCAAACGCGGGGGATTCGTGTGTTTATTAAGCTCTAATTTTATGGGACCCACATCATTGGATTGAGCACTTGCTTCAGTGTGGATAGTGTAAGTGACGTTACAATTATCTCGTTTTTGGTAGCATTTTGGATGAGTACCCGTGAAAGCCCACGTATAATTACCGCCACCAGGCGCTAGATAGACGCTAACCGGACCCCAGAGAGTAACTCCTCGACCACCATATGGATATGATTCTGCCGAGCAAATGTAGTTAGTTCCAGCATTAACAACCATTTCTTTTTTCACCTCCTTTTTATTCTTGTTTCTTTCTACTGAGCGTTTTTGTTCGCTCGACGTTCCAGTTATAGACATTTTTTGATTTTAAGGAAGACGAAATGTTTCAGAAACAATTCAGTGATATCGTATTCGGTACATATTTGTAAACCACTCAAAAAATGAAGCCACTTTCAGTGCAGGACGGCAACACTGTTTTCGGATTCTAACGTTTTTAATACTTGAAGCAGTATTACAGTTCTTGGATTCTCGCGGTTCAATCTAATCATGCGCATGCGACCAATATGGTGATCAGTTACGATGCCTTCTTTTTGTAAGATTTTGAAATTCCTGTTTGTTTCATTGTATGTGCAATTTATTCTACGCACAAGACCCATAATATGAATTCCTTTAACTTCCGACAATTCTTTGATGATTTTCTGCCTAGAAGATGAAGCCAACACTTTTTTAAGATCCAAGTAAACCCCCCATTTGCGGTCTATGTACCCCTCTGTTATGTGTTATACGATAAGAACTTTAAAGTCAAACGAACAGTTTCAGAAATAGAGAGAGATAAGTGAAAGTTAATTGAAGACTATTTACTGAACCTGATTGAACTGTCTAGAAGCTATTAATTTACAAGGTAGTTCACTCCCCGAGTTTGAGAAATACTTCGTCTTATTAATTAAGCCAACGATCTCTAATCATCAAATATGACCTTTTGACAAGAATTCAATGAAGTTTCAAAAATTTTATTCATCATGTGGTTATCCTTTGGCAGAACTAATATCGATTATTAAAAGTAAATTAAATTATCCAAAAAATAGTAGCAAAGATTGTACGTTAACAATTAGGGGATTCATAGTCAACAGTACAGAAAAGGGTACCAACGCAAAAGAACAAAAATTTGATTGGAAAAATGCTTTAATAGACGCAGCTATTACTAGCGGAGTCACCTTTTTTAGTACATTAGGAGCCGGGTATGCTGCGGGGCTCGCTAGCATAGATGGAATAAAAACAGCCACTGTAGCGGCTTTCACTCAGTTTTTTGTTTTCTTGGCTTTGAAACGTGGAATAGTACAGCCAAAAGAAGTTTAACCTAAATAACGCTCCAAATTTATTGCTTTCCCAAAACACAAACCACTTTCCCTTCATATTAGGAGACTAATAATACTTCATTGTTGAAAACAACCTTTTTCTGAATTTTGCTAGCATCAAAAGTGTTGTGTTACCTAAAAGCTAAATTACTTCCCCGTTAATTTTACGATAAAACAGACGTTATAGAGGCTGACTGATGAAGTCTTTCCCCAAAAAATTCAATTTACTTATGATCGAGGAGAAGTGGCAGCAGAACTGGGAACAGATGGGCATCTACAGGTTCAACCGAACAGATGACCCTCGCCCAGTTTTCACCATCGACACTCCTCCTCCATACCCTTCAGGCAACTTTCACATGGGAAACGTCCTCAACTGGACCTACATAGACGCCCTAGCCCGCTACAAACGCATGCGAGGCTACAATGTCCTCTTTCCCCAAGGATGGGACTGCCACGGACTCCCAACAGAAATCAGAACCGAAGAAATACATAAAATCAAAAAAACGGATTTGCCCCCAGCAGAATTTGTTAAGCTCTGTAAACAGGTTATAAGCAAGTACATAGGCATCATGAAAGAAGCCATTATACGCCTAGGCTGCTCCGTAGACTGGACAACAGAATACACAACCATGGACCCAAACTACTGGAAAAACACTCAGCTATCATTCATTCAGCTCCACAAGAAGGGCTTGATTTACAAGGGAACCCACCCCATAAGCTGGTGCACAAGCTGCGAAACAGCCATCGCAGACGCAGAAGTCGAACACGAAAACAAAGAAGGCACTCTCCACTACATCAAATTCAAGCTAGAAGACGGCAACCACCTAACCATAGCAACAACCAGACCAGAACTGCTACCCGCCTGCGTAACCGTAGCAGTCAACCCAGACGATGAACGCTACAGCAGATACATCGGCGAAAACATCTGGGTTCCAATAGCAGACCGCCAAGTCAAAATAATATCTGAACGAAGCGTTGACCCCACGTTCGGAACAGGCGTTTTGATGATTTGCACCTATGGAGACAAAGCAGACGTAAAAGCCGTCACCACACACAAGCTCCCCTCCATAATCCTGATCGACGACAAAGGAAGAATGAACGAAAACGCAGGAAAATACGCTGGGCTGACAGCAAAAGAAGCAAAAAAAGCCGTAGTCGCAGACCTACAAGAAGCAGATTTACTGGAAAAAACTGAGCCTCTTAGTCAGGAAGTCGGAACCTGCTGGAGATGCAAAACCCCAATCGAAATTCTGGAACATGAACAGTGGTTCATGAAAACCCGCATCCTAACAGAGCAGGTCAAAAAGAACACCCTTGATGTTACTTGGTACCCGGACTACATGAAGAAGCGCATGATAGACTGGGCAAACTCGTTAGACTGGGACTGGGTAGTCTCCCGCCAAAGAATCTTCGCCACCCCAATCCCAATATGGTACTGCAAAAAATGCGGCGAAATAATCCTAGCGGAACCTGAATGGGTTCCAATAGACCCAAGAACAGAAGACCCCAAAATCGACCGCTGCCCAAAATGCGGCTCCACAAACTTCACGCCAGAAACAGACGTGCTGGACACATGGTTCGACTCCTCTATAACCTGCGCCGTGCACGCAGGCTGGCCAGACAACAAAGACTGGCGCAAACTGTATCCCATTGATGTGCATCCCTCCGGCTACGACATCATCCGCACATGGGCATACTACCTCATGGTCCGCAGCCTCGCACTCTTCGACGAGAAACCCTACAAAAGCGTCCTCATCAACGGCATGGTCCTCGGAACAGACGGCAGAAAAATGAGCAAATCCCTCGGCAACTTCGTAGCCACCCCAGACGTCTTCCAAAAATACGGGGCTGATGCTCCCAGACAATGGGCAACAGGCGGAGGCGCCACAGGATCAGACATACCCTTCAGATGGGAAGACGTAGAATACGCATGGAGATTCCTCAGAAAACTCTGGAACGCCTCCAGATTCGCCAGTATGCACCTCCAAAACTATGACCCAAAACAAAAAGGGGAACTCAACCTTATGGACCGTTGGCTCCTAAGCAAGATGGAACGGGTTACCCAAAAGGTAACTGCAGCTTTGGAGAACTGCCAATTTAACGTAGCCACTGACGAAATAAGAAAATTCACTTGGCACAGCTTCTGCGACCAGTATATCGAAGCTGTAAAACATAGGCTCTACCAACCTGAAACCTATGGTAAAGAAAAGAGAACGGCTGCCCAATACACCCTCTACACTGCGATTTACCGAATCCTCCAGCTTCTCGCCCCCATTTCTCCACACATCGCTGAAGAAATATACCAGATTATGTACGCGGATGACAAGAAACATGAGAGCATCCACGTTTCTCCATGGCCTAATATACAAGAAGAACTGATCGATGAAACGACCGAGAAGAAGGGCGACTTGATCGTTGCTGTGATGGGAGAAATTCGTAGAGACAAAGCGGAGAACCAAAAGCCATTGAATGCGTCCATCCGGAAGCTAACATTCTACTCCGAAGACAAGGAGACGACGCAGATTCTACGTCAAGCCGAGGAAGACCTTGTTGGAACCCTCAAAATAGAGAAAATCGAGATTGTGAAAGGCAAAGGGGAAGGAAAAGAACTCCAAGGATATCCAGATGTCCATTTCAAAACAGAATACTAGTTTGAAGCTTTGTAGCGAAGAATAGCGGCGATTCCGCCGAAAGATTTTTTCAGCATCTGACCCTCCTCGGTTTCGCCGGACAAAATCTCCACGTCTGCTCCCGTCTCCTCAGCCAAGTCAGCTAATTCGTCGATGAGCTCTTTGACATTCGCCACAAAGAGGGATGGGACATTACATTTCGGGCACGGCTTTCCGTTCAGACTCTGCGTATACTCGAGAACATCATGATTTTTCATTGTCTCCTGTTTGGTGTAGTCGCAGGATGTGCATTTCACGGTAACCCGAACCAATTCAATGTCCTCAGAGAGCAGGAGAGTCCTCAAGATTCCCGCCTTCAGGTTTCTCCGCACCTCGTTTTCGCCATAAGTGGCTAAACCCGTGTCGTGTCCTATCTCCCTGAGGAAGTTTTGCATGATTTTCTTCTCTTCAACGTAACGGATGCGCCGCAGGGTATCGGAGGAACGTTCCACAATCTCCTCTACTCCCTGTTCAGCCACGTAGGAGGTGTCAACGGTGGCTACAATCTTTTCCTTCAATGTGTAATGAAGGTAGTTTCCCTTCTGGAAATCATATTTTGTGGGTCCAGGCCCTCCCATAATCAGGCTCTTCAGATTCTCTATAGGAAGAAAGATTTTGTTGGCGTGTTCCCCTACACGTTTGAAGTAATCTTGCATCTTTGCTTCTCTTTGCCTATCGAACCTTCTAGCGGATTGGCCTCCTGCACGAAACTTTCCGGGAATCCCTGATGTAATCTTCTCCACTATTTCGCGGCGTTTGCCTCTGAGGGTAGCGAAGGCTGCATGATTGGCGTCTATCAAGATGATTCCATATGTTTCTTTTTCCTTCAAGAACTCTTGGAGGTGTTCAGTGTGGAATTTAGCATCGCAACGATAAAGGTAAACCTGAATGGGTTCTGGCGGAGATATCACGTAGGTTTCAATTTTTTCGCTTCCGGGACCGTTCTGGGGGATGGCTCCGCAGAAGATCACCAAACCGTTTTCAGGCACCTTCTTGAAGAGTTTGAGGCGTTGAGTTACCTTAACGATGGCGTCTTGAACGTTCTTTCGGGTAGTTGTAGATTTGATGTTGGAAGCTGTTCCGTACTCGTTGTTGAGCATGGCAACCGCTTCACTGATCTGGCGACCTGGAGGCACATAAAGTGAGACGAGTTCGGTTCCTCTGCCTTCTCTGGCGGCTAGTCTCTCTAGATTCCGTTTTAGGCGAAACCGCTGGAGAGACGATTGTTTAGTGCTCAACGTTCATTACGCTCTTTGATTGTAGAGCTTAACAATGTGGCATAACTGATAAAAGTTATCTTTGGTGGTTTTGCAAAGTCTTCGGTTTAAAAACTTGTGTCAAGAGACTTTTACAAAAAACGCCAGTGTGAATTATATAGTTAGTCAAGAAACCTCGACCAAAATGTTTCCAATTGAATGGTTATCAAATTAAAAAACATTGACCTGATGGAAATAAAACGGATTGTCCTGCGTGCTCGCAATTCGAACTCGCATTTTCCAGCAAAATTTTATATTTGCATTAAAACCTTGAGACAACTATAGAGGGGTAGTGCATGTGACAGACACGGACGACGGCAGACTACGAGGCCGAACCCTGAAAGTGTACTTGTACGTAGTTAAGGAACATAGACCTGTTGGTGCAAGGGATGTCATGAGAGGTGCGCGCCTCAGTAGTCCCAGCGTGGCCTACAGGCATCTTCAAAAACTCGAAACCATGGGTTTATTGATGAAAAATGAGCATGGCAATTATATTGAAAAAGAAAAAGCTACTGTCCGAGGTTATGTCTGGGTCGGTAGAAGTCTCATTCCGAATCCTCTGGTCTATTCCTTAATTTTCTTAGGTATACTACTCATAGAATTCATCGTTCTGGCGATTCATCTTTCCGTCGAAACCCAAGAATTCAAAATCTTTTTCCTCTTGTTGACATCTATAACCGCCGCAGCCTTTGTCCTATTCGTAATCGAAGGACTAAGAATGCTCAGAAAAACCAGTTCACCATTCAGATAAAACTCCCTGATAAACCCTGGAAGGTCTGTTCCGTTACCAGAACAATTTTGTTCTTCAGGGAGAGCTAATAGGAACTTCTCAACTATATTATGACGGAAAATGCAGATATGTTTACATCGGCAAAAAAACGAAGTTTACAGTTGTTAATCTCAACATTTCTGTTATCCAGTTTAGTTTTGCTAGGCATCTCAAATGTTAGTGCCTCGTCTTCTTCACCAACATCATGGGTTGAACTGTATGGAGGAACGTTAGACGATGAGGCAGTTGCAATTGTTCAAACAGGCGATGGAGGATATGTGATAGCAGGCACCACGCACTCTTTTGGTGCGGGCAGTGCTGATTTTTGGTTGATTAAGGTTGATGGGAATGGAACGGTGGAGTGGAACCAAACATATGGAGGAGCAGAATCTGATGTTGCAGTTGCTATGGTGCAGACGAGTGACGGAGGATACGTCATAGCAGGCGAAACATACTCTTTTGGTGCAGGTGACAGCGATTTTTGGTTAGTTAAAGTTGATTCCTCTGGAAGCATACAATGGAACAAAACGTATGGGGAACCAACAGCCGAGGGAGCAAATTCTGTGATGCAGACTAGTGATGGAGGGTACGCCCTAGCGGGCTACTCGACAGATAACAACGCAAGTAAGGATCTTTGGTTTGTTAAAACTGATTCCTCGGGTAAAATGCAGTGGAATCGAACATATGGAGGAGCCAGAGGGGATAATGCAAATTCAGTAATTCAAACCAGCGATGGGGGATATGCGTTGGCAGGTTATACAAATTCTTTCAGTTCTGACATACCCTCCGACTGCTGGCTCGTCAAGACTGATTCAGACGGCAACATGGAATGGAACAAAACATATGACGGAGATGGAGGTTTTGATGGCGCGAATTCTCTAGTTCAGATAAGTGACGGCGGCTACACATTGGCTGGGCACACCGGCGGATTTATAGGTCAAAATGCTTGGATGATCAAGACCGATTCAGAAGGCAACAGGATATGGGACGTAATCTGGGATACTGCAGAACCAACTCGAACGAGTACTATAATTCAGACAAGTGACAAAGGGTACGCAGTCTCAGGATATACAAGCTCTCTTGATGGTTATGCAGGTTTTACTAGTTATTTGTTTTTGGTTAAGGTAGATTTTAACGGAAACGTACAATGGAACAGCACCTACAAGGGATTAGGTGACAGCAAAGCGCTTTTTGCCGTGCAAACGGATGAAGGCGGCTACGCAATGGCAGGCACTACACGATCCACGGATGAGGGAGCGTATTATGATGTTTGGTTTGCCAAAGTGGACGCTTCCGGCGTGTACATCCCAGAGTTTCCAACATGGATTATTCTGCCATTATTCGTGACTGCAACTTTGGTTGTTATAATTTACAGAAAGAAACTAACAAAGCAAAAGGTGCACTAGCTCAGATTCACTATTCTTAGAATTCATTTTTTGTTTTTGAGGTACTTAAGAACCAGCATTTTGTGTTCGGCAAGCGTTTAGGTTTGGGGTTGAAGGGCAACATTATTCAAATCGAACTTTACTATCTGTGTGGATAACGGAATCCTGTGATGTTTAGGGTGGGAGAAATAGGCTGTTAGCGAGAAGGCTGGTGTTTGTTGGTCACATCTCTGTTGACAAAGTCGAGAACGTCAACGGCACTCGGGTTCAGCCGGGAGGAGCAGCGTTATACGCGGCAATGGCAGCTAGAACCCTGTTCCCAAACGTCACTTTGATTTCAGCCACTGGAAAAGATTATGACTTCCTTGATGTTTTGAACCTGCTGCCTTACAAGGACGTGAAAATATACGATGCGCCCTCCACGAGATTTCACATCAAGTATGACCGGCGCTGGGAAGCCCATTACCTCAGAGCCGATCATGGTGCTGGCTCCAGAATAACGTCCCGGAGAATCTCAGACAGGTGGCTTAGGCACAAGAGCATATTTCACATTTCGCCTATGAGACCTTCAAAGGTTGCCAGAATTTTAGATAAGATAAAGCAAAAGTCTCCGGAAACTAAAGTTTCAGTCAACACGTGGATAGACTATATCAAAGAAGGGCGAAGAAACAGGAGAATCTTAAAGGACATTGCTTTGAAAGCGGACTTTTTCATTTTGAGCGACACGGAAGCTAAAGTGTTAACCCAGACTGATTCAATCTCTTCTGCTGTTAGACTTCTAAAAGCTAAAAGGTTGATTGTCACCTTGGGAAACTTTGGGGCTATAATCAGCGGAGAAAATGTTGACATGCAGATGGTTCCCGCCTTGAATCTGTCACCGGATAAGGTGGTTGACACTACGGGGGCTGGAGACGTTTGGTGTGGAGCTTTTCTAGCCACCTACAATCTTACCGAAGATTTCGGCAAGTCCGTGAGTGCCGCATCCACCATTTCCCGTATTAAATGTTCAGATTGGGGCTTCCAGAGTCTCATAAATCTGCGATTCAAGGAGCCCAACGATGTGATCGAGTTTGTTATGGGACTGAAGGATGGGGGCATCCAGAAAAGGATGCTTGATTACATGAAAGACTGAACCAGTTACATCGTTCTCGTTCGCTCCCGGTGGAACAGAAAAATTAAGAGGCTGTAAAACCTGAAGGCTTTTGCCCAAAGATTATTTAGGATATTTAGCTGCATTAGGTGTGGAGAAGATTGTATGCCTATGGCTTATGTGTTGATTAACACTGAACCGAAGCACATGGAGAGTGTCGTAGAGACTTTGGAGAAACTTGATTCGGTTGTGGAAATATTTCCTGTTTACGGCGTCTACGATGTAGTGGCTAAAGTTAAAGCAGACAGCATGGACAAACTCAAAGAAATTGTCACTTGGAAGGTGCGGAGCCTAGACGAGGTTCGGTCAACCATAACCATGCTGATCATGGAAGAAAAAAAGTAACATAACGTCGTCTTCCGTTCCCATTCTACACAAAACGAAGCGTGAATCACTGTGAAGCGTGCTGTGATACTTTACTGGTCTAGCACTGGAAACACTGAGAAGGTGGCTTTTGCGATAAAAGAGGGCTTAGAGGCTGCGGGAGTAAACGTTTCTCTAATGAAAACAACCGAAGCAATGGACATAGAGTACTTCGACTACGACCTTGTCTGTGTTGGCTCCCCGTCTATTCAGTGGCATCCGCCCAAGCAGGTTACAGAGTTTCTGCTCAAAAAATTTAAAGATTATCAAAAGCAGGGAAAAATCAAAACAGGTGCACCAAAAGTTCCCGGAAAGAACGCATTAATCTTCTGTACCTATTCGGGTCCGCATACTGGACTCCGTGAAGCAACTCCAGTGGGCAAGTATATGGGTCAATTCTTTGAGCATCTCGGATTCACAGTGGTGGATGAATGGTATATTCTCAGCGAGTTTCATGGCTCAGAGGAACGCAGCACAAAAGGCAGAATGGGCGACATCAGAGGAAAACCAACAGAAGAAGACCTGCGAAAGATAAGAATGGACGCCAAAAAACTGGCTTCTACGCTCTGAAAGTCTACTCGACGGTGATCTTTTTTGTTTTTCCTTCCCAGATTCCATGTAGGTTGCAGAATTCCTGTGCTCTCAGGGTGGCTGAAGCGGCTAATGTTACGTTAATTGTTACTACGTAGCCATCTGACAGTTCAGCGCCAAACCTTAACATACCGATTAATCGTTCTCCAGCGTAGAGCGCAACCCAGTTTATCCAGTGGCTTAAAGTGTTGGGGTGCTCAACTCCGTCGATTCCACCAACCTTAATCTTTACTGCGAAAGGTTCATTGACTTTAACATTATCTGGCGCCTCGATAATGGGCGTATGTTTCTTTGCCATTATGGTAAGATTACTCCAATCTGTTGGTTTGTTCAGTTCAGTTAAAGAATATTCTTTTTCACTACTCAAAACTTTTACATCTCCCAAATAAACTGCTTTTTCGGCTCTAAAAAACCTTATTGTACACTTACTTCTGAGCCTTTTTTGGGTTTATGAACTTCACCTGCAGGATTTCTGAAAAGATGAGGCTTCTCGGTGTGGACAGGCACTAGGAGCTTGGGCTTAATTCTGTTGATCATTTCCTGTATTTCGGGACCAGAAGCGTGACCGCTAGCGTGAATTTGGTACGGTTTCCAGTCGTTTTTGGCATTTATTTTGAAGTGTTTTAGCCACCTTATCATCCGGTCTTGAGAAAGCTCCATTTTGGGATTAAACGGTTCACATTGTGCCCTCACAAACATGGAACCTTCTGGGAGATCGAAGTCTAAGATGTTTTTGAACCTGAAATAGTCCAGATGCAAAACGTAACTGGATGGATTCTTGTTGAGTTCAATGGCGGATATTCCCTTCTCCAGATGCTTCGTGTCCACCACTATGTTGTCGCGTTTGCTGCTCCACTCCGAAAGCGGCATATCCCCAACTTTATGCTTAGAGTTACTGTAATCGCCCGGCGAATAGAGCATACACCCGCATCTCTCAAGAAACACCCTCGCGCCCTCATCATATACGCTTCTCCCAATCCTAGCCAGCAAATAAGCTAACCGCGGATCAAAAACCGGAATCCTGCCGCTCTTTATCGCCGCATCACGAACAGTTTCATACCTGTCTATGTCCTTCCACGTAAACCCAACCATAGCCAACCCCTCGCAGCTAGAAAATATGTCGGTGAGGTCAGATTCTACCTTTTTTTCGTCGTCTGGCTCCTGTTGGTCAATACGGGTTCCTTCACAAAACATGACGTCCGGCGCAAGACCGCTTAACTCTGCCCCCAAATCGTAACCAGACCTTCCATGAAACCGTATGTCTCCAGTATACAGCACCTGAGAGTCTTTCGCCTCAACGAGACAAGCCATCGACCCCGGTATCGAATGATCCACATTGAACCCAGTAACCGTTAACCCGTTCTTGATTGTTTGAGGTTTCTTATGTTCCAAATTACGGAATTCTCGTTCTTCCTGTTCTTTTGAATAGCCTACTTTTGGTTCACCGGGAAAAAATCCTGTTTTCAGCCTTCCCATCTCCCGGTCTTTCATAACAGTCAGCTGCTTGTCCAAACCCTGCAAATTTCCAATCTCAGCTACCGACTCCATCAATTTCTGCGTCATTTCAGAACACAAAAACGGAATAGCACCCAAATACGGAGCATATCCACAATGATCCAAATGTGCATGCGAAATAAACACTGCATCAGGATGCCAAGAACCTGTTTTCACCGCCTCCTCAAAACTTTGCAAATCTACTTTCCACAATTTTTTTGCCCGAAAATCGTAACTTTCAAAACTATTAGGGCAAAGAGCATCCTGCCTGTAGATGCCATCTATCTGCGGTAACAAACCCAGTTTCAGCAAATCGTGAATTTTGTATGCTGACCGAGGCTGCAGAAACTCTTCAAAAAACATGCTCTCTTCACTGTATGAAAGCCCAAAATCAAGGAAGATTGACCCCTTATCAAATTTGACAAGAAGTTTGTTTCCTCCAATATCGTTTACTCCACCATAACACGTAAATTTAATCATCAAATGGAACCCCACAACAAAAGTTACTTCTCCAGAGCCAAATATAAAACGTGTTACCCAGTCAACACGCGTACAATAATTGAGCCAATCTAACTTGAATCAATCAAAGAATTTTATGATTAAATTTTGTTTTTCCTCAACAATTGGATACATTAGAGCGGAGAGCTTTTTCTAGGAACCTGTAGATTGCCGAGTCGTATCTCGCGGTTTCTTTGAAGGCTTCCACAGCCAAAGCTTTTCTTGTTTCGGCACTTACGTCGCCATTCTTCTTGTATTCGCTGAGAATTTGACCGTATCTGCGGGGGTTAACGATTACAACTACGTTCTCAAAATTTTTTGCTGCCGCCCGGATCATGTTAGGACCACCTATGTCAATGTTCTCTAGGGCGGTCTTCAGGTCAGCTCCTTGATCCGTTACCCTTTCGAAGGGATAAAGATTACAGACAACCAAGTCGATGGGCTCTATTCCATGTCTTTCAAGGTCCTTCACATGTCCTTTCCTGTCTCTTAGGGCAAGTATGCCACCCATCAACTTTGGATGCTCAGTCTTAACTCTGCCTTCCAATATCTCAGGAAACTCCGTAACCTCCGAGACATGTTTAACGAACCGAATTTTTCCCTCTTTCAAAGTTTCCAAAGTTCCGCCAGTCGAAATTATCTCAAATCCCAGTTTGCTGAGTTCTTTCGCAAAACTAACGATGCCTGTCTTGTCATAAACGGAAATCAGGGCACGCTTCATAGGTCATCAACACCAATCAATGCCAGTCTTGTTATTAGGGTTAATGAGACAAAAGTGTTTCACCCCCATTTTTTGCCAAAAATTAAAAAAGGGTAACATAGGAAGATAGCAGGGAGTGGAAACAGGTTCGCTATTATGAATCTGATTCCAACTATGCAAAAACAAAGGAGACTATCAAAAAATCAAGGAAGGAGGTGTCTATGTGTCGAAGGATCCGAACACAATCTATGTTGGAACGAAACCTGCAATGAGCTACGTGTTGGCGGTGATTACCCACTTCAATTCGTCTGACGTCAAAGAGGTTTCTTTGAAGGCTAGGGGACGTGCAATTACGACGGCTGTTGACACTGCTGAGATAGTTCGTCGCAAGTTCCTGAAAGAACTGAAAGCCGACAAAATAACTATAGGAACCGAAGAGATGCAGCGAGAAGACGGAACAAGAAACGTTTCAACAATGGAGATAAAATTGAAGCGCTGAGAATCCGGCAGCCTCAACCCGAAACTTAGAGGTTAACCCTTAGTTTTTTCTCTTCTCTTTTTTCTGGCTTAAAACTCGTCTTGTTTTAGGTAGTAGTCATCTTCTTTTTTTGACCCAAAGCTTCTGACGCCTTTCTCCTTCAGCTGTTTTCTAAGTTTTTTGGCGTATTCAAAGCTTATTTCTCTCTTCTCCAAATAACCGATTATCTCTTCCGCCTGCTCCGCTTTGTCGCATCTGCGAAGGTAGTCAATCACATCCGGTGTATAGTCAGTAAATCTCCTTGAGACCGCCTTCTCGCCAGTAGTAGGGTCGGATCGCACAGAATTTATTTTTGTTCCGCAGTTTCCCCTCTCCAGTTCTTGAGACAAGTTCGGAAACATTCTTCGAAACCTTTTCTTTTCAACATCCATCCTCTAGGCGTTCTCCTTCCCGCTGATTACATCCCTGCTGAGAGACCGTCTTCCCGATATTTTCCTTTGATAAGACATCTATTTAAAGGATAATCAGCTTTTTTTCTAACAGACAGTTTTCTATGCAGGAACAAACTTTTGAAGCGGATTCTCCTTGAGGATTTTTGTAAGCTGGTTTAGGCTCAAACCTGTTCGAGCGTCTCCATATGTTTCGCATCTTTCTGATTGCCCCAGATAATTGAGGCTTCGAACTACAACTTCCACTTCGTCTCCAGAAGGAAGAAGGATATGAATGTGAAAGGAGGCTTCTTTTCTGCCCTCTTTAGTTACTGAACGCCACTCCGAACTCTCAGCCTTAAAGTTGTGCTTTTGAAGTTGGTTTAAGACCTGAATGTGTTCTTGGGAAAATGTGAGTATGTCTATGTCGCTGTTTTGGCGGGCTGTTCCCCTCCAAACGCTTCCTACAAGACGCGGACTAAAATCTTCGAGTGCCTCCATTATTTCTCTGGCTTCTCTTCGCATTCGCAGAAGCAGTTCCTTTCTTTGGGCGCCTTCCCTCTCTTCGGCGATTCTGTCAAGTTCCTCCGCAACCTCGAAGTTGCTGGGAAGAACTCTAGCCCCCAACGTTTCTGAGGCTCTTTTCTTGGCTTGCTTGTACTCTTTTTCTTGGGATGTGTAGAGTAGGAGGGCGGCTTCTCGGGCGACTCTGTTTCTCTGAATTTTTGTGCGTTTGCCCTTCAAAACTATCCCTCAACTATACCGTAATTGTGGAAGAAACTTTTGGCTGTTGCTGTTTGTTGTGGTCAAGAGGAACCGCTAGCAAAGACAATTTTGTTGTTAAACATTGTTGATAACGGAAAAAATAACTGACAAATAACGTTGCGTGCGCTAACATCATTTAGTTTGATTTATCCCGTGTAATTCCAATAATAGATTTTTTCTTGGTAGATGTCTGCTATTGGAAAGTCTGGGTCATCATAAACAATGTCTAGGGCTAATCCGTACTGGTCAAGCAGGTTTTGGCATAACTCCCAGATTTGCGGTGACAGATCGTCTGGTCCCCAGTATCCCCATATTTTGTCGTCGGGGTGACGCATAGCCCACGCGTAATTCTCAGGAAGAACTAGGGCGGCTTGACCCGTCGTTTTTCCGTAATCTTCCGGATGATGTTGCATGTAATCCCAGAATTGCTGCATAGCTGTGAAGTGTTCGTCCGTTAGTATCCCGTAGGGGTTGTCTGGAGGGTTTGTGGGATAGTTGAATATAATCACGTATTTTGCGCCTGCTTCATAGGCAGTATGCATGTCCTCAAGCATTTCTGGTCCAGTCTTATAGATTCCGTTCTTTTCGTCTTCTGGGTCTCGGTCCTTCCATACGATGATAGCGCCCCAGTCTTTCTGTTGAACCGTCGCTGCGCCTCTGCAGAGGGCGATGTGTTTTTGTGCATCCTGATTCCATCCAAGTTCAACAAAGATTGTATCGTAACCTGCAAGGTAATCAAACCAGTATAAGGCATAATCAGAAGTGAAAGACGTAATCGAACGGTTAATCAGCTCATTGACTCGCATATGGGTTAAAACATACTTAACATACCGTTTTTTTACTTCTTCATAATCTCGGGTCACAGTCTGGTTAACGTTTTCTTGTATGTAATCTTTTATTGTTTGATAAAATTCTGGGTCAACTTCTTTAATATGGTGAAAAGCATATGTCCAGTCATAGTCAGTTTGAATTCCACCGGGCTCATCAAAAAGGTAAACCCCTAAGAAACTGTCGCCCCATCGATCTTTAGCGGAGTCAAGCCATGGAATCTGCCATGGACAATCTGTGTCAAACCAGCCAAAAAATACGATAAAATCTAGTCCAGAGTCAACAGCGTAATCACAGACTATGTTTATTGCTGTTTCATTCTTGCTTATTGGTCCTGATTGCAGCACAAACAGATTGGTGTAATCTTTGGTTCTGTCAATTAGCAGTTTTGCCTCGGCAGCTGTGTTACCGCAGAAAGAAACTCCGAAATAAGGTTCTACTGGATATATTGCCCCATTTTCTGGATCATTCGGGAAATAGACTACTATAGCCAACACTAAGGAAATGAGTATTAAAAAGAGGAAAATCCATCTCAGTCTAGAAATTAACCCTCGTGTTAAACTCAACCTGATCGTCCTAACCTATTAACCAAATAAGGATTTTGGACCGTTTATTTATCATTTTCCTGTGCTACATATGTGTATATATATGTATATGAGAGAAAATTAGCGTATATGTTTGGGTTTGGGATTAAAATTTAACCTTTTTTATGGTATTCCCTGCTTGCTCTATAATTCACCTATAGGTAATTCCCATTTCTTTGAAGAAAAAAAACAAAAATAAAAAGAGAAAGGATTCTGAACGAAGGATAGACCTTAACTTGTGATGTTAGTATCTTCTTCGTTTAGCAAAACATTCTCGACAGTATACCGGTCTGCTTCCGCTAGGCTTGAATGGAACTTCACATTCTTTGCCGCACTCGGCGCAGACTGCTTTATGCATCTCTCGGCGCTCTCTGTATGACAAGTAACTTACACCTCCACATATACTCAACAAAGAACCAGTATTCTCATGGAACTCCAATTCTTACGTATCAAACCAGTTAATGAGTCTCTTATAACTGTATGCTAAATTTTGACGCTGAAACCGTTGTCTTCAGAGTATGCTAAATGTGACCGCAAGGAGAACATTCAACTGTTCGTGTTTGTGAAGAAGAGTCTTGTTTGTCCCATGGTTTTAATGTCGAGAGCCCTAACCTTCACCATCACAGGAAAATCTTTCACTGCTCTTCCAATGAGGAGGCAGTGATGGGGCGGAAGTTCTTGAGCTATCGATTTCACGGTTTCAGAATCCACTCTCGCAGCTTTTGACACGGTTTCGAGGTCACGTTCATTAGTGAAATTGAAGAGAAAGATGCTGTCGGCTTGGCGGTAGATGTTCTCTTTTATTGTGTCCGGTTGATTAGTCACGAAATTGGCGAATAACCCCAAGTGTCTCATCCGCGTAACGATGTCTTCCCAGTAGGTTTCCCTAAGGTAGAGATGAGCCTCCTCAGCAAAAAGAAAAACAGATTTGATCTTCCACTGATTCAGAAGCTTCACGAGATTCCCGAGAGTATACTCCAAAACAATCTGACGGTCAATAGACGAAACATCCTTCAAATTAATTACTAAAGATCCTCCATTATCCCGAGTTTCGTCAAAAAGCTTTTCGAAACTTGTTGCCGACTCTTCGTCATCCGTGAAAAACCCTGAATTCACTAGACTGTAATAACGAGAGAAAAGAGCATCACGCACATGCATGTTACAGCTACATTTTCTAATGGCTTCTCCAAGGTCCTGAAGAGTAAACTTTCCTTGCTGACTCAACGATTTCCATATACGCTTAAACTCTCGGGTCGACGTTCCGGGAAGATCAAGAGCATGAACTAGAATCTTCAAAATGACGCTTAAGCCCATTTGAGACAAAGAAACCCTGAAGTTGGCTCCGGGAGTAAGCACATACACCCTGTCACTATACTTGTTGCCTCCTCCCTTAGCGGAAAGACCTAAGCCAGCATATTCGCCATTAAGGTCAAGAACTACAACCGTAGCCTTGTAATCAACCAGACCTAAAACAAGCAGTTTCGAAAGGTGAGATTTTCCAGTTCCCTTCTTCCCAGTTATAATGTTTAATCTCCCGTCAAGATCATGAGCCGTGATGTTTAAGGGAGAACCATCCTTAGTTTCACCGATATTGATAGAAAGATCTTCTTTGCCTCTAACATGTGCCAGCAGAGAATTGATGGAGATTTTTGTGATTCCAGACTTGGAGCGGGAAGGAAGCCATGAGGAATTCACACGCAGCTTATCGTTTAATATGGTTCCTCGAATCTTACAGAGAAGCATGCGGGCGTCTTGAATATGATTTATATGAGACGAGACTCCTAGAGGATCAAAATTTTCGCCATAAATCTGCTCTCCAGTTGTGGAATCTCTAAGAAGTTCTTCAAGAAGCCCCGGAACACTGGCGAACTGAACATCGATTACCTGCGTAATCAACTTTCTGTTAACGTTAGTGTCCTCTACGATAAGATAGTCGCCTTTTTCAACGTCGTCTTTTGGAGAGCTGAGAATCTGAATGCTGTTTCCCTCCTTCTTGTAGAGCCTTATCTTTTATCCCTCCGCGCCTTTTCCAAAGGGTCCAAAAAGCAATCGACGCACATTCGGTCTCATAACTATCTTGAGCCCATACTGCTGGGCTATGAACCGTTGGATGCCGATTACCTCAGTGGCAGTGAAGGTTGAGAATATGTGAGCCAAACGTAAAGTCTCAGGGTAGCTTTGAACAAGAAGGTCGCTTCTGAGAAGACTCTGAACAGCCTCTATCCCCCGTTCTCTTGGAACCTTTCGGTCAATATCTAACCTGAAAGAGCATACTCCAGGAGTTAGTTTTGCGACGTAGACGTCTCCAAGGAGGAGGATGGGACCTGAAGACGAAGGAAAATCGTTTATTTGAAGGAGACAAGGGGGCTCAACTTTTTCCGCATAATCAGTTAGCTTATGACCTGAAAACCTTAAGGTAGTGTTCTTAGAGAAAGCCAAAACGATGCTGAGGCGATTTCTCGCGATTTCTAAGAGCCGAGACATCTCATCCACAGGGC
>Ga0307421_1000491_pt1 | contig 25481 bp, 21 predicted proteins | sample SalMarWE160270MG_FD_202163 | JGI IMG/M metagenome (GOLD analysis project Ga0307421, IMG submission 202163) | Salt marsh sediment microbial communities from the Plum Island Ecosystem LTER, Massachusetts, United States - WE1602-70 | ecosystem: Environmental > Aquatic > Marine > Intertidal zone >... | reverse complement strand
CGATGTCCTCCGGGGCAACCGCGGTGCCGACAACCTTGAAGGCCAGGGCAACAACGACAGGCTGATCGGCGGAGCGGGATGGGATGGGCTCAACGGAGGCCGTGGTTGCGACAGCTGCTTGACGGGTGAGATCCTCAACTTCTGCGAGAGCTAGGCCCCGGTCCCAGGCGGCCGGCGTCTACACCCCCTCACCAGCAAAACATCCCGCGTTGCTCTTCTCAACGTCTTGCCGATTCCTTCGTGACCTAGAACTCCTCGGAGGCGATCGCTAGCCTTCTCGCGGCCAACCGGGGGTGGGCGCGCCGTAGTCAACCTCCGGCTCTGCTGTGCCGATGCACTTGCCGGAGCCGTCCATCTCAAATTGCTGAGCTCACACACTGGGAGCAGAACACTGAACGTCGTGATCCTTGCCGGAGGACTCGGCACACGTCTAGCCGAGGAGACCGACGAGCGGCCCAAGGCCCTCGTCGAGATTGGTGGTCGCCCGATTCTCTGGCACATCATGCGCTACTACGCACACTTCGGCGTCACCGACTTCGTCGTGGCTCTCGGGTACATGGGCGACGAGATCCGCCGATACGTAGAGGAGCACCGTGGCGGCGATGTTCCGACGGACTGGAACGTCAGACTGGTCGATACCGGCCCACATACAAACACCGGCGGGCGCATCAAGCGTCTGGAAGACACCATCGACGACCCCACCTTCCTGCTCACCTGGTGCGATGGTCTCAGCGATATCGATCCTGCCGCTCTCCTGGCACTGCATCAATCGCACTCGGGCCTGGTCACCCTCACGGCAGTCCATCCACCGTCACGGTTTGGTGAGGTGGAACTCGAAGGTGACCGAGTATCCCGGTTCCAGGAGAAGCCGGCCCGATCCGACCAATGGATCAACGGCGGCGTTTTCGCCGTGAGTCAAGAGATCTTCGACCACATAGACGGCGACGAGATCGATTGGGACCGCGCCGTGCTACCTCGGCTGGCGGAGTTGGGATTGCTGTTTGCCTACCGCCACAGCTCGTTCTGGCATTGTATGGATACTCTGAAGGAGCGGCGTTCCCTGGAATCGATCTGGCAGAGCGGCGCGGCGCCGTGGAAGGTTTGGAGGTAGCGGATGCGTGTGCTGGTCACCGGCAACAAAGGATACGTCGGCACCGTTCTCACCGGATTGCTGACCGGGGCCGGACACGAGGTACTCGGCCTCGACAGCAACCTGTTCGATGGCTGCTCCATAGCTTCCATCGCACCGATTCCCACCATTGCCAAGGACATCCGCGACGCCGAGATGGAGGACTTTGGCCGTGTCGATGCCGTAGTCCACCTCGCTGCCCTCTCCAACGACCCGCTGGGAGATCTGGATCCACAGCTCACGGATGACATCAATCACATTGGGGCGGTGCGTGTTGCAGAACTGGCCAAGGCGGCCGGTGTGACCCGTCTGGTCTTTGCCTCGAGCTGCAGCGTGTACGGCGAGGGAGGACAGGATTGGCTGCGTGAAGACGCGCCGTTCAACCCGGTGACCGCCTACGCCCGCGCCAAGGCCGCAGCCGAGACGGAAATCACAGGAATGGCCGATGAACAATTCACCGTCACCTTCCTGCGGCCAGCGACGGCCTACGGGGTGTCGCCGATGATCCGTTTCGATCTGGTGGTGAACAATCTCGTGGCATGGGCATCGGCGACCGGGCGAGTCCACCTCAAGAGTGACGGCGGGGCTTGGCGGCCCCTGGTTCACGCGGAGGACATCGGGCGCGCCGCCATGGCCATACTCGACGCGCCCATCGGCACCGTTCAGAGCCAGGTGTTCAACGTGGGCATCACCGAGGAAAACTTCCGCATTCTCGAGGTCGCCCAGGCGGTGGAACAAACCGTTCCGGACGCAGTCATCGAGTACGCCGCGGATGCCTCACCCGACCGCCGCTGCTACCGGGTCGATTTCGGCAAGATCGAACGAACCCTGCCCGGCTTCGACCCACAATGGCGCATGATCGATGGAGCCGCTCAGGTCTACGGGACGATCCGAGCACTGGGGCTCGGAACTGAGGATTTTGAGGGCGCCAGGTACAACCGGCTTGCTCACATAAAGCAGCTGCTCGACGGTGGCCGGCTGGGGTCCGATCTGCGCTGGCCGGACGGCGCCAGGGGAACAGTGAGATCATGACGATGGCACCGGAGGCTCCAAGCTGCCGCTCCTGCGGGAATCAGGAGCTGAGCCTGATTCTCTCCCTGGGCACGACCCCACTGGCAGATCGTCTGGTGGCGGAAGAGAACCTGGACCAAGAGGAGATCTTCGCCCCGCTCGACTTGGTGCTGTGCCGGGCCTGCTCCCTCGTGCAAATCACCGAGACCGTGGCACCGGAAATCCTCTTTCACGAGGACTACCCATACTTCTCGTCCGTCTCCAGCACCCTTCTCGAACACTCCAGCATCAACGCCAAAGAGCTCATCGAGACCCGCCGGCTGGGCCCATCGAGCCTGGTCATCGAGATCGGCAGCAACGACGGCTACATGCTCCGCAACTTCGTCGAGCGCGGCATACCGGTGCTCGGCATCGATCCTGCCCGCCCGCCGGCGCAGGCAGCCATCACCGCCGGGATCCCCACCCAGATCCAGTTCTTCGGTGAGACCGTTGCCGCCGAACTCGCCGCCGCGGGCCGGTTCGCCGACGTGATCATCGCCAACAACGTGCTCGCCCACGTCGCCAATCTCAACGGCTTGGTCGCCGGGGTGGCCACCCTCCTCAAACCGAACGGCGTCGCGGTGATGGAGTTCCCTTACCTCGCCGATCTCATCGACCGATGCGAGTTCGACACGATTTACCACCAGCATCTCTGCTACTTCTCGGTCACTGCGCTCGATCGGCTCTTCAGGCGTCACGGCCTGATCCTGACCGACGTCCGGCGGCTCGCCATCCATGGCGGCTCACTACGCATCTACGTGGAGCAAAATGGACCGCAGAGCCGGGCAGTGCTCGATCTCCTGGCCTCGGAGGAGGATCGCGGTTTGACCCGGCCCGAAGGGCTGGAGGGGTTCGTGGATTCGGTTCGGGAAGTCCGCGAGAAGCTGAACACCCTCCTCCACAATCTCAAAGCAAAGGGACACAGAATCGCCGCCTACGGCGCCGCCGCCAAAGGAACAACTCTGCTGGCCTACTGCGGCATCGATTCCGAAACCCTTGATTACGTGGTCGACCGCGCCCCCTTTAAGCAGGGGCGGTACATGCCGGGGAATCATCTGGCCATCTTGCCCCCCGAACATCTGCTGGTCGATCGGCCGGATTACCTGCTCCTGCTTCCATGGAATCTGGCCGAAGAGATCCTTGAGCAGCAGAGCGAATACCGCGCTGCCGGGGGCAGGTTCATCATTCCCATCCCGCGCCCTCACATCGCGCCATGAGGGACCGGTGCCGGTGACCGACCCTGGAGCAACTACGAGGTGCCCCTGCTGCCGCCGGGAGCAACCCGACGTCTTCTACTCGGTGGAGACCGTCCCCGTCCACGACGTGCAGCTCCACCGAACTCGTGCCGCCGCCCTCGGTTGTGCCACCGGCGACCTGAACATCTCCTTCTGTGATGCCTGCGGCTTCATCTGGAACACGGCGTATCGAGCCGAGCTGCTCGACTACGGGCACGAATACGAATCCACCCAGGCGTATTCATCGACCTTCAATCGGTTCCATGAGCGGCTGGCCCGAGACCTGATTGAACGTTTTGATCTCCGAGGGCGCACCATCCTGGAGGTCGGCTGCGGCCAGGGAGAATTCCTCGAGCTGTTGTGTGAAATCGGCGACAATCGGGGCATAGGTTTTGATCCCGCCTACCGGGGGGAGACCGAGGTCGGTTCGATCACGTTTGTGCCCGGCTACTACCCACCCCCCCAAGCGGACCTCGCCGCCGATCTGTTGTGCTGCAAGATGACTCTGGAACATGTACCCGAGCCGGCCCTTCTGCTGGCCACAATCCGACAGGCCATCGGGAGCAACACCATCGTCTTCTTCCAGGTTCCCGACACGTTGCGCATCCTGCGGGAGCGCGCCTTCTGGGACATCTACTACGAACACTGCAACTACTTCAGTGCCGGCTCCCTGGCCAGGGTGTTTCGGCGGAGCGGATTCGATGTGACCGATGTCTGGCGTGACTACAACGACCAATACCTGATGATCGAGGCTCGGGCCGGAAGCGGAGAGTCATCGCCCTTGTCCGCCGAGGAGACACCCAGGATCCTCAAAACCGAGGTGGAGGAGTTCTCTGCCGACGTCGCCGATCATCTTGAGTGCTGGAGGGATTACCTGCGCCGCGAATCCGAGGCAGGCCGACGTACATTCCTCTGGGGCGGAGGATCCAAGGCAGTGGCTTTTCTCTCCGCGACGGGGTCTTCCAACCATGTTCCGTTTATCGTCGACGTAAACCCCAACAAGACGGGCACATTCCTAGCCGGATCGGGAGTGGAGATCCTGCACCCGGATTCTCTGGCCGCCAACCCACCGGACGCCGTTGTGGCCATGAATCCCATATACCGCAACGAGATAGCCGCCGATCTAGAGACACGCGGAATCCCGGCGCGGGTCGAGGCCCTCGGGGTTCCGAACCATCCGGTCGCCTAACTGACAGATTCGCGGCATGGGATCGCACGCGACGCCAGAAGAATCAAGATGTTGCGGGGCACCGCAAGGGCGAAGATCCCGGAGCCGCCACCTGCGGTATCCCTCCGCCGCTTCACCCGAGACCCCCGGGGCTTTCAGGCCGCAAGGGGCGCCGGGCACGGATGCCGCGGCAATCGACTGATCTGCACCCGGTTCTGGGATGCCAGCGGGCCTAGGGCGGATCTCCGCGCCAGCGTTGCCAGTCCACAATATCGTTGAGACCAAAGAGGCGCCGTTTCGCGGCACGCGCAAGCTCAAAAGCCCGCGGGTAGAAGGCAACCACGACGTCGACGATCATCCGCAGCGCGTTCCAGTTCCTGAACCACCAATGCACCATGTGTCGGTAGCAGCGGAGGCGCTCCCGACGATCGGTCAGCTGGCGGCGAACCTCATGCCCGTACTCGGCGTACTGCCTCCAGAGGGGGAACCGGGTCCGCTTCTTGCCGGAGGTGTCATGCCACGTGCCCCGATTCTGGATACTCACACCGTCGCTGTATCGGTCGGGGTGGCTTCGATTCATGAACAGCGGCTCGGGTATCTGTATAAAACGGCCCCGCAGCGCCAGCACGGCCAGAAGGACCTGGTCGGAGCCGTGGTAAGTGCCGTGCAACGGGGTGCCCTCGAGGGCCTCCTTGCGGAAGATCCCGAAAAAGTCGGTCCCCATATGTGCAGGCAGGATGATGGCGGCAAAACGATCTGAGGCGCGAGGTGAATCGGCGGTCCTCAAGCCGGGGTCGTAAACGCTCACCTCCTCGCCGTCCGCATCGATCAGGGTCACCAGCGTGCGGCAAAGGACGGCGTCGGGATCGGCATCGAGCGCGGCGATGCAGCGCTCCAAAAACTCAGGCGCCAGAACATCGTCGTGAGCGTGCCACTTGAAATAGCCGGCCGCGGCCAGCGAGTAGACGCGGTTGTAATTGGCGGCGGCGCCGAGGTTCTCTGCGTTTCGAACAAACTGGATACGCTCGTCGCGGGCGGCGTACTCCTCGCAGATCTCCGCCGTCCGATCCGTGGACGCGTTGTCGCAGATGATCAGCTCGAAATCGGTGAACGTCTGAGCCATGATCGAGTCGATCGCGGTCGCGAGGTAATTCTCCCCGTTGTACACGGGGATGCCGATGCTGAGTTTGGGTGCATCCGACCGTTGTGCCACCTGGGCAACTCCCTGACTTCAGCACACCTTGTGCCGTTCCAACCCTTCCCGAACATCGGTCCGTACGAGCCGGCACTTCAGCCCACCATTCTGGCGCATTATCTTCTCGACGGAGTTCAGGATCGCGAATCCGAACCCATGAATCGGCGATTGTTACAGCTCAGATCCACCAAGAGCCCATCGTATCCGGGTGGCCTCATTCGGCACCACCGCGTCCCGTCGCCTTGAGCCAATCGACGATCTCACCGACATATCCGTGTGCGAGGCAGGTGACCGTGTCCGCGCCGCCGTAGTAGATCGCCATTCGTCCGGTCGGCTGATCGACCAAGGCCGCACACGGGAAAACGACGTTCGGCACGTCACCCACTTGCTCATATGTGCGCTGCGGTGAAAGCAGGTAATCGTTGCCACGAGCAATCACTTGCCAGGGCCGCTCCAGATCGAGCAGGGCCGCGCCCATCGAATAGACGAAGCCGTTGCACGACGTCAGCACGCCGTGGTAGAAAAGCAACCAGCCTTCCTCCGTCTCGATCGGGGTCGGCCCGGCACCGATTTTGGTGCTCTGCCAGCCTGGTGTTGTGCCCATCACAAACCGGTGCCTTCCCCAGTGGATCAGGTCCGGGCTCTCCGAGAGGTACATGTCGCCAAACGGTGTGTGCCCGTCGTCACTCGGCCTGCTCAGAAGCACATAGGACCCGTTCACCTTGCGGGGGAACAGCACACCGTTCCTGTTGAAGGGGAGAAAGACGTTGTCGAGTTGGGTGAAGACCTCAAAATCTGTGGTGTAGGCGATGCCGATCGTGGGGCCGTGATAACCGTTGCACCAAGTCACGTAGTAGCGGTCCTCCAGCCAGGTGACACGGGGGTCGTAAGCGAACTCGAACGATTCCTGGATCTCGGGCACACGTTCATCTGCCGCCACAAAGGCGATGGGATCGTGATCGATGTCCCATGTCAGGCCATCGACGCTGTGCCCGGCATGCACATTCATGATTCGAGAGATGTCGTCCACACGAAAGACGCCGGCGAACCGGTCCCCATAGGGGACCACCGCCGAATTGAAGATGCTGTTCGACCGCGGGATCAGATCACGTGAAATGATCGGATTCCGGCTCGAGCGCCAGATGAGATCATTGTTGCCCGCAGCCCGGTCCTCCCAAGGGATGTTCTTCAGCTCCGCTGGAGGCGGCTCGTTTCCCTTTGTCATGAACACACCCTTCCGTTCTCAGATTCGGCGTCCTCCCGGAGAGCCGACGCGTCATGTCCTACCCCGCCGCACCGGTAGCCGGGCCGCTGTGGATGTGGCGTCGGAGAGCAGGAGAAAGATCGGGCACGATGATAATGACCCGCGCTGGGATCCCCCGGGGCGCCCTCTCCCAAAAGACAAAACGGCCGCCCAGCTACGATGCGGCGCCGCAGGCTCCACGGAGAGATGAGGTTCCATGCCGAAGCTGTACGAGACCCCGCCCGAGATCATCATCGACATGGACAAGCCCCACACGGCGACCCTCCATACAAACCACGGTGACATCACACTCAAGTTCGATCCCGTACACGCGCCGATCACCGTCAACAACTGGCTCTTCCTTGCGCGCGACGGCTTCTACGACGGCGGCGTGTTCCACCGAGTGATTCCGGGTTTTGTCGCCCAAGGTGGAGATCCAACGGGAACGGGGCGGGGCGGCCCCGGATACAAGTTCAGAGATGAACTCGAGGGACCGGGCAAGTACACCAGAGGGACCGTTGCTATGGCCAACGCCGGACCCAACACCAACGGCAGCCAGTTCTTCATCTGCCTCGCCGATGTGCGCTTGCCCCACGCCTACACCATCTTCGGTGAAGTCATCGACGGCATGGATGTGGTGGACGCCATAGGTGCGCTGCCCACCGATTCCGCCGATCGGCCCGCCGCAGACGCCATCATCAATCGAGTGTCCGTCACCGAGGGCTGAGTCGCCACCGGTCACGGTCTCGTCAGGCCATCGCCCCGAGCCGCCCCGTAGGCGGCAAGCGCCTCCACCCGAGCCGTAGCGTGCTCGACGATCGGCGCCGGGTAGTCCTCCCCCAGGTCCACCCCGACCACCTCCAGGTCGGCAGTCGGCAGCTCCCACGGGGCGTGAATACCCGGGGCGTCCAGGCCGGCCAGCTCCGGAACCCAGCACCGCACGTAGGCGCCGTCAGGATCGAATCTCTTGCCCTGGACCACTGGATTGAAGATGCGGAAGTAGGGAGCGGCGTCGGCGCCGGTGCCGGCCACCCACTGCCAGTTGCCCACGTTTTGAGCCACGTCTGCATCGATAAGCAACCGCCGGAAGTGCCGCTCCCCGAGACGCCAGTCGATCAGGAGATCCTTGACGAGGAACGAGGCGGTGATAAGTCGTACCCGATTGTGCATCCATCCCTCCGCCAGCAGCTGCCGCATCCCGGCATCAACGATGGGATACCCGGTCTTCCCCTCAGTCCAGGCGGCCAGGCCTCCGGGGTCATCGCGCCAAACAAGCCGGTCGTACTCCTCCCACATAGACCGGCTCTTCGTGTGCGGGAAGGCGGCCAGCAGCTGGGCATAGAAATCACGCCACGCCAGTTGCCGCACAAACGCACGCCGCCCCGGAGTTGATTCACCGACGAGACTGACCACAACCCGCGGATCGATGGTTCCGAACTTGAGATCGGCCGACAGATGCGAGGTCATGTCGAGATCCGGTCGATCCCGCTCCTCGCCGTATCGGTCGACACGGCTCAACAAGCCCTCGAGTCTCTCCAAAGCCTCGCTCTCGCCGGTGGGGGCCGGCCTCATCTTGACGTCGGGGAGACCGTCGCCCGAGTCGGCTGAAACCTGCGCTCGCCCAGTTTCGGGGCGTGGCTCGACCGGGAGCGCCGCTCAGCGCCGGTAGAACGGGGTGAACACCCGATACGGCTCGCCATCTGCGGTCTTGATGCTCCCCGGCTCATGCACAAAACGTCCATCGTGCTCGTGGGCACGGCCCGCCAGCGCCTCAGTCACGGCCTCATCGCGGGCGCCTGCGTATGGGGTCACATCACCGTTCCAGTAGACGGCATCGACCCCTCCTGCCTCCTGCAGAACGATTGAGAGCGCATCGCCGGACCGCACCCTCAGCCTGCCTCCGGCTTCAGCGAGATCGCGGTCGAGCGCGTACAGGCGGCCCATCAACGCGCCGATCGGCCGAGTGCCGGCAGACTGCCAGAGCCGGCTTTCGATCACGTAGAGAGCGATGACTGTGTCGTGGTGGATGGTTGCCTCCGCCCAGGCCGGATTGCGCTCAAGGCGCAGGTCGTTGCGGAACCAGACGATCCCGACGCTCATCGACGCCCCCGGACCTGCGGCCCAATGGCAGTCACCAGGCGGGCGAACATGAGGGGAACGATATGGTACGACCACCAGGTAAGGAATCCGGTCCTAGAGGTACTGACCAGGGATCTCCTGCTTCGTCTGCGTTTCGATGGCGCGCAGCCTCATCTCCTGGAGCTGATTAGCCGCGGCCGCCTGTTGGCTCCACAGAGTCGCCTGGATCCCGGCAAAAAGCCCTTCCAACCACCCCACCAGCTGCGCCTGGGCAATACGCAACTCGGATTCGCTCGACGTTTCGCTTGACAGCGGGGTGAAGATGTCGGCCAGCTCATGACGCAGGTCATCAGAAAGAACATCCTGCATCTCGGCCAGCGAACGTTCGTGCACCTCGACGAGCCGGCGCCGGCCCGGCTCATCGAGGGGAGCCTGCCGCACCTCGTCGAGCATAGCTCGCGTCATTGAAGCGATACGCATGAGCTTTGGTGCCTGCACGTAGGTGGAGTTCGAGTCTTCCTCGTCCCCGACGACCTCGGCGGTGACCTGCTCTTCCTGCTCGTTCTTGTTCTGTTCCAAGATCCAACCCTCTTTCGACGCTGAGACTACGACGCTCCGCCAGAGAACACGGCATCTGGCCATCGATGGGCAGCCGGAACCTCCGTTTCGGCGCCAACGCCAAAAGACCGCCCCGAACCCATGGGCGATCATCGAGCGCTCTCGCGCATATCCCATCGGGGAACCCATCGGGCATTCTCCTCCGTCGGACTGACAAGAGCAGACAAAGGAATCCGACATGCGTAGCCGAGCCATCGTCATCTCCCTGGCAACCACATTCCTTTTCGCCGCAGCGGCCCCTGCCGGTGCAGCCGAAAGTTCAGACCCCGCCTACCTCGCGGCCATCGAACGGGCTGAGGCCATGTCGTGGGACCCGGAGATAATCGAACTCGTCGGCGCCCACCGCCTCGACATCGTCAATGTGGCCTGGGAAGACACGGGGCGCTTCTACGACTCGGCAGTGGGCCCCAACATCAGCGACGTCACCATCCAGGTTCCATACGTGGATCCCGCGGGCCAGGAGCGTCTCGCCCTCATGCCGGTCATCCGGTTTCCCAACTTCACCGACGTCACCGCCGATCTTTCCCCCGACGACTTCTACCTGCTGGTGGGCAACGAGCGGGGCGGCGAACTCGAGCGCATCACCCTCACCGAGCTGCTCGGCAATCCCGGCGCCTACCTGAGCAACCCATCCTCATGGCAAGGAGGCCCCGAGTCGCTGCTTGCCCCCCGTGACAGCCACGTCCTGGTGAGCGCCCAGGCCGCCCTTCTCCCCATTCCTGCAGAAGGAGAAGCCCTCTTCAACCCGGTGATCTTCAACTACCAGTCCTATGAGAGTGACCCCGCCGTGCTAACCATCCTGGCCACCCGCGAAGGAACCAGCATCACCGTCATCGACAACACGCGCGACGGCTTCTCTGCGGGCTGGTCTTGGGGCCAGCGGCTCTTCTTCAACAACGACGGCCAGAGGGCTTCGCTGACGGGCGTGCGCCTTGCCGACTTCTCAACCGCCGATAGTCCTCCCGATCCCCGCGAGGTACCGGCAGCGGAAGAGACCGGGCTCGATATGGTCCTGCTCATCCAGGTGCCTCTCAAGCAGAAGAACCCCTGGATGCCCATGCCTCTCGCTATGGAGGAATCCGCCGATGGCGCGGCTCCCACCGCCGCCGCTGGAAACCTCGATACCGCCGTAATCGGGCACGGTGAAGCGGAGGGTCCGTTCACCGAGATCGCCGGTCTAGACGTCGAGCGTGACCCCGACTACCCGATTCGGGTCACCGTGCAGTTCTACAAGGCCACCGAGAGCGGCTCCATCACCGATGCCGATGTGGCCGCCATCCACGACCAGATCGATCGTGTCTACGCGGACGCCGATTACGTTGGATCGCTGGTCGTTGATGCCGACCCCAACCGGCCCACCAACCACGGCGGCCCTCACGACGAGCCCGCCGGGTGGTGGCAGGGATTCTTCAATCACCTCTTCAACCAGTTTGGCGACGGTGTCCTCGACGACCTGCTCAACCTCCTCGGCTTCTTCCGGCCCTGGTAGGCAAGCAGCAAGAGTGCTTGACTTGAGCCCTAGATGCGGTGCTCCATGGTCAGATTCCTGTCAAGGCTGCACGCCAGCCTGTTCCGGGCCACTCGAGGAGTAATCGGGCGGCGCCTCGTCAACAACGACATGCTGCTGCTCACCACTCGGGGCCGGCACAGCAACCGTCGCCACACCGTGCCCCTGCTCTACCTGGAAGGAAGCGACGGTCTTCTCATACTCGTGGCTTCCTACGGAGGCAGATCCCGTCATCCCGACTGGTACCTGAACCTAGGTGCCGATGCCGCAGCCGAGATCCAGATCAGGGGGAAACGGTTCGCAGTACTCGCCAGCACTGCGTCTCCGACCGAAAGAGCGGAGTGGTGGCCCCAAGTGGTTACGGCCTTCGCCGGATACGCCGACTATCAGGCCAGGACCAGCCGAAAGATCCCCATCGTTCTCCTTCGCCCCGCCTAGGCGTGGAGCTCAACAATGTCCCCGTCGCTGACCTGGTGATCGCGTCCTACCTGCTGGCCGTCAAACTCGACGCCTCCCCAGATACGGGCGAACCGCAGCGTTGCCGCCATCTCACGGTGCACAAGCTGCGCCACATCAAGCACCGTTTGCCCGCGTCGCACGGTGTACGGGCGGCCTAAATCGGCCTTTGATCGCGGAGCCTTCGTATACACCCTCACAATGCCGATCCGTTCGAAGAGCCAGGGGCCGATCTCCTCCAGGCCATCCCCTGTTGTCGCCGAGGTGCTCACGGCGGCAAATCCGAACCCGGTCAGGTCCCGGAATGCCGCCAACTCCTCGTCGACGATCCCGATGCGGTCGGCTTTGCTGACGACGAGGAGCGTGGGCAGCCGCATTCCAAAGGGATCGTCATCATCTCCCTCGACGGCACCCCACTCTTCGACGAGCTTCACCTGCTTTTCCTCGAGAAGATCCCGCCCCGCAATCACCTGCTCGACACATCCGGGCTCTCCCAGATCAACAACCAGCAGACAGCCGTCGGCCGCCGAAAGCGCATTCGCAATCCACGGGACCGGGCGTTCTGCAGAGACCGAGGGAAGATCGACGATCTGTAGGGCAACGTCCTCGACCGGAAGCATCCCCGGTTGCGGGTATTGAGTGGTAAACGGATATGGACCCTGCTGAGCCCGGGAGCCGGTCAGACGGGCATGCAGCGCAGATTTGCCCGAATTTGGCGGACCGAGCAGTACTACCTGGGCGGCGCCCTCAGGACGGACAAATGTTGAGGGCCCTCGGCGAGCGCCGGCCTTTTTGGGAGTGGCCAGCTCCCCGGTCACCTCTTTGATCTTCTTCTTGATCTCGGCCTGGAGATGATCGGTGCCCTTGTGTTTGGGGATGGCGCGCAGCATTGCCCGCAAACACTCGAGGCGCTCCTTGTTATCCGAGGCGCGCCTGTATGCCGCCTCGGCGTCCCTGTATTCCGGAGTCAGGTTGGCCGGCATGCTCTAGGGCTCCTTACCCCGCACCGCCCTAATAATGGCCCAACGGCGGCGCATCGGTATCTCTCACCTGCGCATCGGCTCGCCCGCCGGCGACGGCGACAACGAACATGGCACAGATGAGACGGCTTGCCCCCCTCGTTATCGCCCTGGTCGCCGTTGCCACCACCATCGGCTGGACGCTCACCAGACCGCCCGGCGACCTTCTCGACGGGCAGACACCGCAGGTGACCGTCGACTGTGAGGCGGCGTCATCGGGACCGGTCCGGCAGCCGGTCAATGCGTGGACGGCACTGGCGTACACGGTGGTGGGAACAGTGGTCGTGTCTCGCCGTGACCGCCATAGCCTCCTCGGCGGCGCCGCATTGATAGCCACCGGATTGGCATCGTTTGTCCTCCACGCCAGGCTCGATTCGTGGAGTGCCCGGCTCGATGGCCTGGCCGTCGCCGCCCTGGCCGGGACCCTTGCCTTGTGGGCATGGAAGCACCGGGTCCGTTTCCGCACCGGAACCGCCGCCGCCGCTGCGGCGCTGGCTGCAGCCGGGTGGAGCACGGCGGCCACAGCAGGGCTGTCCGCAGTGTTCGGCGCCGCCGTGGCCGCCCGACTCTTCGGACCGCAGCAGCGCAGCCGGCTTCCACTGGCACTCGGCGCTACGGCCCTCCTCGCCCCTGGTGCGATCCTCTGGAAGCTCGGCGGCAGCAACGGGGCTTGGTGCCGTCCCCAATCACCGTTCCAGGCGCATGCCGCCTGGCACCTCTTGTCCGCGGCAGCCTTGGGCATGCTCGTCGCCTGGATGAGAGCCGCCGAGCACACGACACCTGCCGAGCGCCTCTAGCCTCCTAACGGAAAGGAGTCCTCTTGGCGCGGCGGCGCGACTATCAGAGCTTCTTCGGCACCCGGCAATCGCGACGCGGCGATTTTGTGTTTGTGGCGAGGCGAAAGCGTCTCCGCTGGATCCTGCTTCCCCTGGTCATCGCCACAGCCGTTGCCGGCTTGCTGCTGCTATTCGTCGGGAACAATGGCGGCACCGGACCCGGCTCTCCCGGCGCAACCACCATCGCGACCTTGCTGACCGCCCAAACCACCACCACCATATTCGACGCAAGCAGCACCGCCGTGCAGTGCCCCGCGACCAGCGCCGATCCGAGTCCTGGCATGTTCCAGGGCACGCCCGAGCGCACCGGCTGCTTCGACGCTCCGACCATTTCCGAGCCGACCATCCTGTGGTATTTCGAAGCCGGGCTTCAAGGCTGGCTGAACAATCCCGTGGTCTCCGACGGCGTCGTTTTTGTCGGCAGCGCGGGCAGCGTGCAATTCGAAGGAGATCGGAACGACGGGGTCTACGCCGTCGACCTCGCCACCGGCGAAGAGCTCTGGCACTACCGGGCCAACAACGACGTCAACGGAGTTGCCGTCTCCGGCAACCTCGTGATCGCCACCGGCGATGAGTATGCGGTTTGGGGAATAGACGTCACCAGCGGCAGGCCGGTATGGAGCACCCTCCTTGAAGGCTCCGTCTTCGGCAATCCTCTCGTCATCGATGATCTAGTTCTTGTCGGAGACGCCACCGGAACGCTCACCGCCCTCAACCTGACCACCGGGCAGACCCAGTGGAGAGCGACGGTGGCGGGTGACATCCGTGGCGGTGCCTCCTCAGACGGTGAGCTGGTCTACGTGGCGGGCGAGGACCGCGAGGTGCTCGCGGTGACCCTCGCCGGAGATGAAGTCTGGAGAACGACCATCGATCCGTCACCGGGTGCACGCACCAGCGTCTTTGCCGCCCCCACCGTCGCCGGCGACCTCCTCGTCATCTCGCTCGTCAGAGACGCCGTCTTTGCCGACCCCGGTCTTGTCGCCCTCGACAAGACCACCGGTGACCTGGTCTGGCAGGCCAGCGACGCGGCAGGGATCAAAACCGAATGGGGCAGTGTGCGCTCCTCGCCGGCCGTTGCCGGCGACCTGCTCGTCTACGGTGACACGTATTCGAGCCAGTTGATCGCCATCTCGATCGAAACCGGTGAGACGCTCTGGGCGACCGAAATCGGCGTGTTCTGCTATCGACATTGGTCTTCGCCAATCGTTGTCTCTGGCCAGGCCGTCCTGCCCCGCTACGACGGCGGGTTGTACTCCGTGAACCTCGTCACCCAGTCCAAACTCTGGGAGATCTACATAGGTGATCGCGAACTGCGCGGGAACTTCCCGCTCGACTACGGCCCGGAGTCCTGTGAATGGGATCCGGCAGCAAGCACACCCGTCCTTGCCTCACCGGTAGTCGCCGAAAACGGCATCATCCTGGTTGGGTCGCTGCAGGGATACCTCTTTGCCATCGGTGATGAATCCTGGGAGTGATCAGCTCAGCAGCAGCTCTACAGCCCGCTCCAGCACCGGGTCGTTTCCGGCCTCAAGCTGATCGATGGTCAGTTCCACCTCTTCATCGGGAGGGATCCCCGTCATCTCCCACAGATTGCCTTCGGCGTCGTAGACCCGCTCATGGGGAACGTAGACCGCCCAGCCGTTGGGCAGCCCCCGCGCGAATAGAGGAGACAGGCTGCCCGCCGTCGTCTCACCCACGACCACCACGTTTGGCGACTGCATCAAGGCCAGCACCAGCCATTCCGCCGTCCCCTTCGTCCCCGGGCCGACCAGCACCACCACCGGTCCGTCGAAGGAACCGAACGGGCCGGGAAGAGCGCTGACCTCCCCGCAGTCGGCATAGGCATCGGTACCCTCGATGCGCACCTCGTGTCGAGCCACCACCACCTGCTCGGTCAGGAAACGGGACGCCGCCACCACCGCCAGCTGCTCAAACCCTCCAACGTTGTCGCGCAAGTCGATGACCAGGCCGGGCGCTCTCTCCGTCTGGAGCGCGGCAATCAGCTCGTCCAGAATGCCGGCAAGGGCTTCCTTGCTCAGAGCCAGATCGGAATCGAAGGCCAACAGTTGCAGCAGGCCCAGATAGCCGATGCCGCTGGGAAGACGGCCCACCACGTAGCCCCCGTCTGCATTGCTCGACTCGTCGATGCTCACCAGGCCCGTGCCCGCAGCGATACGCTCCCCGACGAGATCGGTGACCTCGTTCTCCGGGCCTGCCGAAACGAAATCCTCATCGATCACACCCTCCGCGGGAATGATCAATACCTGCGGATCGCCCAGTCCACCCAGCATCTCCTCCATCACTACCAGCAGCTCGGGAGCGCTCATTTCTTCGCCGAGCCTGTCTTCAGCCTCGGCAACATGGGTCTCCCATTCCGGGTCCCGTTCATCGAGGAATGCGTAGTTCTCCTCAAAGGTGGCAACAAGTACCTCGAGGATCCGCGACGGGTCCTCACTCCTGAATTCCTGGCGGCACAGGTCGGGAAGACTCTCGGCCTGATCAAACACGATGCTGCCGCTCCAATCGGTCAGCAACAGCCTCCCGTCCTCCAGACTCATGACCTCATCCACACCTGCAGCCGACGCGTCGAGGACCTTGGCGCAGCTGACCGACGTGTGCTCATAGATCCGGACACCATCGCCCGCCACGGTCATGTAGAGGCCGTGGCCCTGAGACTTCCAGGTGCCGGTGAACGGCTCCGCCTCTTCTGCCCAGCTGACGCAGGATGCCGTCAGCAGGGCGGCCAGGGCACACAGAACCATACGCCTCAGCATTGGTTGTCCTCCTTCTGTCCCCGCCGCCGTTCGACACCGAGCCCGGCGCGACACGGAGTCAGCTCGATGGTTACAAAACCAAAGGCTACGTCGGCGGCAACGCAGAGACGCCGACTTGTTCTCTGTCGAGCCGGCCGCGGAGCCGGATTCGGTCGCCGCTCTCACAACGAGACCGCCACAAAGGCGATGAAGCCGCATAGCAGGACGGCTCCCTCCCAGCGCACCAAGCGACGTCCCGTAATCACAAAGACCCCGGCTGCAAACGCCGAGGCGGCCATGAACAGGACGGCGGGCCGAAACGCAGGGACGACCTCGCCCGGGCCTACCAAGCCGGCGATTCCCGCCACCATAAACGTGTTGAACAGGTTCGACCCCAGCACATTGCCCAGGATCAAGTCCGTCTCGCCGCGGCGAGCGGCGGCCAAGGCGGTCGCCAGCTCAGGAAGGCTCGTGCCCACCGACACGATGACAAGACCCACAAAGGCCGAGGTGATACCCAGCTCCTCGGCAAGATCAACCGCTCCCCGAACCAGCAGCTCCGCCCCAACCAGAGTCAAGGCCAGGGTGCCCAGCCCGAAAGCGATCTCCGCGGCCACTCGCACCGGCTCATCGGACTCGGGCTCCGGGCTGATCGGGCTGATCCCGGCACGAGCGTCCTGACGAGCCCAGTGCATCAGCAGCGCACCGGCCACACACATGGATAGCACCAGGGCCGCCGCCTCGATGCGACCGAGACGCAGGTTCCACAACAGAACCCCAAAGACCAGCGCCGACGCCAACACGAGCCCACCCTCTCGCTGGATGGTCTTGAGGCGGCCCACCACCGGACCGACAAGAGCGGCCGTCCCCAGCACAAGCGTCACATTCGCCGTATTGGAGCCCACGACGTTGCCGACGGCGAGGTCGATCTCGCCGCGGGCCGCGGCCAGCGCGGACACCAGCAGCTCCGGCGCCGAAGTGCCCAGGCCGATGACAAGCGCTCCGATGAGGATCGGAGAGATGCCGAGAGCACGCGAAAGCCGGATTGCAGACAGCACAAACCGGTCGGCGGCCAATGTGAGCAGCACCAGACCCCCAAGCAACAGCGTCAGCGCTACAGGCACGGAGGACGATTCGACATGGGGTCACGATCGTAACCGACCGGGCACCACCCTCATCAGCGATTCGGCCGACCCGCAGCAGATAGGCTCGTGGCGTGCACGACTGGGTGGAACACGGCGATGGGGTCTTCAGTAAGCGCTATGCCTATCTGCAGCAGCAGATAGGCGTCGTCGTCTGTGACGACGCGGTGCTGCTCGTGGACACCCGCTCTCATTACGGACAGGTCGATGAGCTTTTGGCGGATCTGGGGCGGCTCACCCCGCATCCGGTGCGGTGGGCAGTCAATACGCACCACCACTGGGACCACACCTTTGGCAACGCCGCCTTGCGGCCCGTGCCCATCTGGGGTCACACCCGCTGCGCCGAGATGCTGGCCCTCTTCCCGGAGCGCATGCGCGCCGAGGCCAAGTTATGTTCGCCGGAACTTGCCGATCGTTTCGATGAGGTCGAGATCGTCGGGCCGAACCGCACCTTCGACGAGTCGGCGACCCTCACCATTGCCGGCCGGGAAATATCGCTTCGCTATCTAGGCCGCGGCCACACCAACAACGACATCGTTGTGGTAGTGCCCGACGCCGGTGTCGTCTTTGCCGGCGATCTTGTGGAAGAGTCTGCTCCCCCCGTCTACCAAGACGCCTACCCGCTGGAATGGCCCGACACCGTGGCAATCCTGCTCGATCTTGTCCGCGGGCCCGTGGTGCCCGGCCACGGGGCATCGGTCAACCGAGACTTTGTCGCCGCCCAGCAGCGCGATCTGGCCGAAACCGCCGATCTCGCCGTCGCCCGGCACGCGGAGGGCAGGACTCCACACCAGGCTGCGCGGGCCGGCGGTCCGTTCCCAATCGACACTCTGGAAATGGCGTTCAGAAAGGCCTGGCCCTCTCTGGAGATGGGGGCATGAGCGCAGACGCAGCTTCCCCTCCTAATTGGTTTGTCCAGGCACTAGCCACATCGCCCACCGGCGGCACGGTCACGGTGGCCGGCTGCCCCATCCACTTCCTCTGCTGGGGAGAGAGTGACGCCCCCGGGCTCATGCTGGTACATGGTGGTGCCGCCCACGCCCACTGGTGGTCGTTCCTGGCTCCACTCCTTGCCGCCGATTGGCGGGTCGTCGCTCTCGATCTCAGTGGACACGGCGACAGCGGCCGACGCGACGGCTACTCACACGAGATCTGGGCCGCCGAGGTGGTCGCCGTGGCGGAGCAGGCCGCCTTTCCCGGGCCTCCGGTGATCGTGGGACACAGCCTGGGTGGCCTGGTCACGATCCAAACCGCCGCCGACCATTGTGATGTTATCGCCGGGGCCATCCTCGTCGACGCCCCGGTGCGCCGGCCCGACCCCGAATCGGAAGAGGGCACCAGGGGCCGCGCCTTCCGCTCGCCCGGCACCTACCCGACCCTCGAAGATGCCCTGGAACACTTCCACCTCATCCCGCCCCAGCCCGCCGAGCACGCCTTCATCATCGATCACATCGCCAGGTGGTCGCTGCTGCACACCGAGGCGGGCTGGACGTGGAAGTTCGATCCCGCCGTGTTCGCCCACGCTCTGGTCTCAATGTGGGACCGGCTCGGCTCTGTGCGCTGCCGACTGGCCCTATTACGCGGGGAACACAGCGTGGTTGTGCCCCCGGACACGGCGGCGGACATGTACGAACACATGGGACGGCGGGCCCCCGTCATCTCCATCCCCGAGGCTCACCACCACCTGATGCTCGACCAGCCTCTCGCTTTTGTCACCGCGCTGCGCGCCTTGCTGCAAGACTGGGAACACTCGGTGCCCCGCCGCTACTGAGGCAGAGGACCCTCGAGTGGAGAAACGCACTCAAGGAAGTCGTTCCGGGTGCTGTTGATCAGTGACGACACCGGATACTCGGCCAGAGCGCCGGCTGCGGCTGGCATCAGCATCGAGCCCAGCTCATCAGCGTCATCGACCTCGGGATCCAGCCATCGTTCCCAATACTCGGCGTCGAGGATCACCGGCATACGGTCGTGTATGGCGCGAACCAGCTCATTGGGCGTGGTGGTGACGATTGTGCATGTGGTCAGCCGTTCCTCGGTGTCCGGATCACGCCACGACGACCAGAGCCCGGCCAGCGCCAGCGGTCTGGCATCGGGGGCAAACAAATAGTGAGGCAGCTTCCCCCCGGTCTCCCGGCGTTCCCACTCGTAGAAGCCGTCGGCAGGAATGATGCAGCGCCGGCGGCGGAAGGAATCCCGGAAGGCGGGCTTCTCCGCCAGCGTCTCGGCCCGGGCATTGATCAGGCGGGAACCGACCCCGGGATCCTGGGCCCAATGCGGTACGAGGCCCCAGCGGAAAACCCCCAGCTGCCTTTGTCCGTCCGCGGAGGCCACGGCATAGATCTGCCTGGTCGGAGCCACGTTGTAGGAGGGCCTCAGAGCCTCGGAGAACACTTCGGTGGCCCCAAAATGGTCGGCATACTCCTGTGGATCCAGCGCCTGCACAAATCGACCGCACATGGCTGCAATGATCGCACGCGGCCGTCGCTCGGCGACGGCCGCCCCCGCCCATCTGGCTCCCAGGCCCCTGTTGTCACTACCATCTCCGAACCCGTGACCGCGCCGATGTCGTCCCCGGGAAGGGGAAGAAACCAAGCGGGATCGGCACGAGCGGACATCGGAAGCCATGACGACAAGAAAACACCTCAGCTGGGATCACCCCCAACCCCAAGGCCTGTACTCGGCGCTGGAACACGACTCCTGCGGAGTCAACTTCGTCGTTGACCTGAAAGGCCGCCCCAGCCGCGACATCGTTGTCACCGCCATGGGAGCACTGCGCAATCTCCAGCACCGTGGCGCTCTCGGGGCCGACGTCAACACCGGCGATGGCGCCGGCCTCCTCATCCAGGTTCCCGACCGGTTCTTCCGAGCCGTCGTCGACGTGCCTTTGCCTCCTCCCGGCCAATACGCCAGCGGCATCGCCTTTCTACCTCAGCAACCGGCCGAGGCCGAGGCCGCCGCAGCCGCGGTTGAGCGCATCGTGTCCGACGAAGGTCTCCGTGTGCTCACCTGGCGCGAGATCCCCGTGGATCCGTCAACGCTGGGAGCCGGGTCTCGCCGCACCATGCCGCTCTTCCGCCAGATCTTCATCGCCGGTCCCGAGGACGCAGATCTCATCGCCGGCATCGATCTCGACCGCCGCGTCTACATAATCCGCAAGCGGATCGAGAACGAGATCGACCAGGGTGGCGTCGACGATGCCTCCGAGACAATGGGCGGGGCCAGCTCGGTGCACGCAGGCGTCTACTTCCCCAGCCTCTCCACACGCACCTTCGTCTACAAGGGCATGCTGACCACACCGCAGCTCGCTGACTTCTACCCGGACCTCGGCGACGAGCGCTTGGAGAGCGCCCTCGCCCTCGTCCACTCTCGCTTCTCGACAAACACGTTCCCCTCCTGGCCGCTGGCGCATCCCTACCGGTACATCGCCCACAACGGCGAGATCAACACGCTGCGGGGCAACCGCAATTGGCTACGCGCCCGTGAAGCCCTCATGGCGACCCCTCACCTTCCCGGCAATCTGAATCGCATCTACCCCATCTGCACACCCGAAGGAAGCGATACCGCCAGCTTCGACGAATGCCTGGAGATGCTCGTCATGGGCGGCTACTCCCTGCCCGAAGCGGTGCTCATGATGATTCCCGAGCCCTGGGAGAACCACGAGTCGATGAGCCCGGAGCTGACCGATTTCTACCGGTATCACGCCTCGCTCATGGAGCCTTGGGACGGCCCCGCCTCGATCATCTTCACCGACGGGACCACCGTCGGGGCCGTGCTCGACCGCAACGGGCTGCGTCCCTCCCGATACTGGGTCACCGACGACGACAGGGTCATCATGGCCTCCGAGGTCGGTGTCGTCGACGTCCCATCCCACAAGATCGTCGAGAAGGGCCGTCTCCAGCCCGGCCGCATCTTCTTCATCGATACCACGGAGGGCCGCATCGTGCGCGATCCCGAGATCAAGGCGGCGCTCTCCGGAGCCCGCCCCTACGGCCGCTGGCTCGCCGAGCATCAGGTGGAACTCGACGATCTTGCCGATCGCCCCGCCGAACGGGCGGATCAAACACCCTTGATCCAGCGCCAGCAGACTTTCGGATACACCCACGAGGAACTCCGACTGCTGGTTGCCCCCATGGTGCACAATGCCAAAGAGGCGATCGGTTCAATGGGCAACGACACCCCGCCGGCCGTGCTGTCCTCGCGCCCCCGGCTTCTGTACGACTATTTCAAGCAGCTCTTCGCCCAGGTGACCAATCCGCCACTCGATGCCATTCGCGAGCAGATCATTACCGCCACCCTGGGCTGGCTCGGCCCCGAGGGAAACCTTTTTGACCCACAGCCTGCGTCGTGCCGCCAGATCCTGATCCGTCACCCGGTGCTCACCAACGAGCAGCTCGCCCAGCTGATTGCCGTCGACGAGATCACCACCGGCGAGCCGGCATTCTCCACCCGAGTCATCTCATGCCTCTTCCCCATCGCCGATGGAGGGAAGGGCCTGCGCCGCGCTCTCGAGGAAATTCGATCGCAGGTTTCGGCGGCAATCGAAACGGGCGTCAACATCATCGTGCTTTCCGACCGGGGCAGCAGCAGGGAGATGGCGCCCATCCCCGCCCTGCTCGCCACCGGGGCCGTGCATCACCACTTGGTCCGCGAAAAGAGCCGCACCCGAACCGCCCTCGTCGTCGAGACCGGCGAGATGCGGGAGGTGCACCACCTCTGCTGCCTGCTCGGCTACGGCGCCAATACGGTCAACCCATACCTGGTCTTCGAGTCCATAGACGACCTGATCGACAACGGCATGTACGGCCTCGATCCGGCGATGGACAAACAACTGGCCCGCGCCAACTACATCGAGGCCTGCGACAAGGGTGTGCTCAAGGTGATGTCGAAGATGGGCATCTCGACGGTGAAATCGTACGTGGGTGCACAGATATTCGAGGCCGTCGGCATCGGCAACGAGTTGATCGACGAGTGTTTCACCGATACCACCTCAAGGCTCGGCGGCATCGGCTACGACGAACTCGCCGCAGAGTGTGCCCTGATGCGCCGCGGTGCCTATCCGGATCATCCACAGGAGCGGGCTCATCGCGACCTCGAGATCGGCGGCCAGTACCAATGGCGCGCCGAAGGCGAATACCACCTCTTCAACCCCGAGACGGTGTTCAAACTCCAGCACGCCACCCGCAGCGGCCGCTACGACATCTACAAGGAGTACGCCAACCTGATCGACGATCAGTCCCAGCGCCTGGCCACCCTGCGCGGGCTCTTCAGCTTCCGTTTCGGCGAACGCCCACCACTTCCCCTCGACGAGGTCGAGCCCGTGTCGGGCATCGTCACCCGCTTCACCACCGGCGCCATGTCGTACGGCTCCATCTCGCGAGAGGCGCACGAGACCATCGCCATCGCCATGAACCGTATCGGAGCCAAATCGAACACCGGAGAAGGGGGCGAGGACCCGGACCGTTTTGTGCCCGACGCCAACGGCGACCTGCGGCGTTCCGCGGTGAAGCAGGCCGCGTCGGGCCGGTTTGGCGTCACCAGCGAGTATCTGGTGAATGCCGACGACATTCAGATCAAGATGGCCCAGGGGGCCAAGCCGGGAGAGGGCGGCCAGCTCCCCGGACACAAGGTGTGGCCCTGGATCGCCAAGACACGTCATTCCACGCCGGGCGTGGGCCTGATCTCGCCACCTCCACACCACGACATCTACTCCATAGAGGACCTCGCCCAACTCATCCACGACCTGAAGAACGCCAACCCCCAGGCGCGCATCCACGTGAAGCTTGTCTCTGAGCTCGGCGTGGGCACGGTGGCAGCCGGCGTCGCCAAGGCACACGCCGATGTTGTGCTCATCTCCGGCCACGACGGAGGAACCGGTGCCTCGCCGCTCTCATCCATCAAACACACCGGCACCCCGTGGGAGCTGGGCCTGGCCGAAACACAGCAGACGCTGCTGATGAACGATCTCCGCGACCGCATCGTGGTGCAGGTCGACGGGCAGATCAAGACCGGCCGCGACGTGATGATCGCGGCGCTTCTTGGAGCCGAGGAGTTCGGCTTCGGGACGGCCGTCCTTGTCGTTATGGGCTGTGTGATGATGCGGGTCTGCCACCTGGACACGTGCCCGGTGGGCGTCGCCACCCAGAACCCCGATCTACGGGACAAATTCACCGGCAGCCCCGATCACATCGTCAACTTCATGGAGTTTGTCGCCGAGCATGTGCGTGAGCTGCTTGCCGAACTCGGGTTCCGCAGCCTCGAGGAGGCAGTGGGTCACGCCGAGCTGCTCGATGTCGCCAAGGCTGTGGAGCACTGGAAAGCCGGCGGACTCGACCTCAGCCCGATACTCCACACGCCTCCTCTGGCCGAGGGTGCCGTCCGCCATCAGACGACACTTCAAGACCACGGGCTCGACAAGGCGCTGGACGAGACGTTGATTCAGTTGTGTGAGGGTGCCATCGCCGACGGCGACGAAGTGCATCTGGAACTGCCCATCCGCAATGTGAACCGCACCGTCGGCACCATGCTGGGCAACCTGGTGACCAGGCGCTGGGGCGGCGATGGCCTGCCCGACGGCACGATCTCCATCGACTTCACCGGCTCGGCCGGCCAGAGTTTTGGTGCGTTCCTGCCTCGCGGCATCACCCTGCGCCTCAGCGGCGACGCCAACGACTACCTGGGCAAAGGTCTCTCGGGCGGCCGGATCATCGTGTTCCCGCCGGAGGATTCTCCTTTTGTCGCCGAGGAGAACATCATCGCCGGCAACGTCATCCTCTACGGCGCCACCAGCGGCGAAATCTTCCTGCGAGGTGTTGTCGGGGAGCGTTTCTGCGTGCGCAACTCGGGGGCCACCGCCGTCGTCGAGGGTGTGGGCGATCACGGCTGTGAGTACATGACCGGCGGGCGCGCCGTGATCCTCGGTCCCACCGGCCGCAACTTCGGGGCCGGCATGTCCGGCGGCATCGCCTACGTCTACGACGCCGACGGGAGCTTCCCGGCTCGAGTCAACACAGAGATGGTCGACCTCGATCCCCTGGACGACGAAGACGGGGCGTGGCTGTGCCGGCGCGTTGAGATACACCTGGCCGAAACCGGGTCGGCCGTGGCCCAGCGGCTGCTCGCCGATTGGGATGAGGAGATCGCTCTCTTCTGCAAGGTCATGCCGAAGGACTACAAGCGGGTGCTCGAAGCCATGGCGCAGGCGGAGCGTGACGGCACCGACCCCGTAGAAGCGGTGATGGAGGCGGCCCATGGGTGATATCACCGGATTCCTGAAGCATGGCCGCCAACTCCCCGGGCGGCGGCCCGTGGAGCAGCGCCTGCAGGATTGGGGCGAGGTTTATGAGCCGTTCCCGGAAGACACCCTTCGCACCCAGGCATCGAGGTGTATGGACTGCGGCATACCCTTCTGCAACAGCGGCTGCCCGCTGGGGAACCTCATCCCCGACTGGAACGATCTCGTCTACCGAGGCCGGTGGCACCGGGCCGTCGAACTGCTGCACGCCACCAACAACTTCCCCGAGTTCACCGGCCGACTCTGCCCGGCACCCTGTGAGGCTGCATGTGTGCTCGGCATCGGTGAAGATCCGGTGACCATCAAACAAGTCGAGCTGCAGATCATCGAGCGGGCCTGGCGAGAGGGGTGGGTGATCCCCCTGCCCCCGGAAACGAAGACCGGCAAGAGTGTTGCCGTCGTCGGCTCCGGTCCTGCCGGGCTGGCCGCGGCACAGCAGTTGACCAGGGCCGGCCACACCGTGGTGGTATTCGAACGACACGACCGCATCGGCGGCCTACTTCGCTACGGCATCCCCGAGTTCAAGATGGAGAAGCGGTTCCTCGACCGGAGAATCGCCCAGATGGACGCCGAGGGAACCGAATTCCGCACCGGAGTCGACGTTGGCGTCGACATCGGCCCCACTGAGCTCAGGGGCCAATTCGACGCCATCGTCCTTGCCGCCGGAGCCGGCCGGTGGCGTGATCTCCCCATACCCGGCCGGGACCTGAAGGGTATCTATCAGGCCATGGAGTACCTGCCGCTGGCCAATCGGATTCAA
>Ga0307421_1000489_pt1 | contig 25513 bp, 31 predicted proteins | sample SalMarWE160270MG_FD_202163 | JGI IMG/M metagenome (GOLD analysis project Ga0307421, IMG submission 202163) | Salt marsh sediment microbial communities from the Plum Island Ecosystem LTER, Massachusetts, United States - WE1602-70 | ecosystem: Environmental > Aquatic > Marine > Intertidal zone >... | reverse complement strand
CAGATAGCAGGAAAAGGAGAATACATACAAATTCATCATCTCAGTGAACTTCTAAATCAAAAACTTCATAGAGATACTAAAAAATTTGTTTATCTAAAACTCATTGAAATTTATGAAAAAAAAGGCATGCTCAATGATGTTGCAAAAATGTATGAGGGAATTGCAGGAATTTCAATTGCTTTTTCAGAACAAATAAAAAATTATCTTAAAGCAACAGAGTATTATATTAAAGCTGGATTTTTTGATAAAGCAGATTATTCTATGAGAAGAGCCCTCAATGAAGCTAATTCTGTTGAAAGAGAAGAAATTAATTTTGCTGTCAAAGATTTTTATAAAAAACAAGCAGAAGAATATGAGAGAAAATTAAAGAGAAATTCTGCTGTAAGAATATATGAAAAGCTTCTTGAAATGAATATAAGTGACTTAGAAAGAAGAGAAATTAAAGAAAAGCTAATGGATTTGTATGAAAAATTAGGTAAATTAAAAGAATTTTATACAATGAAGAAATTTGAAGAAAGGGAGTTTAGTAAGTTTTGAAAATAGAAAAGTAAATTAAAGAGATTTACTTTTAGATATAATGAACTTAGAAAACATTAAGAAAATTCTTGAAAGATTAAATCAAGACAAAATTACTTTTGATCCTCATTTTTATAAAAGAACAAGTGAAAGGCCTATAAGTGAAAGCATGATAAGAAGCTTTTTGTCTAAACCAGATAAACTTGAAAAAATTGAAAAAGGTAAAGAAAAAAACAGATTTAAATTGTGGTTTAAAATGAGCAGAAAGTACTCTTTAGTCCTAATTATTGAGATTATTTTCTCAAAAGATTTAAAAGTAATAAGCGCTTGGAATAGTAATAGAAAATGGCAAAAGAAATTAAAACAATAGATTATGATTCTGAACAAGATATTTTCTTCATAAATAATGGAAATAAAGTACAGGCTTCTATTGATATTGGAGACTTTATTCTAGATGTTAATCATAATAATTTAATTTGTGGTATTGAAGTTATGGATGCTAGTGAAAATTTAGGAATCTCTAAAGAATCTCTAAGGAATATTAAGAACATAAAGATGTCTGTTAATTATAATACAAATCATGTTTATGTTTTACTTGTCATGACATTTAAGAAAAAAGGAAAAGAAGTTAATATGTCAATTCCTTTAACTCTTAATTTAGGGCATAAAGTTCCAAAAAAAGAAGTTTTAGTTTATAGATAATTTAGTTCATTGTTACCTTAAAGGGATTTGAGTTGCTGAATCTATAAAATTGTCCTTGGTGGGTTAGTTGTCTTTGAGAGGGCGCTTCTTTGCTTCTTTTTTCTAAGAAAGAAGTCGCCATGAAAGGCGAAAGTTTTCATAATGATTTTATCTTTTTTGCTGGAACTCCAATGTATAAAGAATTTGACTCAACATCTCTATTAACAACAGAACCTGCACCGATTACGGAGTTTTCTCCAATTGAAACTCCAGGAAGAATTGTAGAATTTCCCCCAACCCAAACGTTTTTTCCAATATAAACAGGACTTTTTGAGGAGGTTAATCTTCCACCATCTTCTTTTTTATGATTTATTGTATAAATATGTACTCCCGGACCAAGACTTACATTTTCATCAAGAAAAATTATTTCTGAATCAAGAAAAAGACAATTATAATTAATAAAAACGTTGTCTCTTAAGTAGATATTTTGCCCGTATCTATACTGAATTCCATTTCTGATTATACAATGATCTCCAATATTCCCAAAATTCAAAACAAATTTTTTCATTCTGTATCCAAAAGAAATATCCGGTATAAAATTTGCCAATTGTTTTCTAAAATGACCCATAAACTTGTGAAAATCATCTTTGTAAACCTTCTTACGCATATTGTCTGGTATCTCCTCATTTATTATTTCTTCTATTCCCATTTTATTTTGACACAAACTCTTCAACATCCATATATTTATGGTAATAACCATTTGGAAGGATTATCTTTTTTAATTGAGTGAATTTTGTATTTAAAATTTTAATCACATCTAAAAAGAAATAGAAATATTTTCTCGGATATTTTCTTTTAATGTATCTATAGATAAATTCTTCAGATTTGTCTCTGCTTATTTGTATCCTTTCCTCAGATTGAAATCTTTTATTCCAAAAAAGAAAATCTATTTTTTCTTTTTCTGTTAACTTTTTAAGAAATCTTTTTGGAAAATGAAATCTTTTATTATTGTGAATAAAATGGGGTTTGAATCTAAAGATTATCTTATTATTCTTAATTTCAACGAGCCAGCGATGATGATAATATCCTGCGTAACTATTATTCATAACACCTTTTGTTAGTTCGACATTCATAGATGGAATTTCAATATATCCTGCTTTCCCAACCCTCATTATTTCCGAACATAACCAAATTGGGTCTCTTATATCTTCCAAGAGATGGGAACATATAACAAAATCAAACTGATTATCTCTGAAGGGCCATCTTTCTTTAGAATTTACATCATGAATTATCCAAGTTTTTTTATTAAAAAATTCTTTGTTTCCTCCTTGATTTCCATGAAATCCTCTTGTTTCAAAAGAATGTATGTCTAAAACGTAATTTGCCCTATTAAATGGCTTGTCCCACCCGCCAATATCTAAAACAATGCCTCTAGATTTTAACTCTTTCAGAATTTTTAGTTCATTTTCTTTTATCATTTTGACAAAAATAATCTTCAACGAAAGAAGATACTTGAGAAAGCGAACCCTGAAAATAATAACAAGGAACTTCTGTTGTGAATTTTTTTGTTTCTAAGGTTCTTTTTTCGGATAATTCTTGTGTGTCTATTGAAGGTAACGGATAAGAATAATCATCTATATATTTTATAGCACCCCGAATATTAACTCCAAATTCTCTTGAAAGAAGCCAATGAAAATCTTTTGGAGAAAATTGGTAAACAAGGGGTTTTTTCAATCCATGATCTAAATGAGGATAAATCATCAATTCCAATTTTTTAGACCCTTCGACGGGAGAACAATTATAAAATTCTTTTGACTCTCCAGTTTTTTCTTTTAGTATTGGTTTTCTTGTCGCAACAGTTCTTGAACCTCCAACCACCGATTTTTTATTTAAACATAGAAGAGTTCTTTCATCTGAATAAAAATCAAATCCCCTTTCCATGACTAATTCAAGCATAGAACTTGTTTTTCCAAGATTAGTCGCTCCGCCCCAAAAAGTTACAGCAGAACTATTTTGCGAGGCAGTTGCAGAATTGAGGCAGTAAATTCCATATCTTTCTTGTCTAACTCTTTCTAACAAGTAATCAATTGTAGAAATAATACTCCTATATTCAACTCCAGATGCAAATTCCGCCTTAGGAAAGTCCACTCTTGCTTTTCTTTCCAGATTTGGGTTTTCTTCAAATTCCACATCAACATCTTCACCTAAATTTCCAATTTCAACATTAGGAATATAATGGTAAATAAAATCTTCATTTAGTATTTTAGTAATTAATTCCTTATTTGCCTTCAGATTACATTTAGCTCCATGTGATTTTATCAATAATCCTTCCATAATTTTTAAACAAGAAATATCTATTTAAGTCTTTCTAATTTATTAATTTCGGAGTAACAACATTATCTTTTGAAGTCAATACTATACAATTCTTTTGGATTTTTTAAATTTGGAAAAAATTTAATCATTTCAGCAATTCTTTTCGGCTTTATATCATACTTATCCAATTCGCTTAATTTTATCCATTTAAATTCTTTTATTTTTCCTTCATCATTTGTGGTTGGTTCTAAAATCTCAACAACTTCAGCTATAAAAAACATAGAAACAGATCGCTTATTCCAATCTTCTGCATAAATATATTCATTCACATGAAACAAATCTTTTACTTTTACTTTTACGCCAGTTTCCTCAAATGTTTCTCTGACCGCGGCTTCCTCAATTGTTTCTCCAAATTCCATCCCTCCACCAGGAAACAAATAAAATTCTTCATCTTTGTATTTTGAACTTACAAGTAAAACTTTTTCATCTTTGATAACTATTGTTGCTGGGCGTATTCCTATTTTTTCTGCCATAGAAATAAATAGAATTTTTTGTTTAAATGCCTTTCCATTAAGTTAATAAGTTTTCATTAATAGGTTTTAATATGAAAAAAATAGCAATTCATGCTCCGAGAGTTTCATACTACCAAGGGGGCGCCGAAAGATATATCTTAAATCTTTTAATTGAATTGTCAAAAGAAAACAGAAAAATTTCTTTGATTACCTATGATGCTCCAAAAAAAACTGAATGGTTTCTTAAATTTTCAGAAGAGTTTAAAGGAAAAATTTACCTATTAGGTTGTAAGGAAATGGATAACAATTTCTATAAATTTGCTAAGGCTTCAAAACCTAGTTTATGGGATAAAGAGTCAAAAATTTTTGGAAAAGAAACTAAAAAGTTTTATGAAAAGAATAAATTTGATTCAATAATATGTCATTATGCTGTTGATTGCTTGTTTTTACCAAAAAATCAAAAAATATACCTTCACTTACACGGACTTCCAGATAAAAAAAGAGAGATAGAAAATAAAGCAGTTAAGATTCCAAATAAAATTATTGCTGTCTCTAAATATGTTGGAGAAGGATGGAAAAGATTGCATAATATAAAGAAGAAAATGTATGTAGTACCAAATGGAATATTTTTAGAAGATAATAAAACCCAAAAGAAAACAGAAGATATAATATTCTTTGGGAGATTAATAAAAATAAAAGGTATTGGAATATTACTAAAGTCTATAAAAATCCTAAATAATAAAGATATACTTCCAAAAGTGAAGATTATCGGGGAAGGACCAGAAAAAAACAATTTAATCCTTCTTGCTAAAGAATTAAAATTAAAAAAGGTATCTTTTTTAGGGAAAATTAAAGATAAAAAGTTATTCAACATTATTTCTTCGTCTAAAATTAGTGTCTTCCCTTCATATAAAAGGGAAGGCATAATGACTACTCTTTTAGAAGCAAGCAAATGTCAATCGGTGATAGTTGCCTCAAATTCATGTAGCAATAATGAATTTATAAAAAACAATTTTAATGGGATTTTATTTGAACAAAAAAACTATAAAGATTTAGCTTCAAAAATTAAGATAGTTTTGTTTAATCAAGAATTGAGAAAGAAATTAACTAAAAATTCTTTTGAAACTTTGAAAGAGTTTACATGGCAAAAGCAAGCAAGAAAACTTGAGAAAATTTATTATTAATGCTTTTTCCAAATTCTGTGCGGATCTCGTTCCAAAGATAGTCTGAAAAATAATTTTTCAAATTTCCTAATTAATCTAAAACATGAAAAATAAAATTTTGTTAAGAAACTTTGCTTTTTTAGATATTCTTTATCTAAAATTAATTCTGAATGCTCTCTTATTTCTTTAAATTCTGGAAAATTTTCTTTTAAATTTTTTAAATCAAAATAAATACGTTTATATGTTCTATAATGCCCTTTCAGGGAGATAAATGGATTAAAATAAACGATAGCATCATATCTTATCCTTATTCCGTTTTTTCCATAATTATAGATTATATCATCCGGCAAATATGAATCATCCCCTACAATTTTTTTATTTTTAGGAGGTTTATTCCAATATTTTTTAGAGCGAAGAGCAAACATTCTTCCGTGAAAGAATATTTTAGATTTTAATTCATGCTTTTTAGAAGTATTTATTTTTTGAGGGTCAATTTTTGCTAAATTATGATATTCTTCTACATTTAACTTACTTATCTCACTCATTGGATGTCTGGAACGAATATTTAGAATACTGTTTAATGATCTTTTCCATAAATCAAACCCATTATATTTTTTAGCAATGGGAAAAGCGCCAACCGCAAGTAATTCCTTGTGCTTTTCAAATTCTTTAAGGATTATATTAACCGATTTTTTATCAATCTCTGTATCTGAATCTATGAAAAAAATGATTTTGTTTAGTGGGATATAAGATAAAACCTTTTCTTGAGCGTTTAATTTTCCCTTCTTGCTTTTAATAATTTTTATATTCAGCAAGGGATATTTTTGCTTACAATAAAGTGCTACTTCTTTACTTTTATCATTGCAATCGTTTAAACAGATAAATGTTTTAACATAATAATTAGGAGCAAATTTCATTGCATTTTTTATTGAAATTATACAATTTTCTAAATTTTTTTCTTCGTTGTGAACAGGGAGACAAAAATATATTTCTTTCATAAAAAATAAAAGAGGAAAAAGACTTTTAAACATTATTAATATCTTCGCTAAGCTGACTATCTGTTCCGAAGGAACCGCGCCCTCTCCATTGTTTAGGGGTTGGGTGGTCGGGGGAAGATTAAGGACAATTTTATTATTCTGTAAAAAGTTATTCAGCAACTCAAGTCCCTTTAAGGTAACAAAGCCATAATTTAGCAACCTTTAAAAACCCTTCAGAGTTCTAATTATATCAGAAAAATATCATAGATTATTATTAATCACCGTCACTTTCACACTCATTTTGAGCTTTTTGCTCTTAAATCGTGAATATAGAGGTATTTTTCTAATGAAATCATAGATTTCATAAATTAAATAAAGAAAATGAATAAAGATGAATTCAAAACCGAACTGCGCCTATGCGCAGAACTGAGTTAAAGGTTTTGAACACAACGAAAATCAATGACACTAAAAAATTTGCAAAAGAAATTTTTGGTGCTACGAAAATCCTTGATTTTCGCGGTTTTCGAGCATTTTTATTCAGGAGAATAAAAATATGGCAAAAATAAGTCCTGTATCAATAAAATACATGATACATTTGAACTTTACAGCCGAAGGTGCATTAGAAAAACCAGATGTAATTGGTGCCTTATTTGGGCAAACAGAAGGTTTACTTGGCGCTGATTTAGAAATGAGAGAACTTCAAAAAGAAGGAAAAATTGGTAGAATTGAAGTTGATTTAGATAGAAAAGATAAAAAAACAACTGGAAAAATAAAAATTCCTACTGCTTTAGATCAATCAGAAACAACTCTAATTGCTGCTGCTGTTGAAACAATTGAAAGAATAGGTCCTTGTGATTCTCAGATTGAAGTTGAAAGAATTGAAGATGTAAGAGGAAGCAAAAGAGACTATATTGTTGATAGAGCTAAAAAACTTATGAAAGAAATTGAAGGTTCAACAGATTCTAGAGAAATTTCAAATGAGATTAAAGATTCTAAAAAAACATCTAGTATTTCAGAATATGGAAATGAAAAACTTCCTTGCGGAGACCTTTCTAGAAAAGAAATAATTGTTGTTGAAGGTAGAGCTGATGTTCTTAATCTTATGAGAAATGGTGTTAATAATGTAATTGCTATGAATGGTACAAAACTTCCTGATTCTATTAAAGAATTGAGTGAAGAAAAAGAAATAACTCTTTTTTTAGATGGAGACCGAGGAGGAAAATTAATTGCTAGAAATGTTATGGATAATGCAAAAGTAAGTTACATTGCAGTTGCACCTGACGGAAAAGAAGTTGAAGAATTAACTGGAAAAGAGATCTTAGCAAATCTTAGAAAAAAGATTCCTGCAGAAGATTTCTTTTCTAAATCTTCTTTTGCAGGGGACACCCCTTTGCAAAACCCCGAAGTTAAAATTGAGATTAATGAAAATATTAAAAATAAATTAAAAGAGATATCTGAAAAAAACAGAAATTCTAAAAAAGTAGTTATTTTAAATGATAAATTAGAAGAAATAAAAACAATTTCAACCAGAGGATTGAGTAATTTTTTAAAAAGAAATAAAACAAAAATATTTGCACTAGTTATAGACGGAACTGCTACAAATTATTTAATATCAAATGCAGAGGAAATTGGATGCAAAATAATTGTTGCTAATAATTTTGCGACAACAGAAACAAATATTAAATTGTTAAGTTTATAATTTTTGTAAAATAATAATATTCACTATTTGTAACTAACACCTAGTTATATTGTAGTAACTTTGAAATTACTACAAATAGTAAGGTTTATAAATAAGAATATATGGATATAAATACAGAAAAAATTTCTGAATTAAATAAATAAAAATGAACGCAAAAATGAACACAAAGAACCTTATGGTTTCTTTCTGTACTCTTGCAATTACTTTGTTTCTAGTTGGATTTGTCTATGCAGCTTCAGCTCCTTTAGCATCAATCAATTCTGTTGAAATCAATGGACTTGAAGAATATGGTGCTGAAGATATTGCTGTTCTTGCTGGAGAAACTTTAGAAGTTACAGTATTTTTTACTGCACTTGTAGATGCCTCTGATGTTAGAATGGAAGCAGAAATTGAAGGTAACAGAGTTGACATAAATGAGAAAACCTCTTTCTTTGATGTTGAAGCAGGTATGAGATACGCTAAAACTCTGAAATTAGATATTCCTTATGAACTTAAGGATGAGATTAGCGATGACTTATCTCTTAACATCCAAATTTGGAATGGGGATTATAAAACAGAACTTATTGAATTTATTCTAAGAGTTCAAAGACCTTCATATCATGCAAACATTATATCAATAGAAGTTAGTCAAAGAGTTGTTGCTGGGGAACTTCTTCCAGTAGATGTTGTATTAAAGAACATTGGTTACAATGATCTTGATGATACATTTGTTACTGTAAGTATTCCTGCATTAAATCTTAAGAAAACTTCTTATTTTGGAGACATTGTTGCTGTAGAAGATGATGACAATGATGACTTTGTAAAAGGTAAGTTTTACCTAAGAATTCCATACGACGCTCCAGAAGGAGTCTACACTTTGAGAGTAGAAGCAGATGGAGATGACTTGGAAGTTTCTGATTCTGAGGAAATCATTGTAGAAAATGATTTTTCAAACGGAAATGTAATTGTAAGCAGCTTTAGAAAGATTGTATCAACTGGCGAAGATGCTGAATACAGTTTCATGCTTGTAAACCCAACTAATCAGTTGAAAGTTTACAGAATTGTTACTGATACAAATTGCGGAGCTGACTGTAGCCTTTCTTTGAAAGCAAACACAGCTGTTGTTGCTGTTCCAGCTGGAACAAGTAAAACAGTTACAGTTACTGCAAATGCTGGCAAAGAAGGAGAATACACTTTTGATGTAAATGTTCTTTCTGGTGACAAATTAGAAGGAATTATTACATTTAATCTTGTAACTCAAGGTAGTAAAGTAAATTCTCTTGCAGTTTTGACAATTATTTTGGCTATAGTATTTTTAGTATTGCTAGTTGTTTTAATTGTCTTACTAGGAAAGAAACCTCAAAAAAGCGAAGAAGAATTCGGAGAAAGTTATTACTAATTTAATTTTTAGTTTTTTATTTTTTTAGTACTTTCTCCTTTTTTTATATTAAATTAATTTAAAATAAAATGACAGAAAAAAACAAAGAACATTCATATAATCCTGGAGATGATGGGGAAATGGAAAGTTTGGTAATAGGGTATTCTAATTCTTTTTATATTAATTATGAAACAATTAAAGAGATGCAAAGAATTAATGAAGAGGCTAGAAAAAATAAGAGAGAAGAATAAAATAAAAATGACTTCAATAAAAAATTATAATCCCAATAAAAAAATAAAAAGATTTAGAGGTTTAGAGAAACTTATTTATACTGGACTTATTGCAGGTTTAGGGCTTACTGTTGGTGGAAAAATAAAAAAATCAGTAAAATATCAAGGAATTGGTGGAGGATTGATTGTAGCTTCTTTTATTGGAAATAATTATCTCGAAAACAAGAGAAATTTAGAATTTAAAGAATATATTAAAGAGAAAAAGAATAATTAAACTAATTTTACAAAAACAAATCCTGGTTTAGAAGAAATAATTTTAAAATTATTTTGATATCTTTTGATAGCAACTAAATCCTGAAGATATTTTGGGCCAATTGGTGCAACTAAAACTCCATTATTTTTTAATTGATTTAAAATTTCTTTGGAAATTTCTTCAGAAGCAGCACTTATTAAAATCCTGTCAAAAGGAGCTTTTTCCTCAAATCCTTTTTTTCCATCTCTGTTATATATTTTAATATTTTTATAATTCTTAGTATTTTGTTTTGATTTTTCTGTTAATTCTTTTATAATTTCAATTCCATAAATTTCTCCTTTTTCTCCTGTAATTTCAGACATTAAAGCCAAAACATAACCACATCCTGAACCTATTTCTAATACTTTTTGGCTTGATTTTAAATTTAACATATCTAACATAGTTGCAATTGTATATGGCTGAGAAATTGTTGCTCCTTTTCCAAGAGGAAGAGCTCTATCCTCATAAGCTTTATCCCATAAATCTTTTGGAACAAATTTTTCTCTTTTAACTTTTGAAAATGCTTCTAATATTCTCTTTGAAAAGCCTTCTTCTTTTAGGTATTCTATTAGCTGGGATTTTTTCATGAATTAATATAGTTAACAAAGTAAATAAATATTTATAAAAGGACATATTGTGCTAAAAATATGAGAAAAATAGTAAAACCATTAGCCTATCTTTTATCAGCAGCCTGCTTATTAAGTTGTTCATCTAGGTACAATGAAGAGTGTTATAATAAAAATTCTCTTCAAGCAAAAATTATGAATGATTTAATTAATTCTGGTGAAGAAAGACTTTGTAGAAGCGGGGATGGAGAGTTAGTCCTTTATAGCGCAAAAGATTTCACATTAGAAAATAAAAAAATTACAGCTCATGTCATTATATATGCTGGGTCAAATACAGGATTGAGTAATGATGCAAAATATGAAAATGGTACTTTTTGGAATATGAGACCCCATATATCTTTTGAAGTATTTGAAAATAACGAAAAGAATTCAAGAATTACATATGTTTGTGATGATTTAACAAATAATCCAGAAAAACTTGAAGATATGATTATATCTTTTAATTCCTCAAGTGATAAATTTATTTTTCCAAATGGAATGAACAAGGAAGATGTTGAAACTATTACAAATCCAAAATTATATGATAAATTAGTTAAAGAATATGAAAGGCAATTTTTAAATGAAAATTAAATTTAAATCTTCAGACTAATTATCTTACTGATTCCATCATGCATGCTTACTCCATAAAGATTTGTTGCATTTGAAATTACTTCATCATTGTGTGTTATTATTATATATTGTCCTTTTTTCATGTATCTCTGTAAAAGATTTGCCAAACGCTCTGAGTTTCTTTTATCTAATGCAGCATCAATCTCATCTAAAATATAAAAGCAATAAGGATTAAGTTCTTGAATAGCAAAAATAAGAGAAAGTGCAACTAAAACTTGTTCTCCGCCTGAAAGAGATTTAACATCAAAATATTTTCCATGTCCTGTTTTTACAATAATATTTACTCCTTCTTCAAAAGGGTCTTTTCTATTTTCTACTTCAAGAAAAACCTGTCCTTTTGTGCTTAATTGAGTGAAATTCCTTGAAAATTTTTCATTTAATTCATTAAGAGTCTTTAGAAAAGTCTTTTTTTTCCTAACATCAATTTCAGAAATAATCTTTAGAACTCCTTGTTTTTCTTTTTCTACAGTCTCTGCTTTTTCTCTAATAGCATCATATTCTTTTTTAACAGAATCATAAACTTCTAAAGAACGCAAATTTATAGTTCCTATTTTTTCTAAAAGAGTCTGAACTTTGGCTAATCTTTCTACAAGACTCTCTCTTTTTGATTTTACAATTGGAATATTCTTAAATTCTAATAATTCTGTCTCGAAATTTTCTATAATAGCATCAACTCTTGCTCTATCAATTTTAAAATTATTTATTTCCTGCTCAAAATTATAAATGATGTTTTGTTCTTTTGAAATATCATATTCTTTATCTCTAATTCCTTTTTGAAATTTTTCTTTTTCAGAAAGTAATTTTTGAAATTTTATACTTAATTCTTGTTCTTGGTTATTTTTCTTTTCTAAAATCTGTTCTTTTTCTTTTATTATTCTAGAAAGATCTTTTTTTTCTTCTTCTAAATCTTCTTGTTCTCTTGATAATTGTTTTAAAGCTATTTTAGCCCTATCTAATTCTCTCTGTTTAAATGAAATTTCAGAACTTATATCTTCTTCGTTTCTTAAAAATATTTCCTGAACTTCTATTCTAGCTGTTTCATATTTTTGCTCTATATTTTGATTTTCTTCAAAAGTTCTTTCAAGTTTTTTCTGAATTTTTTCTAATTCATCTATTTCTTTTTTTGTTTTTTGAATTTTCTCTGATATTTCTTTTATTTGTTCTTTTTTATCATTAATATTTGAAATCTTTATTAAATCAGATTCTCTTTTTGATATTTCTAAATTTAATTGCTCTATGTCCTGTTTTAATAAATCTCTTTTATTATAGATGCTAGCTAATTCTTTGTCTGCTTTTTCAATATCTTTTTTTAAATTTTCTATTTTTGGAAAAATTTCTTTATTTATTTCAGAAACATGTTCTTCTGTTATTCTACTCTTACATACAGGACAAATATCCATTTTAGAAATCTTTTCAATTAGTTTCTTTTCTTTATCTATTTCGTTTTCATTTGCAGAAGAAAGTCTTTCTAATTCTATCTCTCTTTTATTTAAATTTTCTAGAATTTCTTTTTTATTCTCTAAAGAAACTCTCGAAGATTCTAACTTAGCTTTATCTGTATTTTTATCAAATAATTCTTCATAGAGTATTTTAGATTGTCTCAATAAAAATTCTGATTCATCTTTATAATTCTCAAGGAGAGATTTTTTATCTTGAAATCTATCTTTTATAGATTTTAATTCTGATTTAATCATATAAAATCTTTTTCTTTGCTCTTCTAATTCTTCTAAATTCTGTTTTTTCTCTTCAATTTCTTTATTTTTAAGTTTTCTTTTAGAATCTGGAGTCTTTGAAATTGTTTTTTTCAAATCCTCTATATCTTCTATTGCTTCGTTAATTGTTTCTTCTAATTCTTTTTTCTGAATTTCTATATCTGAATTCTTAGATTCAAAATTTTCATATCTCACATTTAATCCAGCAAGTTCTGCTCTAATATTTGTAATTTCTGAATTTAATTTCTCTTGTTCTAAACCAGTTGAATTCTGAATTGTTTTTTCTATAGAACTTATTTCTGACTTGAAATTTTCTATATTTGCTTTAATTTTTGCAATTAATTTTCGATTTTTTTCAATACTCTTATTTTTATTTTCTATATTTTTGTTTATTATTTCTAGTTCTTTTTTATTTTTAGAAATATCAAAGGAAATAATGCTAGCTTTCAAAATTTTAACATCTTTTTTTAATTTTTTATATCTTAATGCCTGTTGTCTTTCTTTTTCCAGATTATTCAGATAAGCTGTTCTTTCTCTTAAAATTGCTGAAATCTCTTTTAATTTTTCTTCTGTTTTATTTAATTCTCTTAAAGATTTTTCTTTTCTAGATTCATAAATAGCTATTCCAGAAACTTCTTCGATTATTTTTCTTCTGTCATCTGGATACATTCTTACAAAGTTTTGAATTTCTCCCTGAAGAATTATATTAAATCCATTTGGATCTATTCCTGCTTGAGCCAAAAGTCCAAGTATCTGCTGTCTTGTTTTTGTTTCATTATTTATTTTGTAAGTACTCTGTCCATTTCTTCTAACTATTCTTTTTATTGAAATCTCATTTTTATTAATTGAAAAAGTCCTATCTGAATTATCAAAAATTATCTCTACACTTGCTTCTTTTGCAGGGCTAACTGCCTTTGTTCCTAAAAAAATTAGATTTCTTGCTCTTGCTGCCCTCATTGATTTTATACTTAATCTTCCTAATACAAAACACAGGGCATCTGAAATATTGCTCTTTCCAGAGCCATTTGGACCAAGAATTACATTTATGCCTTGTGTAAAAGGAATTTCTGTTTTTCTTGGAAAACTCTTAAAACCATGCATCACCAGTTTTTTTATGTGCATCATGAGGAAAAGAAAGAAGTTGAATATTTAAAGTTTCTTTACGAACTTTAACTCTTAAAAATAAGTGACAGATAAAAAATTTTTAACATTTAAAGATTAGGATGTTAAAAATCCAATTTTTTTTGCTCTGAATTTGCCTGAACTTTCTTCCAAGTACTCCAATTTTTTCTAAATATTCCGCTCTTACTGTGTTTTTTTGAATTATTATTTAAAAATTTTGAAGTTTTAGGATCAGATGTATAACCAGAACCAATTTCTTCTCCATATTTTTTCTTGAGTTTGCCCATTTCTTTTTCTCTTGTACTTTTAGCAAGAATTGAAGCTGCTGAAACAGAAACATGATTTTTATCTGCTTTGTGCTCACAAACAATCTCTAAATTAGATAAATTCTTTATTTTAGTTCTTAAAAAATCTCTCCATTTAACTATGCTTGTTGAAGGACAATCAACTACTACTCTTATTCTTTTATCTCCTTTATTTATTTTATTAATTATTTTTGCTGTTTTTATTGCTTCTAACTTATTAAGATTTATTCCAGAATTCTGACTTGAATTTATTTCTTCAGGAGTTGCTAAAACAACTTCAAAAGCTTCTGCATTTTCTCTTATTTTTTCAGCTAAAACTTCTCTTCTTTTAGGAGTTAATTGCTTTGAATCTCGAATTCCTAATTTTTTAAAATTTACAGCTGTTTTACTATCAACTAAACAACCAGCCAAGACCATTGGACCAATAATCGGACCTCTTCCTGCATCATCAATTCCTAATTCTAACATAAAGAACAATAAAACCTCTAGTTTTTTAAAGGTTTAGAAAATGATATATTCATCTTGCCTGCATCGCATAGCACAGGACACCTAACGGTTTCCTACCGCACTACCTTCCCTTAATGGGTAGGTGATGAAAATATGCCTGCATCGCATAGTGGTATTGCACATCCTTGGAGAGGATGGCCCTTTGGGCTCCCAGGTTCAATTCCTGGTGCAGGCGTCGAGTGATTTCACGAGGTGTTTAAAGGATATTGACGAGCGAAGTTAGGAGATTTAGAAAGCTTTAAAAGTAAATTAAAGTATGAATTATCATAGCGGGGTGGAGCAGCCTGGAGTGCTCGTCGGGCCCATAAATAAAGGAAACCAAGGTTTCCCTTATCAACCCTTCCTTTTCAGTATGGAAAGGCGATTTTTTAAATTGCCTCCTCTGAAAATCCATAGGTTAAACTGGGACACCCGGAGGTCGCGTGGTTCAAATCCCGCCCCCGCTATTCTTTTAAATGAAAAAAATTTTAAAGAAAATAAAAAAACATTTTCAAGAAGTTCTTAAAATAAAAAGCTCTCCAAAATCTATAGCTATTGGAGGTGCTATAGGAACTTTTCTTGGAATAGCTCCAACTTTTGGAATAGAAGCAATATTTATTATTCTAATAATTTTAATCTTTAAAAAAATTAGTAAAGTTTCTTTGCTTATTGCTTATGCATTCTGGAATCCTTTTGTAACAAGTCCTTTATATTTATTAGGATATAAAATAGGAGATCTTATTTTAATGAATTCTCCAACAAAAATTTATGAAATAGAATTATTTAATCAAATAATTTTTTATGCAAAAAGAACTTTAATAGGTACAAGTTTAATAGCATTAATTGTTAGTTTAGCAAGTTATCCAATTTTTTATAAAATAACAAAAAAATATCAAGAAAATAAAAAGAAAAAATAAAATGCAAACCTTTTTACCATATCAAAACATAGAAAAGTCTTTGAAAGTCTTGGACGACAAAAGACTTGGAAAACAAAGAGTAGAAGCATTTCAAATTCTTAATATTCTCTTAAACAGGACTAAAACAAAAGCCTGGAGAAATCATCCTGCTGTAAAAATGTGGAAAGGATATTCAAATGCTCTTAAATTATATCTTAATCTAGCAATTAAAGAATGGATTTCTAGAGGATATAAAAACAATATGAAATTTGAAACTATAAGAGGAAAAATTGTCTTTCCTCCTTGGTTTGGAAATAGAAAATTTCATTCCTCTCATAAGAGTAATTTATTAAAAAAAGATAAAAATCATTATTCTAAATTTGGATGGAAAGAATCTGCAGATTTACCTTATGTTTGGCCTGATTAATTGGATAAAATTAACAATAAAAAAGCTATTATTCAATAATAAATTCTGCTTTGTGGAAGGTGGAGGGGTGGAGGGTGGACTAAATATCAAAAAACACAAGACTTATATTCTCAAAAAAGCACAAAAATATATGCCCTGGTCGCATAATGGTATTGCACTGGATTGCTAAATAAAAAGAACCTAGGTTCTTCTTATGACATCTCCTAGAGATGCTCGCTTTGCTCGAGATATATGCAAACATCCAGGCCCTTTGGGCTCGCAGGTTCGATTCCTGCCCAGGGCGCTTTATTATAAGAAAAATCTAATTATTAGAAATCTTTATAAAGTACTTATTTTCTAAAAAAGTATGAAAACAATAGATTACCAATTAAAATCTAACCCTAAAATTAATGTAGAAGTCTCTTTAGAATATAGTCAAAAAGCTGAGAGTTTAATAAGAATTATATTAGAAAATCCCTCTAGATTGATAAGAGTTTTAGATAATCATCCTTACCTATATCAGCCAGGTGTCCTTAATAGAGCAAAGCAGTTAATACAAAATAAAGAATCAAAACGATTACAAGATATTGTATACTTAAGGGTTTGTATATGGGGAAATGAAAAGAAATTAAATGGAAATTGTAACGAAGAAATTCTCCAAATGACTAATAATCTTATTCAAAAAGTAGAGGAGTTAGAATCTTGTAAAGATAATTAATCACTTATTTATCTCGCTTGTTTTTTTATAATTAATATACAGTTTATCTAAAATATCTAATACTTCTTTTCTTTGTTCTGCTCTACCTAATCCTTTCCAATCAAGAATCGCAAAATCAACTTCTTCTTCTGTTTTTTCAATTGCTTCTTTAATCATTTCTTCTGTTAAAGGAAACACATAATTAGGTATTACATGAGATATTGCAACATTTGAGTTTAATTGTATTTTATTAAAATTAGGACAATAATGGGGGCCTCCAATTGCAATTGCAATCTCATTATAAGGATTAGGTCTAAAACTTCTAATTGTCTCTGAAATTGTTTTTGCTAAAATAAATCCTGCTCTTCTATCTTCCCATTCTTCAATTGTTGAACCTATTTCAATAAACAAGCAGGGTTTGTCAAGCAAAGGGCCATGATGAGTGCACTCTAAAGTTACTTTGTATTTTTCTCCTAATCCAGAGTTTTTTACATTTGAATTTAATTTTTCAAATAATTGTTTTTGAAATAAAGCAGAAGTTCTTGAAATTTTCCTGCTCTCTCCTCCTAATTCTGCAATTCTCCAATTTCCTGGAGCATGAATTGAAAGAGTTTTTTCTTTTTTTCTTGATTCATGCTTTGAAGCAAAAATAATAAAATCATATCGATTTATTTTCTCCATATCTAAATTCTCATTATATATTGCATGATCCTCAACTAAATAAAAACTAAAATTTTCTCTTGGAAACTGAGACAACTGAGTAGTAATATTTATTCCTGCTCTATCTTTTTTACTCGCTATTATTAAATATTTTGAATACATATAATTAAGAATACTAAATTATTTAAAGAGTTTTTGATAATGAAATATATGGGTTTTACAGAAGCATTAAAAAAAACAGTAGGAAAAAGAGATAAAAGAGAGAAAGAAATTAAAAGTCTTCTTGAAAAAGCAATAGAAGAATGGCCTAAAAATGGTTTTGATGGAAAAGACTATCTTAAGAAAGCAGGATTATTAAAAGAAGAAATAGAAAGAGAAAGAGGAATAGCTTATTTTCAGAAATATCCTGAAATCCCTGAAATGATTTCTCAAACAATAGATAAAATAGATAAATTCCTAGAATACGAAAGTTGAGTTTGTATCTTCCAAAAGTATTTTAATAGTTAATTTCTTTGAATAATCATGCAAGAACTATTTAAATTATTAATAGGGGTTGGAGTTTTGGTTTTAGGTTTTCCAATTGGGGAAACTTTAGCAAGAAAAACAAAAGAAGAATTAAAAGCAGGCAAAAAATGGTTTAAACTAATTATTTATGCTAGTTTATTAGGTGGAGTTGCAGGAATGTTAATTAGAAATGATGTTTTAATGTTTAGTTTTTTCTTTATTGCCCTTGTAACTAGTAGAAGTCTAAGAAAATAAACTTAATCCTAATCAACTTTTATTGGTTTTTTATAATGTTGCTCTAAGAGAGAAACGCATTTTTCAAGGTTTTTTGATATCTCTGGCTTAAATTCTGTTAAATTGCTCAAATAAGATTTGATCTCTTCTGTAATAAAAGGAACTTCTAATTCTGGCCACCCTCCAGTTTGACCAAAACCTAAAGATTCAAATCCAGAAGGTTCATGATTATGATTAAAGAAAAATCTTTGAAAGAATTTTGAGTAACTTGGTGGAACCCAATATTCTTCTCCAATATAACTTATGTCATTTGAATTTCTTATTCCAACATTCAGTTGGGTTAGAAGATAATTTTTATATTTAATGATTAATTTTATAGATAAAGGTTCAATTATATTAAATCTTGTCTCAATCTTTGAAATTGGATTTTCAAGAAAAATTTCATCAATATTCTGGAGTCCTCCTTTATTTAAATCAGCTTTGCTTTTAAGATAAGATATCTTTCCATTTTTGTAAAAAATCTTTGAAGTTAAGGAATACTCTTTTGGACTAGATATCCATTGAGACATTGTAAAAGAATTTAGGAAGATTTACTTTTAAATATATTTGTAGTATAAAGCAATGATTAAGTTAAGATAGTTCTATTCCTCTTGATTCTAAAATTGCTTGTAAATATAAATCAGAAGAAATTTCAATTCTATCTTCAAATTCTATTACATTTATTTGAAAATTATCAAAAGTAATTGAAAAAGAAGAATTTTGAAAAATCATGTCTCTAGCCATTTCTTTAATTTCTTCTATTGATAACTCTTTTTTATGATTATGGGGTTCTTCTGATGTACTATATTCCATAATTCCTTTTTCTAAATTAAAATATTCTTTTAAAGTATCTAATATTTCTTCCCAGTCAAAAGAAGAATCAATTTCATAGGAAAATTTAAACATGTAAGATTTATAGTATTAAAGTATAAATATTTTTTGAAAACTTTAATAAACCCTTTATTTCTTTTGTCATTATGTTATATATAATTGGTTTAGGATTAAATAGAGATGGAATATCTAAATTTGGATTAGCTGCTGCTAAAAAATGCAAAAGAGTTTATTTAGAAAATTATACTGTGGATTTTCCATACACAAAACATCAATTAGAAGAAGTTATTGGTAAAAAAATAATTGATGCAGATAGAAATTTTGTAGAAAGCTTAGAAATTATTGATGAGGCTGATAAATGTGATGTTGCTCTATTAGTTTATGGAAGTCCTTTAACAGCAACTACACACATAACTCTATTACAAGAAGCTAAAAAATCAGGAATAAGAACAAAAATTATTTACAATGCTTCTATTTTTGATGCAATTGCAGAAACAGGATTGCAATTATATAAATTTGGAAAAATTGCAAGTATGCCTGCTTGGAAAAAGAATTATGAACCAATGAGCTTTATAGAAATAATTAAAGAAAACCAAACAATAAATGCTCATAGTTCAATTCTTATTGATATTGGATTGGAATTTCCAGAGGCTCTAAAACAACTTGAAATCTCTGCAAAAAAATATGATATTAAACTAAATAAAATAATTCTATGTCAGGCATTAGGAACACAAAACAGAAAGATTTCTTATAAAACAATTTCAGAATTTAGAGAATTTTCAGGTGTTAGAAAACCTTATTGTATTGTTATTCCGAGTAAATTGCATTTTATGGAGAAAGAAGTCTTGGGAAATTTTACTTAATATCTCCTATTCCCATTAGTTCTTTATATGTTTCTATATTAATTGCTTTCATATTTGGCTTATTATAATCTATTCCATTAATCTGACACCAAATTCTATCTTGAGTACAATCAAAATTATATTCATCAAATTTTACTCTTTCTTCTCCTGATAAATTAGATATTCTATTTAGTATTTCTTGTTCTGATAAATTAGATATTTCGTCTAGATTTTCCATGATTTTTACTTATATTTAGAGTTTTTAAATCCTTTCTTTTTCAAATATCTAGAAAATCTTTTATTGAATTCTTAAGATTTCCTTACATTTAAAAATATTGAATTCTATTTGTTTAATATGTATAATTTTAAAAGAGTTGAGGAAGAAGCAAGAAAAGTTTGGAATAAACATGCTAAAGAAATAAAAAAAGCTGTTCAAGATAATCCTAAAAAAAAGATTTTTTCTTTCTTAGAAGGACCTCCATCTGCAAATGCTCCTCCTGGTTTACATCATTTAGAGTCTCGAACTTTTAAAGACATAATTTGTAAATTTAAATTTATGCAAGGATTTTCTGTTCCTAGAAAAGGAGGATGGGATTGTCATGGATTGCCTATTGAAGTTCAGGTTGAAAAAGAACTTAATTTAGCTGATAAAAAAGCTGTTATAGATTATGGAGTTGAAAAATTTGTAAAAAAAGCAAGAGAGAGTGTTTTTTCTTATATTAAAGATTGGGAAAATTCTACAGAAGAATTAGGTTATTGGATTGATTTGGAAAATCCTTATATTACTTTAGAAAATGAATATATTGAAAGTGTTTGGTGGAGTTTAAAAGAATTATATAATAAGAAAATGCTCTATGAAGGACACAAGGTTGTTCCTTTTTGTCCAAGATGTGGAACTCCCTTATCGAGCCATGAAGTTGCACAAGGTTACAAAGACATAAAAGAAAATTCTGTTTATATTGCATTTAAAGTAAAAGGGAAAAAAGACGAATATATTTTAGCATGGACAACAACTCCCTGGACATTACCTGGAAATGTTGCATTAGCTGTTGGAAATAAAATAGATTATGTTAAAATAAAACTTTCTGATGGAGACAAGATAATTCTTGCAAAAGAAAAAAAAGATTTAGTTAAAGGAGAAATTATTGAAAAATATAAAGGTAAAGATTTAATTGGATTAGAGTATGAGCCCCTTTATGATATTAAAGAAACTCAAAATCAGAATTCTCACAAAATAATTTCTGCGAATTTTGTAACAACAGAAGATGGAACAGGAATTGTTCACACAGCTGTTATGTATGGTGAAGATGATTATGTTGTTGGTAAAAAAGAGAAATTGCCAGAAGTTCATACTGTTGGAGAAGATGGAAAATTTTTAGAAAATGCTCCTAAGTTTATTAGAGGAAAATTTGTAAAAGATGTTGAAAAAGACATTATAGAAGATTTAAGAAAGAGGCATTTACTTTTTAAAACAGAAAAATTTCTTCATTCTTATCCTTTTTGCTGGAGATGTGATTCTCCTCTATTATACTATGGAATTGATTCTTGGTTTGTTAAAGTTAGTGAAATTAGAAAAAAATTAATGAAATTAAACAATTCTATAAATTGGAATCCCAAACATATTAAAAATGGAAGATTTGGAAAATGGTTAGAGGGCGCAAAAGATTGGGCTCTTTCTAGATTTAAATTTTGGGGAACCCCTCTTCCTATTTGGAGATGTGAATGTGGAAAGGAAAAAGTAATTGGAAGCATTGAAGAATTAAAAAAGAATTCTGCTAAAAAAATAACTGGAAAAATTGATTTACACAAACCATGGATAGATAACATTAAACTCAAATGCAAATGTGGAAGAGAAATGTCCAGAATTCCTGATGTTATTGATTGCTGGTATGATTCTGGAGCAGCTACTTTTGCGCAATTTCACTATCCATTTGAAAATAAAAAAGAATTTTCAAGAAGATTTCCTTATGATTATATTGCAGAAGGAGTGGATCAAACAAGAGGATGGTTTTATACTCTTCATGTTTTAGCAGCTATTTTATTTGATAAACCAGCATATAAAAATGCTATTTCTATGGGACACATTGTAGATGAAAAAGGAGAAAAAATGAGTAAAAGCAAGGGAAATATTATTGTTCCAAGAAATATTATTGATAAAGCAGGAGTTGATGCTATTCGTTTACAATTCTTTACTTCTGATGCAGGAAATCAAAAAAGATTTTCATTTAATTTAATGAAAGAAGCAGTAATTCCATTTTTAACTGTATTATATAATTGTAATACTTATTATAATCAATTAGAAAATAAAAAATGCTCAATGCAAATAGAAGATAAATGGATTTTAAGTAGATTAAATAAATTAATTAAAGAAGTTACAAAAGATTTAGAAAATTATCTTCTTAATCCTGCTTTTGAAAAAATTATGAACTTTGTTATAAAAGATTTTTCTCGAGGATACATTAAAATGACTCGTGAAAGAGAGGATACTAAAAAAATAATTGGAGAAATCTTAGAAAAGACATCATTATTATTGGCTCCCTTTGCTCCTTATATTTCTGAATATATTTATTTAAATTTTGGAAAAACTTGTGTTAATTTATCAAAATGGCCAAAATCTGATAAAAAGAAAATAAATACTAAATTAGAAAAGGAATTTGAGAAACTATTGCAAATAATTGAAAAAGGATTAGCTTCTAGAGATAAAGCAGGAATTGGATTAAAATGGCCTCTATCTAAAGTTATTATAAAAGGCTTGGATTTGCAAAAGAATTTACAGAAAATTATCAAAAAACAACTAAATGTTAAGGAAATTGAATTTAAAAAATCCAAGGAAATTGACGTTAGCTTTGATATTTCTATAACTCCCAAACTTGAAGCAGAGGGATATGCTCGGGAAATTTCAAGAAAAGTCCAAGCATTTAGAAAAAATATGGGATTAAATAAAAAAGATAAAATAAATTTAACAATAGTCACCGACGATAAATTCATAAATATATTAAAAAATCAAAAAGAATTTATAAAAGAAAGAACAAATTCTAAAAAATTAAAAATTGTTGCAACTAATAAGGAAAGATTTAAAAAGAAAATTGACTTTAAAATAAAAGATAAAAGAGGTCAAATAATTATTATTGACTACTAAGAAGTAATCCTTCAAGGTTACTCTTTTAGCATAATAATCTTTAAAAATAAAACCCGGTTAATAAAAACATGATTGTTAAAGAAGAATTTTTAAGCAGGTTAAGAAAAATCTTTGATTTAAATCTTTATGAAGTAAGAGTATGGACAGCTTTATTGTCAAGAGGAACTTCTACTGCAGGAGAATTAAGTAATATATCTGATGTTCCTCGTTCTAGAACTTATGATATTCTTGAAAGTTTAGAGAAAAAGGGATTTATTATTATGAAACTTGGAAAACCTATTAAGTTTGTTGCTCTAAAACCAGATGAAGTTGTTGAAAGAGTTAAAAAGAATTTAATGGTTTTTGCAAAAGAAAAAACAAAAAGATTAGAAAGTCTAAAAGAAGATGAAGTTTTAGAAGAATTAAACATGCTCTTTACTAAGGGAATTAAATTTGTTGAACCTTCTGATTTATCAGGCAGTTTAAGAGGAAGACAAAATCTTTACAATCATTTAGACATGATGGTAAGAGATGCTGAACAAACAATTACATTAGTTACAACAGCAGAAGGACTTAACAGAAAACTTGAAGCATTAATGCCTAGTTTAGAAAAATGCAAAAAAAGAGGAGTTAAAATAAGAATTGCAGCTCCTATTGACAAAAATAATTTAAAAGTTGCAAAAGAATTAAAAAAAGTTGCAGAAATTAGAAACATGGATAAAATAAAAGCTAGATTTATGATTATTGATTCAAATCAATTAATGTTTATGTTGTTAGATGATGAGAAATTCCATCAAAACTATGACATTGGAATTTGGATAAATACAGAATTCTTTGCTCAGGCTCTTGAACAAATGTTTGAAATTGCTTGGAAAGATTTGAAAGTTGTTAAATAATAAGATTTATAAATCGTTATTCTGATTGATTTTTATGAAGAATTTAGAAAATATTTCAAATACAGAAGAGAATAAAATACAAAAAGCGAGGAAAGATTTTTGGAATATTGCAATGGTTTCTCATTTTACAGGAGAATTAGGAGGGTACTTTTTATCTATAATTGGAGGCGTTTTTATTCCTACAATAAAGAATCATGGATTAGATATAGATTCAAAATATTTATTAGGAGGAATAGGAATCTATGTTCTCCTTAATGGAATGGCATTTGTAATGAAAGGAATTTCTTTAACTAAAGAAGGAAATGAGAATCTGTATAGTATGTGGAAAGACAAAAGTTGGTTCGAGAAGAGACTTGCAAAATTTCATAAATATTATGCTAAAAGAGATGAAAAAAACTTGAAAGTACTAAAAAAATATAACAATATAAAATCTTATTTTAGAAAAATATAAAAGTCAATAATTATTCTAAAAAGCATAAAAAACTTGAAAGGAATAACAATCTGACCTGATTTTCACAATTTAGTTATTCGGGCTCATTGGGGATGGTATCTCGGAGTATTTATTATTCTGATTATAAGACCTTTGAAAAAAGCATGGTGTAAGAAGAGATAAGATTCCTCTTTCTTTTTATTTTTAAAAATATCTATAGGCTTAGTTTATCCTATTAATTTTCTTGAGAATTGGTTTTACCTAATTATATGTGCTTTCTATATAAAAATAAAACATAAAAAAAATAAAAATAAAATTTACAGTCTTAATAAAGCCAATATTACTCCTAACAATGTTGTCACAATAACTATCCAACCAGCAATTACATTAACAATGCCTATGTAAGGCACACTTAATGTTCCACCAATTAGACCAAATCCTACTGCAAGTGATACAATTACTCCTGTTAACCAAACAACAAAGTTTAGGACTTTTGATTCTTTGTTTTTTGCCATATCTACCTCCTTTTTTTGTTTAATAGATAATTCTCTAAAAAGAAAACAGTTTAAATAACTTTTGAAAAATTATTTTTTCTTTTTAGCAGTCTTTTTTTTCTTAGCTGGTGCTTTTTTCTTTACTGTCTTCTTTTTAGCTGGTGCTTTTCTTTTTACAACTTTTTTCTTAGCAGAAGCTTTTTTCTTCTTTTTCTTTTTTGCACTTCCACCAACTATTCCAGAAATAGTTGCTCTATAACCAATTGGAGCTTGGTCACTTGCTAATTTCATTTCTCTAGTTGAAATACTTCTTGCTCTTTTGATTGCTTCTCTTATATTCTTATCTAATCTTTGCAATTCTACATTTGTCTTTTTTACAGAAGCCACTAAAGCTCTCTGAGAAATTTTACCAAAGAAGAATCTTTTGCACTCTTGGTCAAATTCATTTAAAAGAGATTGCTTCTCATCTTGTCTAGCACGAATTAACTCTCCTGTTGTAGTTAATTCTTTTTGCATCTTGACGAAAAAAGCTTCATTCATCTTTTTTGTCTGTACCATTAAACTTCACCTCCCTTTTATTTTTATTATAAGTATTTTTAGTTTAAATAATTTTTCTTTACATCTCTTCTAATAATTCAAATCCTAAAAGATGTGCACAATTTTTTAAAATCTGTCTAAAGGATTCTACTAAAGCTAATCTAAACATTTCTGATTCTGAACCAATTACAGGACAAGAATGATAAAATTCATTAAATAGTTTGGAAATTTTATAAGCATAATTTGCAATTACAGAAGGATTTAAAAAATTATATGCTTTTAAAGTTATGTCAGGGAATTCTAAAAGTTTTCTTATTAATTCTATTTCT
>Ga0307421_1000486_pt1 | contig 25583 bp, 27 predicted proteins | sample SalMarWE160270MG_FD_202163 | JGI IMG/M metagenome (GOLD analysis project Ga0307421, IMG submission 202163) | Salt marsh sediment microbial communities from the Plum Island Ecosystem LTER, Massachusetts, United States - WE1602-70 | ecosystem: Environmental > Aquatic > Marine > Intertidal zone >... | reverse complement strand
CCAGCATGGCTAAGGAAAAGGTAAACCAGCGAAAAAATCTTTTCAAAAAGGGAAAAACTAAAATTAGAGAAATTAATAAAAATCCTGCTAAGGTATTAGGATGAGGAAAGATCGCATAAGGACGCAAAATTAATCTTCCCTTAATAATTGCCTTGGCAATCCCAGGAGTGCCGATATCAAAAGTTCGTTCTCCCAAAAACCAAAAAAAACCATTTAAAGAACCTTGTTTAATAAATTGGGCCATGGCCATTAAAGACGAATAGCAAACGGCCAAAGATAAAGGAAGATAAACATCTCTTAGAGATATTTTATTTTTGAAAATATAGAAAGCCAGTAAAGTAAATTCGATAATCTTTAAAAGTTTTAAAAAAGATGCCGTTTGGTTGCGGGCTAAAAAGGAAGTCAAAGCCAAAAAGATAAAGACAGTTAAAAAGAAAAATAATCTCGGTGTGATTTGTTTGTTTAAATTAATTAAAAAGCGTTTTTTAAAGTTCTTAAGAACTTCTAAAAGCCAAAGAAGAAGAATAAGAAAAACTAAAAGATCGGTCAAAAAAAGTGTTGGGCTAAGATAATCTATTCTGATGCCCAAAAGAAGACTAGATTGGGGCCAAAAGTGACGACCAAGCTGAACAGGCAGGAGGAAAACCAACAGCCAAAAAAGCTTTCGATGAAGCTTCATCTTATGATTTTAATTTAACAACCACGTGTCGATCTCGACCTTCTCCTTCAGAAAAACTTTCTACCTTACCATTCTCTGCTAAAAATAAATGGACAATGCGTCTTTCGATAGGAGGCATTGGCGGTAAATCTTGAGCTTTGCCTGAAGAGATAACCTTCTGGGAAATCATCTCCGCCATTCTTTCCAAAACTTCTTTTCTTTTCTGACGATAGTCACCAACATTAAGGACAATCCTCGTCCATTCCTTTAATTTCCTAAAGCCCATCAAGGCAACAACCAATTGTAAAGCAGCTAAAGTTTGCCCATGATAACCGATTAAAATTCCCGGTTCATCAGTCTTTAATTGGACAGAAACTAAATCCTCATCTTGAGTAACCTCTACTTCAACCTTAAGTTCCAATTCCTTAAGAAGATCTTCAACTATTTCCTTAAAAAGTTTAGTTTTTTCAACCATGGTTCTAAGCCACCAAAGCCGCTAACAAAATATTGCTGGAGAGCAGTGGAGAAAGAAAAGATAAACCAATAGAGAATTAAGCCAGAAGGGAAAGAATAACCAATAAAGATGGTTATCAAAGGAAAAAGATAAAGCATTTGCGATTGCAGAGAAGTCCCTAGATCATCTTTCTTAGTTTCTGTTTTGACGGCTACTTTTTGAGATTGAGCCACTATCGGCTGCATCATTTTAGAGGAAATAAACTGTACCAGAGCTGCGGCTATTAAGACAAAACCTGGGAGAGGAATAGGGAAGCCTGGCAAACGAAAAACATCGGGTTTAGCTAAATCAAGATAAAGAAAATTTGTATTGATAATCGTCCCTTCTGCCAATCTTAAAGGAGAATATAAAAGTTGGTTTAGTTTTGCGGCTACTTCTCCTCCACCAGTTTGTAAAACACCAATAAAGGCTCGGTAAAGAGCAATCAAAATAATCAACTGGATAATCTGTGGCAAACAACCCGCCGTCGGACTAGCTCCATGGCGACGATAGAGTTCCATCTGAGCTTGGGCTAATTTTTGCCGATCATTTTTATACTTGCTTTTTAATTTTTCTAATTCAGGAGCCAATTCTCTCATCTTTTTGGCCGTCCTTAAAGAAGGCAAAGTGAGAGGAACCAAAATCAACCTTAAAAAAATGGTCAGGACAATAATCGCCAAACCAAAATTATTAAATAAAAGGCCATATAAATAAATTAAGGCATTTAATAAGGGCTTATAAAGCAAAAAATTCCAGAGTTCAATCATTTCTATTCCTCAAGTGGTTGATAACCACCTTTAGACCAAGGGTGACAATGTAAAAATCTCTTCAATCCCTTCAGTCCTCCACGCATTATACCATACTTTTTTATCGCCTGATATAAATATTCAGAACAAGTCGGCCTAAAACGACAGGCGTGGTGAGAAGACAGGGGAATCTTCTGGTAAAAACGAATAAAAAATAAAACTAAATAACTAATCATTTAAAAGGTGGGCTTTCTTTAAAAGAGAATTCATTTCTCTCTTAACTTTGGTCAGATTGACTCCCAGAATTCCTTTTTTAGCTAAAAAAACGCCGTCATGGCCTTTCTTAATTTTGGGCAAAAAAGAATAAATTGCTTCTACTAGTAATCTTCTAACTCTATTTCTTTTATTGGCCCTTTTATGGATTTTGTTAGAAATAATGAAAGCAAAACGAGAAACTTTATTTTTATCTTGAGAGGCGGTTAATAAACCAAATAATTGTCCTTGGAAAATCTTTCCTTCTTTTTTAAGGCGATTAAATTCTTTTCTTAGTGGTAAACGATAATCTTTAGGAAGCACTGGATTAAACTGCAAGCTTAATTCGCTTTTTTAATCTTCTTTGCTTAATAATCTTACGGCCAGACCTGGTTTTCATTCTTTGACGAAAACCATGCTTTCTTAATCTTTTTCGTTTTTTTGGCTGATAAGTTCTTTTGGGCATTGTTTTTTAAGGATACTAGAAAAAGCTTCTAAAAACAAGATTGGAGACTAAAAAGGTTATTGACTTATTGTGGATAACTCTGGTAAATTTAATTTTGTTACTTCTGCTCGACTTCCAAACTATTATGGATAAAGATAAAGCCTGGACGACTGTTCTCGAAAATTTAAAAATTACTTTGTCAACGGCCAACTTTGCCACCTGGTTCCCTTTAACTTTTATTATCTCTTTTAAGACTATCAATAAAGAGAGACAAATTACGGAAATTGGCTGCCCTTCTGTTTTTGTCAGTAACACCATTGAAAATCGTTATTATGGCTTAATTAAAGAAACCCTTGACCAAGTCACCAAGAAAAAAAACGACTTAGTTTTTATCATTAAAGAAAATAAAAAAGGAGAAAGAAAGAGCACTGAAGAAAAACCCCTCTTTAGAAAAAGAGGCCAAGAGAAAAATAAAGAAGTAAGTGAGGTTATTCAGAAAATAGGCTTGAGACCAGATTTTAATTTTGAAAGCTTTGCTGTTTCCCCCACTAATCAAATGGCTCATGCGGCTGCCTTAGCTGTTTCTAAATCACCAGGAAAAGCCTACAACCCCTTGTTTCTCTATGGAGGAGTAGGTGTCGGTAAAACTCATCTCATCCAAGCTATTGCCCAAGTAATTGTAAGTCGTAATCCTCGAACAAAAATTATCTACTGCATGGGAGAAGAATTTACCAATGAGATCGTTAATGCCATTAGGGAGAAAACCACCAAAGAGTTCAAACAAAAATATCGATCGGCAAAAATTCTAATGGTCGATGATATTCAATTTATCGCCGGCAAGACGGCTGTCCAAGAAGAATTCTTTCATACTTTTAACGCCATCTGGCGTAATGGGGGACAAATTATTCTCACCTCTGATCGTAAGCCAGATGAAATCAGTAAACTAGAAGACCGTTTACGCTCTCGTTTTGAAGGAGGCTTAAATATCGACATCCAAGAACCAGACTTTGAGTTAAGAACGGCTATTTTACTTATTAAGGCTCAACAAAGAGGGATTAAATTGCCAATGGATGTTGCTCAATTAATTGCTGGAAATATTAACTCCACTAGAAAATTAGAGGGTTTTTTAATCAGACTTATTACCGAATCAGAAACTAAAAAAGAATCTGTTACCCCCGAATTTACCAAAGCTCTTCTAGGCCAAACCAACGAAGTCCACATGATGGAAGGGGCTGTCAGGCCAAAAGAAGCCATGAGGGTTGTTGCTACTCATTTTAACCTTAAAACCGCTGATCTCTCTGGACCGAAGAGAAATAAGATTATTGTTGTTCCTAGGCAGATCTTAATGTATCTTCTCCGTACTGATTTGAAAGTCCCCCTCATGGAAATTGGCCGTTTTTTAGGAGACAGAGACCATACAACCGTCATGTACGGTGTGGAAAAAATTACCAAGCTACTATCAGAGTCTGAGGATTTACGTGTTAATCTTATGGGGATAAGAAAAAAGCTTTATGGATAAATATCTTAAGTTTTACACTTATCCACAAAAATTCTAAATTTATCGACAGGTTTTTAAACAAGAATAAATCCCAAAACTTAGCTTTTAATTAAAAAGTTAATACACTTATCCACAAGACTACTAATACTACTAATTAATAAAGAAGCTTTATAAATTATAAAAATTAACGATTGATGTTTAGGGAAATATTCTATAAAATTAAATAAGCTGCTCCTATAAAAACTATGAAATTTTCAATTCTTCAAGAAAATCTAAATAAAGGTCTAAATATTGTCAATCGCTTTATTGTTTCTAGAGCTCAACTTCCTATTTTAAATAATATTCTTATAAAAACAGACCAAGGAAGAATTAAACTTTCAGCCACTAATTTAGAAATTGGGATTAATTTTTGGTTAGGAGCTAGAGTTTTAAAAGAGGGTGAAATTTGTGTTCCAGCCAGGGTTTTAACAGAATATATTACTTCTCTACCGCCAGAAAAAATTAATTTAGAAAGCAAAAAAAACCTCCTCGAGGTTAGTTCTAATTCCTATCAAGCTAATTTTGTTAGTCTCCCTTCAGTAGAATTCCCAGTTATTCCTACTTTAAAAAAGAAACCAGAGATATCTTTAAAATTAAAAGATTTATCAAAGAGTATTGCTCAAGTAACCTTTGCCTCTACTCAAGATGAAGCCAGGCCAGCCCTAACGGGGGTTTTAATAAAAACCACCAAAGATGGCTTGATGTTGGTAGCCACTGATGGTTACCGTTTAAGTCTAAAAGAGATTAAAGGCATTAAGGGTTTAGAAAAATTGACTAAACAAAAAGAAATTTTAATTCCCTCTAGGGCCTTAATTGAAATAGGCAAGATTATTAGTGAGGGTCAAAGGGATGATGCTTTAGGAATGAGTATTTCTAAGGAAAATAATCAAGTTATCTTTTCTACCTCCAGCGTCGAGGTAATTTCTCGTTTAATTGAAGGTAAATTCCCTGATTTTGAGAGAATAATTCCCGATAAGAATACCACCAAGGTGACGATAGACACAGAAAGCTTTTTTCAAGCAGTAAGATCGGCTTCTATTTTTGCCAGAGAATCGGCTAATATTATTCAGTTTGAAATTAGCGGTTCACAATTAGAAATTATCTCTAACAGTCCGCAGGTAGGGGAAAATAGAATTAAACTGGAGGTAAAAACAGAAGGTAAGAAAGGAAAAATTGCCTTTAACTCCCGTTATCTTCTAGATTTCTTAAATAGTCTTAATTCTGAACTTTTAACTTTTGAAATAAGCACCTCTTTAAACCCTGGCGTCTTTAAGCCAGTTGATGATAAGTCCTATCTTCATATCATCATGCCGATTAGGGTTCAAGAGTAATTAAGGAGTAAGGAGATATTGGTCTTTAATAGCAGGAAGATATAAACCAACTTCGACATCTTCCCCACTTTTTAACAATCCTTTACCACTAATTAGAAATAAAGGAATCAAATAGTTTTCTTTTTGTTCCGTTTTTAAATAAGTAACTTTGATTTTATTTAAATTTACCGTTGATAAATTTTCAATTTCGTCAGAGGTTATATAATAATCTTCTTTATTTATATAATGGAGAAAGTTAATTGTTTCTAATTTCTTAATTAGTTCTTCTTTTGTTTTTAAAGGGTATGAGCCAATCTCTTTTACTTCTTTAAAACTAGGATTATAAATAAGCCTAAAGACTTCACTATTTTTGGTTAAATAAATATCAATCAAGGCCTCTGAAAGTGGTTCCTCATCAATTTGGTATTGAAAATTTAATTGTAATAAATTAGCCTCTTCAGGAGACTTAATTTCATTAAAATAGATTTCATTTATTTGAAGATATTTTTTAGAAGTTAGAACGAGGTTTATATTTTCAGGTGGTAAGAGTTGAAAATCTCCTAAGAACTTTCTAGCGATTTCTTTGGCCTGGTCTAAATTTGATAATAGCCCTTTTTCTTGAGATATTGAATCTAAGTTTTCTTTTTGATATTCAATTTCCGCCATGGAAAGATTGATAGAAAGATATTTGCCTCCTTCTGACCATTCGTAAAAAATATTATTATTTTCTTGGTCTTGGTAAACTTCGGGTATAATTTTAAAATTTAGTTTTTGAGCAATACTGATTGCTTCTTTATCGGAAATAAGATAGTTTTCCACTTCATAGACATTTTTTCCTTTGACATCTATTTTTTCTTTCTGCAGTTCAGAATAATTTAAGTTCGTTTTGAGAGAAAACTCTTTAATTTTTGGCGACGGGACCAGAGGAAGATCCTCTCTTGTCTCATCTCCCCCAAATTTATTAATAAAATAGAAACTAAGAAGAATCCCGACGATTAAAGCCAGAATAATAAACAACCAATATTTCTTAAAGATTTTTTTTATTGAATTCATCTTGGTATGTCATATTCTGAGACAACTGTTTTATTACATTGGGCGCTACTATTACATGTTCTATTCACTATTGTCTCAGGAATATAATCAAATTCCATTCTAAAGGGCTCATTAGGCCTTTTGGGTCTAAATTCGTAATGTAGATGGACACCACCTGTTCCCGAATTACTCATATAGCCAATAAAATCTCCTTGTTTAACAAATCCTGATACTCTTCCTCGATTTTCAAGATGGAAATATTCTGTTTTGAAATTAAGCCCATCACACGTTCCACTAATTGTAACATAATAGCCAGCTCCTGGAATTTGCTTGCCAAGAGTAGCAGATCCTTCATGGGTAGCATAAACCTTAGTTCCTCTACTATTAGCGATATCAATAGCTTCTTCATTGTGTGGAGCGTGTGATGTTGCTCCCTCAGGACCTTGAGTTATTTTTCCACTCGTAGGCCAACCAGAAGGGCATTCTCCAGGAGGATTGCCGATAATAACTCTCGCCGAAGCAATTCCCTCATGTCTCCCTGTTTTTCCTTCAACTTCCACATTTAGGTTCACTGTGTTGATAATAGCTGTATTTTCAAAACCACTACCAAAACTTTTAACACATTCTTTAGTTATGGCTGTTGAAGGGCTTATCTTTTCCGGGAGATCACTAAAGTTGCAGGAACCTATTGATGGAGGATTCCTTTCGGAAGAGATGGAAAACTTATCGCTTATTTCAGGATGAATTAAAATATAATTACCTTTAGGCTTTATGGTAATAATATATTTTACTTCAATTGGTCCTTCTTCCGGTTTTGGGTTATCGAATTTGTTTTGCCCCTCTATTTTTTTAGTTAATTCAAAAAATTCAGATTCATAAGGAGAAATTGATTCTTCTTTAGCTGTCTCGATTGTTGAAGGGAGAATGAAGGCCCCACTGACAGTTATGACGATAAAGAGTGTCAGCCCAGCGAGAACGGCCATAATGATAATAATAAAAGGGGCAACAGCAATAGCCACCGGTGAAGTCGTGATAGCAGTAAAGAAAGCGCCAATGCCTCCACTGATAGCTCCAATGGCGGCAGGAGCGGCAATAAAACTAGCCGCTCCAATAAGGCCAATAGAAAGAGGGACAATTCCTATTAAGGCGAAAGGCATCGGAATGATTATTAAAATTAAAGCCCCGGCGAGGACAGCTGAAAAGGCCTTACCCGGATCACGAATTATCCTCGCAATTAATGAGATAGCCTTTTTGCCTAAGGCGATTATTTTATCGGCCAGTAAGGTGATAGCTGCTACAACCCATCCCGGAGGTCCGGTAGCCGCTCCCACAGCAGCAACACCAGCTTTAATGGCGAGCTTTGCGGCTAATTTAGTGCCAACTTTTTTAAGACCCGATTTTATGGCTTTGCCGAAGGCCGTTTTCCCAAGCCAGGCAGCTGCTTTACGAGTAATACCTCTTTTAACTAATTCACTAAGTGTCTTATATTTTCCTTTAGTTAGGAATTTAATAGCTCTTTGAGAGAAATTACTGATGAATCGGAAGCGGTCTAAGGTCATCTTAAGATAATAAGAGTAACCACGGCCTTTTTCCCAACGAGCTTCTTTATAAAGAGGAAGCCTCATATTTAGGGGTTGATAATCAATCTCTTTTTGCCCAGTAAGGCTTTCGTATTCAAGATATCTTCTTATATTTTTAAAAACCCTTGGGTTTTCTGCCTCAAGCTCTCTAAATTTATTGATTTCGTCTTGAAGGTGTTGAAGGATAGAAGAGTCTTGAGGTAGGCCCATTTCTTTTAGGGTATTAAGAGTTATCTGCAGATCTTCAGGAAGCAGACCTTGGGCAATCAATGGTTGGTACTCTTTTTTTATCTCCTCTAGGGCAAGTTTTAAAGAAGCGATTCTGGGGCTATAAAGGATTTTTTTGGCCAAGGCAAAAGCTGCCTTGGGATACAGGCTTACAAAAAGGGGGTTAAGTTTTAATTGGGATGTTTGAGCTTGTTGTTGGAGCTGAAGTTTTATCTTTTCAAATTCTGCCCTCTGCTTTGGGGTGAGAGAATCGATGAAGAAGGCTTTTGATTTTTCAATTCCCTTTAGCTTTTTAAAAGAAACGAATTCTTTAGGGATAGTGCTTAATTGTTGAACTTCTGGAAGGGTTTTTTCCACAAGTTCTTGTTTATCCTGAGGGGTTATCTTCTTCCTTGAGGCGCCTAGTGAACCAATAATTTTATTTATTTCCAGTTCCATTTTATCGATAACTTTTTGATATTCTTGTGGAGTAAGAATTTCTGGTTTAGCTCCTGGAGGTAATTCTCTGGCTATTTTTAAAGTTAAGTTTTCAGTAGCCGTTTTAACAAGAAATTCGTTCTGAGAAAGCTGAGGCTCCTTTTTTAAAAGCTGCTGACGGATTTTTTCAGAGAACCTTTTATGTAAGGCTCTTATCTGTTCGTTTAAAGTAGGATAGGTGGCTCTTATCTTTTTTTCTTGTAAATTATTAAATTTTTCTTCTAAATTTGCTTTTAAAATTTCTAAGGGAGGTAAGTTAGGGGCTGGTTGCTCTGGAGGAAGAGAAAGAATGTCATTAATTTTCTGTTGGATTAATTTAAGAAAATCAGGATTATCAAGATTGATGCCAAGATTTAAAATTGACTCCAGCTTGATAACTTCATTAAAGGCTTCTTGTTTAGAAATTTCTTCAAATGGCCATTCTTCATCTTTAGCCTGAAGCGCATAGATTAGAATTTGTAGTCTTTCATATTTTTTTCTTTCTTCTGGGGTCATGGGGTGTTTTTATTTTCAAGCTCTTGTTTTAATTCTTCCTTGATGGCCTTTTGCTGTAGAAGTTCGGAAGGTTTGGTAGTGATGAACTTATGTTCCTCGGGTGAGGCAACGACTCTGATAGCGACATGATTGGGTCCGGCAAAGAAAAGACCTTCCCCGATGTCGGCTGATAAGAGAAGTTGTTTTTCGCCTTCAGAGAGATAGAAGGTTTGGGCGACTTTATCAATAGCCGCTGGGGATTGTTTCATTAAAACTTGAATTGAAGAGTTGGTAATAATAGCCTTGCCAAAATCACTGACTAGAAAATCTTCAACATCTTGAGTAATGGTTGTTAAGCCCAGGTAATACTTTCTGGCTCTTTTGGCAATGGAATAGAGGAAGTTAGCTGAATCGGGGTATTTCATTAGGTACCAAGCTTCATCAACAACTAAGATTCTTCTTTTCATTTCTTTTCTGATTCTCGTCCAGATATAGTCAAGGATAATAAACATGGCGATGGGGCGTAAGGCTTCTTCCATATCTCTTAAGGAAAAAACGGTGAAAGGGTTTTTAATGTTGACGTTTGAGTGTTGATCAAAGATGCCGACAAAGGAACCTTTAACAAATTTTTCAATACGGTCGGCTAAGGAGCGAGCTAAAGGATCTTCCATACCAATAAGGGCTTTGTAAAGATCTTCCATCAGGGGAGATTCATTTTTCTGGGTGCTAGGGTCATTGGTAATGCCTTTCATTTTGTAGGTTAACACTAAAGCTCGATCTAAGGTTGCTTCTTCAGAAGAATTAATTTGTCCCATGATGACCTTAAAAAGAGAGTGAAGAGAAAGAATTTTCCTTCCTAATTCGTTTTCGCCTTCTTCATAGACAGAAGCGAGATCAAAGGGATTAATTTTGGCCTGGCTTCTAAAACCAAAGGTGATGTATTCACCACCAACAGCTTCTGATAGAGCCTTGTACTCTGCTTCTGGATCAACAACGATGATTTCCGTGCCAAACATCAGTGATCTTAAGGCTTCTAGCTTGACGAGGTATGATTTACCAGCTCCTGATTTAGCGAATAGGGTCGAGTTGGCGTTCTCTAAGGTGAAGCGGTCAAAGATAATTAAAGAATCATTATGTTCATTGATGCCATAAAGAATGCCCTCATTGGCAGTTAATTCCGAAGAGGTAAAAGGAAAAGTTGTTGCCAAAGAAGTGGTGTCCATATTACGGGTAATCATCAGCTTGTCAATACAAGTGGGGATGGTTGTTTTGAGGCCATCTTCCATTTGCAAAGTGGCCTGCTTGGCAACAATAAGAAGAGAACCAAGGGTAGAAATGATTTCTTTGGTAACCTTGTCTAACTCTTCTAGTGATTTGGCGGGAATGGTGATGTAGAGGCCAAATTGGAAGAATCTCTCTGCCCCTCGTACTAATTGTTGTTGTAGAGTTTGGGCATCTTCTAATTTAGCTTGGGTAGAAGGATTAATAATCTTTCCTCTTTCAAGATCGGTTTGAATCTCAGCTTCCATCTCAGCGATTTTACGTCGTAGATTATCTAAAACACTTTTTCCTTCGACGGGGTAGATATACATTGAAATTTGCATTGAATGGTCAAAGTTAATTAAAGGAGCTAGCCAGTTGGCTGAAACGAAACGAGGATAACCAGCCACAAAGAGGGTGCGAAAATAGCGATTGCCAATCTTTAAATGATTGAAGTCAACCTCAATAGCCGGAGGGGCAATAATGTCTTTAATATCAACCATTCCTTGGCCAAGTATTTTGGCAGGTGGTTGAAAAGTTTCTTCTTCTTGCTTTTCTGGTATTTTATTCTTCTTTAGAAATGGTAGTTCCATGGTTGACTAGATTACTAATTTGATCCTGGATATTATTTTCTTTTGGCTTACTTTCTTTTGTTTTTTTCTGACGAGTTGCGGTTCTAAAGACAGCCTTGACCATCGGCGTTTGGTATTGAGAAGCTTCAGCCATTTGCTGACCGGCTGATTCTGGATTATAGATATCATAAAAAAGGCGAATTAGCTCATGATTATCAAGCTGATGGGCTTGTAAGCCTAAGCGAGAAAGCTGACGTAAAAGATGATCCCTTTTGGGATAGAGGTTAATTTTAGCCTGCTGAATAATATATTCCTTGTTTAAGGAAGGTTTTGTTTCCTTCTTTCTAAGAGGAAGAGAAGATAAAAGAGGAGAGAGATTTTGCTGGATATTACCCTTGCTTAAGCCGAATTCCAAAGCGCTCATGGGAATAACGATAAAGAATTTTTTATCCAAAACATTATTCTTCTGGACTGTCTTTTGAATAAATTCCTTGTATTTGGTAATTTGTTCTTTAATCAATTGTCTTTTTTCTTTGACTTCTCTTTTAGCCAGTAGAGCTAAATAAGAAGTAATATCTTTCCTGGTTGAACGGATAAAGATCTGAATAGGAAAAGTTAATGAATTAAGCAAGGCGGCATAGGCATAGATAGTCGCTTCCTGTTCTTTTTCGGAAAGCAAACCGAAATTGATGGCCGTTGTCCCAATAGCTAAACAGGAAGAGCCATTTTTAAGAATGACAATTCCTTCTTGGATATCTTCTATCTCAAGATGATCTTGAGTAGAAGCTTTGATGGCAATTTTAGTTGGGTCAGTCATTGTTAATTAGTTATTGGAGGTTTATTTCCTCCTTCTGCTCTTCCTTTAGCTTTTATTTCTATTGGTTGAATAATTTTTCCTTTGGCTTCAAGATTGATGATATCAAATGAAAGACCTTCTTTTTCGACCTCAATTTCATATTGTCCATCTGGTAGCGGGGTGGCAATTAAGAATTGGCCAACTTTATTAGTCTTTAAAGCTCTGACAGGTGTTCCTTGAGTGTCTCTAATTTCTAAAATGGCTCCCTCGACTATTTTGTCATTAGGATCTAAGACCATACCGACGATGAGATTGGGCCTTGTTGGCATTTCGGGGATGGATAATTCTTTATTAATTTTAGCTTCGACAGTTGGTTTTTTGGCCCGTTTAGGTTCTTGAGGAAGAACTATTTTCGGTTCTGGTCGAGGAATAGGTGTTGGTTGCACTTTTGGTGCTGGAGTTGGGATAACTTGCGGTTGAGGGATTGATTGGAAAAGCCGATCAACTTTACTAAGAAATTTTTCTTCCTTTTTGTCTAATGGACTTTTTTCTTCCTCGGCGTAAGGAAGAGAAGCAGGATATTGATTTATATTTCCTCTTACTTGAGGAAGGGATTCTAAAACATCAGGTTTCTTGTATTTCTTTTTCCAGATGAATTCAGTTGGCGAAAAGAGAGCCTTAAAGAAAGCCATCAACCAAGTACTAAGGGGCCTTTCATTAATTGGCAAGAAGGCAAAAGCAAAGCCCAAAAAGGCAATAAAAATAACCAAAGTCCATTTAATTAAACTAGGGAGAGGGAGAGCGTAAGCGGCGATGGCTAATATTCCCCCAGCTGCCAATTGGGCGAATTGCTTGAGGGTCATATCACCGATTAATCGGAATTCGTATGAAGCGATATGTTGTGGGACAGGATGTTGTTCCATAGGCAGAGCCTCTTAGTTAATAATGATAACTTTGTTATAACAGTAAGTTCAACTACATAAAACCTGCTCAAATTAGAAGCAAAAGAGAACAAATGGAAGATTGCTAATTGGGAAAAAATTTATAAACTTGTTATAATAAAACAGATATGGATGAAAGAAGCGGTGAATTTTCCAGTCGAAACTCAAAAGAGTTTAAACAAAGGGAGCAAGAAATTCCTAACTGGTTGGCAAAAAAATCCGAGATTAAGGAGATAAAAGATAAAAAATTAAAAAGTTTTGTGTCCTCATTGTCCAGATTTGAACCAAAGGTAATTGGTTCTGAATTTCTTACAAATCGTTTAACTTTTCTTCAGAATCAAATAGATCTTCGTGTTGTAAACGAGAAAGAAGGGGAAGAATTTTTATCTAGAATTTATTCTACCATTAAGGACCTGCAAAAAAAGACAGAGCAAGCAAAACCGTTTTCTTCTAAGGAATTGGCTGAAGAGATTGCGAAAGCAGAGAGGAAAAGCGTTTTAGGGGAATTAGACCTTGGCTTACCGTCTAAAGAAAAAGTAGCGGAACAGAGGAGATTTGTTAGAAATATTTTAGAAAAAATTGAAAGCTCAAGTCGAGATTGTCATGATTTAACAATTAGTAGTCTTGTTTTTTCCTTAGAATCTTCTTTGGGGAAAATGAATAAAAATCTTAAAGAAGAAGTAGAATCTCGTTTAGCACTGCATGATTCTTCAGAATTAATCAAGCAAGCTAATGGTTGGATATCTAGGCCAGAAGGAATGACTGGTTTGAATATGGGTTTGGCTATGGAAGAAGCAGTAAGGAGAAATCACGAACTAAATAGAAGAAAGGTGAAGTTCCTTTTGAATAATAATAAAAAAGAAGGTTTAGTTGGGTTAAATGTCCCAAAAGCATGGGATTTATTGCAAAATGCAGTTTTCAATTATGAAAAGATTTTAAAGGAGTTAGGCTTAAAGCAAGGCTTAGAAATTTTAGATGATGAATTAGGCTTAGGTAAAGTTCCTTCTAATTTTTTCACCGTTTCAAATAGCATAGTGAAAGAAAAAGTTCGTGATTATTTAATTGGACGACTTGGTGGTGGTAGGGCAGCTGAAAAAAGCCTTGAGCTAGCAGAGAAATTAGCAGTGACTACATTAGAAACATCAGTTTTTAATACCTCTGTTGCTGGCAATGATGAGCTGGCAGCAATAATTAATCTTAAAACATGGAGAAAAGGTAGATCTCTAACTGGTAGAGATAGGGGTCCAAGAATTCATGAGAATTCGATTGAAGGTTTTGGTACATCTTGGTTGAGGTTTATTGCTGGAAAGGATGCCAAAGAGATTTTGACTTCTAAAGAGATTTTTGAAAATGCAGAAAAAATAGCAGAAGGGAGTTGCCTTTATTATAGTGCCGTTCTTTTGAAAAAATATAAGGATCTTAAAGGTTTAATTTTGGATAGAACTCCTAAGGCATATAGTATTGATAAAAACTTTCTTCAAAAAGCCGTTGATTACTTCAATAAAGTTGATAAACCAAAAGAAAATGAAAAACACGGACAAGCATTTTTGAGGGTCTTTTGGATTTTGGGGGTAGTTGACTTAGCTTTGGCTAAAGAAGGCTTGGAATGGGATGCTAGGGCCTTTAAAGAGCTGGAGAAGGCTGTGATAGAAGAAGAACTTTCTCCAAAAGCAGGAAGTTTTCTTAGAAGAAAAGATTGGGATTGGATTAAAGAGAAAACAGATTTTAATAGGAGATTAAAAAAGCTCATTGCCTTTAGAGTCACGAGAGAATCCTTTAAAAATATTAGATTTTAGTCTAATGAGGAGGGAGTTTGCCTCCAGGCCTTTCTAAAAATTCTTCTGGGGTGGTTTCTCTAAGATTTTTCTTAAGTTGAATACACTTTTCTTTTATTTTTAATTGTTGAGTTTTTATCGATTTTTTCATTTTATCTTTGTGGCTTGTCGCTTTTCTTCAGGGGTTTGCTTTCTTTTTCTAATAGCCCTTTAGCTTTTGCTTGACCATATTCTTTGGCGAAACCGGTACCCCAAGATTTCCCATAGTCTTTAACTAAGCTAGCAGCTCCTCTGAATGGAGCAACCCCTGGCCCTATTGCTTGCCCAATAGCTGTTCCATAACCAAATGGTTTTTTAGTAATAAAGGATTGAATGATTTCTGAGGCTTTGGGAATAAGAAAGATAATCATAATCCCTGCTAAAGGCAAGAGAAGAGAAATAAGAAGATAAAAGAAGCTAAAGCCAAGGGCTGATCCAAATCCGATTCCTTCTGTTGCGAGCTTCCCTCCCTCATAGGCCGCTGTCCAAAAAGATTTTACCCCACTCAGAATCAGATAGTCACCAGTAAAAAGCATTGTCAGCATCGTTGGATAGACAGCCAGGTTAGCGACGAGATCTTTAAACCAATCACCGATGGCATTATTGCCAGGGAAAACACCAATGAGAATTCTGAAAGGAGCGAAAATTAGATTAAGAGTAACCATGGCAAAGGCTTTAAGAAGGACCCAGAGAGATCTAAGCACAGCGATGAGGATTACAATAGCAAGGATGAGAGCTAAGATAATACCGATTCCCGGGAGAACAAGAATGGCCATTAGAAATTGTGGTCCAGCTACTGAAGTATAGGCGGCGGCTTCAATAAGAGGGGCCGTTATTTTTTCAAAAGCATAAGGAGTAAGAATGTTAGAAAATTCTTCAATATGGCTTGCGCCAGCAAGTTGAATATTTTCAGCAAAAATATCATTAAAGATATTAGCGATAAAACTGCTGATCAAAATGGTGAGATCAAAGAGAAAACCAACGATAGCATAGGAAAAGGTAATTAATAAAAGGCCGATGATAATTCGTGGTAAGGCCGATTGAAGGGTGATAACTGCTTGAGGAGAGATTTTTACCCTAAACATAATCGCAAATCCCATGCCGATTAAAACTAAAACAAAAAGAAGATAGGTTGCGTTGCGGAAACTTTTCCAAATAGGTTGAACAATCCTCATTAGGTGAAAACCAACCCCTTCCTGTTCTTGAGCCAAGGCAGGTTTGATAATCTTTAAGTTTCTGCCAATGTCAGCTAAATATTGAACTCCTGAAGCTGGTGGGGAAACATAGAAACCAGTGATGACTAAACTACTAGCGGCTAGCATTCCCTGATTTTCTCGATTGAGAAGGTTTTGGCCAAAGAGATTATCGAGATTAAAGTCGATAAAAGTTCCGGAGATAAAACGCAAAATCGAACCAGCGACGGCCTTGAGGGTTTCATTAACAAAACTTTGGAGATTCATTTCATTGGTGCCACTTATGGCCTGTTCAAATTGGATTGGATAGGTGAGGGAAGGTGTTTCAAAAGCTTCTGTTTTTTTAGTAAAGAATAAAAGGGGGAATAATAAGATGATAAAGACGGTTAAGGCGAATTTTCTTAAAAAATAAAAATCTCTTCTTTTATTATTCATCTTTAATTAAACGATAGCATCAATTAGTTATTAATTCAATTACTTACAAGAGGCCTCAAAGCTTCATTAACAACCCATTCTTTAGCTTTTTGTACTCCGCCTAAATGGGGGAAGTAAAAACGTCCCTCCTCAGGCGATATTTCTCCTGGAGAAACAGAATAACTAATCGTATCAAAGGCCGGGATGTCTTCAAAGGGAGAAATTTGGTAAGGACGGAAGATATTAAAGAATCCGCCATTAGTATTAGCCGTATAAGACCAAATTTCATCAAGGTAAGGATGTTTTAAATTAAGGCCAAAATCTCGGGAAACATCCTTGGTAGCATTACCAAGACAAGCACTGCTTGTAGCTTCCTGGCAAGGGTAATAAAGATTAGTGAATTCTTCTTGAGCTATTAAAGTAGCGATGATTGGTTGGCAGCATAGATCATCACTTTTTTCTTTATCGGCAAGAAAAAAATTTTCTTCAAAACATGATGCTGGTGGAGTTGTTTCAGAATTCTCTTCACTGACATACATTTCAATATCTTTTCCTTGAGGAATAAGAATTTGATTGATTTGCTTGCTTCCTTCGTAAAGTCTGGCTAAATGAGGGACACCTTCAATTAAGGTGTCTTCCTCAAGCATTAATTCATCTTTTTCATTTTCTTTGGCTAGATAGGGTTTAATTGTCCCTTGGCTATCTTCTCTACTTAAAATGGGAACAGCTTGCCATAAACGATACCATTTACCCTCTTCTTCATTTTTCCAATTTTCGAAGTTCTCTTCATAGTTTTCTGCATTAGGATCAGGAGGAAGATGCTCTAAAATTTCAGAGATACTAGCCGCTTCTCCTTTTGAAAAATCGACATGAATAAAACCAGGAGTCTTTGAAATTTCTTCTAGTGGTTTTTTAAGGCCCTCGAGCTCATTAATAGTTTTAACAATAAATTTAGTGGCTGAGTTAGCATCTTCACTGGCATAGACACAGAAGTGATCTATTTCAGGGGCGGTAGTTTTAATAAAAGGAAGAAGGTCGATGATTTTGTTAAAGAAGTGGGTTCCTATATCTAGCCATAGTGGAAAATCCCAACAGATTCTTCCTTTATATTCGACTCTGTAATCATGAATTTCACCTTCGGTCGCTCTTCGAATAAGCTCTTTTTTTTCTTGATTTTGGTATTCAAAGGGGGTTAATTTTCTTAATATACCTTGGTAGTTAGTAATAGTGCTTAGATCACTGTAATTTTTATAATATTCATTAGTTCCCTCAAGATAATCGGTGATATAATCACTTTCGCTAGACAAAGAACGTTCTTCCATACCGACAAAGGGGATAGTTATTTTGGTAGGGTCAATGAAAATTTCTTCTTGCCAAGTTTTTTCTATTTCTTGTGGCCCACTTTTAGGATAACTAATTTCATCATAAACACCAAAAGAAGTAGCACAGTCAGGGGTTAGGGGAGCGTTCTGGTCACAAATATTACATTTAGCTGGTCTTGATGTTCGTTCCTCAGTCGTATTGGAGGTAGGATTACATTCTAAATCGGCAATATCAGCGAGGGTATAATTTTTAGTTCCGAAAAAAAAGAAAAAAAGAATCCCAATTAAGAAAATTAATTTAATGAGATTTTTTTTAGTCGTTGAGCAGGCTTTCATTCTAATATTCTTTTAGAGGCATTTCAAGTTCAACTTCAGTGAGACTAACGCCAGTAAATTTTTCTAAGAAAAGAATGATAAACCAGGCGGCAATGACGGCGATGAGGCCAAAGATAGCGTAGGTAATAGTTTGTCCTGCAGCTTGAGTTTTTTTAGGGTCACCGCCAGCAGTCAGGTATTGAAAACCACCAACAATGAGCATAATAAAGGCTGCAATACCGGCCATCCTAACAGCAATATTTAAAATATTGGTAACCATTTTGCCTAGGTCTTTAAAACTTGCCGGTTCAGGACCAAGATTGTCTTGGGCTAAAACAACCGCCGGCAACATGGTTAAGTAAGAAGTAATTTTCTTCACGTCTTAAATTTACAATAAAAACAGATATCCGTCAAGAAAATTAGTTTAAATAATTAAACTCCTTGTTGCTAGACGGTTGGAATAGATAAGGTCAAAATCTCGATACCAAAGAAAGTCTCAAGCAACTTCATAATAGCCCAGGCAGCAAAAACAATAACCAAGCCGACTAAAGCAGCTGTTAAAGTTCGTTGAGCTGTAGCGGTCTTTTCCTTATCACCACCTGAAGTTACCCATTTAATACCACCAATGATTAAGAAGACAAAGGCGATTAAGGCGGCGATAACTAAAATTAGTTGAATGGCGCCAGAAACAATTCTGGGAACAGTTAAGTTGGCTAGATTAGCAAATTCTGAATCACCTTCTGGAGCTAATTTAATTTCGTCAGCAGCTAGAACTATCCCTGGTAAGAAATTTTTAACTCTCGTAATTATTTTTTTAATCTTTTTTCACCCCCTTTCAATATTTAATAATCTTATTATTCTTTCTTTTACTTGTCAAACTGTTCCGGCTGTCGGAAAAGGAATTTGTAGGTTTTTAAACCAACCTAAGCCAAAGATACTGCCGATGAAGTTGGCAATAGCGAAGACGCAAATGAGAATAATGAAGCCGACAATAGCGTTAGTCAATCTTTTTTGAGCTGCCTGCAATCTTTCTTTATCGGCGCCACTGGTAATCCAACCGATACCACTCCAGACGATCATAATGAGAAGCATAATAGCTCCGGCCATCAGCATAGTGTTGAGAATGTTAGTAATAAGGATGCCGATGGTTTGAGTTGCCCCTTCAGTTCCACCACTGCCGAGGGGGGTGTCTTTAAGTAAAGGGTTATATATTTTTCCGTCTTGAGCAAAAGCTTTTTTAATTAGGTTCATTTAACCTCCATTACTGGTAAGAGATTCAATTGCTCCTTTAATGTCTAAGAAATCTATGCCGAAAAATTTACCCATCAAGGCTATTAAGGCATAGGCGGCGATAACAATGGTTAGCCCGATAATAGAGTTGGTTAATTTTCGACCAGCATTGACAAGTTTTTCTCTGTCACCACCAGCGCTTAAATAATTATAGCCAGAGACAATAACCTGGAATAAAAACCAGATGGCTGCTCCCAGGGTCATTGCCCCTAAGGCCATGCTAAGAATACTAGCTAAGATACTTCCTGGTTCTTCTAACCTTCCAGGCTCGCTCCATGGACCTAGCCCTCCCGGGACTTCAATTGTTGGTAGTGTTTTATCTACTAATAATCTCATCTTTATTCTCCTGGACCATAAATAACTGGCGAGAGAATGGCGGTAGTGCTGCCGAATAGTAATTTCCCTATCAAAGCCGCCAAAGCAAAAGAAGCAGCAATAAGCAGTAGGCCGACCATTGATTGCCAAATCTTTGCCCAAGCAAGCTCAACTTTTTTAGGATCACCAGCAGCGCTCATGAAGCTGTAACCAGCCAAAATAAAATTAAGGAGAGCAAAAATTCCGGCGCCAATGACTAGTAATTTTAAGATATTATTGAAGAGAATAATCATTCCTCCTGGATCGCCACCTGGGGAGATTTTTTCTAGAGCTGCTGGGGGTGTAACTCCGCCAAAAATATTATCTTGTGCTAATTTATTCATAAGCCTGGATTAAGAATTTCAACAGCGGTGATAATCTCGATAATTCTGATAATCCAATAAGAACAGAAAATAACTGCAAAGCCAATTAGGGCGGCAGTAATCGCTTGTTTACCTTTTTTAGCTTTTTCAGGATTTTCTTGTCCTGCCCCAATCATAAACATAAAGCCACCGACAATCAAGAGTATAAAGAGAATAACCCCTGCTAATACATAAACGTTATTAAGAAGATTAGAGAGGATTTCACCGATGGAGCCAAAACCGGCCTTTTTAGCCTGATCACTGCCGATACCAACGTTGTCCTTTATCCAAAATGATTCACCAATATCAATCTTGAAGGCTAATAAATTTTTCACCGTTTAAGTGTAGCAGGATTTCATTGAGGCTGTCAATTAATTAGACTTTGATTATTTAAAGTGCTAGAATCAATCTTACCGTGAGCACGATAAAATTGGATAAGAAAAAGATCCCTCAGCATATTGGCATTATTATGGATGGAAATCGAAGGTGGGCAAAAAAGAAAGGGTTAAGTATAGATGAAGGGCATGAGGCAGGAGTAAAAGCTCTAGAGAAGATTGTTGATCACTGTTTAGATTTGGGGGTTAAAATTTTGACCGTTTACGCCCTTTCAACTGAGAATTGGCAGAGGAGGGCAAAAAAAGAAGTAAAGGGCCTCTTTAATTTATTAGTTAAAGCCTGCAAAGAAAAGAAATCAGAATATAGAAAAAGGAGAGTTAAATTAGTTGTCCTCGGCGACTTCCAGGCTTTTCCAAGAAAAGTAGCCAGGGCTCTTAAAGAAATAGCAGAGATTATTAAAAAAAATGAGCGTTTAAAAGTTAACGTCGCCTTAAATTATGGTGGTCGGGATGAAATTCTTCAGGCGGTAAGACAGGCAGTCTCCCATAAAATCCCACCAAGAAAGATTAATGAAAAAACTTTTGGAAAATTACTCTATACCAAGGGTGAGCCTGATCCTGATCTCATTATTCGCACTGGAGGAGTAGTCAGGATGTCTAATTTTCTTTTATGGCAAACTTCTTATGCAGAACTTTACTTTGTTGATGTTCTTTGGCCAGATTTTACCCCCAGAGAATTGGATAAGGCTATTTTTGAATATCAGCAAAGAAAGAGAAACTTCGGTAAGTAGTAGTTTTAAACAATATCTATTCCAAAGACAATTTCTAAAATTCTTACCAACCAGTAGCTGACAAAAATGATGATAAAGCCAATGACGGCTGAAGTTATTTTTCCCTGAGCAGATTTTACCTTGTCCGGATTTCCCCCAGAAGTCAGAAGTCCAAAACCACCAATAATGAGAAAGATAAAGAGACCCAAGCCAGCGATGACGAACATATAAGGAAGAAGGGCGGAGATAATATCACCAATGGTGGCGTTTTTAAAGGCAAAAGTAGAAGGTTCAATGATTTCTTTTTCTGTTCCTGGTAATTTTAAGACTAATTCTTTCATTTTTATTCAGAGCCAAAACCTGGGATATCAAGTATATCTTGACCAATCAGTTTAAGTATAAAGATAGAGAAGACGATTAACAAGAGTCCGGCAATGGCTGAGGTAATCATTTCCTTGCCCGCTTTAACCCTATCTGGATTACCCCCAGAAAGGATGATTTGAAAAGCACCAAAGACAATAAGAATAAAGGCGATAATACCGCCTAGTCCCATAGCGATGGGAATGGCATTGTTAATTTTATCAGCTAAATCTTCGGTTGTAACTTCCTCTTGGGCATTTAATCTATCTAGAGGCGTAATTCCATCGTAGTAAAAATTACATGATGTTAATAATGCTCCTTTTCCAGCGGCGGTTTCTCCTTCTCTAATCTCTACTTTATAATTACCTTTATTCCAGCCGTAATTTCCGATAGATATTTCAGTTACGCCGGCGCTAATAGATCTTGTAATAAGCGTCCCTCCAGTTGGCCCAATAATATAAAGAACGGGTCTAATTTTGCCTATATTTTCAACATTGATAGAAACCTTATCGTTTGGGGCGCCTTTAGTGACTGAAGCATTACAGGAAGTAGAAAGACTTCCTGTTAAAGAGACAGTTTTACTGCAGGGCATTTTTTCTATCATTTCCCCACAAGCTTCTGTCAGTGATGTCACGGCTTTCGTTTTGATAACCTGAAGAACAACAGAGTCTCCATATGATGGAGTGGTAATAAAACCACCCCCTGCTTGATAAAGAGGCTTGCATGATAAAAATTTACTGTTTTCGTCATAAGCAATTACTCCTAGACCAGTTTTATTCTCTAGAAATTCTTGGGAAGTTAATATATCACCTGAGACACGATATTGAAGTAATTGACCAGGCTCGGCCGAACCATCGGCAGAGATATTACATGTTTCTGCAAAAATAGTTTTTGGAGTATAAAAAAAGTAGAAAAATAAAAAAACGATTCCTATTATTAAAAAGAGAGGCTTTTTCATTAAGAAAAGTTTATCAAATATAGATATAGGGTTCAAGAAGAAAGAAATGCTATACTAGAAAAAGATGTTGAAAACTTTTTTATTTTCTTCCAAAAAATGGTTTTTGGTTTTGCTATTGCCTTTATTGGTCATTCCTTTTTTCTACCTTTATCCTCCTAGCCTGGTTTATGCTATTTGTGAAGTTCCTGATTCTAATGATATTAATATTCTCCAGCTTGCTAAGGAAGAATGTCAAAAGGAGATTGATTCACGGATGGGAGCTCACGAAAAAAATAAGGAGACCCTAGCCGAGTTAGAGAGTAATTTAGAAAAGACTAAAGAGTTAATTCAAAAGATAGGTTTAGAGATTTCGAATTTAGATAAGAAAATTATAGATCAGGAGGAAGATTTAGATTATCAAAAAGAACTACTAGCAGCAAGAATTAGAAGTTATTATAAAAAAAGTCGACTTTATTCTCCCTTTTTAATTTTTTTAGCTTCCTCTACGGCAAATGATTTATTTAGAGAACTTTCTTATCGTAAGTCAGCTGCTGATAGAGATAAAGAAATAATTATTGAGATGTCAAGTGTTTTGAAAAAATTAGCTAGTGATAAGAAAGAATTAGAAAAGAATAAAGAATGGCTTAATTTAGCAGAGGCAAAATTAAACAAAGATACTCTTGCTTTAAGAGGTGAAGTTGAGGATGTCGAATCATATTTTAGCCAGATTTCAGGTAAGATTGCTGAATTGAGTGCCAAACAGCAAGCTTTGTTGTCAGAGAAGGCAGGAACTTTTCAGACGACGGTGGGTGATGTTCCTTTAGCCGATGACCCAGCTTCTCGTCCTAATTATAATCCTGGTTTTTCACCGGCCTTTGCGGCCTTTTCTTTTGGTGCTCCTCATCAAAAAGGAATGAGCCAATATGGGGCTTTTGGCCGGGCTAAGGCTGGCCAGTCGGCTGAAGATATTCTAAAAGCCTATTACGGCAGTGGTATAGAGATTAAAAAGGACTACTCAACGAGTATTAATATTAATGTTCAGGGTTATGGAACCGTTGATTTGGAAACTTACACCAAAAGAATTTATGAAATGCCTGGTTCTTGGGGAGACGAGGGAGGCATGGAGGCCTTGAAGGCTCAAGCAGTGGCCGCTCGCTCTTATGCTTTGGCTTATACCAATAATGGAGCCGGTTCTATTTGCGCGACAGAAAGCTGTCAGGTTTACAAGCCAGCTAATAAGGGAGGCAATTGGGATCAGGCTGTCGATGCGACTAGGGGGTGGGTGTTAGTTGCCAATGGACAACCTTTTTCAGCTTGGTATGCTTCGACAGCTGGTGGTTATCTTTATTCTTACTCCGCTCAAGGTTACTCAACTCCTGGTCATTGGGATACTAGTTGCGGTAACCAAGGCTGTTGGACTTCTGAAGCTTGGGAGAAAAAGGCTGATTCACCTTGGTTTTACAAAGGCTGGTATAAATCAAGAAGCGGAGCTACTTGTGGACGTTCTCATCCTTGGTTAAATCAAGAAGAAATGGCTGACATCTTAAATGCCGTTTTGGTTTACAGATCTGGCCAGGGAGCAGAACATATTTTGCCGGTTGATTATGTTTCTTGCTTTGGTTCAAGTGGCGATCCTTGGTCAATAGAGCAAATGAAGAATGAGGCTAATAGTCGAGGGGGTTCATTTTCTTCCATTTCCTCGGTCAATGTCAGCTATGCGACCGATGGTAAAACAGCCAAAGTAGTCTTCTCGACCAACAGAGGTTCTTTTGAGGTTTCTGGCGAAGAGTTTAAAACAGTCTTTAATCTTCGGGCGCCAGGAAGAATTGCTTTGAAGTCAAAATTGTTTAATATTGAACAGAAATGATAAAATATTAATGATGCCAGATTTGTTTATTGCTGCTAACCATCGGAAGAAAAAGAAAAAAGAGATGAAAGAGTTTTTTATAAAGCCGGAGAATAAAGAGATTATTAAGGACATTAAGGGGAAAGGTCCTCAAAACGCTTTGGCTGCTTTTGCTATTCATCCTAGAAGCGTACGAGCCGAGATTCAAGATAAAGATGAGGAAACAATTTTGTTTCTACGTCGCCATATCATTACCAATGTTGGCTGGATGCTTTTAATTCTAGGCTTGATTCTGGTTCCCCCTTTGGCTTTTAGCTTTTTTAGCTTTTCGGTTGTTCCTTTGAATTTTCGCATCATGGGGGTTATTGGTTGGTATCTGCTTACTTTTGCTTTTGCCTTTGAGAGATTTTTAACTTGGTTTTTTAATATTTATATTGTTACTGATGAACGAATTATTGATATAAACTTTATTAATATTCTCCTTAAGGATGTTAGTGAGATGAAAATTGATCGTATTCAAGATATTTCCTCTAAGACGGAGGGTTTTGTACGTTCCTTTTTCCGATATGGTGATGTTTTTATTCAAACAGCCGCTCATGTTCCGGAGGTTTGTTTTGAAGCTGTCCCTTACCCAAGTAGCGTGACGACAGTTTTAAATGATTTAATTTTGCAGGAAGAACAGGAGCGATTAGAGGGGAGGATTAAGTGACGCCCTTTGAGCAATTTGTCCAAAATTTAGCTGTTCCAGGTTTTAATTTTTGGTTTTTAATTAAAATTCTTTTTATCATTGCCTTGGCTTTATATTTAGCCTTTGCGGTGATTATTGTCCGCCAGGTGAAGATTATGTTTGAAACTTTGAAGGGAATGTTAGATTGGCCTATTAAACTAGTGGCTTGGGTTCATTTAGCCATCGCCGCTTTTATTTTTATTCTCGCCTTTATTATTCTTTGAAATGATAGATGAATTTCTACTCAATTCGGCTAAAATTGTCAGTACTCCCACTAAAGAAAGCGGTTCTTGGATTCACATTTTTTCTCCTCAATTTCCTGAACAAAAAGAAAAATTAACCAAACGAGGCCAACTTTTGGCGGTCATCAGTTTGAATAATTTCAAAGTCGAAGGTGAAATTACCGCTGTTGGTAAAGAAATAATCTCTCGTTTACAGGAAGAATATTATGGTGATCTAAGTGAGTCAGCCTTCGGTCATTTAAAAAAATCTGTAGCGAAAGTTGTTAAAGAAGCCGAGGAAGAAGATTTTGATTTAAGTATCGGGACCGTCGCCATCTTGGGTTCAATTTTATATGCGGTTATTAATGATGGCGGTAAGCTTTTTATCTACCGCAATGGTCAGCTTTCTCCGCTCTTATCTCAGAAGGATAGTCTAAGTGGTTATCTAAAGATAGGTGATAGTTTTTTCTTGGGGAGTGGAGATTTTTTTAAATTGGTTGATGAGAATAATTTAAAAAACGC
>Ga0307421_1000485_pt1 | contig 25585 bp, 22 predicted proteins | sample SalMarWE160270MG_FD_202163 | JGI IMG/M metagenome (GOLD analysis project Ga0307421, IMG submission 202163) | Salt marsh sediment microbial communities from the Plum Island Ecosystem LTER, Massachusetts, United States - WE1602-70 | ecosystem: Environmental > Aquatic > Marine > Intertidal zone >... | reverse complement strand
GCAACGCCGCGAATTGACGTACACTTTCCGGGCTATGGCCGGCGAAATGATTGTTGAAAAAGCCGTACACGTTTACGCCATCGGCGAGGAAGCGGCTCACCTTCACCGCCCATTCCTCCAACTCCTGTGACCGATCTATTTGAATCTTGTCGAAGCGGGCGATATCCTTGCGCCGCCCTAGCCAGCGGATGACAGTGAAATCCGCCGTGATCCAATCCAACCTGGGCATAGTATGGAGATCCTGCAGCACCAATGCAATATTGTGTCGTGAGAGCATCTCCCTGAACTCCGGTTTTAACCAGCCGCGATTGCGCACTTCAACAGCGTAGGGCGTCCCTTCAGGCAGCGCCGCCAAGAATGAGTCAAGTCGATCGCGGAGATCAGGCGTGAAATCGTAGGCGAACTGTAAGATGAGAACAGCTAGCTTGTTACCCAGCACCTGCATGGTTCCAATGAATGCCTCTGCATCGCCGAGCGCTCGGTCGAGTTTTTTCTCGTGTGTAATGAGTTTGGGGAACTTAGCCGCGAAACGGAATCCAGGAGGTGTTCGTTCCCTCCACTTCTGTACCGTTGTCGCCCTCGGAACGCCATAGAACGTAGAATCGATCTCGACGGCAGGAAGACGTTCGGCGTATTGCTCCAGGTATGCGGTTTTCGATGTGCCGGCGGGGTAGAAAGGGCCAACCCAATCGTCAAAGGAAAAACCCTGCGTTCCTAAATAAACTTTACCGCTTCGTTCTGCGTTCAAGACCGATCATCTGCAGCGCCCAGTAATTCAACAACCCTCTCGAGCACTTCCTCTGCCACCGCAGTTTTCGTCATGAGCGGCAATTCTTCACTGCCGCCGTCTCGATCGAGCAATGTGACCCGGTTGGTGTCGACGGCGAAACCCGCATCCACCGCGGTGATGTCGTTGGCTACAATAAGGTCCAGCCCTTTCTTTTCGAGCTTGCTCTGGGCATTTTTAATCAGCTTCTGGCTCTCGGCGGCGAAACCCACGATCACACGCGGCCATCCACTCTTGGCCTTGAGCTTGCTCACAACAGCCAGAATATCATCCGTCCGCTCCAATACGATCTCGGGGACATCCTTCTTGCGTTTGATTTTTTCCTTTGCGATCTCACCTGGTCGAAAGTCAGCCACTGCTGCAGCCATAAGCAGGACATCGGCGTTCTCCACGCTTTCTTGCGTAGCCTCAAACATCTCCGCGGCTGTGGTCACATCAATCCGGCGCGCACCAACAGGCGTCAGCAGCGCCACCGGGCCGGCAATCAACACCACGTTTCCGCCGCGATCAATCGCTGCTTGAGCGAGCGAAAAGCCCTGCTTCCCCGAAGAACGATTCGCCAACACGCGCACCGGGTCTACCGGCTCATGCGTCCCTCCAGCCGTCACGATGATCTTGCGACCATTGAGAGGTCCCGCGTAGCCCAGAACCTGTCTCAGAACTCCAATCAACGCTGGCGGTTCGAGCATACGCCCCTTGCCAACCAAACCGGATGCCATCCGTCCTTCGGTGGGGCCGGCAAAAATAACACCGCGTTCATGCAGGATCTTAATATTCTCCTGCGTGGCGCTGTTTTCATACATACCAACATCCATCGCCGGAGCCACGATCAATGGACAACGGGCTGCAAGCGCCGTGAGCGTCAACAGGGATCCCGCCTGCCCGGTAGCCAGCTTGGCGATGGTATTGGCCGTTGCTGGTGCAATCATGAAAGCGTCAGCCCCCTCCACGAGACCAACATGCAAGACATGCGCATCTTTGCCCCACAGGTCTGACTCTGTATAGGCCTTCCTGCCGGTGACCGATTGGAAAGTGAGCGGTGTGACAAACTCGCGCGCCGCGGCGCTCAGGATTACATCCACCTGCATGCCAGCCTGTGTGAGTTTAGACGCTAAATCCGCGGCTTTGTAGGCGGCGATCGATCCAGTGACACCTAGCAGGATGCGTCGGTTCTCCAGTATCGGGATAGTCGTTGTTATTTCCATGTGTGCCTTTCTGATGCTTGCGGTAGCTTAGACAAGCTTAATGCCCTGTACGCATTTCCGTCAACTCATCGAGCGGCCGGTTCCTTCTCCGCCTGTGTGGATATCGTGATCTCGCCGGACTGGCTGATCTTCGCCGTGTCCCCGTTTTTCAGCCTCTCGAAATCCGCCGGAGAGAGTGACAGGATCGGGATAGTCTCGTTGAATAATTCCTCAGCTACGATCGACGCGAGTGCGTAAAATGTGTCAACACCTATCGTCAGGATCGCGGCCGGCGCTGTTCCCCCACGCATGGATTCAAGAAGTACGGCTGTGGTTGTGCTCGAACCGCGTGAGAAGGGTAGCGCGAGGATCTTCCCTGCTGCGAATTCACCCGAAAGCGGATGACGCCGGTCGATAATCTCTCCCGTCAGCGAATCGTAACCGCCCCAGAAACTGAGTGGTTTATCGCTCAACAAGACCTCCCCCTCGGCACAGCCCGCCACCAACGGCCTGCTCTGAATCACGTATACCATAATGATTCGTCCCTAACAACGCGCCCTTCAACGGCGGAAAGCACACAATCCTCGAGCGTTCCAAATACCACCTGCTCATCGAGCATACCCGGCGCATAATATGAATATTTGGCCGAATTTGTCATCACCACATCGATATCCGGGGACAGCATCGGCGTTGCCAGAGGGCAGGTATCTACCGTCACCACGCCGCCGAACGCTTCCAAAGATCGAAGATATCCTTCCTCATCTGCCAGCGCTCTCATCGTCCGATTCGAGTTAACGAGGAACTCGACATCCTTGTGTTTTTCTTGCCCATTGAGCAAGAGGGCCAAACGCTCGAACTCCGCCAACGAGAAATGCGGGCACCCCAACACCACCAAGTCCAGCTCTCGACCACTCGCAGTTGAGAGTTCCCGCCATGCTTCAAGTAGGTGATCCATGGTGACATCGATCTCCTGCTCTGGTTCGTTACCTTGAAACGCGTCTTCCAGTGTGGGTGCTTCTGGCGTTATCCCCACCAGATGAAAGAGCCCTACCGTTCCGGATGAAGCCGCAGCGGCGCCGAGCGCTTTAAGCTGATCCCACTCAGGTTCAACTTCCATTCCGACCACAACCGGGTTTTTCTCGCCAGAGACCTTGCCCATTAAGTGGCCGAGCACAGGATAGAAACTTTCATGTCTTTGAACTCGGTCTGGCACTTCCTTCAGCCTGAGAAGGACCTGCCCGGCGCGGTTCTCCTGCAAATGCAGCCCGGCGGCGGGAACACGCGCGGTTATCGCTGCGCAGATGTCCAGCAAGTCAGGATAGCGTTCTGTGCGTGCGCCGATGATGGAGTTAGCAAAGACGATGGCGTTGGATTCCCCCCAGGCGATCTGCTGGCCGAACTTCGGTTTGAACTCGGTTTGATAGGGCGCGCAGGTCCACGTCGGAATGCATCCCATCTCCTGATACGCCCGCATCTGTCGCTTTGCATTCTCCGCCCAATCGGGTGGGACTGACCAATGCATCCAACCATGCTCATCGACGCCGCTGACATTCAGGGTGCTGGGAACGGATACCATCGCTCCAAGATCGACCAGCTTCTCTGCGAATTCTAGCGTCGCCGCCCCCATGTACAGCGAACTGTCGATATGCGCCGCCTCGATGTCGATCAACCGCTCAACGCCCAGAATCTCCGCCATGCGCACGATGATGCGCATGGCCATCTGCGTTCCCGGACCGCGCTCGCCTGCCAACAACTCGCGATCGTAGTCGCTCAAGTACAGATGGTCACTCTTCGACATCGTCAACTGACCCACGCAATCATTCTACAACGGAAGTGCCCATCAGGAACGGGAACCTGCCTTTGTCGTCCCGAGCTGAATCCAAGTCCAATATAGCCCCAATAGATCGATATGTTAGAAGATTTCCGGATTTACTTGAAGCGGGTTCTCGGTGGAGGTGGTCGCATGGGTTTCGCATACTTCACACCGAATGGAAAAATGCGGCGATAGGTCCAGGCGAGGTGAAAAAGAGGCAAATCGGAGTGCGGTCTGCGCTTAGGCGTTCAAGGTTTCAATAGATGGACGCAGCGCCAGCTCCTCAATCAACCCGCCAAGCTCGGCATCGGATAACGGTCGACCCTTCCCGGCGTATGCTGTGAGCGCTGCCTCCATCATATTCACGCCAAAGGACCGATCACCGTAGCGCGGCGTCGTTGTGATGACCCGCTTCACGCCCCGCTCTCGGAGCAGCTCGATGTTCTCAGGCGTTGTCGTGTTGGTGATCACCCACTTCCCCCGCAGGTCCTCGGGCGCGTATGTGTAGATGTAATGCATGTCGCCCACAATGAGATCCGCCTCCTGCCAAAATCGGACGTGTTTGGGTTTGCGTTCCTCCCCCTTGGTACCAGGCGGGAGGATGGCTGAGAGCGGGAGAAAACCAACGATGGGCAGCAAAACCCTGGCCCAGTTATATAAGCTCGAGAGGCCGCGAACGGGAATGGGGATTTCAAGAGCAAACATTAAATCGCCGAAGATAACCTCATCGGCAATAGTGGATATCGCCTCGGCCAAACCAAGGCGGTCAATACTGAAGGGCATAAAGGCGCGGTGGAAACGCGGCATGTTTTCCAGGGCGTCTCCAGCCAACGCTAACACGCGCCTCTCGAGTACATACTTGAGCGCCCTGCCGTCAACGACGGGGGTTTCGCGCACATCCCGGACAAGCTTCAGCCCAGCGCGAATAGGATACTCCCGCTTTCCAAGCCGGACGTACATGTCGATCCCTCCCACACCTAGAGCGTCCACCTTGCCGTCCAACTCTGTAAAGAGTGCCCGGGCTTTCTTCGCGTCCCCACCAGTGCCGATCCGTTCAACCAGGACTCGTTCGCCGGCGAAATCCACTTCCACACGCTTGTCTCGCGCCGGGCTTCCCAGGCTCACACTCACCGCGTGTTTCATACCGTTTCTCCATTTCTTCGCAGCGCCGCCGGATGTCCTTTGTGCGCTCGATATTCCTATTCTCAACTATTCGCCTGCTTAAGGTCAACCCTCTACTTAAAAGAACACGGGGACCCTTAGTTCGGTTCCGATCTGGATCCCCGCTGCGGCTAATTTCCCCGATGATTATTGGAAAGGCCAGGCGATCTCGATGAACTCGTATTATCGCTCAAGAGTCCGCCAAATGAAACAAACTAGCGCGAGAAGTCGTTATTCGCGTCTACCTGATGGGTATTGGGCTCACAGTGGCGAATAGCCCACAGCCTGTTTCCATTCTGCGGTGAACCGGTCTAAACTTATTCACCCATGAAAACAACGGTGTTCATCGATCCCTTTGCATTATTTGAGAGGAGACAGTCACCATGGCAACGGTCAGCAGTTCATTAACCGGAAACATCAGCGAACAGGAATATAAACGCCGAATTAAAGCCTGGACGATGTACGACTGGGCAAACTCGGCTTTCGCCACCACGATCCTAGCTGCGGTGCTTCCCATCTATTACAGCCAGGTCGCCGGGGCTACACTCGAAAGCCCGGCGCTCGCCACCGCCTACTGGGCTCGCGGCCTGAGCATCTCACTCTTTATCAGTGCCCTTCTTTCGCCGATTTTAGGCACAATTTCCGATGTAATGCGCGGCAAAAAACGGTTTCTGTCCTTCTTCATTGGAATCGGCGTTCTGGGTACCGGCTTGATGATCTTGATAAAAGAGGGCGACTGGCTTCTGGCCTCGATCCTGTTCATCGTCGGGCGCGTGGGTTTCACTGCCGCAAACGTCTTCTACGACGCCTTGCTCCCCCACGTAGCGCGTGAGGAAGACCGCGACAGTGTCTCAACACGCGGATATGCAATGGGCTACCTCGGTGGGGGGATCCTGCTGGCGCTCAACGTCGTGATGCTGCAGGTTCTACCGGGAACCTGGGGAGCCAGGTTTTCATTCCTGAGTGTGGCTATTTGGTGGGCTGTCTTCTCGATACCAGTCTTACGCCAGGTTCCAGAACCGCCCTCCGCCACCGAAAAACTTTCCCCTGGCGATAGTGTCGTGACGGTCAGTTTCAAGCGCCTTTGGCAAACTTTCAAAGACATCCGTCAATATTCCGACCTCTTTAAATTTTTACTCGCCTTCCTCATCTACAACGACGGCATCGGGACCATCATCGGCGTCGCCGCTATTTATGGCGCCGAGCTCGGCTTCGGCAGCACCGAAATGGTACTGGCGCTGCTGCTGGTGCAGTTCGTCGGCATCCCCTTCAGCCTTATTTTTGGACGCCTGCCCAGCCGGGGGGAGAGCCGCCGGCCGCAGTACATGGCTTTCATCGTGTATAACCTCTTCGCCCTGCCGCTCGCCGGCTCATTCAGCATGAGGCTGCTGCCTGCCGATATGACCAGTAATATCGGGATCATTATCGGTTTGATCGTCGCCGTTGAAACGATCGGCCTGCTGCTTGCCTACTTGCTCGGGAAGCCGCTCTTCTCAGGGATTGCCGAGAAGATGGATGCAAAGCGCGGCATCCTGCTCGCCCTCTTGATGTACACCATCATCGCCGCATGGGGATACCAGCTAAACTCGGTCATCGAATTCTGGTTCCTGGCCTGGATGGTTGCCGTCGTCCAGGGCGGCAGCCAGGCGCTCAGCCGCAGCCTGTACGCGTCGATGTCGCCCGCAGCGAAGAGCGGTGAGTTCTTCGGTTTGTTCGGCATCATGGAGAAGTTCTCGGCGATCCTCGGTCCGCTGCTCTTCTCCGCGGCGGTGATGATGTTCAACTCCAGCCGACCGGCGGTGCTCAGCCTGGTCGCTTTCTTCGTCGTCGGCGGTGGGATACTGATGACAGTCAATGTCGAAAAAGGGCGCAGAATTGCGCGCGAAGAGGACGCACGTCTACTTCAACCCGAGATTTCGGCATAAGGATTGGAAGCTTTACCACAGACTCCACCGCGGCTCTTTAGGAGCCGCGGTGTTTGTTTTTAACCTCAAGATAATGCCACGTCACGAGATTTCGACCTGCTCCTCTCGCGGAATACACCGGCCACCCCAAGCAGTACAAGTGCCGCTCCCGCAAGCGTAGTGATATGGAGAGGTTCGCTTAGAATCACGGCGCCGAGGAACAATGCGACCACCGGGTTAACATAAGCGTAGGTCATCGCCACACTCATCGGCAGAAGCTGCAGGATGCGCACATAGGCTGTAAATCCAATCAATGAACCGACGATGATCAAATATCCCCAGGCCAGCCACGCGTCGGTCGTCGGCATCGGTCTTGGCTCCCCCGTCAGCAGAACCAGGACCGCGAAACCCAGCCCACCAAAAATCTGCTGATATCCGGCGCTCACTTCGCTACTCAGTGAGACCGGCATCCGGCTCTGCAGCAGCGATCCCAATGTCCAACTGATCGATGCCAGGACCAACACCAACAAGGAGACGATATCCCCCATATCCCCGGTTTGAAGAGTCGTCGCCGAGAGCAGGGCTATGCCAGCAAAGCCGATGATCAAGGAGAGCACCAATCCGCTGGATGGTTTTTTTCGATCCAGGATAGACTCCATAAGAACCATCCACAGCGGGACAGTGGCAATCAACAGCGCGGCCAATGAAGAATCTATTCTTTGCTCCGCCCAGTTCAACATCCCGTTTCCCCCGGTCCAAAGCAAGACTCCCGAACACGCCAGCACAACCAGTTCCTTGCGAGTAGGTCGCATTGGTGAACATCGTAAAGCGGATATAAACAGCATCAAGATACCGGCGATAAGAATGCGCACCATGCCGAGCGTGAAAGGCGGTATCCCGGATCCGGGTCGTACGGCAACGCGGATGGCCAGGTAGGTGCTGCCCCAAACAATGTAGACGATGAAGAGGCTGATGATCCCCCGTGCTTCAATCGACCGCTCTCCTGGTGAGGATGTCATAGGTTCGTTCTCATTTCAGTCGTCACGATAGCCTCTGTTGACGGGGATATTGATTCTCACGCTCGATCCATTCCACTTTCCAACGCGCTGCGGATGCGGGAGAAAACCGCATCCATCATCGCCTCGGTCAGCCGGCCGGTTTGTGTGTTCTGCCGGCTAGGGTGGTAGCAGGCAACGAGCGATGGCTCGGGTGGTGCAAAGTCGTGCCATAATCCGTGTGCGAATTTTAAACGAGGTATCTCCAAGTCCTGCCCCCGCAGTGCCCGCAGATATCCGTCAAATGCAATCTGCCCCAACGCCAGAACCACGCGCACCCGGTGGAGGAGCTCTATCTCGCGCAGGAGGAAAGGTTGGCAATTCGCCAGTTCATCTGCTGTGGGTCGGTTCTTCGGCGGTGCACAACGTCCAACTGCTGTTAGAAAAGCATCCGGCAACTTCAGATCGTCACCGCTCTCTCTCGCCATCGATTTATTAGCGAAGCCAGCGCGATGCATTGCCGCAAACAGCGTGTCACCGGAACTATCGCCGGTGAACATGCGTCCGGTGCGATTGGAGCCATGCGCCCCGGGAGCCAGACCGATGATCAGCAGCCGCGCCTCATGGTCGCCAAAACCAGGCACCGGCTTTCCCCAATATTCCCAATCGGCGAACGCTCGTCGTTTTTGCGCCGCGATCTCCTCGCGCCATTCCACTAAGCGAGGGCACTGCCGACAGGCGACAATATCCCCTTCAAGCTCCCGCCATTGCGAATCACTGCCTCCACCCACCTTCATTGAAGCGCCCCCTCCAGGCGGAGCAATGCCTCTTTGGTTCGCACGCCGCCGCGTCCTGAATAACCGCCAAGCGAGCCGTCTGCGGCAAGCACTCGGTGGCAGGGGATGAGGATCGGGATGGGATTGCTGCCCAAAGCTTGTCCGACAGCTCGCGCCGCGCCGGGCTTACCAATCCGCCGCGCCAGCTCTCCATAGGTCAGGTATTTCCCGCGCGGGACCTCCTGCACTGTGGTCAGCACATCGCGCTGAAAGGGAGTTAAGGATCGCAAGTCATATGCGAGGGTGAAAACATTCCTGCGCCCCTCAAGATAATCCAACACCTGGGAGACCACCTCTCTCAGCTTGTTCGGCTCGCGCACCACAGCTGCTTTCGATCTGCGCTGCAGCCAGGTCAGAAAGCGCTCCTCCGACTCTTCGAACGAGAGCGCCACGACACCACGGTCGGAGAGACCAACAAAGAACGCCCCGATTGGGGAAGCGGGCACATGATCGTAGTACACCACCATCGGCTCTTCTGCCTTCAGGGCGTGATCTAGTTTAATCTGTGCTGCGGCTATGCTCGTTTCGCTCGGACCAGAAGTATAAAGCCGATCCAGCGCTTCCGTCAGCGGCTCTGGAATCAGGTGATGGTCCTCATCCCCCAACCAGGCTGCATCATGTTTGGATGGATTTGGTTTCTCGTTCATTCTGCCTCCATCGAGCGTTCCAAATCTCCTGCAAGTCGTACCCTCAGCTTCTTCAAGGCCTGGTAGACATGCGCCCTGGCTGTCCCAGGAGAACATTCCAGCGCAGCCCCAATATCCTCATAGTCCATCTCCTGATACTTGCGCATCATCAACGCCGCGCGCTGCTTGTGCGGCAGGGCTTCGACTGCTTGCAGCACTACTTTCAGATTCTCGCTAAAGATGATGGAGTCAAGAAGTGTGCGCCCCTCTGGCGCCACCGGGCGATGGAGTTCTCGAGTCATCTCCCGCTGCCTTCGAGTATGCGCCGTCCGCGCTACGTTAGTAGCGATCTTGTAGAGCCAAGCGCGGTAATTAGAATCCAGGGTCGTACGTTTATATGCCCGAAACGCTCGCAAGAAAGTCTCTTGCAGGCAATCCTCTGCCTGATCGCCGGGGATGAGACGCCATAGATAGGCGAAAATCTCATCACGATGCATTTCAACGAGCGTTTCGAAAGGTTGTTGCGGCAATGGATGGGTTCCCTTAGTGATTGTCCTTTATTAATATAACTACCTGGATCCCATTTCGTGAAACGACTGAGGACGCCGAATTGCGCGCCCATGTCGAGAAAATATATTGGTCGCGTGAACCTAGCGATTCATTTCCCAGACGAGCCGTAACCCATCAAGTGTCAACCAGGGGGCAAGGATTTCTATAGCTTTTGTCTCCTCAGCGATGATAGAAGCCAAACCGCCGGTTCCTATGACCTTCATCTCTTGCCCCAATTCTGCCCGAAAGCGTTCGACCATCCCCTCTACTAGGCCGACATAACCATACAGGAGCCCGGATTGGATAGCGCGCACCGTGTTCTGCCCGATGACGGATGGTGGCCGACTGATATCGACTCGCGGCAGCTTGGACGTCCGTTGGAACAAGGCATCTGCAGCGATACCCATCCCGGGCGCGATCGCGCCCCCCAGGTATTCCCCATCAGCGGAGATGGCGTCGAACGTAGTCGCCGTGCCGAAATCCACGACACAGGCAGGACCGCCATGGAAATGAAGCACCGCAACCGCGTCTACAACTCGATCAGCCCCAAGCGCATGCTTGGGATCTTCATAGCGAATCTGCAAGCCAGTCTTTACGCCTGCATCAACAACGAAGGGGGTAATGTCCAGATAACTCCGGCACGCTTGTTGGATTTTACTCGTGAGTGGGGGGACAACGGAGGCCAATGCAACCGCTTGCAGATCAGCACCATTCCAACCCCCTTGCTCCAGCAAACCAAGCAATTGCAACCCGTATTCGTCTGGCATCCGATCGTGTCTGGTCGCCAGCCGCCACGCTCGTAAAAGCTCGGAATCCCGGTATAAGCCCAGCGTGATATTAGTGTTCCCTATGTCTATTGCCAGCAACATATCGGCATCCTCTCACTTTGGGATGGTTTCAATCCTTGTTCCCATATCGGTGCTTCAACCGCGCCACTCAAACGAAATCGGGGCCGTAGTTTCACGCGTATAGAATCATGCAGGCCAAAGCTTCAGTCGGCCCCCAGCATCACATTGTCGATCAAGCGCGTTTCCCCAATATAAACTGCCATTGAGAACAGCGCACGCTGGATCTTTCCCTGCGCTTCTTCGAGCGTGTCCGGGTCCGCAACAGAGACGTACTGCGCACGCGCCAGCGGCTCATCTTGAATAACCGCTAGCATGCTCCCACGGAGAACTTCGGCATCCCTTTCCCCATTTTTGAATCGCTCGGCCGCGTCCCCGAGCGCGTGGTGCAGAACAATTGCTGCCCTTCGTTGTTCTGGATTCAGATACGCATTCCGGCTGGACATCGCCAGACCATCCTCTTCGCGCACGATCGGGCAGACCACAATCTCAATCGGAAAGAGCAAGTCCTTGACCATGCGCCGGATGACGAGCGCTTGTTGGGCGTCCTTCTGTCCAAAGTAAGCACGATCCGGCTGGAAGGCGTTGAATAATTTAGCTACGACTGTCGTGACCCCGCGGAAGTGACCTGGCCGCCTACTACCTTCTAATTGCTTGGTTAACTCCTCAACCATAACCCATGTCTGCGAGTCGGCGGGATAAACATCCTCGATCGCCGGGACCCAGACCAGATCCACCCCTTCATCCTCCAACAGCCGCAGATCCCGCGGCAGGTCTCGAGGGTAGGATTCAAGATCTTCCCCCTCGCCGAATTGGGTGGGGTTGACAAAAATACTCACTCCGACGCTTTTACATTCCGTCTTTGCCCTTTTAACAAGAGAGAGATGGCCCTCATGCAAAAACCCCATGGTTAGGACCAGCCCCAATGGTGAGAGGAGATCGCTCTTCGCAGACCGCAATTCATCTAATGTCGAAACGACCTTCATGTGCCCCGTCCTTGGTTTAGTATGACTTTTCCTTGCACCAGTTGCCAAAGTGCCCAGTTGATGGGCGTTGAGATGCCTGCGCGTTCCCCCTCGCGCACAATCGCCCCGCTGATTGCATCGATCTCTGTTGGTGCACCCCGGTGAACATCCTGCAGCATCGAGGAACTATTCTCCCCCGTACTCCTGGCCACATCCATCACCTGAGCGCTAGGATCAGCAAAGGGAAGTTTTACATTCAGAGCGGCAGCCACTGCAGCCGTTTCTTCCGCTGCTCTAACCATCACTTCCATGATAGAAGATGACGCGAGGAGCGCACCGTTCGGTACTTCCAGAAGCGCTGTAAGCGGGTTGATCGCCGAGTTAATCACCAATTTGCCCCACAGTAATCCCTGTACATCTTTGACCGGATCCATCACAAATCCGGCATGGGTCAACAATTCCACCAGGGGTGTCATGCTGGGATGCGGTTGGAAATGGATCGGCCCTTCGCCACCGGATCGTACGCAGCCCGGTTCGAGAATGGTAGCCCCTGTTGTCGTAACACCGAACCCGACGCGCTCTACACCCAGGGCGTTTTCCAATATCTCTCGATTCCCAAGGCCGTTCTGCAGCGTTAGTGCGATCCCCTGCGGATGAAGACACTCCGCTAATTGGTCAGCCGCTCGACGTGTCTGCCACGCCTTCACCAGGACAATCACCATTTTCGCTCCCGGGCATGCCTCCGGGGATCTCGCCACACGCACACCGAACGACTCTTCCCTTTCGTCGGTTTCTACCAAACGCACACCATGCGTTTCGAGGGCGTCGAGACCCGCCTCCCACGTTCCAAGAAGTGTGACCTCAGCGACCCCGGCTAGCCTTGCCGCAAATAGACTAGCCATGGCGCCAGTACCCACGATGAGAATCTTTTCGCTCTTCATTTCAATGGTTTTCCGGTTGCATGCAAGTTTTGTGATTCATTGGGACTTGCTGGCACATGATCGAAACCTGCTCAACCTTGTTGTTTAGCATATCTTTCGTCAGGCTTCCATACCAAGTTCTCGCAAGAGAGCCTCCCACGCCTCATCCGGCATCGAAAAGCAATGCCGTTGTTCTGGGAACTCTCCCGCTTCGACATCCTGAATATAGGCTTCAAAAGCCCTGATCATCTCGAGGTGAAGATCGGCATACTTCTTCACAAAACGGGGCGTGAAACGATCGAACAAACCCAGTAGATCATGCGTTACGAGTACCTGACCATCGCAGTCCGGTCCAGCCCCGATGCCGATCGTTGGGATCTCAAGCTGCTGGGAGACTAGCTTCGCCAGCCGAGCGGGTATCGATTCGAGAACAAGCGAAAAACAACCCGCATCCTGCAGAATTTGTGAATCCTCGAATAACCGCTGAGCATCTGTCGCCGACTTGCCCTGGGCACGGAAGCCGCCCAATTGGTGGACCGACTGCGGTGTGAGCCCCAGATGACCCATAACCGGTATTCCGGTCCCCACAATCGCCTTTATGGTCTCGCTGCGATCTCTTCCGCCCTCTAGTTTGACCGCGTCCATGCCCCCTTCCTGCAGAAATCGCCCGGCGTTGCGAATAGCCTCGTTGATACTGATCTGGTAGGACATAAAGGGCATATCGCCGATTAAGAGAGCATAGTTTGCCCCGCGCGAGACCGCCTTGCAGTGATGGATCATGTCATCCATCGTCACCGGCAGGGTATTCTCATAGCCCAATACGACCATCCCCAGCGAGTCGCCAACCAGGATCGAATCAATCCGCGCCCGATCGATCGCTGCTGCAGTCCCATAATCATAGGCTGTCAACATCGTAATCGGCTCACCGTTTATTTTCTTTTCATGGAAAGCTAAGGTAGTAATTTTCTTGCGATCTGAATTGGGAGGTTGTTTTGACATGGCTATCTCCTTCCAGAGTGAGACGCCTTGCGGCCTAAGAAAAGACCCGCCCAGGCCGTTGGGGCGGGACGGTTAAATTGGTGGCGTCCTGCCGTCTTGGTCGTGGCCCGATCCAAGCGGCGACAAGATTATAGCATGGGAATAGCCGAAATCATCCAACAGAACACATCGCTCCCTGGGTGAAAAAGAGATCGGCTTGGTACAGCGCCCATCCCGGGCGGGGTACACATCTAAAGAGCGTGGCGCACAATTGTACAGCCGTATCCCGCAGTTTCTGCCGGATCGGGCTCGTGTCCGTTCAGCAGCACTTCTACAGCATCTTTGAGGTAGTGGATCGTCGGTTCGCGTTGACGGAACGATGTGTCATCAGGCGCCCCGCGGTAGCGAAGAAATGCGGCGTCGTCACCGCACCATAGAGATCGGCGACCACTTGCTCGGCATCCCTCAACACGAGCCCCGGCTCTCTTGCCGCAGCGGCGAACGCCAATTGCTCATTCCGTCTCGTTGGCGTTGGAAGCGATCGCCTATAACTCAATCCGATCTCCCCATGCCAATTTCAATTCCGCCAAGATTTCATCGCCTCGCTGCGCCCAGGGACATTCTGCTGACCAAAAATGAAGCAGCAGCACCTGCCCTTGAGCACCCGCCAAACGGTATGGAACACCTGTGAGATCGGGTAGTTCGAAGTCAGGGGCAGAATGATTAATCTGAATCAAGGAATCCACCTTGGCAAAAAACCTCCTTCAACAAGAGGTCTCAATTGCGGCTCGCTGATATCCAGCCAGACAATCTCAGCCAGCTGTGAGAAGTCAGAAGCACTCCGCCGCATAAAGACAAGCCGTTTCGAATCCGGGCTCCAAGCGATGGAGGTGTGTAGTTTTGTGGAGTCATCGGTGAGTGGATGAGCTTCTGAACCATCCGCCCGCATAAGCCAGATCTGGCGGCCGGGTGCCCAGCGCAAAGGATCCAGATACCTTCGCGTGAAAGCGATCCATTTTCCATCTGGGCTGTAAACCGGAGAAGCATCCTCCACCATCAATTCTTCCCCAGGGGATATATCCTCGATCAAACCCGAAATGGCGTCCACACGATACAGGTGGCTGTAAAACAGCGGCTCACCTTCCGCTCTCTCCTCTTTATTCTCAAATTCATCGGGGGCATCTTCAGGAAAGACAATCTCTGGATATACCATATAGAGACCATCCGGAGACCACGACCCTGCTACCCCCAGGCTACTCGGCAAATAGCTAAAAGGTGATGTCTGCTGGTTTTCGGCGAGGTCCACCAATGCAATCGCCTGCAAGCTGGCGTCATAATATGTGAGCCAGCCAGCGGGTGACCATCCGGGGTTGCCGGTGATATGTTCTTCGGGACCCATCGGGATGGGCTCCGTTTCTCCGTGTACAGGCACGACCCAGACGCGGTTCCGAGCCGTGACAGCCACACCTCCAACGCCGGCCGTTAGCGACTCCCGTTCATACGCTAGCCAGACCCCATCGGGCGAAAGGTTAGGCGCCTTGCAGCGCACTTCGGGTTCACACCCCAAGATCAGGTACTCCTCCCCACTGAGGAGGTCGTAGAGTCTAAGGTCATTGCCGCGATCATCCCGTACGGCTGCATAGACGATCTGAATCCCGTCTGTGCTCAGATTGTAGTCAAGAACTGGCGCCGCCGTATCGGTGAGATGTTGTGGTTTCCCCTCGTCTGCTATCGAATGAATGTAAAGATCCGCTTGTTCGCTCGCAGGCCAAAGATAGACCACGCGCGGCTCCCCGACCTGGAAGGACCATGTTTCCCCCAACAGAAGTGGCAGGAAGCGGTCCGTGCGAGCCCCGGCGCTAAGATTAATCGTGACCGTCTCGCCTGATGGCCAGGGTTCCTGCGGTGAAAAGGTTATCTGATTGCCCTGCCGAATGACCCTACCCAAACGCTCGGGTTGAATCTTCAGATGGGACTGCACCGATTGTGAGTCCATAGGACGATTGAAGAGAATGCGAACCGGCGCAGTTGAGGGAACTTCGGTCGCATTCTTGCCGGGTTCCACGGCGATCACCTTTGGTGAAGCCAATACCCCCACCAACACGACACCCATGATAAACCCGAGTACGCCAAACCCCCATAGAGGAAATCGCCGCCGCTGCTTGTTTAACATGTCGGCATTATACACGCCGCGACCCCCGGGGCTGCTTTGAATATCCTCATGGCGCCTGGCTATAACATGAAGTGGGGCAGGACTTCCATCCTGCCCCACATAGGTGCTGCCGGCATCACAATCGGGGTTATGCTCGCAGACGGCGCTTTAAATCCTCGATCGCATCCACGGGTGTGGGATCGACGCCGTAGGCCATCGCCAGGTAATAAGACGTATAGTCTCCAAAATGTAGCGCTGTCCACTGCTGTGCCAGCCTTGTATCCCCGCGAGCTTCAATGACGTCCGTTCCGAACCCCTCCACCATCAGGATTTCACGTGTGACCTGCAATCGCAGGACATTTCGCTCGTGCACTTGCGACCCTTTCAAGAAGACAACCATAGTGTTTGGAATAAGCGACTCAGGATGCAATACGCCGGCAACCATATTGTGATCCGCCTCTGGAAGCGCCTCAAACCCCGCCGCTGCTTTCGCCAGCTCGCCTATCTGGGTCCGCCAGCGGCGCGCGACCGGCGCTAGAATCTCCGCCCCAATGATTGTCGGCCAGCGTCCTACAAACTGTCCGGCCATCCTCTTGGCAGGATTCTCAACGACGGGCGACTGCGCACGAATGGCCTCCTGCTGAGAACGCATCTCTCTCACCGCAGCGGACAGTTCACCTTCGGGGTCTGGAATTAAACCCAGGCGTGTCATCAGCGCCAGCATCAAACCGAAGGAGTAGCCTACCGCGGCGCGCGGTTGGCCCACATGATCGAAATGCCATAGGGAAACGCCGTTCGAATTCGCCTGTTTCGTGAGCTCACCACCGGTGGTTATTGCTAACAATTGCGACTCGGATTCCACACCCGCGGCGAAAGCGGACAGAGTCTCCTCAGTATTTCCTGAATGAGAGCAGGGGATCACAAGGGTGTCGTGATCAGCGCTAAAAGCTGGTAGATCGTAATCCCGCCATACGATAATTGGCACCGTCGCCATCGGTGCAGCGTACGCCGCCAGGAGATCAGCAGCGATCGCCGATCCGCCCATCCCGGCGATTACAACCTTTCTCACACCGGAGATCTCTCCGAGAGGCAACTTCCATCCAAGCTTCCAGGCTGACTCAAGCTGGTCTGGAAGCCCGTCGATCTCGCCCAGCATCCCCCCGGGATCTAGGTTCTTAAATTGCGAGACATCGTCTAAATTCATCTTTCCTCCAGACTCAATCGATAAACTTCCCCCCGGCTCCATCCCGATTCGGCGGCGATTTGCCGCGCGGCCGATGAGCGATTCAACCCTTTATCAATGCGCTCCCGCATCGCCTCCATCACTTCGGATTCCGCCCATTTACCCGGCGCGGGTGCCCCTCCGAGAACAAGTGTGTACTCCCCACGCGGTTCTCCCGAGGCAATATGCGCCTCCAGTTCGCCAAGCGTGCCGCGCACGATCTCCTCATGCAGCTTCGTCAACTCTCGACCCAAAGCGGCAAGCCTGTCCTTGCCAAGAATCGCAATCAGATCTCCCAGCGTCTTCTGAATCCTGTGGGGAACTTCAAAGAGGACGAGCGTGCGCCGCTCATTGGAAAGCCCATCGATGAATGCTCGACGCGCCTTCGCTTTTCGTGGAAGATAGCCAAGAAAGATGAACGAATCCGTCGGCAGACCCGAGGCGACTAGTGCTGCGATCGGCGCCGAAGGACCGGGTATTGAAGTGACCTCGTACCCTCGCTCTAGTGCCGCCTGCACCAACTCAAAGCCAGGATCCGAAAGTCCTGGCGTTCCCGCGTCGGAGACCAATGCTAGATCTCCATCCTCAAGCACGTCTAACAGGAACGCCTCGCATGCTTCTTTATTATGTTCGTGATAGCTGGTCAGCTTCGCCGTGATTTCATAGCGCTTCAGCAGCTTGCCGGTATGGCGCGTATCCTCCGCGGCGATGACATCCACCTCGCGAAGAACCCGCAGGGCGCGCAGGGTGATGTCCTCTAAATTCCCAATTGGTGTAGAAACCAGGTAGAGAGTCCCCATGGAGTTATTTTAGCAGAGCTTGCCCCGCGGAGCTTGTTCGGTTATATAGAAAGCGAGCGCTGATTTCTTGGCTCAATTCACCTTCAGCACTGGCTGCCTGAGCACTGTCTTTAACTTAACCGGCGATACCTTGCGGAAGTCGCTGATGTAGATCTCATGATGCTTGCCATTTTCAATATATCCATTACCAGGGATGAACTCGCTGTGCATCGCTCCCAAAACAGGGCCTTCGTCATCGAAGGACCCGACATGCATAATCTGTACAGACAACCCTTCGTGATAGGGCTCCAAGCGGACTTTATCTAAAGACACCGGATCCTTGGCCTTGCGCACCTGCTCGACTGCTTTAGCGAACATTTCCACCGTGATCCATTCTGGGGTCATGATCATCATCGTCCAGTCCCATTGGCTTTTGTCACGCGCGGTGCTGAAAGAATCCATATCTTCAGCCCACCAAAGGCCTTCCAGCGGAGGAACGACATAATCCCTTTCCAGAGCTTTCTTGCTGATGAACTTCAACTTATAAGCTACACCATATAGCGCTTCGAGGGCATCCTGGTATTCCTGGGTCGTGTTGGGGTCGCCGTGACCATCCACCATCAGGAACTGCATTTTCGGCACGTCGACGATCGTGAATTTCGTTTTAGGAGGGTTGTATAATTGTTTCCACTCCTTTTTAAAATCAATTTTCGTCATGCATCTGCTCCAGTTGCTTAATGAATTGGTCCAGCCAATCAAGCTCGGTGGTGATTTTTGTGAGGCCGAGATCGAATATGGCATCTACAAAGAAAGGCAATGGCTGCTGAGAATCCCACCTGGCTTGGATACGTTCTCTGTGTTCACTGAGTCCTTCGCTCTGCTTGCGCAATGCTGCGAGCGCCTCATCCTTCGAGACTGCCGGGAGGTTAGCTAAGCCCAACTGCATGGTCGATGAGGCGCGATGGGGGACCGAAAGAGCTTCAAGCGTACTTGCGCGCAAAGCTTTTCGTCCCGCGGCGGAGATGTGATAGACAACCCGTGAACGTCCGGGCCCTGCCTGGCGCACCAGCTTGCCCTCTATCCAGTTCTTCCTCTCGAGTTTTTTTAGAATGTAATAGATCGACGAAAATCCGATCTCAGTCCACTCGCGCATGCCGCGCTCCTCAATCAGAGACTCGATCTCGTAGCCATGACGGGCTTTCTCGTCGATCAGGGAGAGAATGGCAAGCTCTGCGCTGGTCATTTAACCTCTTTATATTCTAGTACTAGAAAATTTCATTGTTGCGAAGTTGTCAAGCCCCATAGTCAATCAGCGGACAAGATCCGTACGTAAAGATTCGCAGAATAGAACTCCCCTTAAGAAGGACCTTGATGATTCGAACCGCTCAAGTGATAATGAGAGGCATTAACGACGGTCTCGCTCAGGCCGACCGCTATCCATTAAAAGAGATTATTGAGTACACAATCTTGGAGGGTGTCACTCATGCAAGATCTTCCCCCATTCGCCACAACAGCCATCGGCAGCTTTCCCCATCAGGCATGCGCCAGCATATGCGCGCGCCTAGCTGAATTAGACATCCCCGCCTGGCCTCAACTCACGCGCCGGTCGTTCCGGGAGAACATGTACGTTCAATACAGCGCTCCACTTCCAGCCCTTGTCGTCGACGACGCAGCCGAAAAGATTTTCTTCGACACCAGCGATGACATCACCCTCGCCCTGACCCCGTTTTATGAGTCGTATCTAGCCGAGAATCTGGAAGCCTTTGCGCTTCCGCAGGAGAACGCGCAGGGCTTCTATGAGATGCTCGATGTGCTCAAGAATACGCCAGGTGAATGGGCCAAAGGGCAGGTCACCGGGCCCATCAGCTTCGGCCTGACGGTGACGGACCAGGATTTACGCGCCAGCCTCTACAACGAGTTGTTGGCGGACGCAATCGTTAAGAACAGCGCTATGAATGCACGTTGGCAGATACGCAGATTAAAAGAAGTGCGCCCCAATATCATCATCTTCGTCGACGAACCTTATATGGCATCCTTCGGGTCCGCCTTTATCAGTCTCAGCCGCGAGGCTGTCGCCCAAATGCTGGATGAGGTTTTCGACGCCATCCATGCCGAAGGCGCGCTTGCCGGTGTACATTGCTGTGCCAACACGGATTGGTCGGTCTTGCTCAAGACACAGGTAGACATCCTCAACCTCGACGCCTACGGGTATCTCGATAACCTCGCTCTATACCCACAAGAACTAACTAACTTCCTGGCGCGCGGCAACCGGATCGCCTGGGGGAGCATCCCCAATCAAGAGGATATCTGGAATGTCACACCAGCGGGGATGGCAGAGCGCCTGCGGACGGGCATCAAAGCCTTAACGACGCGAGCGTCAGCCAAAGGTTTCGTCATCAGCGAAGCCCTTCTATCCGGCGGCCTTCTTACCCCAAGCTGCGGCCTCGGCTCAACCGATGAAGATCTCGCCGAGCGCGTTCTAGAAATTCTAAATGAAACAGCGCACGAACTGCGCTTGCCTTGAGAAGACATGACCCATCCATTAATCCTTCCACTGCACTCAAAAGATGCAACACTGGAAACCGTCGGCGGGAAGGGTGCCAACCTTGCCAGACTGGTTCGCTCCGGCTTTCCCGTTCCAGACGGCTTTATGATTATAACCGCAGCCTACAGCGACTACGTGAAAGCCAATAATCTGCGGGAGCAGATCCTTTCCCGTGTTAAAGAACTGACCCCCAGCGACCCCGTAGGCTTTCAAGGCGCATCCGCCGATATTCGCGGATGGTTCTCGGCGGAAAATCTTGACCCCAAATTGATGGCCAGCATCCAGGATGCCTATATTAGTTTAGGGAGTGGTCCAGTTGCCGTGCGCTCCTCCGCCACCGCAGAAGACCTGCCGGAAATGTCTTTCGCCGGTCAACAGGATACTTTCCTCAATGTTGTTGGCAAGCAGATGCTTCTCGAAGCAATCGTGAATTGTTGGAGCAGCCTATGGACGGCGCGAGCCATCAGCTACCGGTCACGCAACAGTATCCCGCACGAGGATGTGGCTCTTTCCGTGATTGTGCAGCTCATGGTGCAATCCGAGGCTTCCGGGGTTCTTTTCACCGCAAACCCACTGACCGGGAAACGATCAGAAACTGTTATCGACGCCACCCTCGGGTTGGGCGAAGCGCTTGTCGGTGGACTCGTGGAACCTGATCATTATGTCGTAGACACCATCTCTGGAGAAATCATCCACAAAAACATAGGGGGAAAGGCCTTGACAATCCGCGGGGTGGCTAAGGGTGGTGTCATTACCGAGAATGCCGATGCCGCCGAACGACAAGCCATCCCCGACGACGTCATCTTACAACTGACCGAATTGGGTTCCCGTATCTCCGCGCTGTACCCCTCTCCACAGGACATCGAATGGGCCTGGTCCGAGGATCAACTCCATCTGCTGCAATCCCGGCCCATCACCTCACTCTACCCAATCCCCGATGTCCCTGCCGACCCGCTTCACGTGTTTGCCTCCTTCGCAGTTATCCAGGGCTTGCTCGCCCCGATCACTCCGTTAGGACAGGATGTCATGAAGTTGGTCTTCGCCGGAGGAGCTAAAATATTACGTTTCGACCTCACACAGGAAACCCAGAGAGTGCTCTTCTCTGCGGGTGAGAGGCTATGGGTCAACGTAACACCAGTACTGCGTAATTCAATCGGCCGAAAAATCCTGGGGGGTGCCCTGCCGGCTGTTGCCCCGGGAGTTGCGCAGACGATTCAGCTCCTTCTCGACGATCCCCGTCTTGCTGTAGGGCGTGGCGGCATTCGCTTCAGCACTTTCAGGCGATTAGCCGGATTCCTGCTGCCTTCGATGAGGCGCGTCATCAGGCTTTGGCGGGCTCCCGAACGAGAGCGGGAACGCGTAACCCGGCTTATGGAAGAAATGGTTCTTCAAACCAAAACCCGGAGCGCAGTGACTGGAGACACCCAGGAACTCCTCGCTCACAGGTTGGAAATACTGCACAGTGCACACAATATTTTCCCAGATGTAGTCATCCCCCAGGGCATCACCCCCATTGTCGCCTCGATGGTGCCCTTCTTTGGTATTATGCGGCGCTTCGGTGCCCAGGCTGCTGAAGCATCGGGAAACCCCGCTCTCACACAGGCATACCTCGAAATCGCACGCGGTTTACCCCACAACGTCACAACAGAAATGGATCTAGCGCTGTGGCGAGTCGCGCAGACCATTGCCGTAGATTCGGATTCCTCTAAGTTGTTCCAAGAAACATCTGCTCCAGATCTAGCCTCCCAATACCTGCAGGAGAACCTTCCCTCTGCGGTTCAGGAAAGCGTCGCCAGTTTCATTGAACGCTATGGAGCGCGTGGGATCGGCGAGATAGACATCGGTCTCCCTCGCTGGGGAGAGGACCCAACGCACATCATGCAGGTTCTCCAGAGCTACCTGCAAATCAAAGATCCCGACATGGCCCCCGACGCAGTCTTCGCCCGCTCTGCGAAGTCGGCCGAGCAGGCAGCTGCTCGTCTAGAAACTGCCGTCCGTCAAATGCACGGTGGATTTATCAAAGGCCGGTTATTGCGTTGGGCGATTAGCCGCTATAGGGCGCTGGCGGGAATGCGCGAGACCCCGAAATTCTTCGCCATACGCATGATGGGCATTATCCGTCAGGGACTGCTTCAAAGCGGCCAAGAACTCGTTGATGCAGGTCATTTAAAGCAGAGCGATGATTTGTTCTTCTTGAGCATCCGCGAGCTTGATGAATTGAACGAGGCAATGGCCAAATCAAAAAATAGACCGACAACTGAACAGAACGAACCCGACTTACACACACTCATGCAGACCAATCAAGTTCGCATCACCGAACGCCGAGCGAAATACCAGCGCGAGCATTTACGAAAACAGATTCCACGCATGCTGCTCAGTGACGGAACGACTTATTATGAGGGTGTGCGTACTCCCGAGGGGCAAGCAGGCGCCATCATAGGTGACCCGGTTTCTCCCGGCGAAGTGGAAGGGATTGCACGGGTCATCTTTGACCCTCATAGCTCGCAATTGGCCCCTGGCGAAATACTGGTCTGCCCCGGAACCGACCCAGCCTGGACACCCCTCTTTCTGACCGCGAGCGGGCTCGTTATGGAAGTCGGCGGGATGATGACCCACGGCTCGGTGGTAGCCAGGGAATTTGGTATCCCTGCTGTGGTTGGCGTGCATCAGGCTACCGAGCGCATAAAAACTGGGCAATGGCTGCGGGTGAACGGATCCACAGGTGAAATCACACTTATCGATGATGAGAAGCAGCACAATGACGCCACGAGAACTCCCTTAGATGCTTGACTCTCGTTTTCCTCGTTGTAGAATACGAAGCATCGAGGCAATGCGGTTGAATCAGATGACGATAAACGTTGACGTTTCTCAATGGATGGCCATGCGCCAGCTGCCGTGGCCGATGGACCGAGGCCCATCGGCGTGGGTTAGTCGCGCCTGACAGCCGCCTGCCCCGGCAGCAAATTCTCCGCCAGCCTCGCGCTGGCGGTTTCCTTTACAGGGAAATCACCCGCTGGTATCGTTTAGCCCTAAACACAAATGCACTTTGGAGAGGAACATCATGACCGAGACTATTCATGTAAGCGTTGCCTGGCCCTACGCCAATGGTGACATGCACGTGGGTCACCTTGCGGGCGCTTACCTACCAGCCGATATCTTCGCCCGCTACCATCGCTTGAAAGGCAACCGGGTGCTCATGGTATCCGGATCGGATTCGCACGGCACGCCAATCACAATTGAAGCGGACAAGCGAGGTATTACACCGCGCGAGCTTTTCGAACATTACCATCACCGCTTCCTGGAGACGCAGAAAAAAATCGGCATCAGTTACGATCTTTTCACACATACCGACACCGAGAACCATCACCGTATCGCCCAGGATTTTTTCTTGCGGCTGCACGAGAACGAATACTTGTATCAGGAGATTCAAAAGCAGCTCTATTCCGAAGAGGAGGGGCGATTTCTTCCCGATCGGTATGTCGAAGGCACCTGTCCAATCTGCGGTTACGATGAAGCGCGTGGAGATCAGTGTGACAACTGCGGCAACCTGCTCGACGCCCTGGAGTTAATCAACCCGCGCAGTAAAACCGACAACAGCCGACCTGTGGTACGCGAGACGGAACACTTCTTCATGGATCTGCCAGCGTTCACCGATCGACTCCTGGAATACCTCACCCAACACGCCGACCACTGGCGCCCGAACGTGATCAATTTTGCCCGCAATTTCATCGAGGGTGGACTAAAGGGGCGAGCTGTAACACGTGATGTCTCATGGGGAATCCCTGTACCACTGGATGGATGGGAAACCAAGCGGATCTACGTATGGTTTGAAGCTGTAATGGGATATTTCACCGCTTCGGTAGAGTGGGCGCACAACATCGAACAACCTGAGGCCTGGAAAGAGTGGTGGTACAACCCGGATGCGAAAATTTATAATTTCATCGGCAAGGATAACATCCCCTTCCACACGGTGTTCTGGCAATCCGAACTGCTCGGCGTGGGGAGTATCTACGATGAGCCCCAAAACCGGCCGCTCAACTTGCCTTACGATGTTCCATCCAACGAATTCATGAACATCGAGGGCTCTCAATTCAGTAAGAGTCGCAATTGGGCCATCTGGCTCCCTGATATTCTAGAGCGTTACGATCCGGATGCGATTCGTTTTTATATCACCGCGGCCATGCCGGAGAGTCGAGACTCCGATTTCTCCTGGTCGGATTTCGTGCGCCGCAACAACGGCGAGTTGGTTGCCGCATGGGGCAACCTCGCTAATCGGGTTCTCTCATTCACCTACAAGCATTGGGAAGGGCGTGTACCCGATCCTGGAGAATTGCGCGACATAGACCAGGATTTACTCAAAGAGATCGAGGCCGGTTTCGATCGCGTAGGTTCCCTTCTCGAGGACGTAAAAATCAGAGCCGCCCTGCAGGAGACACTAGGCCTAGCGCGCCAGGTTAACGGCTACCTCGACCGGGCACCATGGTTCGGGGTAATCGAAGAAGACCGTCAGGCTGCTGCCACCACGGTTTATACAGCCCTGCGGGCAATAGATTCGCTCAAAATCCTCTTTGCCCCATTTCTGCCCTTCAGCAGCGAACAACTCCAGGAGAGTCTCGGTTATGACGAACCGATATTCGGCGAACAGAAGATCGTAACCTACGAGGAGTCCGAGCGTCTCCACGATGCATTAATCTATGATGCGTCATCGGCCACGGGACGGTGGGCCCCCAGCAATCTCGAACCTGGCCATAGATTCAATAAACCCAAACCCATGTACCGAAAACTAGACGACTCGGTGATTGAAGAAGAACGCGAGCGACTCGGCCAGCCAGGCGAATAACATAGGGGAGATCCGCACGCCCCACCCAAGTAGTGAGGGTATGGCACAAGCCTCACTCTTGTTCTCATGTGGACCTCCTCTTGATTTAATCCGTAATATACTCCCAAATCTCCTGTGAGGCTCATGCGCGGCTTCATTATTTGATGTAGAACCAGAGGTTGAATTGACCCCAGACGTCAGAGGCCATAGAATGGTAGGTTAAAGAGGAAGAAGAAACCTCTTATCGTATCGCTCGATTGAACCTTGTAAATACGATCATCGTTACGTTCGATCGTTGCGGTTCTCTGATGGAAGTTCTTAATGGCATCGAATGATCTTTTATTAAAAGGTATCGCCGCAGCAAAGGAGGGGGACAAGGATCGGGCGCGCGCCTTGCTCAGCAAGGTCGTACTCGAAATGCCGGAATCAGAAGACGCTTGGTGGTGGCTTGCGAAAAGCGTTGATGATCCCCGTCAGCGCGAGTTTTGCGCGCAGAAGATCCTCG
>Ga0307421_1000482_pt1 | contig 25656 bp, 29 predicted proteins | sample SalMarWE160270MG_FD_202163 | JGI IMG/M metagenome (GOLD analysis project Ga0307421, IMG submission 202163) | Salt marsh sediment microbial communities from the Plum Island Ecosystem LTER, Massachusetts, United States - WE1602-70 | ecosystem: Environmental > Aquatic > Marine > Intertidal zone >... | reverse complement strand
CGAGGCAATAGAAATCGCCTTCAATGTGCGTTTCCTGGTGGACGTCCTGAGCGTGATCGATACCCCCAACATCGCCATCGAGACGACCTCGGCCTCCTCCCCCGGCGTAGTGCGCCCCGTCGGTCGCGACGATTTCCTGCACGTCATCATGCCCATGCACCTTGGACGGTAATCAAACTCTCGCATTAATATTGCTGATTCCTTAGTAGGTTCTCGACAGCCATCGAGGACCTTTGCATTTACAACAACTCCCGCTAAGATTTATCATGGCCATCAGGTAACTAAATCTGGAGACGAATAATGGCCTTTGATTTCTCTGAATTCCCGAAGGTCCTCTCGCTGTACCTGGCGCTCGGCCAGTTCCCTATCCTCGCTCCACAAATTAGGGAACGGATGCGTCTTGAATTGTTTCAGCGCGGTGTGATCACGCCAGAAGCGTTCGAATCTGAGGTTCGGAAAAAGGCCATTCAGTCGCAAAAACGTGAGGGGGTAATTGATCCGCTTACTACAGAGCAACCAGAAACATGGCAGCGCCGCCAGAGCATCATCCGCGACGACCTCACAGATTTCTATTTCGCTTACAACCTACCACATGAAAACTTCGAGGTTCTCCTCAAGGAGATACTCTCCGAGCGTATGCCTGCGCAGGATATTGTCCTCACTATTCATCCTGAGCTCGCTCCTTGGGAAATGCTCTTCGCGCAGGGCGAGGCTTACGAAAGCCTCCCGGCCGAGGAGCGAAATCGCGTTGAGCATCACATCGCAGAAATCAAGGTCGTTTTAATCAAAGCAATGATCAGTGATCATCTCCCTTATCTTGCCATTGCCCGCGAATGGTTCGATATCTCCGATCTAAAAAAAATACGTAGTAACCGTATCGGGCGGGGAAAGATCGGCGGAAAAGCCGCAGGCGTATTGCTGGCTGCGTGCATCCTGCGAAAATCCACTGACCCCGATCTTCGTGAGAGAATTGAACGACCGCGATCCTGGTTCCTTGGCTCCGACGTTTTCTACCAATTCTCTCAATTCAACGGATTTCTCCATTTCGCCAACCAAAAATATAAAGAAGAAGCCGAGATCCATGCCGACTACCCCGGTATCCGTGAAACTCTCCTACAAGGAAAATTACCGGACGACATCATCGACGATCTAAAATCAACTCTTACTGAAGCCGGGGACTCTCCATTGATCGTGCGCTCATCCAGTCTATTAGAGGACTCTTTTGGAACATCCTTCGCAGGAAAGTACGATAGTTTTTTCTGTCCCAACCAGGGCAGTCCGGAAGAAAATTTGGACCAACTCCTTACCGCGATAAAAAGTGTTTACGCAAGTGTTTATAGTCCAAACGCACTACTCTATAGGCGACGCGCTGGCTTAACCGACTACGATGAGCGCATGGCGATACTCATTCAGGAAACTATAGGTCGAAGGGTTGACCGCTTCTTCCTGCCCGATGCAGCTGGAGTCGCCTTCTCGCACAACCAATTTCGCTGGAGCCCACGCATAGACCGTGAAGCCGGATTCATACGCCTCGTGTGGGGACTGGGCACACGTGCTGTTGATCAGCTGGAGGGCAACCCTCGCCTCGTCGCACTCAGCCACCCGGATATGCGCCCTGAATCATCGCCAAGGGAAATCCACAGACACGCGCAGTCCTATGTCGATCTTATTGACCTTCACGAGAATAGTATTAAGACAATGCCCGTACAGAAAGTCTTCGGCCCTAGCACTCCCCACCTTAGGTGGATAGCACAGATCTACGAGCAGGATTACTTTAGGGATCTGATCGGAACGCCGCAAGGAAAAGAATGGGATAATTTGGTCATCACCTTTAATGACCTCTTACGACGGACAAGCTTCCCGGGCCTCATGCGCCGCATGCTCGACTCACTTGAGACTGCATATGGAAGCCCAGTCGATACCGAGTTCGCCATCATCCTCGAGGATTCTGGGAAACACCAACCTATCCCTCGAGTTTACATACTCCAATGCCGTCCTCAGAGCCATTATAAAGATAGGGAAGTCGAGCTTCCACACGACATACCTCAAGAAAAACACCTTTTCATGACCACCCTCATGGTGCCGGATGGATTTGTTCAAAAAGTCCGCTACGTGGTGTATGTGCCTCCGCAGGCCTACTACACACTTGAGAAGCGCTCAGATAGACTGGAGATCGCCCGCCTAATTGGACGAATCGACAAGCACCTTTGTGATGAGCGTTTCGTATTAATTGGTCCAGGTCGATGGGGGAGCAACAACCCCATACTTGGAATTCCCGTGACTTATGGAGACATCTACCACTCTCTTGCGCTCATCGAATTAGCGCTTGGAGAACAATCTCCAGAGCCTTCCTATGGAACTCATTTCTTCCAGGATTTGATTGAGGCCAACATCTTCCCCCTAGCGATATCTCTCTCAGATTCCAAAGGCGAATTTAATCAGCAGTTCTTCGATGAGAGCGAGAACATCCTGGCTGATCTTCTCCCCGAAGACGCTCCCTGGTCTGAACGCGTTCGAGTCCTGGACATTCCTACCATCACAGGTGGGGAGTTGCTTGAAATAGTAATGAATGGAGATGAGGGAGAGGCGGTCGCTTATTTGAAAACTTACGACGATTAATTCACGGCGTCATTAAGACCCCTCAAGATTTACTACCGCTGAGATTTTCCTTCGTCTGACCAGCCGTGTTCGCCGATGAGGGGAACAAAAGCTACCGGAGCCAGCTTCTCGCAGACCAACTTCTTCCCCTCACGCCTCCAGAGCTCAAGCACCTGCCCCATCCGACCTCCCACCGGGGCAACCAATCTTCCACCATCGCTTAATTGGTCCTCGAGCGGCTTAGGAACCGCAGGTGCCGCCGCAGTTACAATGATGGCTTGATACGGCGCATGCTCTGGTAATCCGAATGATCCATCGCCCGCTACAACTTCGATGTTCTCCAACTGCAGTGAATACAGCAAAGACCGCGATCTCTCGGCTAACTCGGGAATCCTCTCTATGCTGTAAACTTTTTTCGCTAGATACCCCAGGATGGCCGCCTGGTATCCCGATCCAGTACCAATTTCGAGTACGGTCTCATCACCCTTTAAGTTTAGGAACTCGGTCATCAGCGCAACGATGTATGGCTGGGATATGGTCTGATGGTTTCCGATGGGGAGAGGCGCATCGATATATGCCCTGCGCACTTGTTCTTGAGGCACGAATTCATGACGTGGAATGGCAAGCATCGCCTCAAGCACACGCTCATCGCGGATCCCCCGGCTGACCATTTGCTGGTCTACCATGCGCTTCCGTTCGCGTGAATAGGCTTCCATCTCAGACATGCTCGGTATTTCCGATTATACGCCGGTGCTGACATCCGAGAAAACACAGTTTGCCCGGTAAACTACCCGGGCAAACGTCGAACAAATACTTTTTCATTGAGCCTTATCAGCCTTCAGAAGCGAAACGCTGCTCATCCCACACATCTGCATCATTGTGGTACCCGGCTTGCTCCCAGAAGCCCAATCGATCCTCTGCCATAAACTCCAAACCCCTCAACCACTTGCCGCCTTTCCAAAGGTATATATCTTTCATATCTTCCCTGCCGGGGATTGCTCCAACGACTCCACGGAGCGGATAACCGTGATCGGGCGTGAGCGGTTGTCCATCGAAGTGTGTTGCCAACAAGAAATTATCCGACATGGCTATAGATATTGGTATGTTTGTCGAATAACCATACTCACACTGTTGCAATAGGAACTTCGCCGCTGGTTTGACTCTGATGATCTCCTGCTGCACGAGCGTCTGCAGTGAAACGCCCTCCCATTCCGTATCGAATTTGCTCCAGCGGGTTACGCAGTGGATGTCCATCTTGATCTTGGTGCGCGGTAATTCCAAAAACTCATCCCAGGTCCAGGTCACTTCTTGATCCACTTCACCCCATACTCTGAGCTCCCATGTGGAGGGGTTAAACGCTGTGACTGGGCCATAATGCAGAACAGGGAATTTAACCGTCAACGATTGTCCGGGAGGGAGTCTGCCCTCTTGTGAAATCTTCCCCTCTAATTCTCGTCTCGCTCCTTGCCCTTCAGACATCACTTCGTCCTCCATATTTCATCCATTATATCAACTTCAACAACCGCTCAGTAAACGCCGATACAAGGAAGGTCATCAATGACATCCTACATGCTTAATTGAAAGTTCTCTAGGGGGGTTTCTGATTAGCGGAAACCATGCATACTCAGCCGGGTTATTACACCAGGGATGGCCGAGAATCTTGCAATGGAATTCGCTTAGCGCACTTGCACACTACCAATACCAAGATCAATGACTACTTCGATCTGGTTCCCAGCGGCAGTATAACCCGGAGAGAGATAGAAATCCCCATCACGTGTATAGTCGCTCGGGACCAGCACATTCCCAATGCCAACATCTGCGCTCAAACGAACACCCACATTCTCAGGGATCACAACTCGGATCTCACCTATGCCCCCCTCGAGATTAACGTCCATGTTATCCTCAGATGGCAATAACAGGATCATCTGTCCAATTCCCTGCTCAACGTGTATTTCGCCGATCTGGAGATTCTGGAGGTCGAGCTCCGCCTTCCCCACGCCAAAGTTTACGAACAAATCAGTGGCCACGTCAGGGTGCAGCGCGAGGCCCCACGACGGCCGGTCGCTCCACCCGCCGAAGAAAGGCGCCACGACGACACCTTCAGTCCATAGATTGATTGTCGCCCGTGTGCCTGAGAAATCGACCGTCTTACCAATCTCCTCACCGCTGAAAGGTCGAACATCGCCTTGTAACAACACATTCGATCCCATGGGTAATGAGTCAACGAGCAGATATCCAAGCGCGGGATCGAGCGAAACAGTGGCCACCTCTACATTTCCCAAAGGGATCTCGAAATTCTCGGATTCATATGTCCATTGAGCTTGGTTATCGAAGAAGACGATGCCGCCAGCCAAGATGGCGAGGACCACCACTACTGCAAATAACGATCCCCAGGCCGAGCGGCGACCGATAAGTATATCGAGCCCAATAGCGATAAGCAGGATCGGCCAGAAACGCATGAACATGTCCCAAGCGTTCAATTCTATCAAATCCAAATTGTTCAACAGAAAAATCACACCAAATGAAATTAGGATAATGGGTCCTGTAATACTGGGTCTACGATGACGATCATTCATCTCATTTACTCCTTACTGGGCATATGAGCGAAGCACTGCGCCTGCCCATGCCGCCAAACGCTATGATCAGCCCCATCTTGGGACTGCGGGAAGACAATTTCGCTTAACCGAAACATCCTGTAGCCGCCTGCGTCGCACTTCAGCGCGGACGGAAAAATGAACCAAACAGGATCATCAAGCCTGCGCCGATCAAGATGATCGGCCACAACAATCCTGAGAATTGTCCGCCGCCCAAGAAAGAACCGAAGATGGCGAACATGATCAGGCTCGCCACGATGGCTCGACTGCCATCATTCAGCGCCTCGCGAGCCTTACCTTCGAGCAAGCCAGAGACGATTACCCCCACACCCACGAAACCTGGTATAAGCGTCCAGATATACGCCCAGCTTCCCCAGTTGCCCGTTGCATTCTGCCAGTATAAAATCCCGCCGATCCCGCTTACGATCGAAGCTGGAATCGCCAGAGACGGCGTGCTGGTCAGCAACCCCATCAGTAAAAGGAAAACGCCCACCCCAATCACAAGCAGTGGCCAATTCTGTTCAATATCTATGAACGCGAAGATGTCAGGAAATATTTGAGCTGCCAGGAAAGCGGCACCGATTAGAATGATGAGCAGCCCGGCCATTATGTTTGATCGCTGTCCTTGCCCCATGTCACCCTCCTGTTTCCATTTACGCAGATGTGATGAATAAGTCGCGCTGATTTTTCTACCTTTATCCTACTTCATCTTCAAGGATTGAATGCCTGATCTCACATATCTTTTTGTGTACACGCCTGGGTCACAGCGGGTTTTTAAAATCGTAGATCCCGTTCCGCACAGGCCAAATGCGTTTACACCCTTTGCAGCTCAAGCCCTCCGCTGTCGTTTGCAGTTCGAGTGAGTCACACTCGGGGCAGCGCCAGATCGAGCCCTCACGCACGCGACCGGGTGCACCCTCTACTGATGCAAATTGAAAAACACTGGGGGTCAGTTGAATCCAATTCCCCGTGCGCTGCATCATAGAATCAAGAGCCACTAACACATTAAGAGGTACATGGCGCTTGAGGAGATTTATACGAAAGTGGGAAACTGTTAGCTTTCGCTCGGGAGAAAAACTCGCCTGCTTCAACCATTTGTAAACAACCCGTGGATGGAAGTTGAAATTCAATTCTGTGAACTCGATCGCTTCAGGGCCGAAGGGACTCCATGCCTGCTGTCGAAAGAGCCAACGGGCGATGGCCTTGAGGTTGCGTTTGTTTGCGTATTCGAGGATGAAGGTTGCCCCAGGAACAAGTGTAGGTCTAATCTGGCTCAGCGCCTTTTGCGGTTCCACCAGGTGATGAAGCGTACGGATCATCGTGGCGGCATCGAATGCTTCTTGTGCAAAGGGTAAGTGATAGACATCGCCGACGACATAGACATAGCGCTCACTCTCGCCAAGTCGCTGTTGCGCCAACTCAATCTGCGTTCGTGAATAATCAAGCAGGACGATCTGCTGATAACCCTGATATCGAGATGTATTTCTCCCGGCACCCGCACCCACCTCCAGCAACCGGGATCCACCTTTGGGTAGCAATCGCTGGAGAGCGATCGCCTCTACTCGATCCTCGTATTCCCGGCTCCCCTGTTCCCAGAATTTCTCCTGGTAATCTGAGCCTTCATAATCACAAATTGGAGGTTGGCTTTCGCTCATTTCACACCATAGAAACGCCGGTCACCTGCGTGCCCGGCGAAATATCCTCTCAATTGTACTCTCTCAAACTCGTGGTGTCAGCCGCCCTTTCAAGTTTACGAATCATAATAACGTGTTTCGTCCAGCTTGTGTTGTTCCTGCACCTCCCCACCTTCAGGCTCTTGCTCCAGTAACCCTATCTCTGCATCGGCGCGATACCGCATCTCTGCTTCGTCAAGCGCGGCACGACTCGCCCGCGGGACGATCGCCCATTTGCCACAATGCGGGCATCGCTCAAGTTTCCCGACCAACAGATTCGGCGAGAGAAAATGTCTGGGATGAGGAAAACCACAGCGCTGACAGACCGCGCCCCCGGCAGAACCATACTTTCCTGGCTTAAAACTACCCGAGCGGCTTCCCATAAGTATGGGAAGGAGGGTTCCAAGCAGCGTGAGTATAATGACCCCTGTGATCAGTGGGATGGTGATACGAGTTGCTTTTTGCCAGCTCTCCTCCGCGCTGATAAACTCCAATCTTATCTCTTCCGCAAATACCTCTACGCCGCCTGTCGTCGCCCCAACGGCTGAAAATGTGTGCGCGCCCAATGCATAGTCACTGGTGCTGAAGGTAAATTTAAAAGGGGATTCAGAGACTTCCGCAAACAATTCCCCATCGAGAAAGTATATAACCCGTTCCAGATCGTGTGGTCCACCAGCAGAGATCGTGAACCGTCCCTGAATTCGTCCAGCGGCGCTATACCCGAAGGCTCGCCGCAAATGTATAGTCAGCCGATCGTCACCATCCTGAGCATATGCAGGAATAGTAAACACAGAAGCCAACATGACGAATAAGAGTATTTTCACCTTCCTCATCTTCAGTCCTCATTTCCAGCGCGTTAGGATGGCCTCGCGCTGAAAGAGCTGCGTGGCGAAAGCCAGTAAACCAATATCGAGTACGGTGACCCCAATTGCCATCCACAGGATCATTGTTTCGTTAATAAAGATTAATCCGGTGATCTGGGCAAAGAAAAGACCCAGCAGTGGAAGGATGACCAGCATAGATATCTGCTCGGCCACGCGGGGGTCATTCGCTCGAGAGGATACCATGATGGCGATACTCACTGCGGCAACAGCCAACAACGGCCCAACTACCACGATCGCAAACAACCAGAGCGGACTAATCACCTGCTGCAATAACCCAGGGCCCTCGGTAAGGATGGCCACCCCCAGAGAAAATATTGAGAAAGACAGCCATGTTGCACCGATCGCGGGCAGCGCTGCCGCCATAGCCTTACCGGCGAGAAGCTCTAGAGTCGTCACCGGCGTCGCCAGCACCGGTTCCAGCGTTCTCGTTGTTTTCTCACCCACAATACTGTAGGACGCGAAGGTCGCAGGTAAGGCGAGCGGCAGCAACATAAACAGCAACATAAACTGACTCACAATGAAATACTGTCCGCACGTTTCGCTATCCATCCCCTCACACAAGTCCGCAAAATTGGCGGGCATATCCGCTGCCGAAAACCCGGCCATCTCTTCGGGAGAACCCATGGTGTAGAGAATGACTAACGGCAGGGCGGTCATTATGAGCGGCATGAAAGCCACCGTAAAGAGCACGAAGCGATTCTTGAATACTTCGGCCCACTCCTTACGCGCGATCACCCAAATTTTCCGCATGATCCACCTCTTATACGAGAAACTTTCTGTTTTGTGGGCACCGCACTTCCTTCGCCCCGATTAACCCCAATCAAAATAAGTGTAGTTATGTAAAGTAGCACACAGGCGATATCCTCACATCAACGATAGTTAAAAAGCGCCTACTTAACCAGGCGTAAATAAATCTCTTCCAGGGAATGTCGCAGCTCGCCGACAAATTGAATATCCGCGCCGGCATCCACCAACACCCGGATCAGCTCCGGGTTATTCATCTCAGGGTCGTCTAACCCGACAACCAGCTTGTTATCTTTAATCTCAACGGAGCGCACAAAGGACAGCTCGTTTACCGCTTTCTCATATGCAGGAGCGGCCGCTCTCAAGTGAACTACAACCACGCTATCATAAAGCTTCTCCCGCAGCGCTTCGGGTGTGTCTAGCGCCAGCAAGCAAGTATTAACCACAGCGATGCGGTCACACAGCCGATCCGCCTCATCGAGGTTATGCGTACACAGGAAGATCGTTCTCCCCTTTCCCTTTAACTCCCCGATGAATTCCCGCACCAAGCGCGCCATTTCAGGGTCGAGCCCTGCCGTCGGTTCATCCAGGAAGAGCACCTTGGGCTCATGCAGCATCGCCCGGGCGATGGCCAGCTTCTGCCGCATTCCCTTTGAGAAAGTCGCCGCCACATCCCCGCGCCGATCCCACAACCCCAACAAGCGCAGATAGTGCTCCACCTGTCCAGCCACGTCCTCCACGCCATACAATTCGGCGAAGAAGCTTAAGTTCCTCTCCGCGCTCAGGCGAGCGTATAACCCGGGCGACTCGGTCAGTATCCCTACGCTGCGCCTGATCTCGTTATCCTCTCGTCCGACTTCATACCCGGCGACCCTGGCCTTCCCTGAAGTCGGCGATATCAACGCACTCAACATGCGTATCGTCGTCGTCTTCCCCGCACCGTTTGGCCCTAAGAAGCCAAAGATCTCACCCGGCCTGACGTCCATATCCAGACCGTCAACCGCCAGTACATCACCGAAGCGCCTGGTTAACCCATTCGCAACAATCATCCTTATTCTCCTCAAAACTGAATATCCGCCCGGCCACAGCTTCTCTCCCCCGGTTAAGCGTAGCGGCTATCCTCCAGACTATCGTCTGATATTTCTTCATCCTTAACCTGCCGCATTTCTGGGTTTTGCAGCGCCGCGCCAGGTGTCCGCACCTCAATCTCTTCTTCAGGCTCATTCATCCTATTTATCGCAAAAATTATAAGCAGGCTAATCACCGCGCCAACGACGACGGTTCCCTCGGCCGCGTAGACACCCCAGCGATCCATTACGATTAGCGTCACTGTGTTGAACAGCGTATGCCATGCCACGGCTCCCGCCAACCACCTCCATCTGCCGCGGCGAACACTCTGCAGAACCAAAACACTTGCGCTCAAATGAAAACAAATCGCACCCGCTCGCTCGACGGCACCCAACAAGGCCTCAAACCAGGGCATGCTCCAATAGAGCCCCATCTGGGCCGCGACGACATCCACTTGCTCCGGGGGTAGAACTTTTGTGAGATCAGCCCCGCGCAACGCAACGGCTTGAAAAAAGCCGTACAAAACAAGCCCACCCAAGATAATCGCTTCGCTGCCGCCATGACCCGCCCCAAACATGAGCGCATTGTGCAATCTCCGGGCATCGGGCATCCAGCGACGCATGACTACAAAGCGTGCCACCTCTTCGAAGACTCCTGCAGAAAAGCCATACAGCAGCGCGGCCTCCATAAACGCCATCCCTCCAGCCGCGAACATCCCCCGCTCTGTCACAAAGGGCGTTAGAAGCAGATGGTTGAAGGGGATATGCAAAAGCTGCGATGCGATGAAAGTCGCCGCCCCCGCGCCGAACAAACCCCAACTAAGTCGCCAGCGCCTCGCCAACATGACTCCCAAAACCAGAGGAAGGGCGATCATCAACAAACCGTTTAGTAAATGCACCGCAGTAAGCATAATAGATCACCCCCGGAGGCCGGTCGTGTGGGCAAGTCTTGGCTAGACGACACAACGAGAACCGCTGGACGCGGCCCGTCCTACACGCCTTACACCACAGCCGAAGAGCCCCTTCCATCTTCAGCCGCATCGCTGGTATTCTATCCTGTTTTTCAATGAAACAAGGACACTCGTCCAGTCAGCGACACACAATGAACCGGACCAACAACTACGACTTCCATCCTTACAACTGCACTCAGCAACATGTTTCACGTGAAACCCGATGGCCGTGTTCCACGTGAAACATACCCGCTACGCCATTATCCCCACTCAGAAAACCAGCTGCCGCTGCGCCGTGATTCTTTCCGCGATCCGCCAATTTCCCGATGTAAGATGACCCAGAGGCGCGCCGAATTATTTTGGGATGTTGTGGCCAAGAACGCCCACCCATCTTCTGCTGCTCTATTAAGCATTTCCTCCAGGTCTTCGGGTTTTGCGCTTACGACCAAGCCCCCGAGTGCTTCTACTCGATATTCCCTATTCGGCGACACTTACACACCCTCCGGTTCGCTTTGCTCGTCTAGAGATCCAGTTACTGCCGCTAACGAGGTCATGCCTGCTACGGCTCCCAGGTTCATGGTGTCTACTGCGCTTGAGGGCACGATCACGAGCGCTCCCTTCTCCTTCAGACCCTCAAAGAGCATATTCATCGCCCGCAAGTGTAGGGCGGTCGGATTATTGAGATACGCCTGAGAAGCGTCAGCGAAGGATTGCGCGATCTGTTTTTCAGATTCGCCCAAAATCACTCGCGCCTGCCGCTCGCGTTCCGCCTGGGCCTGCCTGCTCATCGCATCCTCTAATTCTTGAGGGATCACAACATCGCGGATCTCGACGGACTGCACTGTCACCCCCCAGGGCGTCGTCCGCTCATCGATGGTTTTCTGCAGATCTCGGTCCATGAGCGCTCGACCGATCAGGATGTCGGCCAAATCCATCTGTCCGATCACCTCCCGCAGCGCAGTCTGCGCAGCCCAGGCTATCGCCATTCGATAGTTCTCCACTTCTAACGCGGCTTTTTCTGCGTCCCAGACCAGCCAGAAGAGAACCGCATCCACGTCCACAGGAACAGTATCCTTAGTGAGCGTCTTCTCCGCGCTAAATGTAGTCACCATCACACGATGATCGATCCAAACCGGTATCCGATCCACAACCGGAACGATCCAGAAGATACCCGGACCACGCAGGCCTGTGAAGCGGCCAAAACGCAGCGCCACTGCCTTTTCCCACTGGTCGGCTACTTTCAGGGCCAGGAGAATGTATGCGGAGATCAGGGTACCTATGCATGCCGTTGTCCAAACCCAGGAGTCTGCTACGTTGTATTTCACCATAAAATACACGGCCAGTGCTGTGAATATAATCAGAACCAGGAAGAGCATGAACGCCACGCCTGGGATGCGTGTGTCTGTCTCCTTGTCTGGTTGGCCTATGGCCTCGTGCTCAGTCTGACTACGTCGTTTTCTCATGGTCATCCATCCTTGTTTGCTTTGCTTAATGAGGCTTGGTTATTCCTCAATCCTGGGCGGTTCGCCTTCTTTCCGCCAGGTATCGATCAACTTATCCAACAACATCGTAACTTCATCCGGCTTAAACCCCACTTGATGGGCATGCTCCAGGAAGGATTTTGTCATTCCCTCCAAAGCAGCGCTGCGGAGACGCGTTGCTTTTTCCGGCGGCATGGGATCTAACACATAGGTCCCGCGACCCTGCTGTGTGGAGATCACGCCTTCTTCATCGAGTATGCGGTAGGCTCGAGCGATGGTATTAAAATTGACTCTCAATTCCGCTGCCATTTGCCGCACGGTTGGTAACTGATCGCCAGGCCCTAGCACACCGGATGCGATAAGATGCTTGATTCGATCCACCAGCTGCGTATAGATAGGGACATGACTTCTGAAATCCAGCTCAGTAAACATAGGGCTATTGTCTCAATTGTCTCTTTGTATTATTGTACTAATTGTACATCGCCAACGTATCTGTGTCAAGCATCAAACACCCTGGTTTGACTTCAGGGAAGTGTCTATCGTGGTAGAATCAAATTAAGTTTGTTTTACCCTTGCGCGGAGATAACTATGGATAAGAAAGTTGGCACCTTCACCGTAAAGAAAGGCTTGGCCCAAATGCTTAAGGGCGGCGTGATCATGGATGTGGTCACGGCAGAACACGCCCGTATCGCCGAGCAGGCCGGCGCTGTCGCCGTAATGGCACTTGAGCGCGTCCCTGCTGATATTCGCGCCCATGGAGGCGTGGCTCGCATGAGCGACCCAGCTCTAATCCAGGAGATTATGGAGACTGTCACAATCCCTGTCATGGCGAAGTGCCGCATCGGTCATTTCGTCGAGGCCCAGATCATCGAGGCTCTTGGGGTTGACTTCATCGATGAGTCGGAGGTTTTAACGCCTGCTGATGAAGCGCACCATATCAATAAGCATCTGTTCAAGATCCCCTTCGTATGCGGCTGCCGTAATCTTGGTGAGGCCTTGCGCCGCATTGGAGAGGGTGCAGCGATGATCCGCACGAAAGGCGAAGCTGGCACGGGTGACGTCGTCGAGGCGGTCCGACACGCACGTTCCGTTTTCGGCGCCATCCGTCGCCTCGAGAACATGCCCGATGAAGAGTTAATGTCCTTTGCCAAAGAGATCGGCGCCCCCTTCGAGACGATCAAGGAAACCAAGGATTTGGGACATCTGCCTGTGGTTAATTTTGCCGCCGGAGGCATCGCCACTCCGGCCGACGCCGCACTCATGATGCAGCTTGGTGTGGACGGTGTTTTTGTCGGCTCGGGTATTTTCAAATCGGGCGATCCCCCTCTGCGGGCTAAGTCCATCGTGGAGGCTGTTACGCACTACGACGACCCGAAGATTTTGGCAGAGATCAGCAAAGGGCTGGGCGAGCCGATGGTCGGCATTGAAGTGAGCGAACTTCCCCAGACAGAACGGCTGGCCGAGAGGGGCTGGTAGATCTCTTCGGGAGGGCGGCGATTTTCGACTCCGCAGATGATAGAACCCGGATGCGACGGCACGACCGGGAAATTAAAGACCAGTCAGAGGTAAGAGCGCTTCTGCGCGATTCTCAGTTCGGTTTTATCGCTACCGTTTCCGATAACCAACCCTTCATACACGCAAACCTTTTTTGGTATGACGAGAACAACCAGCGCATTTACTTCCATACAGCCCTCCAAGGTCGCGCCCGCAGCAACATCGAGACCAACCCCCAGATATGCTTCAGTGTAGCAGCCATGGGCCGTCTCCTGCCCGCTGAGACGGCGATTGAATTCAGCACCGAGTATGCTAGTGTTACGGTTTTCGGGAGCGCACGTATAGCCGACGACATATCAGAACAACGCTATGGTCTGCAAGGGTTGCTTGATAAGTATTTCCCTCAGTTACGGCCAGGTGATGATTACAGGCCCATCACAGACGCAGAATTACAGCGAACCTCCGTTTTCGCAATGGAGATCGAGGCCTGGAGCGGGAAACAGAAGGTTGCAGGATGATGAAAGTTGGGGTCTTGGCGCTGCAGGGAGATTTCGTCGAACACCTTGCCATTTTGCGCGGGCTGGGAGCCGAAGGTGTCGAGGTTCGCCTACCTTCCCACCTGGATGATATTGAGGCCTTGATCATTCCCGGCGGCGAATCGACGACGATCGGGAAACTAGCCCTCGCGTTCGATCTGCTGGAACCACTACGAACCTTCGGCCAGACGCGCCCGATATGGGGAACATGCGCCGGTGCAATTTTCCTCTCGAAAGACACCCTGGAGCGCCAACATCTATTAGGATTAATGGATATCACAGTCGAACGCAACGCCTTTGGCCGCCAGGCCGATAGCTTCGAGGCTGATATTCACGTGGCTGTCCTGGAGGATGCCAAGACACCATTCCCGGCGATATTCATCCGTGCTCCCCTGATCGCCCGCGTCGGACCCGAGGTTGATATTGTCGCCCACTTGCCCAACAATAAAGATAATGGCATTATCATTGCCGCGAAGCAGGGACATTTCCTTGCCACAAGCTTTCACCCGGAATTAACCGGGGACGACCGCTTCCACCGTTATTTCCTGTCCCTTATGGAAACGTGATCTATGTCAATTCGTCCGTGTGATTGGCGCGACTTAATACTCTTGCACAAACTCCGTAATCGCGGGATGTGCCTTGACACCAGGCTCATGTTTACTCACGGGGCACCTGCTCTTAGGAGTGCGCCCTTAAGTACGCTCATCCCCGGTGGCAACGTTTGCACCCTGGTTTCCCGAGCGGACAATTCCGGCGAATTATCGGCAGCCGGCCAGTTTCTAATTCGCAACAATCAACTTCCTGCGCGTTTGGTCTTTATAAGTCCGCGCGAGATTCTCTCCAGACCAGAGGGCACCAGCCTGCTAGAAGCAATGGCTTATATGGCCGGAGAGCGGGGCGCACCCTCTTTAATCGCCGAGATCGATGAGTGCGACCCCGGCTTTGATAGTTTGCACGCAGCAGGTTTCGCCATCTATTCACGCCAGCGTATATTGCGCCTTGAGAGCAGTGTCGAAGGACAAGCAATGCCAGACTATGAGACCTGGCGTCCTGCTACAGACCGCGACTACATCGCGATTCAAAGCCTATACACCAACCTCGTCCCAGCCCTGGTCCAGCAAGTGGAACCTCCTCCCTCCCGCCATGAAAGATGCCTTGTGTACTGGTCACAAGGTGAGCTGCTGGGCTTCTTGGATATTGAGCGAGGGCCACAAGGTGTCTGGGTGCAGCCCTATTTTCACCCCGCAGCTGAATTAGACGAATCTCTTTTATCGGGATTCCTTCTCGACTTTTCGCCTAGCCAAAGGCGCCCGCTTTTTATCTGCGTTCGTTCGTACCAGGGAGGACTCAGCCAATCACTCAACCAGCTCGGTTTCGAGCCTTGCAGCAACCAGGCGGTAATGGTTAAGCGCCTCGCCGTTTCGGTCCACCGGCAAGTCCGAGTTAAGATGCCAGCGCTCGACGGGAAACAGCCTGAGCCATCGGCGCCTTTTGCCACCACCGTCCAACACAAATCCACACCGAAGCGCACACACAGCTTATGACCCAGAAACGCATTACCGATAACTTAACCGACCTACTTGATGTCCTGCCGCCCGAAATCACCAGTGCGATTGAGAAGATCAATCGCCCTGATGATCATTCTTGATCTGGGCCGCACTCCCACTGCGAGGTTTACAGACGGCGAGGTTGAACTCAGTGAACGAGAGGTATCTCCAAGAGAGATCGATTATGTCGTGTCCCGTATCGGCGACTACGATTCCGACAATCGCGCCGGCATCGAGCGCACCCTGCACCGAATCTCTGCCATCCGCAACCGCCACCGGGAAATCATCGGCCTCACCTGCCGGGTAGGCAGAGCTGTTTACGGTACGATCGACATTGTCCAGGATTTCATCACCAGCGGCACCAGCGTCCTTCTCCTCGGTCGCCCTGCTGTTGGCAAAACGACGATGCTGCGTGAGGCAGCGCGCATCCTGGCAGAGGAGAAACGAGTCGTCATCGTTGATACATCCAACGAGATCGCCGGGGACGGCGACGTGCCGCACCCGGCGATAGGTCGCGCCCGCCGTATGCAGGTGCGAGAACCTACGCTTCAGCACGAGGTTATGATCGAGGCCGTGGAGAACCACAATCCTGAGGTGATTGTGATCGACGAGATCGGGCGCGAGCTTGAGGCCATCGCGGCGCGCACGATCGCTGAGCGCGGCGTCCAACTGATCGGTACCGCCCACGGAAACACGCTCGAGAACTTATTGCTCAATCCTACCCTCTCGGACTTAATCGGCGGCATAGAGTCGGTGACTCTATCAGACGAAGAAGCCCGTCGCCGCGGCACACAAAAGACAGTGCTTGAGCGCCGCGCAGCGCCAACTTTTAATGTGTTGGTAGAAATTCTGGATCGCGAACGATTGGCTGTCCACCACGATGTCTCTGCTGCCGTCGATGCTATGCTGCGGGGTCGACCCCTTCATCCTGAATTGCGTTACCGCGATAAAGACGGCGAGATAAAAAAAGAAATACCCAGCAGGGCATCAACATCCGCCAGCCCCACCCCACAATCCGGCTACCGGCGGCAGACCGCTCTTCCCACCGCTCCACAGAACAATGCAGACGGGCTACCTTATTCGCCGACGGCGCCCCACATGCCGGGAAAACCCCTGGCTCCAATACGCATCTTTCCCTTCGGCGTCGCTCGCAATCGCTTACGCCAGGCATCCAAGCGCCTTGGTGTACCCTCGGTGCTAGCAGATTCTCTCGGTGATGCGGAGGTACTTGTTACCCTTAGATCTAATTTCCGTAAGCGCCCTCGAGTGATCAAAGACGCAGAAAACCGGCGGATGCCGATTTATGTTCTGCGCTCCAATACCGTCAATCAGATGGAGGGTTTTCTGATTGACCTGTACAATTTACGCTCATCGAGCTTCGACGACCCATCCATGGACAAGGCTCTTGAGGAGGCGAACGGCGCGATACAGAGGGTGCTCGATGGCACTCGCTCGATCGATCTCTCGCCCACATCATCCTACATTCGCCGTCTACAGCATCAGATGGCTCGCCAGGCAAACCTTGTTTCACATTCCTATGGGAAGGAACCCCACAGACGCGTGAGGATTTTTCGCAATTGAGTATGTTTATCACTTTGGAAGGCCCGGACGGAGGGGGAAAAACATCGCAGGCACAATGCCTTGCAGAATACCTGCGCTCCGAGAACATCGAGGTTCTGCTTACCCGTGAACCGGGCGGTTCTCCAATAGGGGATCAGATCCGGAATGTGATTATGCAGCTCGATAATACCGACATGGATGCACACACAGAGTTCCTGCTCTTCTCCGCTTCGCGCGCACAGCACATTGCCGAAATTATTCGCCCCAACCTGGAAAAAGGCTTGACCGTCATCTCTGACCGTTTCTTTGACTCATCGCTGGCTTATCAGGGATATGGACAACGTCTACCACTGGAAACACTAAAGACGATCACCAATTTCGCAACAGGTGGCCTCACCCCCGATCTCACACTTCTGCTCGATCTTCCCGTTGAAGAAGGATTGCAACGCCGTGAGGCTGATGGAAACTGGAACCGCATGGACGCGTACGACTTCGACTTCCACCGCCGCGTACGTCGTGGTTATCTCAAACTGGCAGCCGAGACTCCGGAGCGCTGGGTTATCCTCAGCGCCGAGCAATCCTTTGATGCGCTACAAGATGAAATGCGGCGCGCGGTTATGGCCCGCTTAAAGCCTGAACCAGCGGATACGGACAAATAGGTAAGAAACCCTCCTCACGTGCTCATACCCGCACTTCAGTTAATAGCCAGCCGTGAATCTCCCGCGGCGCTGCGCCCTTACGACAAAAGAAACAACATCAAAGAAGGAGCTTGGGATTGGTTACTTTGCTATGCTTCGGCGATTCAAACACGTGGGGGTTTAACCCGGCTACATGGGAGCGTTATCCGCAGGACATTCGCTGGCCGGGTGTTCTACAAAACGAATTGGGTGAGAATTATCGGGTAATTGAAGAGGGTCAAAACGGAAGAACGGCTGTCGAGGGTAAGACATTCGCTGGCTTCAATACAGCTAAAACCGATCTCATCTCCGCTCTCACAAACCACGCCCCTTTGGACCTCGTCATCCTGATGCTGGGCACCAATGATTTACTAATGAACTTCTCCATTTCCCCGGAGAATGTCGGCAAAGGCATCGATGTCTTATTGGACATCATCCGCCACAGCGAAGCTGGTCCTGGAGGCAGCGCTCCCGCCGTCCTTCTCCTTGCCCCCCCGCCCATCGGATCCACTGCGAGTGAGACAGAGACTCGCGAGCGTGCGGTGACCCAATCTTACTTCTTTGCCGAGCGATACGCGTCGATCGCCGCAAATTTCGATTGCGCGTTCCTAAATACTGGTGAGATTGTCCGCTCCAGCGAAATTGACGGCTCTCACCTTGATGCTTCTGAACACAAGAAACTCGGGTTGGCCGTCACAAAACAAGTGCTCATGATATTCACTAGCGCTGGATAGCGTAAAAACAGGAGGGACGAGAGGAGTTATGCTAACCGCAGTCGATGCTTCGGCCTAAAAGCCCTCGTTCATCCCCAGATCAGGCATACTCTTCTCAATCTCGTCCGGACTTTCTCCAGACTCGAGCCGGTCGATAGCCTCATCAAATTCAGGCGGCATCTCCTCGCCCAGTTCGTTGCCCATTTTACGCATCATCTTTGCCATCGAACGAGGGTCTGACTCGTCGAAGTCTCCCCACGCACTAGGATCCGCCAGGTTTTCGATCCGGGATTCTTCCGAGCGCGCGACTCGAACTCTGCCAATAATTCGTTCCATATTTTCGCTGCTGCAATACTGACAGACAACAGAAGCTACACCGTACTCCTCATAAGCCTGATAAATCGAATTGTGTTTTCCGCAGTCGCGGCACGAATAATCATACGTCGGCATTTTTCCCTCCCATAAATAGATTATACTGACCGCGCTGGGAGGTATCAATACATGTACCGTGAGTTCATCAAAAAACAAGAGCAGCCTTTGCTCATCGTGCTGTCTGGCCCTTCTGGGGTTGGGAAAGACACCGTTCTTCAGCGCATGAAGGAGCTCCAATTACCTTTCCATTTCGTGGTCACAGCAACATCACGACCGAAGCGGGAAGGGGAAATTGAAGGAGTCGATTACTTCTTCGTCAGCGCGGATGAGTTCATCACGATGATAGAGCGGGACGAGTTATTGGAACACGCGCTTGTCTATGATGAGCATAAAGGTATTCCCAGACAGCAAGTGCGGGATGCATTCGCCAGCGGCCGGGATGTCATCATGCGCATTGACGTACAGGGCGCTGAGACGATCCGCCAACTTTACCCCGATGCATTGTTGATCTTCCTTTCAACGCAGAACGAGGGGGAACTCATTGCCCGTTTGAAGGCGCGCCGGACGGAATCCGAGGAGAAACTTCAGCTGCGGATTGAAACTGCTCTCGAGGAATTACACAAGGTAGAGCTCTTCGACTACTACGTTGTAAACGCAGACGATCAGCTCGATGCAACTGTAGATGCTATCCAGGCGATTGTCGCCTCCGAACATCGACGTACGAATCCAAGACAGGTGCGGCTATGACCCAGCCCCCCCCACCGGTAGAACACGCTCAGCCTTCTCCTCCCACCAGATCTAACGCACAACCCAAGAAATCGCGCCCTGGCTTCAAACAATTCCCGGGCACTTTCAGTTTAATCGCCATCACCCTGGTCGTTTTTCTGGGACAGTTCCTTTCGGTCGAGTTATTTCAAATCGATTGGTTGTTAGAGTCGGGAGCGAAATCGGGTCCCGAAATCCTTTCAGGCGAAATCTGGCGCTTCATCACTCCTATATTTCTTCACGTCACAGTTCCCCACGTCTTAATCAATATGTACTCGCTCTACGCAATCGGTCCGGCTGTGGAGCGCTTCTTCGGCACAGCTCGTTTTGTTGCTGTTTACTTGCTTTGTGGAATCGCGGGGGTGATTCTAAGCCTGGCTTTCAGCCCATACCCCTCGGCCGGCGCTTCCGGTGCAATCTTCGGTCTACTGGGGTCGTTGGGGGCTTTCTTGTACCTTCACCGCGGTCTGTTCGGTCGTTTTGGCCTTATACAATTACGCCAGATCGTGCTTGTGGCGCTCTTGAACCTGGGTCTCGGTCTTATGCCTGGAATTGACAATTGGGGTCACATGGGCGGCTTACTGGCTGGCATTGCCCTCACATTCTTCCTTGGGCCGCGCTTTGAGGCTGTCTGGACCTCGGGAGAAAACGGTCGATTAGTGGATCGGCAGCCATGGAGTGCTGTACGGGTGCTATTTCTCGCTGCCTCAGGATTAATCTCCGCACTTGCCTTAGTAGTGGTATTTTTCCTGGCCGGCGCGTAACTTCCTTCGCCTAGAATAATCACCTTGAAGGGCGTGGCTACCACGAACCAAGCCGCATCTCCCATTGAGATTCTTTTTTGAGTGCTTTTATACTCTGTTCGTTTCAATCTACGCAGCACGGAGGAATGCCCATAAATGATGAACCCTAAGCATAACGTTGATGTATTTGATATCACCTTCGTCGGTGCCGGTCCTACGGGACTCTTTGGGGCTTTCTACGCCGGCTTGCGCGAGATGAAGGTAAAGGTCATCGATGCCCTACCGCAACCTGGCGGTCAGTTGATCGCGTTATACCCCGATAAGATGATCTACGACACTCCCGGATTTCCAGCGATTCTAGCGAAGGAGCTCGCCTCCTGTCTGACCGAACAAGCCTCTCAGTGGAAGCCGGTTATGGCGCTCGGGGAACGGGCGCTAACGCTCAGGCAGGTACCTCTCCCTGGGGGTGATGGTGGGCAGGAGTGCTGGATCATCGATACAGACAAGGACACCCACTACTCTCGCACTGTCGTGATCGCTGCAGGTATCGGCGCCTTCCGTCCAACCAAACTTAAGAACGAGAGTATTGAGCGTTTTGAAGGTACGGGGGTGGAATATTGGGTCAAGGATGTCGACGCTTATGCTGGGATGCGCGTTCTCATCGTCGGAGGAGGCGACAGCGCCGTCGACTGGTCTTTAGCGCTTGAACCGATCGCCGAGCATGTCACCTTGATCCATAGACGCGAGGGTTTTCGTGCACACGATACTTCCGTGAACGCGTTAAAAGACTCTTCTGTTGATACACGCATCTTCTATGAACTGCGTGAATTCCAAGGAGATGAGAGACTTGAGCGTGCTGTGATTTTCGACAATCGCACAGGTAACGAAACAACAATCGATGTCGATGCCGGCATCCTGGCGCTCGGATTCAAAGCCGACCTCGGACCGATTCGCGAGTGGGGGTTGGAGACAATCGGCCGCCGCTATATTAAAGTCAACAGTAAAATGGAAACCAATCTCCCGGGAATATACGCCGCTGGTGACGTCGCTCTACAAGAGAATCTCGACCCACTCAATTTGATCGTCATCGGTCATGGCCAGGTCACCGTTGCTGTTAACTATGCCTACGCTGCGATCAAACCCGGAGAAAAAGTATTCCCCGGTCACTCCAGCGAGAGGGTGGCTGAATAGGTCAAACTCTGGATTATATTGGGTCAGGAAGCTGAGCTTCCGGTCGCAGGCTGCACCTGCGCATTGAGGTCTGCATGTGAACCGGAGGATAACTGATTGCTTGCTGCTGACGGGCTGACTCACGGGTCGGCCCCTACGCTTTATTACTTAACAAGGGACGAGAGTCATTACAATTCAGCTCTTGCTTATCCCCTATTACCCCGACGGCCGTGTCCACCTTAAAGCTCTTAACTAAAAACAACCCTGCAGGAAGGCCAACTCTCTATCCAATCATGATGTCACTTTTATAAATAGGGGAATCAATGGAGCGATTCTATCCCAAGATTTGAAATCTCTTCCGCCGGGTCAGGCGCACTTTCTCCGGTCGTTGCTTTCTTTGACCAGGGCATATAAAGAATCACACCGAGCATACTGAGCAACACACCCGTTACCAGACCAATCATTTGAATATATCCAAAGTGGACTACCGGCATTCGGTGGGCGCCAACACCGATGAAATCAGCCAGCGATCCTACAGCAGCCACAACGTAGCCCGTCGCTATTAGTCTTATTCCTATGTCCGCTCGCAAAGAGTTGGGTTTTCCATTGCGAATTACTCGCACAGTTGAATAAGCCGCTACCAGCAGAATCGCCAACCCCGTAAGCCAGACACCAATCTGAACAAAACCGACGCTTACGCTGCGGTTCATACCGATTAGATCGGGTTGGATGCCGACCATAAAAATCAGTAGGCCGACTAACATTACAGTCATCCAGAGTCGCGCAAGTTGTACTTTCAGTCGAGTGAGAGCGCGCATAAGAATCAGTTCTCCGGTAATGCTCTTTGCAAAAATCGCAGCCAGTTTCCCCCAAGAAACCCTTCGATAGCCTCTTGATTATAGCCGCGTGCGTCCAGCGACTCGCCAATTAACCGCAAGTCAGACACACTGTCAAGCCCTTGAGGGACTTTGTCCAAACCAAAACCACCATCAAAATCGCTTCCAATGCCAACGTGCGTAGCGTCTCCGAGCATCTGACAAATATAATCAATCCCCGTCGCCACCTCTGCCAGGGTTACATCATTTCTATCTTGCGAAGGCTTCCACCCATCTTTCAAAAAGCGATTCCCGAGCAGTAAACCAATTACCCCTTCCCGATCGGCGGTTAGTCGTATAACGTTGTCGGTGATGTGCCGTTCGGGTTTATCCGCACTGGGCACCAGGGCGAGCGGGCTTGTATGTGAGACAAGAATCGACCCCTGGAAAAGATCCAACGCTTCTACAGCCCCATCATCAGCCAGATGTGCTATATCCAAGATCATTCCAACATCTGCCATGGCGTTCAGGAGTTCGCGGCCAAGATCGGTTAAAGGACCTGGTTCTCCTGTCCCTCCAGCGTAACGAGTAGCGGCCCGGGCAGGACCCAGTATCCTAACGCCCCCATCGAACCACTCTTGCAGCTCTCCCGGCGACCGCACACCATCCGCTCCTTCCATGAGTAAAACCATTCCTACGCTTCGCTCTTCATCCTCGGCCTTCCGCCAAGCCGACTCCGTGATTCCAAGCTCGAGCTTGTCGAGGATCAAATGGAATTTCTCAGCATGTTCTTCTACCAGGCGATGGTAGTATGCCAGATCGGAGCGATAGAGCGAGTATGCCTCGCTGGCATCAGCGTAACATCTAACGTCCCAGGGATCTTTCTTCCATCTAAGTGGCGTGGAAAAGAGCGTTGTGAATACCACCGCTACACCGCCCTGGACCCACTCCGGCCAACCGAGCATCGTATCCCCGTTCCACGCTGGTATGGATGTCGTCTTTTCTATCGCCCGCGTCTCGAGCGCTGAACGTTTGTAATCTCGATCGAAAGTGAGGGCGTTCCACGCCATATCTTCATGGCCATCGACGATGATCACGTACGCCTCCACTCATCAACGAGGACGCTCCAGAAATCATCGTCATCGCCAGGGTGAAACGACCAATAAGGAGTGATCCTATCCACAAGTCCCGCATAGCGCTTTTTGATCGCACTCGCCAGCGCATCGGGTTTCTCAACCACCGCGAAGGTCGCCAGCATTTCATCATCCACCAGATCCGACATCGCCTCCCACTCTCCCCGTCGAGCCAGAGACGAAAGTTCTTCGGCAGCGTCATCCCAACCATGGAGTGACATCACTCGACGGTAGGAAGGTGTGGATGCGTAAAATGCGATTTGCGAGCGTACAAACATTTCCTGCTGATCATTCGTCACGACAAATGTGGATGCTGAAAGCTTGATTTTGTCTTCATCTCGTTCCCCTCGCTTGGCGCCATCTGCGATCGCGGGGCGTACAACCTCACGCAGGTAACGCTCTGTATGCAGTGGGTGAACATGGAAACCATCGGCTACTTCACCGGTCAATCGACACAGGCCGGGGTTCACCCCTGCCAAATAGATCGGAATATCAGGATGCTCAATCGGCCCGGGGTTAAAGAATGGTGTCATCAAGGTGAGCTTGTAATATTCACCCCGGTAGTTCAGACGCCCTTCCCCCTGCCATGAAGACCAAAACGCGCGCACGGCTAAAACGAACTCGCGCAGCTTGCCTGTGGGTGACTCTGGCCAGGGCATTCCGAAGCGTCGCTCGATATGCGGTTTTACTTGCGTCCCTAACCCCAGAATAAATCTTCCTCGCGATGCGGCGGCCAAATCCCATGCTGTATACGCAACATTTGCCGGGCTGCGAGCGAAGGCGATCGCCACTGCCGTACCAAAATGTACCTTGCTCGTATGCTCTGCCACCAGAGCCAGGGGGAGAAAGGGATCGTGCTGTGTCTCTGGTGACCAGAGACCATCAAAGCGCCTTCTCTCCACCGCTGCGGCAATCGCCGGCACATCCTTAAGTGATGCCGGGGGAAGCGCTACATCTAAATTCATTTATCGATTCCTCTCTTGATACCTCAGCGATCGAGAATGTTATCTGGGAATTGGAGCTGGGTAATGCAAAACCGCCTGATAAAAATGCCGCAACAACTCGTTTCGTTTTCCAGTCGTAATATTAAATATCATCAAACGAGGCGATGACGACACGCCAGTGCTCTGGAATAGGGATGGATTTGCCCAGTTGGTAATCATATGCAACCAATGTCGCTTGCCCAACAGCTAGTTCATCTCCTGTTTGCGAGTCCTGTATCGAGTATTGAGTCTCTATACTTTTCTCCCCGAGACGTACAGAGCGAACCCCTACTATAATGTCGCTCTCTAATTGGATCGGGCTTATGTAGCGGCAACTTTGCTCCGCGAGGATGATCCCGATCGCGTCGAAATCTGATCCTTCCCATAAGCCAAGCGCCCTTATGTACTTCGACCGCGCTTGCTCCATGTAGGTGAAGTGGCGGGAATTATTCACATGGCGTTGGGCATCAATATCGCCATAGCGTATCTCAATCGGATGAAAAAAACGGTATTCTCCCATTACACCTCACAAGGCGATAAGTCGAATAAATCCTACCCCAATCATTCCGGGATTATTCATACGCTATCCATCCGCTCCGCTTGCATCCAGGTACTGATCAAGCCCAGGACATATCTCCACATAGATCGGGCGGAAGTGGCTTTTCCTGGAAGGTTTCGAACGCCGCGCGCTCTGCACCGACTGTCGTCGACTCCCCGTGACCGGGGTGTAATCGAACCGAATCAGACCAGGTAAAAACCGTGTAGGCCAATGATTCGAGCGCCGTTGCCAGCGCCTCTGGTGTCTGCGTATGTCCCGGCCCCCCAGGGAAGACCGCATCCCCGGCCAAGGCATGATTAAACCCGTCAGTTTCGATGATTTTTAGGGCGACGCTTCCCTGTGTATGGCCAGGAACATGAACAACCTCGATATGCGCATCCCCCAACTTAAAAATATCCCCTGACGTTAATTCGTAATCAGCCTGGATGGAGAAAGCCTCTGCGTCAGCCGGGTGAATCCCTGCTTTTACTCCCAGTGACTTCTTTACCGCAGGAAGCGCACCAACGTGATCCGAGTGTCCGTGTGTAAGTAAGAGTCTGGTGATATTTGTGTTCCCTATCCACTCCAGAATCTTCTGTGCCTCATCCCCGGGGTCGAC
>Ga0307421_1000480_pt1 | contig 25697 bp, 23 predicted proteins | sample SalMarWE160270MG_FD_202163 | JGI IMG/M metagenome (GOLD analysis project Ga0307421, IMG submission 202163) | Salt marsh sediment microbial communities from the Plum Island Ecosystem LTER, Massachusetts, United States - WE1602-70 | ecosystem: Environmental > Aquatic > Marine > Intertidal zone >... | reverse complement strand
TTAAGTTATCTATTGGAAAAATTGGTGTGTTTCGGAATTTAAGGAATCCAAGAGTTGCCTGGTTAGGCTTGAATGGTCCTGGACCGCTTATTGAGCTAGCCCAAATTGTTGATCATATTACCAGCAATTATGGTTACCCTCAAGAGAAGAGAAATTTTTCACCACATTTGACCATTGGCAGAGTAAGGAATAATATATCCGTAAGAGATAGAGAGCTGATTGGTCAAATAATCGCCAATTATGAATTCACAGAAATTGATCCATTCATCACTAACAGGTTAAGCTTCATCAAAAGCTCTCTCACTCGTCATGGACCTATATATTTCACACTCTTTGAAATCTCTCTTTGATCATTGCGTATGCTACAATTTGAATTCTTAATTCAGAAATCTAGAGGTGAATTCTGAAAAATACAGAAACAATACAAATAACGCGTGAGTTAGTTCGCGCACTAGAAGATAAAAAAGCTGAAGATATTGTTCTACTCGACTTGAGGGGTATTGCTGTTTTTACTGATTTTTTTGTAATCTGTTCAGGCACAAGTGACCGAATGCTGAGAAGTCTTCTTAAAACAGCTAAAGAATCCATGCATAATCTATTTGACCTAAAAGGGAATATTCAAGGTAATCCCAGCAATGGGTGGATCGCGGTAGATTACGGAAACTTCGTCCTGCATCTTTTTTCACCCGAACAGAGAAATTATTACCTTCTTGAAGAGTTATGGGCTGAAGGTAAGATCTTACTACGTATCAAATAACCTGACATCCATCACCGCAATTCATTAAATGCAGCAATGACTTCTTTGCTGTGGTTTGCGGGTTTTACGCCCTTGAATACTTTCACAACATTTCCATCTTTATCGATCAGAAAAGTTGTTCTCAGAACGCCAAGATACTCTTTCCCAAACATCTTTTTTTTCTGCCAAACATCATACGTTTCACATACTTTATGATCCTCATCGGCGAGCAACAAAAACGGTAGCGAGTGTTTGGACATGAATTTAGTATGGGATTTTACACTGTCCGGACTTACTCCTATAATTTCAATGCCGCCCTTTCGATATTCTTCATAATCATCTCGGAAATTACATGCCTCTGTTGTACATCCGGGTGTATCGTCTTTTGGATAAAAATATAAAACCACTGGCTTACCCGCAAAATCAGATAACCTGATTTTTTTACCTTCAGTATTTAATAATTCAAAATCTGGAGCTTTTGTATTTTCAAGTATCATTTTTTACCTCAAAAATTAGTATATACATGCCTTTTTGTAAAGATAATTAATGATTTACTAACGTTATAAAAGTTTTGTTTTTAAATTTAGTATTGTATCTAAGTCAAGTGATTGAAATTCAAAAAGTACATAATATTTTTATCAAATTTTTCATATACAATTCTATTATGAAATTGTCTCTACAGCCTAGCAAAAGCAGAACCTATCAGAGTTATTTAATGTTCACCTTAGCTATCCTTTTTGTCATTTTTCCATTTTTTATTCTCAAATCAATTTCAAATGCAGTCTTATATTTTTTCCTTTTGTTTATTTCCATTGGATCATCATTGTTTTTCTGGGTCAGTTTCGTGCCTTTTTTCCCAATAAGTTTTCCGGGGTTTTTTAATACAATCAAAACGTTAATACTATCCATTTTTAGGAGCACAAACCCTGCATATCATATTCAGGCAGGTAAATTTGACAGGGATTATTTTGTCATCCAAGATAAGCCAAAATTAGATGCACTCCTGATCGATGAAAATAGTGCAGTTATTGTAATCAATAATGAAAGGAAGAAGAGAGTCTTATCCTCTGGTTTTCAATTCATCAATAAAGGAGAACAGATTCTTCATACATTTGATCTCGGATTCCAACATTTCTTTTGGGGACCGCAGGAAAATGAAAATCCATTTAAATATCACATTCCCGATTTGAATCTTAATCAAATTCACTTGCGTTCGCTTAGATTTGCACAAACAAAGTATCAGACTACGTACAAAATTATAGTTATCCCCTCATTTTCCATATTCTACTGTTTTTCCTCCCTGGTGAGGAAAAAGCAAATGGAAGAAATGTTGTTAAACATTTCTAATTATTTTTCCTCCAAGAAGATAAATGGTAAATTACAAATTGAAATAAATGAATTAATCGGAAAATCCGTAATGAATATCTGGAAAGTTTTTCTGGAAAATACGAATGCCAAGCAACTAATTTCCCCTCCAGATCAAAATTCATTATTGATGGATAAATTTTTAACGAAAATAAATACAATAATCAACACAAAGACCGCCCAAGAAATATTGGATTCAACCACGTTTAATAAATCCAATTTATTAAAAAGCATAAAACCATTGGAACAATGGAAAGCACTGAATATTAGGGTGTTCTTAAATAATCTATGGATACAGCAAGATGTTCCATAAAATGAAGACTGTTAATCAACAAGAAAAGAAAAATTCAATTAGGGATCAACTATTCATCGTTAATAAATCTGCGGGAAGATTACGCTTAATGCTCATCGTGCTCCTATTTACAATATATTGGGCTTTTATTGCCCAAACCGAGATTGCTCCACTTGCTATTTCAGATAATTTCCTTGCATTGTTCCCGGAACCTACAAATTTCACATCAGGGATCATCCAGGAAATATTGCAGCAGTATTTTTCTCCTTCAACAATCTTATTTGCTGTAATCCCACTTATCATTTTCCTATCAATCAGGAAGATGATAAGTAGATATTTACACTTATTACTCCCACCAATTGGATTAAAGGAATCAGAACGGTATCTCACTAAATGCGCATTCTCATCTTCGAAACAAGATCTTTATACCTACGAAAATGTTCGCATGAAACTTGAGAAAATCCAGGAACATCTAAAACTTCTTGGTGGACCCGCAAGTTTTACTTTCGACCCATCATCAGCATTTATCATTCAGAATATTAATAATCGGGATTATTTTTTATTCTCTTCAGATTATCAGAGCAATACAGAAAAATACTTCCTTTCTCACGGAGATAAGATATATGCGGTTGTTTCAAAAGGCGATCGCAATGTGCTCTTGAAAAATTTAAAAACCCAGGATAAATTCGGACGAACCATTGATTTTAATTTGATTAGCCTATTGTTCAATTTCAACAATTCTCAAAAAGAATCTGAACCATTTTTATCAAGAAAAATCACGATGCATGATGCGAGATTATTATCTTATCTTGGCAGTGTTGGCAGAAACATCATCCATCAATTCCTGCATGATGAAACACAAAACTTTTTACACAATAATGTTTCAATTATATTTCATGATAAATCCATTCTATCTTCTATCAACCAAGTTGATAAGAAAATTCTTGATGTCGCGCCAAAAAAAAATCATAGAATTTATGCAGAAAACACACCAGCAACAACTGAAAAACCTCATGGAGTAAACCGCAAACACAAACATTCCAGATATGTCTTCCTGAAGAAGAAGAGTGAATTTTCTTTAAACACAAAAGACGGGGAAGCTAATAGGAAACAGCTTATAATTCAACTGTCAAACCATCTAAACGAACAATTGAAATCATTTTTTCACATATCAACAATTCAAATATCAATAATTGAAATAGGGAAAATAACAATCAATGGATAGTTTTATTTACTCTTCACAAGTTATGAAAGCAATAAACCAACATTCACCCTTAGTAGCTCTTGAGTCTACAGTAATTACCCATGGGCTACCGCAGCCAACGAACTTTGAAATTGCCTTGGCGATGGAAAATGAAGTCATTAAAGAGAATGCAACACCAGCAACAATTTGCCTAATAAATGGAACTTTTCATGTCGGAATTGATAATACGGAATTAAAAACTCTTGCTCAAACTGCGAATTCTGTGAAGGTCAGCCGAAAAGACATCGCTTACGCGGTATCGTATGGATTGAATGGTGGAACAACAGTTTCGGGAACAATGACTATTGCCCATGCCGCCGGAATTAGGGTTTTTGCAACCGGGGGTATTGGTGGCGTTCATCGCGGTAACAATTTTGACATTTCTTCCGACCTGCCTACGCTTGCTCGAATTCCTATGATCGTTGTCTGCTCTGGCGCAAAAGCAATTCTCGACCTACCAGCTACAAGAGAAAACCTGGAAACCAATGGCGTTCCTATATTAGGTTACAAAACGAATGAACTTCCCGCTTTCTATTCAATTAACAGCGGGATAAAAGTTGACCGCCAAGTCAATAATGTTGAAGAGATTGTCTCGATTGCTCAAAACCAATGGAAATTAGGACTTTCCTCAGCGCTGCTCGTCACTGTTCCCCCACCAAGCGGTTCGGAGATTCCAGCAAGCCAAATTGCTGTGCAGATTAATAAAGCTTTGGAGGAAGCCGAGAAAAATCACATAAGCGGACCTGCCATAACTCCTTATTTGCTCCAGAAGGTTAGTGAAGAAACCAAAGGCAAGAGTATGCATGCAAATATCGCGTTATTAAAAAACAATGCCCGTATTGCAGCAAAAATTGCCGTGGCACTTCGCTCAGCGGAAGATGGTTGATCGTCGAGTAGCCGTCGGGGTTAATGTTTGTGTTGGAACATATGTTGGTGTTGGCGTTTGAGTAGGTAGTTCAGTTGCTGTAGATGTCGCTGTTAACGTCGGTATCAATGTACCAGTGGATGTGAAAGTGGGTTGGGGAGTCTCAGAAGGTTTCAGCGTTTCTGTGGGAATGATTGTTGCTGTATTCACCGCTGTCTCAGTCAGGGTGGGTGTAATCGTTATGGTAGATGTCGGAGTCGGAGTGGGAGGGTCACCAAATATCTCAAAATACCCACTTGTCCTCCATGTTTCACCAACAAATATCTGAACCTCATAAAATCCTGGCAGCCATTCATCAGACGGAAGTGTCATATCTGTATATCCATACCCCCCAGAAGCGCCATTCCATAGGATTGATTCATAACTGATTAACTCCTCATCTCTAAACCATAACGCGGACCATTGGGTTCCTTGAATCATCTTGTCATAAGAAAAGGAACCATAAAGAGTAGTATTTGGTTGGTCAAATCTTATATTTGGATCTATTGGCAAATAATCACCGGTTAAACGTCGGGCAAATGTTATATCACTAAAAACCGATTCCGGGTTTGGTGTGACTGCAGATATGAACCCTTCACTAATCACCGCCGGCATAATTGGTGTTGGAGTGAATTCTGGCGTTTCTGTCATGGTTGGTGTCAGTGTAATTGTTGAGGTTTGTGTAATAGTGGGTGTAAGAGTTATAGTAGGGGTTACCGTCGCTGTTGGTGATGGTTGGAATACCTGATAGGTCATTGGCTCAGCGTAGCGATTGAAAAGGAGTGCTGCAGTAATGACCAGGGCAGCATAGAACAACAACTGCCAGGCTCTCCCCAGAATCTTTCTACGCTTGAGGAAAAACCTTAACCGTTTTGCTTCTCTAAAAGCACGGAAAGCTGTAATAAAAATCCCGCCGCCGGCGAGCAGAAGCAAAATGAATATGATGGTTACAGTTGTCTGGATATCAATATTCATTATCGGTATACCTTATTATTTCATTCAAGCTCTTGAAGCTGCTGCACCTTTCTTATTTGTCGGGTTATTGATAAAAACCGTGGAATCAACTTTATAAATATTTTATATGTAATTTTGCTTAATGGGTAATCAAATGCGCCAATTCTTTGTATAACTTCACTACCTAATCCCTGCTTGAATCGGTACACCCCCCACATTCTATCTTGATTATTAAAATTATCAGGAGCACCCCAAAGATCGTAAATACTGCAGCCCAATTTCTTACTCATCTTTATCGCCTCCCATTGGAGCAGATAATTTGGCATTTTTTCACGGTGTTCGCCAGTTGACATACCGTACAAATACCAGGAGCGATTACCAAAATGGAATAGGAGTAAACCAGCAACCGCCTCTTCATCTACTTCAGCGATCAAAGGCATCGCCATTTCTGCTTCGATAAATTTAGACCAAATGTTAATATAGTACTCCTTGGGGCGGATGATAAAACCGTCTCTGAGAGATGTTTCCAAGTACATTTGATACAGCCTATCTAAATCATCAATGCTACCCTCTCTGATGCATACGCCCCTTCTCCCCGCAAGTCGAATATTGTATCTGGTCTTCTGCTTCATAGCCAAAAGCAGTTCGTTTTCCGATTTTTCAAGTCTTATCCATACTGTGTTCTTAAATTGAATCTGCTGCGGAGAAAATAACCACCCATCTTTTATTAACTCACCTACAATCTCTTGCGCCAGGAGAAATTTTCTTTCAGCGCTATTTAATTGTTCACCAATCCCATAAACAATCTCTGGATCAATTTTAATTAATAAAGCATCTGTATCTTGGGCAAATTCACGTATATCATCAAGCACTTTCCCCCGCAATGATATGTTTGACCAATCTAATAATGGTCCTTGTGGTATATAGATCGTTCGGAGTTTCTTTGATATTACAGGTATGCTTATTTCTCTAATCAAAATTTGCGCTGCCGCGTTGATCTTCCCGGATTGATCTCGCCAGATATAATGTTCCGGCCTCCAACCATATTTTGATTTAACCGCGCCCCACTCCCATGTTTGAAGGATACTGACCCCAGGAAGATCCTTTATAATTGCATTCCATTCTGGTTTACTTATAATATTACTTTGACTGATCACAATTTTTATTTCTTTGATCTAAAATTTCTATGCATAAATTTTTCTTATTTTCATTATCATGGAATAAGCTGTGTATAACGGCTTATTAATCACTTTCTGGTAAACACCGGCGGTTCTTTTTATTCCGCCGCCAAATCCTCTTTTAAATCGATAAACACCCCACAGTCCATCAGAACGAGACATGAAATCTCTTTCTAATATATCTTTTTCCTCATCTGGTATCCCCCACAGATCGTATTCTGTACACCCACGCGAAGCTGCCCATCTCATTGCCTCCCACTGAAGTAAATAAGTTGGCATCCGATTTCTCTCCAGATTGTTTGATGCACCATAGAAATACCAGGCTCGTTTACCTCGGCCAAAGACAATAATACCTGCTAGCGGTGTCTTTTTATATTTAGCGATCAGCAGCACACAATCTTGATCCTCTGAAAAAAGTTCAAAAGCATCTTCATAATATTGCGATGTATGAACTCCGAATTTATCTCTTGATCCGGTAACCTTGATGAGATCATTAAAAAGTTCAATATCATTTGATGGCTCAATAACAACATCTTTCTTACTGGCTAAGCGGATGTTATAGCGCGTCTTTTGCTTCATTTTATTCAACCATTCTTCTTCACGACCTTTCAAAGATAAGACCATTGTCCTTCTCGGCTGAATGGAAATTGGACTTGGATAAAAATCTTGTAATATTAAGGAGCCGCTCCCATCTTCATTCTCCCACATGTCAGGTTCAATATATAAAACAAAAGCGCTTTCCTGTTGGCACAAAGCAATTGCTTCAAGGATGATCTTCTCCCAATTTTTCCCTACTGGTCCTTTAGGAATATATCCAAAGGTTAAACCAAACGGCAATCTTCGAAACAGAACCTGAGCACCTGCATCACCAGCCAGTAAATACTTTGGATACCATCCATGATTCTGTTTAAATAACCCCCATGCAGATGTCTGCAAAATATGCGCGTTGGGTCTTGATTCTAAGTAGGCATCCCACTTTTCTTTATTAACAGGAGTCATAAGTCAAAATTGGGTAGATTACCTCGGAAATATTTCTTTATTTCAGCATCAGGAATTATTTTATTGAGAAAGTCAATTATCAGATCACCCTTCCCTTTCCGGGATAAATTGACCAGTTTTTCAACAACTTCTTCCAGTTCTTTCCCCCTTATTTCATCTTGCCCTTCTTCACGAGATATTTCAGGATGATCCGTTTTACTAAATTTTCTTCCATTATTCCAGAGATCCTCGCTTAGCTTCTCACCATCTCTTATCCCCGTAAAGACAATCTCAATTTCCTTTCCAGGTTCAAACCCAGATAAGCGGATTAAATCCTCAGCCAGATCGACAATCTTTATCTGCTTCCCCATATCCAGGACAAACGTCTCGCCTCCTTTTCCCATACCGGCAGATTGAAGAACAAGATAAACCGCTTCGGGAATTGTCATAAAATAACGCTTCATTTCCGGGTGTGTTACAGTAACCGGACCTCCGTTGGCAATCTGCCGCTTAAATAACGGGATAACACTACCTCTGCTTCCCAATACATTTCCAAATCTCACGACTGAAAATGGTTTTTTTAAATATCCAGCTGCATCCAACACAAGCATTTCCGCAAGCCGTTTTGATGCACCCATCACACTTACCGGGCGAATCGCTTTATCTGTCGAAATAAGAACCAGCCGTTCAACTTTATTTTTCTCACATGAGTTAACAATATTTTTTGTTCCCAACACATTATTAAGGATGCAGTCTTCAATATTTTTTTCCATAAGAGGGACATGTTTATGTGCAGCTGTATGGAATACAACCTGTGGCTGATTTCTTGAAAATTCCTGATCTATTCGGCAGGCATCCCTAATATCAGCAATAGAAGTGATAACAGACAAAGAGGGATAATACTCTATTAAAGATTGATACGTTTCGAAAATACTATTCTCCCCATGACCAAGGAGGATTAATTTTTTAGGGGACCAGCGTGCTATCTGTCTGCAAAGTTCTTGGCCTATTGATCCGCCAGCACCAGTTACAAGCACTGTTTTACCTTCAAGTATATTACCTACTAAATCATTGGTGATTTGGGTAGGTGGACGGCGCAGAAGATCAGCAATCTGAACTTCCCGCAGTCGTGTGACACTGGCGGTACCCCCTAAGAGTTCATAAATACCGGGCATTGTGCGGAATGGGATTTTATTTTTTCGGCAAACATTGATGATTTCTCGCACAACTCCGCCCGAAGCGCTGGGGATTGCGATGATTACTTCATTTACCTGATATTTGTTGATAGCTCTTGACAAGTCTTTTAATCGGCCAATAACCTGTATTCCATGTAATTGCTGATTATATTTTTCCGGATTATCATCCAGAAACCCAATCGGGTTAGTCTTTAATAAAGGGTTTTTTTGGAATTCCCTGGCAACCATCGCGCCCATATCACCAGCACCAATAATTAGAGATTTCTTTTTTAAAACTCCAATCTGTCGGTTACCCGCCCTATTTTTACTCCCTTCAAAAAATATCCTTAAACCAAATCGCAACCCGCCTACAAATAAAATTGAAAGGATCCAATCAATCACCAAAACAGATCGCGGGAATGATACAAATACGCGGTTTGCAAAAAGAACCAGCATGATTACAGTAATCAACGCTGAAGATACAGTGACGGCAATCAATATCAACTTCAACTCGCGAATGCTGGCATATATCCACATTTTGCGATATAAACCAAAAAAATAGTAGGTAATTGGTTTAATTGTGAGAGTGAATAACAGCATCCATAGAAGAGATAAATAATAATTACTGAACACTTCGATCAATTCCAATCGAAGTATATACGCGCCAACCACTGAAATGATCGATAAAAACATATCCCCCATTAAAATGTACCGGTTGCGAATATTCAGGTTGATTTTCATCTTATAAACCACGAAAACCCACTACCGCTCCAATTGTGCGTACAATAATCAAGAGGTCTATCATGAAATTTCTGTGCATGATGTAGTAAAGGTCATGCTCCAACTTGATGGCTGTCTCTTCAATATTTGAAGCATATCCATAATTAATCTGTGCCCAACCTGTTACGCCTGGTTTTATAAACAATCTCGCCCGATAGAATGGGATATCCGCCTGTAAATCTTCAACCATCTCAGGCCGCTCAGCCCTTGGTCCAACCAAAGTAATGTCACCCTTAATCACATTAATAAATTGAGGAATTTCATCCAAATGGCTTTTACGTAAGAATCCACCAACCCTGAGAACTCGATCATCATTTTCCACAGCAAACCGAGCGATCCCATCCTCTTCTGCATTCTTTTTCATGCTGCGAAATTTATATAATACAAATTTTTTACCGCTCTTCCCCACGCGAACTTGCTTAAAAAGAATCGGAAATCCATCATCAATCACGATAACAAGCGCGATCAATGGATACACTAGCGCAAGAAAAATCAACCCAAACACAGATCCAATAATGTCCAACAGCCTTTTAATCAACTCATAACTTTCTGGAGCGTGCGCTCGATCAACGAATGACCGCAGGATCCAATCGTCCGCCAGCAGGGCGACTGGCACCCTGCCCATCAGTTCTTCATAAACAACCGGCATTGTATAAACATCTATACCCTTTTCTTCAGCAGCAAGAATCGCAGAATACATGGTTGGCAGCATATTTCCAGAAATCGAGAATATAAGATCTGTGGCATGTTCATTCTCAATGACCTGTATTAGTTCTTTACTGCTGCCTAAAACTGGTACACCCACAATTTTTTTTCCAATCTTCTTCTTATCATCATCCACAAACCCTACAAGGTAAAAAGGTCGTGGTTCAATTTTTTTTATTTCCTCTGCCAGTGTAGATCCCGCACGGCCAGCACCAATAATAATCACGCGCCTTAAAAAAACAGGCGCCGTGAAAATCCGGATGTAAATAAGTCTCCATAATAAAGTAAATCCAGCAGCCGCAGCAATGAATGCCGCCACACCTCGCCGGGGGAGTGATTTCGGTTCTGAAACAAAAAATATTAACAAATATAAGAATGTGCTAACAATCGTTGATACAGTTATCCCGCGGATAGTATCTCCGCGGCGGCTAGCGCTCTTTGTATCATATAACTCAATCAGTAGTAGTAACCAGATGAATGGAAGAAAATAATACCAGGCAGGTGGCCGTTCCAGCAAGAATTGCCAGTTGAAGTCCATCCACAGGTCTTTCATCGCCCAGAAATACAGCGCAATTATCAATGCGATGCCCGATGCTAAAGCATCACCAAAAACCAGAATAAAACGGCGTTCTTTATCTGTTATTCGCCACAAAGGTTTCTGGTGGTTAGCTGTGTTTTTCATTAACCCTTCTTAATCTTTCCATACAGACGCAAAGAGGCTGCTTAGAAAACCTCCTCCCCAGGAAAAATGCATTGTGATGATCGCAAGAGGTATCAGCAAAAAACATGGATCATTATGCTTTATCGCGGTTTGTAAACCAACAAGTATTAAAGGTAAGAAATAGATCGCAAATTCTACCCCCAGTATTATACGTGTAAATGAAATAAAAATTGATAAGACACCAAGGAAAATAACACTTGCCATAAAAAGAGGTGGGATGGCTTGTCTCCATCGGATTGTTGCAGGATAGCGTTTAAGCATCCTTACTTTCCAGAATCCGTATCGCCAGTATTGTTTTGCAAGTTCCTTAAGATTTTTTCGTGCGTAATATTTTGACCGAATCCGTGTGTCTAACCATACTTTACCACCGCTGTTTTTTAAGCGTGTATTAAATTCATAATCCTCATTTGCTAGCAGTGTCTCATCAAAACAACCTATATTTTCAAAGGTTTTTTTATAAAATGCCCCAAATGGTACTGTATTCACATATTGCGACTTGGTTGAAACTCTATATTTTGCATCTCCAACACCTAACGGATGCGCTGCTGCCTTGGCAATCGCTTTCGCGATACATGTATCTTCCCCAGGTTGTATCTCCCAAACTCCACCCACGTTTTCAGCAATATTATTTTTTAAGAGATCAACACTTGTTTTCACGTATTCTCCATTGGGTTCAGAGTGTGCATCTAACCGAATAAGAATCTCTCCTTTTGAAACCTTTGCAGCACAGTTTATCCCTGATGGTATCGTTTGCTTTGCGTTATCAATCACTTTAATTAAAACGGAAGGGTTGCTTTTAATAAATTCGGAAATCTTCTCTTTTGTCGCATCTGTAGAAAGGGAATCCGCTATCACAATTTCAATATTTGTGAGCGGATAATCCTGTTTCTGAATAGCTTTAAGAAGAAGCCAAATTGTTTTTTCTTCGTTGTAACACGGAATGATGATAGATACTTTTGGAAAATTTTTATGATTATTTTTCATGCGCCAAAGGTATTTTTACCATAAAACAACTGCCTTTGCCCAATTCACTTGTTACGGTGATCTCACCCCCGTGCGCAGATACGATCTGTTGCGCTATCGATAAACCCAATCCAACACCCTTGTCATTTCCTCCGCGCCTAGATTTATCCACCTGGTAGAAGCGGTCAAATATCCTCTTAAGGTCTTCCTCTAGTATTCCAACTCCTGAATCTGTTATAGAGACTGTAACAAACCCTTTTTTGATATTCGTGGAAATATCAACCCAACCACCAGTTTGTGTGAACTTAATTGCGTTGTCCAAAAGGTTGATAAAAACTTGAACGATGCGCTCACCATCGGCATATATGAAAGATTGTTCATTATATCTTTTTTTTATCGTTATTGATTTCTTCTCAATTCGGAATTTGAATTTTTCAAGTATATTTTCAATTACCTGGCTAACTTCAATTTCTCTTTTATCCAATTTCATCGTTCCTGCATCCAATCTTGCAAGCATCAGCAAGTCATTGACCAGGTAATCCAACCTGCCTGTTTCATCAAGGATAATTTGTGCAGCATGCTGTTTCTCCTCTGGCGTTTCAACTGCTCCATCGAGGATAGCCTGAGTAAAACCCCTGATAGAGGTAAGCGGGGTTTTAAATTCATGGGATACATTTGCTACAAATTCCTTTTGAGATTGAAGGCTGTTTCGTACTTTTAGATCCATATCATTAATCACACCCGCCAACTGCTGCACTTCTGATGGCCCCTCTAATGAAATTGGTGGAAAGCCACCTGATGCTAACTGCTGAGCAGAATCAGATATATTCTTTAACGGGCGCGTGATCCAGCGGGCGACAAACCAACTAATCAAGAACGCAAACACCAATGCTATCAGCCCTGCTCTAAAAAGCGGTTTTAACAATTCATCTCGAAAGATCGTTTGGATCTGGATAGATGGTCGTGGTATGGCTGCGATTAGATAATAAGCGTCATTAATAGGACGGATTCGGTAAAACCAAAATTGATTGCCTTCATCTCGAAAGATGCGTATGTTCCCCTCACTTTTCGTGAAAACAGCTGAAGGGTTATTAATTCTTGGAAACCCTAAATTCCATGCACTTTCGGAATCTAAAATTGGATATCCATCTCCATCCACAATGATCACGCGTACATCTAGAAGTTCTGTCTTAGATAAAAATAATTCAATAATGCCGCCCCATTCCGCATCGATGAAAAAATCCAGGCGATTTACTAGTGAATCAGTTACATAATTCAGGAGGATGAACTCTTTCCAATAAAGTAATGGGCTATTCCGGAAAGCCACAACGATCCCGGTGAAAGCAGCCACAAGAACAAACCCCACCAGTAGTACATAGGTCAGCCATAGTCGGGAATTAATTGAAGAAAAAAAACTCATTCTGTTATTTTATAACCATAACCTGTAATTGTCTCAATGCAGGCACTGCTCCCCTTTAATTTTCGCCGTAATTGTGCTATATGGACATCCACAGTTCTTGTTTGGCCCGCAAATGAAAAACCCCAGGCTAAATTCAGAAGCTGCTCTCGTGAGAAAACACGCCCCTTTTCCTCAACCAGCACCCGCAGTAGTTCATACTCTTGAGTACGCAGATTCACCAATTCATTTTCCACGCGCACTTCACGGCGTTTATTATTGATAGATATATTTCCTATGCGCAATATATCTCTCGAATCCTTTCTCGTGAGTGTATTTCTGCGAAGCACCGCTTTGATGCGTGCAATCAATTCGCGAGGATTAAAAGGTTTAGTGAGGTAATCATCTGCGCCCAACTCTAATCCTAATATCTTATCAATATCCTCATCTTTAGCTGTAAGCATGATAATGGGCACATCATTTCCTTCCGCCCTTAGTGTTTTACACACGTCATATCCATCCATTTTTGGGAGCATGATATCCAATACAACCAGGGCAGGCTGTTTAATCCTAATACCGTCCAGTGCAGATATTCCATCTGCATACCCGATCACAGAAAAGCCCTCACGTTCTAAATATATGCGTACAAAGTCAATAATGCTGGTTTCATCATCCACCACACAGATAAGGTTGTTATTCATGGATCTTGAATTTAAACCTTTGCAATCACTTCGATCTCTACTAAGCCTGATTTCGGTAAAGCTCCCACCTGCATTGTTGAGCGAGCTGGAGGATCGTTTTCAAAGAAATCTGCATAAACCACGTTCATTTTCGGAAAATCTGCAATATCGCTCAAGAAGACACTTGTCTTGACCACATCGGAAAGATTACTTCCTGCTTCTTGAAGCACACTCTTGATATTCAAAAGTGCCTGCCTGGTTTGCCCTTCCACGCCACCTTCTACAAATTCACCACTATCTGGATCTAACCCCAATTGCCCGGAAAGAAATAGAAAACCACCAGAGCGAATCCCCAATGAATAAGGTCCTACTGCTTTAGGAGCGTTTGGACTTGTCAATACTTCTTTTTTTGTTTTATCTACCATTTGTTCCTCCGTTTATCAATATTATAAACGCCGTATTATGAGCATCCAAAAAAAAGTGTAAAAATCACGTAAAAATCAGACTGGTATAATTTCATACGAAAATCAATAATCCCTAAAATAATAAGGAATCATTAAATGTTATTAGATAGTCTGTACACAGTTGAAGCACGTTATCAGGAAATAATAAAACTAATTGAAGAAAATATTAACGATTACCAGCAGATTGCTGAGCTTTCCAAGGAGAAATCCGACCTTGAAGAGATCGTTGCTAAATCCCGTGAATATCGCCAAACAATTAAGAATATTAAAGAGGCGCATGAGATCATTGCCACGTCTGACAATGAACTTTCTGAATTAGCTAAGGATGACCTGGATCAGCTTCTGCCTTTATCTGAAAAATTAGAACGGGAATTAAAAGCCCTTCTTGTACCAAAAGATCCGCGCGATAAAAAGAATGTCATCATAGAGATCCGCGCTGGAACTGGTGGCGATGAAGCCGGCCTTTTTGCCGCAGACCTTTTCCGAATGTATTCCCGTTATGCCGATAAAAACAAGTGGGCAATTGAAGTGATCTCTCAGAATGATACGGGAATTGGAGGATTTAAAGAGATTATTTTTTTAGTTAAAGGTCATGGTGCATATTCACGTTTCAAATTCGAATCCGGCGTGCACCGCGTACAGCGAATCCCTTCTACAGAATCATCCGGACGCATCCATACATCTACAGTGACTGTTGCTGTACTGGCTGAGGTAAAAGATGTAGATATTCAGATTCCGGATTCTGACCTTAAGATCGATGTGTACAAATCCGCAGGAGCTGGTGGGCAGAACGTACAAAAGAATTCAACCGCTATTCGTATTACACATCTTCCTACAGGTATTGTGATTGCCTGCCAGGATGAAAGATCACAATTACAGAATAAACTTCGCGCCATGAGCATCATGCGGGCTAAACTATACGAAATAGAAGAACAGAAACGTCAGGCCGAGGAAACTGCTGCTCGCCGCGCACAGGTCGGAACAGGAGAACGCGCTGAGAAGATCCGCACCTATAATTACCCCCAATCACGAGTTACTGACCATCGGATAAACATTTCCTCTCACAATTTACAGTCAGTCATGGAGGGTGAGTTAGATCTCTTTACAGATGAATTAACTATTCGTGAGGAAGCAGACCGCTTAAGTGCAATAGAAACGGAGGATTGACACGAGCATTCTGGGCACTTGGCTCAAAAATGGGCAAGAAGCAATCTCTTCTTTGAAAGAGAAACATTCATCCTCACTTTATGCATTAACCAATTTCATTCTAAAAAAACCCACTTCCTGGGTGCTCTCTCATCCTGAATATCAGCTTGATCCAGAAGAGGAAGGTGTTCTGAATACATATCTATCTCGGCTTGTGAGCAGGGAGCCGCTTGCGTATATTACAGGAATACAGTTCTTCTTTGGACTTGAATTTAATGTAACACCATACGTCCTCATTCCGAGACCGGAAACCGAAATCCTGGTTGAGCAAGCAATTCAGGCATCCAGGCAATTCCAGCGCCCGTTTGCGATCGCTGATGTGGGTACCGGTTCTGGATGCATTTCAATCACATTGGCAAAATCATTATCCAGTATACGGATCATCGCGACTGATATTTCCTTTGATGCTCTGCGGATAGCTAAAGGTAACATCCAGCGCCATCAAGCAGGTAACTATGTTCATCTTGTTCAAGCAAATTTATTAAATGGTATTTTCACAAAGTTTCATATAATTTGCGCGAATTTACCTTATATTCCAACCGAAAAGCTAAGTAAATTATCAGTCCTTAATTATGAACCGCGCATTGCCCTTGATGGAGGAAAAGATGGATTAGTCTTCATTAAGCAGCTCCTTCAAGGAATTCAAGGGAAATTATATGCTGGGGGAGTAGTTATCATAGAAATAGAAAATACCCAGGTGTCGAAATTTTTAATTATCTGCAAAGAGATATTACCCTCTGCGTCCTGTACAATAATAAATGATCTAGCAGGGCTACCGCGCGTTGCGGTTATCAAAATAGATGGATAAAGTGAATGGAACCAAGCGTAATTGAACAATCAAATCCACAATCTTATGAATTTACCCAGGAAGTTCTCCAATCTGGCGGTGTGATTGCGATGCCAACCGACACAGTATATGGTATCGCTTGCCTTATTAACAAGCGTAATAGCATCAAGCGATTATATGCAATTAAAGAACGCGAACTTATAAAGGCCATCCCTGTTCTTATCGGAACGCTGGAACAAATTTCCAGTATTGCTGCTAGTTTTCCATCTACCGCATATGCACTTTCTCAACATTTCTGGCCTGGAGCGCTCACTCTAATCTTAAATAAACATTCTAATATTCCTTATGAGCTAACAAGCTATCCTACAGTTGGCGTCCGTATGCCAGATCACGATTGGTTGCGCTCGCTCATGCAGTCCTGTGGACCTCTAGCAGCCACTTCCGCGAATATATCCGGCCAGCCCAGTTTATCTTCTGCGCAAGAAGTATTGGAGAAGCTTGGCAGTAGAGTTGATCTTCTGATCGATGGGGGAACTTGCGCGGCCGGTATCCCGTCAACAGTCATTGACTGCACACTTTCACCCGTCAAAGTACTCCGTGAAGGTGCCATCCCAGAATCAGCGATTCGCAGAGTATTAGAAGATAGCTAATTAAAAATCAATATTTGGAGTAAAAAAGCTATGATATATCAAGGAATCATCCACCGATACAAAGACCTGCTTGATATTCCGCTTAATATCAAAGCGGTATCTCTTTCCGAAGGAAACACACCACTTATTCCAGCGCCTGCGGTCGCTGAAGCATTGGGGGCAAGGTTTAATCTTTTCATTAAATTTGAGGGGTTAAATCCCACGGGATCTTTTAAAGACCGCGGTATGACAACCGCAGTTAGTGAAGCTGTGCATCGCGGTGCGAAGACAGTGATTTGTGCATCCACTGGCAATACTGCCGCTTCAGCGGCGGCATATGCAGCCCGGGCAGGTATACGAGCAGTTGTCATCATACCAGCGGGTAAGGTAGCGGTTGGAAAATTAGCAGGCGCGATCGCTTATGGAGCGGATGTCATCCAGATTGATGGCTCTTTTGATGATGCCCTCACATTGGTGGTTAAATTATCTGAAAAACACCCTATCGCATTGGTAAATTCCATTAACCCATTCCGTCTGCAGGGGCAAAAAACTGCTGCTTTCGAGATCTGTGATGCACTCGGTGATGCCCCTGATTGGCTTGCACTACCGGTAGGTAACGCGGGAAATATCACTGCCTATTGGATGGGATTCACGCAGTATAACAAACTCAAAAATAGCCTCTTGCCTCAAGTGCTGGGAGTTCAAGCTGCTGGAGCCGCTCCTCTCGTGCTTGGTCATCCTATCGAAAAGCCGGAAACAATCGCGACTGCCATCCGCATTGGTAAACCTGCACGGGGAGAAGAAGCGCTTTCGGCAGCCCAGGCTTCAAACGGTATGATCATCAGCGCAACGGATGAAGAGATACTTGCCGCTCAGGCCCTCCTGGCCGCATCCGGTATCTGGGTAGAACCGGCTTCTGCAGCAGGTATAGCAGGGTTAAAAAAGAAAATCAATGACGGTACTATTGATTTAGAAGGTAAACAGGTGGTCGCAGTTTGCACCGGTCATGGACTCAAAGACCCTGATATTATCACAGCAAAATTCAAACAACCCAAGGTCCTTTCACCCGACCTGACAATTCTTGAAGAAGAAATCCTGCATGGTTGAAACCACTTTTACGGTACATATTCCGGCAACAACCGCAAATCTCGGGCCGGGGTTTGATTGCCTGGGATTGGCGCTTGATCTTTGGAATACAGTTACTTTTTCCTTCATGGATGCACCATCTCCCATCACTATCGAAGGAGAAGGCAAAGGTATCCTCCCCGAAGATGAAAGCAATCTCGTCTTTCAATCTGCTAACCAATTAGCAAATGTACATGGGAGATCGCTTCCTCAGAACCTTCATATTTCTTGTCTAAATAATATTCCAATAGCTTCGGGACTCGGCTCCAGTGCGGGTGCGATAATCTGTGGGTTAGTAGGAGCAAAAAATATTTTAAATATCAATATCAGCAATCACGAACTCCTGCAAACCACAGCCCAGATTGAAGGGCATGCTGATAACGCAGCTGCCTGTCTCTTTGGTGGTCTCGTCCTGGTTAGATCAGAAAATGATGCTTTGCATATCTCTCATCGAGAGATACAACCTGTAACCGCTGTGATTACTGTTCCGGGATATTCGCTTTCCACAAAAGCAGCCCGAAAAGTGCTTCCCGAAAAAGTACGCTTGGAGGACGCGGTCTATAACATCAGCCATACTGTTGAACTAATGCAAGTCTTTCAAGAAGGAAATTACGAATCTTTACAAGAAACCATGAGCGATAAGCTCCATCAGGTTTACCGCCTGCCGCTCCTGCCAGGTGCTGAACATGCCATGCTAGCCGCGCTCAACGCGGGTGCTTATGGTACAAGTATATCCGGTGCGGGACCGAGTGTGATCGCATTCACAAATCAAAAACAGGCTCAAGCGGTTGGTGATGCTATGCAATCGGTATATCAGCAAGCATCCATTTCTGTTCGGGTTTTTACACTTGGCTGTCCTGTAAAAGGTTGCTTTACCACTTAAACATAAAGAGAGAGAATTATTACCTCTCTCTTAATCACACTTATATTTCGTTAGTTAGCCGGTATGCTTCAATAGCTTCGTATACCACTCGAACTGCTTCAATGATATTCTCCCGAGCCGATGATAAGTAAGGCTCAATTGCATTGACTGTCTCCCGTGCATCTGCCAAGTCTTCTACTCTACCTTGGCCATCAAATCCACTATGCAAATTCACCAGACTCTGTGCAGCATTGTATGCATTTTCTGCTTCCTTAATGAGGGTTTCAAACTGGGCAGCCGCTTCTTTCAATTCAGAAACATCCTTCCCTTCTTTAATAAGCTCATCAATGCGCGCTTCCGCTTTTGACACTGAATCGCTTGCGTTTTCCAAAGATGCACCAATAAATGCAGTCATGCTCTCCTGATAGCGAAAGGCGCGCATCAGGACACCCTCAAAGAAGTGCTTAACACCGTCACCAGTGAAGGTTGGTTGAGGGGCAGCGGCTGGATCATTTTCAACTGCCGCAAAAATTGGAGCAACCATTCCTCCAAACAGCAATCCGCTCGCTAATAAAATACTCATCAATATTTTAAATCCATTCTTTTTTACTAAAAACATAATTTCTCCTTTTGACTTTGGTTCATGCTAATAGAATATTAGATAAATGTGATTTGTTCATTATGCTAATGTAAAAAAGGCGTAAAAAAACCGCGGCAAATCCCCGCGGTTTTCCGAACCTAAATGATCTTTCGATTTAAATAACGATGTTCACCAGCCGTCCGGGCACATAGATCACCTTGCGGGGCTGTTTACCTGCCAGATATTTCTGCACGTGTTTGCAGGCAAGCGCGGTTTCTTTCGCTTTTTCCTTGCTGATTCCCACCGGTACATTCACCTTATCGCGCAGTTTTCCGTTTACCTGTACCACCAGTGCAAATATTTCATCAACTGTAGCATCTTCATCCACCTGTGGCCAATCCTGCTGATGTATAGAGTATGGTTTACCCAACTGAGCCCATAGCTCTTCGGCAATGTGAGGAGTGATAGGTGCCATCATACGCAGGTACACATCCACTGCCTCATTCCAGACATCAGTATTCCAGCCGCCCGCGTCTTTGAACGCGATCATGTCATTGATCAATTCCATCAGTGCGGAGATAATCGTATTGAACTCGAACTGCTCAAAATCACGTGTTACATTTCTTAGCGTTTGGTGTAGTTTACGGCGGAGGTTTTTTTCTATTTCCCCTGTGTGATTTCTTTTCTTGCCAGTTTCTAAGAAAGCAGTCCATACACGTCCTAACCAGCGGTGTGAGCCCTGAATATTGCCGTCATCCCACGGCCCACCATCCTGCCAGCGGTAGCCAAAGCAAAGAAATGCGCGAACAGTGTCAGCTCCATAATTCTTGACTTGTTTATCCGGATCAACAACGTTTCCGCGCGACTTACTCATGCGCTGCCCATCAGGGCCGAGTATCTGCCCTTGGCTGCGTAACTGCAGCATCGGTTCATTACCTCTAAGTACACCGATATCGCGAAACGCTTTATGGAAAAAGCGAGTGTAGATTAGGTGCATAGTGGCATGTTCTGTCCCACCGGTATATGTATCCACTGGCATCCAATAATCATATTCCTTCTGATCGAACGGCCACGTATCACAATGCGGGCTGAGATAACGTAAGTGATACCACGAGGAGCACATGAAAGTATCCATCGTATCAGTTTCGCGTTCCGCCTTGCCACCACACACCGGGCACGTTGTAAATCGCCATGTGGGGTGCAATTTCAGAGGGCTTTCACCAGTTGGTTTCCATTCCACATCATCCGGAAGAAGGATCGGTAGCTGTTCATCCGGAACCGGAACAGCACCACACTTTTCACAAAATATAACCGGGATTGGCGCACCCCAGTAACGCTGGCGCGAGATCAACCAATCCCGGATACGGTAGGTAACCGCAGCTTTCCCAACACACTTTTCCTCGATAAACGCAATCGCGCGTTCTATCGTTTCTCCGGCTGGTGTCCCATTCAGAGGTCCGGAATTAACCATCACGCCATTCGCGGGCACAGCTTCCGGCATTACCGCTCCGTCAAGATCAGGCATATCATCCGGTTGGATAACAACGCGTACCTCAATGCCAAACCTGCGCGCAAAATCGAAGTCGCGCTGGTCATGAGCCGGCACGCCCATGATAGCCCCAGTACCATAGGTCATTAGGACATAATCCGCAATCCATACCGGTATTTTTTCACCATTAACCGGGTTTATCGCATAGCCGCCTGTAAAGACACCTGTTTTTTCTTTGTCCGTCGATTCTCTTTGAATCTCGGTTTGGCGTACAGCCTCCTTTATATACGCATTGACCTCTGCTTTCTTATCAGCTGTGGTCAATTTATCTACTAATGGATGTTCTGGCGCCAGGACCATAAAGGTTGCGCCCCACAGCGTATCTGGACGAGTAGTGAATACTTCCATCGGATCGCCGTTTTCAGTCTTAAAAACGACAGACGCACCTTTTGACTTCCCAATCCAGTTTGTCTGCAGTAAGCGCACTCGATTCGGCCAATCAATCTGGCTGAAATCAAGCAGTTCATCTGCGTAATTGGTTATTCGAAAGAACCACTGCTCCAGGTCCTTTTTAATTACTGGAGTACCGCAACGCTCACAGTGGCGATCTTCTCCCCAAACCTGTTCGCGCGCCAATGTTGTATTGCACTGTGGACACCAGTCAACCGGTGACATCTTTCGGTATGCTAAATTATTCTTTAATAACTGCGTAAAGAACCACTGTGTCCATCGGTAATATTCGGGGTCAGATGAAACTGCTTCTCGCCGCCAATCAAACATCGTGCCCATGCTGCGCAGCTGCCCGCGCATATGCTCAATATTCATATACGTCCATTTTTTCGGATGAATATTTCGCTTGATAGCTGCGTTTTCTGCCGGCAGGCCAAACGCATCAAATCCCATCGGGAACATGACATTATAACCCTGCATGCGCAGGTAGCGCGCCCGCGCATCTGATGGTGTCATTGCGTACCAGTGGCCAATATGCAAGTTTCCAGAAGGGTACGGCAGCATTGTTAATGCGTAATATTTCTTCTTTTTAGGATCTATATCTGCGTGGTAGAGCCCATCACGTTCCCACTTCTCCTGCCATTTTTTCTCTATATTCGACGGTATGTATCTTTCGATTAGTTCTGGCATATATCCTCTTTATAAAAAAAATACTCCGTCATCAGGGACGAAGGTTTCTCCGCGGTACCACCCTGGTTGCCCGTTTGCGAGCCGCCTCAGTGTGCTGTAACGGGCTTTCCCGGAAAGAGCTACTTGTTTTCACCCTTTCAGCTCAACCATAATGGCCTGGCGGGCGAGTTCTGCCTGATGTACTCCGCGGGTACTGTTGCCTGGATTTCAGAAAAATTTCCCGGCTCTCTGGCGGATGGCATACTACTCCTGCCTTTGCTTTTTGTGGACCCAGAGGGACTCGAACCCTCGGCCTTCTCAATGCCATTGAGACGCGCTCCCAGCTGCGCCATGGGCCCATTGCTTTTTACCCAGTGGACCTGGAGGGACTCGAACCCTCGACCTCGTCAGTGCGATTGACGCGCGCTCCCATCTGCGCTACAGGCCCTTGTTATCGGGTAAGCAAATTCTACCCGTCCGCTTATAGCATGTCAAGCGTGACTGCTCGCGAGGGAGTATACCATAAGGACATATCTTCATATATTGAGCATTGCTTTTATTGCTGTAATGGTAGCTTGTGTATCTGTGTATCGGATCGCATGCAGCCCAACGAATTTTGCACCCTCTACATTGGTTGGCATATCATCTATGAAAAGTGTATTCTCCGCTTTAACGCCGGCTTTTTTCAGTATCAACTTGAAGATAGCTGGATCTGGCTTGCGCATACCAACCTCATATGAAAAGACAGATACATCAAACATGTCTATAAAATCGAAACGCTCATCCAGCAGGGGCCGCGCGTTTACCCACGCGTTGCTCAGAAGCCCTAACTGACAGCCTGGTTTAAGTGAGACCGCGAATGCCAGCAGTTCCTGATCAATCGAATCCCCGGAAAAATATTCGTCATAAATCTTTTGGTAATCACTCACCGGCTGGTTGAAATGGTGTAGTACATTTTCCCAATGCTCCTTATCTGATAATTCTCCCACCTCCGAACGGAGCGATGTCTCGCTCATGAAGATGAACACTTCCAACTCTGTGCGTGTCACCCCAAAGCGCGCTGCGATCGCTTCTCGCGGCTGCGAATTTATAGTCTGCAGAAGGACACCACCCATATCAAAAATAACTAGATCAATTTTTTTATTCATCAAAAAACCTTATAAACCTTAAAAATTATAGCAATAAGTCCAACCTTTGATATTTATAAATAGTGCATTACATGTCTTCTTTAAATGATTTAAGAATTTTTTTATTATTGGTTTGGATTTTTCGTTGGATAATTAACTTTTGAATTGATTTAAGAATCGCTTGATGAAAGATTGGAAGACTGTATAATTCCGAGAAATGGAAGTTTTCCTGCAGCAAGTCGATGATGTTCTCGGTATTGCACTCACTCCCTCCCAAGTGAATATGTTCGCTGTGTACGAAACTATATTATTGGATTGGAACACGAGATTTAATCTCACAGCAATTACAGAACCTGATTCGATCCGCGTTAAGCATTTCCTAGATTCCCTCACCTGCCTGCGCATTCTCCCTGCGCAGGGAGAATTCTCACTCATTGATGTCGGCACCGGCGCTGGTTTCCCGGGTATTCCCCTTAAGATCTTTAATCCATCCATTAAACTCACGCTGTCTGAATCGGTAGGTAAAAAAGCCAACTTCTGTCGGATTGCGGTTGAAGAGCTGCAATTAACTAATGTGCAAGTGATTACAGGTCGCGCGGAAACGATCGGGAAGGATAAGAAATTCCGTGAGCGCTATGATTGGGCAGTCGCACGCGCGGTTGCCCCTTTGCCTGTATTGGCAGAATACTTACTACCTCTCGTCCATATTGGTGGAAGTATGCTTGCACAAAAAGGGAGCGATGTGGATATGGAAATCGATCAAGCAGATTATGCAATCAGAACCCTGGGAGGAAAACTAGATTCGGTGATCCCGATCACGCTACCTAATGGCATGGGTGAGCATAAACTGATCCGCATTCGAAAAATTATGCCAACACCGGCAAAATATGCCCGCCGTCCTGGTATACCGAAAAAGAGCCCCCTCAAAGGATGCAAGTCTAAGCACATTTAATTCCGTTCGAAAGAGTAAAATAAATAGACTTTGGTTTGCTTTTTTTCTAATTCTTTATTATCTAGAGCAAACCATTCATTATGTGGAAATCAGTGTAATTATCCAGACAAACGCTTATTAACGATAGTTTCAAGCGCCTAGCGTTTTCAACCACAAACATCCTTTACTCATAACCAGTTAATAGAAAATACTCCTTTAACTTCTTGGATCAACCGAGTCGCCTGCAAACAGGGTTAGTTGGCTGCTCGTTAGAATAATTTGAACATTCTCTAGGTCAATATGATTTCCTGATGATAACCGATTGCATAAAGGGAAACTCATATCTTATCTCATAGCAATCCGTATGAAAGCTTGCTAGCATCTCTTCGATTTCTCTCCGGACATATGCTGCTCTGATGGAATTAAAGAAACCATTATGAATTGGTATCCAATACAGCCACCATGCTCTTCTAAGGTCATATAAATATAGGACGCCATTGTCGCCCAGATTGGACATTAGATTATCAATCACTTTTCTGGGATTCTCCCAATGATGGAGAGAATATGTACAGTAAATTAAATCAAATTCGCCCAGCTTATTTATCGTCTCATTATCAACTGCATCGCCTTTAATGAATTTAATTTGGCCTTGAAGCCCTTTGTTTTTAATATATTCTTCCCCAATGGTAACCATATCTGTAGAAATCTCAAGAGCCGTAATCCCAACATCAGGATTGTTCTGTGCAATGATAGCAGCAATATTTCCGGTTCCCGCACCAACATCAAGATACTTCCCTTTAATACTAAGAGATTTAAGATTGCTTAAGAAAGCCCGGTATCTCAATGTCGATTCTTTTGTACGTTCAGCATATTCCTTTGCCGCTTCTAATCCCGCAAAAGCTTCTTCCTGATGCATTTCAACTTTTCTCTTGAACATAATTTTCTCCTAGTAATCATCTCATTGTGCCTAAGCCAGCTAACAACGGGCTTGGTTGAGCACCTTAATAGAACAGTTTATATATTTCACTTACTATAAATGATATATAAATCATCTAAACTCCAACCTAAACTGCAAAATGACCCACCGATTGGAAGTTATTATACTGATCCACTTTGAAAAGTCAACCCTGTGCGGTGTCCAGGAGATACCATACACTTTGGGTATCAAAAATACATTCAGTTAATATTGTTACTGAGTGAGAGACAAATATCAACCGAGAAGGTAAAACAAAGTGAATCCTGGACACCATATAGATTATAAACAACTTCGCAAAGTAAATCCTAAAGCTGCCAGAATGGCAGTGCTCA
>Ga0307421_1000478_pt1 | contig 25737 bp, 21 predicted proteins | sample SalMarWE160270MG_FD_202163 | JGI IMG/M metagenome (GOLD analysis project Ga0307421, IMG submission 202163) | Salt marsh sediment microbial communities from the Plum Island Ecosystem LTER, Massachusetts, United States - WE1602-70 | ecosystem: Environmental > Aquatic > Marine > Intertidal zone >... | reverse complement strand
TACCGGTTAAACGTCATTCGCATCTATGTTCCTCCTCTGAGAAAAAGAAAAGAGGATGTTCCCTCTTTAGTGGACCACTTTATCAGAAAGTTTGCCGAGAAGGAGGGAAAAAAAATCGAGGGAATATCTGCTGAAGCCATGAACGCCATTATTCAATACCAGTTTCCCGGAAATATCAGGGAATTAGAAAATGTCATGGAGAGAGCGGTCGTCTTCTGCGAGGGAGATCACATCACAACAGCACATCTCCCTCTCTTTCTGAAAGAAAAAAAAGAAGAAAAAATACAGATGGACGGGTTGTCTTTGACCGAAAAAGTCAAGCATCTCGAAATCATGGAGATAAAGAGAGCACTCAATGAGAACAAGGGCGTTAAGAGCCAAGCAGCCCGGGCTCTGGGAATTTCAGAGAGAATGCTCGGTTATAAAATAAAAAACTACAACTTAAAAATCGATTAAATCGCATCAAAGCCAGAAAAAAGCAAAGCCACTTGAAATTTTCAAATCCGCCCGCCTGAATGTTAACAAATACGGTTGACCTGAGTTTTAAAACAAATCTGGAACAGATCTTCGTTGACAGCCTGGGTTTTTTTAATATAGGATTTCTGATATTAATTATCGAACAACAAAATGATATAAGGAGAACCCCATGAAATTCACCTCCGTTATGACTCTATTAATTTTTGTCCTTATAAACCCCATGAATGCATCCCCAAAAGAGTACGCATTGACATCACCTGACATTCAAATTGAAATCCGCATCTTTATTGATGAACACATCAGCTGGTCGGTCCATTACAAAGACCGTCCTGTCATTGATAAAAGCCCGGTTTCTTTGATCCTGGATGAAAACAAAATTCTGGGTGAAAATCCTGTTCTTAAAAAATCAAGCAAAGATAAAGTCAAAAAGGAAATAAGTCCGGCTGTCTCCAACAAATCATCTCTGATCATGGATGAATTCAATACCATCAAACTGGATTTTGACGGCTCTTATTCGCTCATCTTCCGGGCCTATAATGACGGTATAGCCTACCGGTTCAGCACACAGTATCCGGAGGAGATCACCGTTACAAGCGAAGAACTGCGGCTGAACTTCCCGGAAGATCACAAAGCATACTTTCCCCAGGAAGAAAGTCTTATCTCTCACTACGAGCGAAAATACCTTGAAAAAAAACTCACTGAAATCCCTAAAAAAGCCTTTTGTTCCCTTCCGGTGCTGCTTCAAACAAAGGATTCCCATTATGTGTTCATCAGCGAGACTGACCTGTATGATTACCCCTGTTTGTTTCTTTCCGGCACTAAAGAAAAGGCCCTCAAAAGTCTTTTCCCTAAAGCCATTCTGGAAACAAAACCGGCTGATACCCGGACGGACAGAAACGAGGTCATCACAAAACAGGCGGATTACATCGCCAGAACCAAAGGGACGCGTGATTTCCCCTGGAGAGTCTTTATCATCACTGATGATGCGGGAACCTTGATCGAAAGCAACCTCGTCTTTCAACTGGCCAGTCCTCTGAAAATTTCTGATGCCGAATGGATCCAGCCGGGCAAAGTCGCCTGGGACTGGTGGAACGCGCTCAATATTTACGGCGTAGATTTTGAATCCGGGATCAATACAGAGACATATAAATATTATATCGACTTTGCTTCCGAGTTCGGGCTGGAATACATAATCCTGGACGAAGGCTGGTCCAAAACAACACATAATGTTACAGAACCGAATCCTGAGATCAATATCAAAGAACTCATTGCCTACGGTTTGAAGAAAAATGTAGGGCTTATCTTGTGGCTCCTGTGGCAGCCTCTGGATAAAGACATGGAACACATCCTGAGCACCTATGCCGAATGGGGAGCCAAAGGCGTAAAAGTCGACTTTATGCAGCGTGCGGACCAGTACATGGTCAATTTTTACGAACGGACCGTCAAACAGGCTGCCGAACACAGGCTTCTGGTCGACTTTCATGGCGCTTTCAAGCCAGCGGGCCTGCGCCGGGCTTATCCCAATCTGCTGTCTTACGAAGGGGTCAAGGGTCTTGAAAACAGCAAGTGGAGCCGGGACATCACACCTAAGCACGACGTGACTCTGCCGTTCATCAGAATGGCGGCCGGGCCCATGGACTACACTCCCGGTGCCATGAGAAACGCGCAGAAATCCAATTTTTCCGTCCGGTACAATCGGCCTATGAGCCAGGGTACCCGGTGCCACCAGATAGCCCTTTACATTGTCTATGAGAGCCCTCTGCAGATGCTCTGCGACACTCCCTCCAACTACTATAGAGAAAAAGAATGTACCGCATTCATTTCAAAAATCCCCGTGACCTGGGATGAAACCAATTGCCTTGAGGCTGCGGTAGCCAAATACGTGGTAGTGGCCAGAAGAAAGGGCGAAAACTGGTATATCGGAGCTCTCACTGACTGGACCCCGCGGGACTTTGACCTGAGCCTTTCTTTTTTGGGTGAGGGGAAATACACGGCATCCATCATGAAGGACGGCGTCAATGCGCACAAGCATGCCGAGGACTACAAGAAAACAGAAAAAGAAGTAACGGCAGACAGTCAAATAAACATAAAAATGGCTCCCGGAGGAGGCTGGGCCGCTGTGCTGACCAAAAAGCAATAGAACTGATTATAATTATTGAGCTTGAACCATTCACATTATTTATTAAGCCCCTTGGATAAGAACCGGTCTTTCTTGGAACGCAATATGAGTGAGCTGACTTTTCCGAGACCGATTTTTCCTCTTACCCGAAGTCTTTTAACCGCAGCGCTGGTTAACTTTTCAGGGACTTTGGGCTTTTCAGGGCCTGGTTTTCTTTTAAGGGTCAAGGCATTAGTGGGACATGTAGAAACACAGAGACCGCATCCAATACATTTATTCTCTTCCAAGACGGCTTTATTATGATTTAACTCAAGCGCGTCCATCTGGCATCTCTCCACACAATCTCCGCATCCCGTGCACAAGTCCTGGTCCAGCTGAGCAAAAAAAGGCGATGCCACCAGATCTGCAGGGGATGGGTGTCTCTTCAGGTTTCTAAGTACCTGACAGCAGCATCCACAGCAGCAGCAGATATTAGCAATTTTTTTCGAAAAGCTGGCCTGAAGCACAAGTCCGGCCTCATCTGCTTTTTTTATGAGTTCCTTTGCTTTGTTTTTTTCAATCTCTTTTCCGATTCCTGCATTTTTGTATATATCAACTCCGACTCCCATGACAAGGCAATTCCCCTCTGGTTTATCACAGCCCTCGCCCATGATGCGGCGCTCTCTCCTGCAGATACAGGGAGCTTCCAGAAATTTAGAGTTTTTATCAATGAGTTCGAACGCATCTTCATAAACAAGGACCTTTAAATTATAATCTATGCTCTGTTCAACAGGAATAGTACGGAGTAGGGGAGCTTTTTTCCATTCGTCGAAATTTAACAGCACTGGAACATATTCGTTAAAATCCTTGATAAGTTGTGGATCCAGATCATTAACATGAAGCTCCCATATACCGATGACAAACTGAACAGCCATAAAACGAACCGGACGTCCTTTTCGTTTCAAACGATAAATAAGGCCTTTTTTGGCCATATTTTCAAGCTGACGGGAAACCTGTTCTTTGGGAAGTTCTGCGCGCCGGGCAATCACATCCAATTCTTCTGGGATTAAAGTAAGCTTGAGGGCCAGCCGGGCTTCCTTCGGAGTGAACATCCTCCGCAGAATACGGAGCTCAACTCCATTCTCGGTCTCAGGATAACCCCCCGGGAGATCATCCAGATGGAGGGCAAGCTTTTTATAAATATCTGCACACAAAGGATTTTCCTGATTCAATCGCTATTCTTTAAACTGCTCGATAACCATTTTATATTTTTCATGGATCATTTCCTTGTCAAAATCCCAGAATTCTTTAAGCATGGCCTGCTGTTCCTCTTCTGAAAAGTATTTTTCAGAATTTGGGAAAAAAACATCATCTTCTTTTTTTATGTGTTTGGGATAAAAATCGACCAGGGTATTGAGTCTATCTTTTAAGGCTTCTAAACCGCTTCCGTCTTTTACATAAAGATTTTTAGCTCCCATCAGCTTGGCCACGACCTCTCTTCCGAATTTATGCTCCTGGATAAGCTCTTCCATAAGCTTCTGGTCCTCATCAGACATGTTTTTCTTTTCGCATTCACGAAACAGAATCTCTTCCTCTTTTCCGTGATGGGTCTTATCCGCATAAATACGGATAAAATCAACAGCTGTATCAATAAACTCAGGGTTTACTTTTTCTGTTTCCTCTATTCTGGATACTTCCTCTTCAATAAGAGATATCATTTTTTCGATAAGACGGTGTTCGATCATCAAGGGGCCTCTTGGCTTCATAAATCCCCTCCTTTCGACTCATTTATTTTATATTACAACTTTGCCGCGCAAAACCTCTCTCTATACGACCAACTCCCTCTCGTAACTCACTCGGATCAGCGGGTGTAGTCGGATAAAACCTCCTTAAACTGTTCGGCAACAGTAGGAGCTGGGATGTGTTCTCCCCTAAAATATCCCGGGGGCTGCTCCAAGAAGCAGTATGGCAATGAAGACAGCGCCTTTTCTCTGTAATGGATTATTCACGATGATCCTTCTTTGAGCTTTTGGATTCATCTTTTTCTTTTTCCCAGGCTTTGATTCCGTTTTTCATCCAGTCGGGCATAGGGGCGCCTTTGAGGTGGTGATCGAAAAATTCCTGCATGCGGATGGTCCAGTCTTTCTGGTTAGCTCTTTTGCGGAGCCCATGCGGTTCTCCGTTGTAGTTGAACATATAGGCTTCTTTTTCAAGCCTGCGGAGCGCCATGATGAATTCTATGCCTTGATACCAGGGAACCGCCCCATCCGCATCATTATGCATGAACATGATGGGGGTCTGTATCTTATCCGCCCAGAAAATGGGAGAATTCTCTATATAGCGGAAAGGATATTCCCAGATAGAACCCCCTATGCGGCTCTGTGTGTGTTCGTACTGGAACTGCCTGACCATGCCGCTTGCCCATCGGATTCCATTGTAAGCTGAGATCATATTTGACACAGGAGCCCCGCCTTCGGCAGCAGCAAAAATATTGGTCTGGGTGATCATGTAGGAAATCTGGTAACCGCCCCATGAATGGCCCTGGATCCCGATGGCATCCGGATCTATGTATCCTTCCCCTACCAGCATCTGGATTCCCGGAAGCACGCATTTCAAGGCATCCTTACCCGGGTAACCTGTGTGGTATTCGATATCGGGCATCCAGATGATGTATCCGTTGCTCACATAATACGGCATATTTATGGATGTCCCGGGGGAAGGATGGCGGTAGTAGTGAAGCCCATAATGGAGGGTTTCGTAAATATAGACCATCAAAGGATACTTTTTACCCGGATCAAAATCATCCGGCTTGATCAGTATCCCTTTTAACGGCATGCCGTCTGAATTTTTAAAATCCCTCAGCCCTGCTTTTCCCCAAATATAGGGCTCCATCTGCCGTCCCAGGTCAGTGATTTTCTGGAGGTTTGAAAAATTCATGTCACTGATCCAAACGTCCGGATATTCATCAAACGCCATCCTGTTGAAGATCAGGGTATCTGAATTCTCCGCTTTTCTGGGATATCCCAAATACTTATCATCCATAAGAAGTTTTCTGGGCTGTTTTGTGCCTTTGACCCGGTCCGAGTAAAATCCTGTGGCCATGGTTTCTTCATTGGTTACCCTGAAAAGAAGCGTCTCGTCCGCATCAATGGCCTTTTCCTCAGGGTCAAGCCTGATATAACGGAAAGACAGGTTGTTTTCTCTCCCGAATCCTTCTGTGACCATACGGGCGTTAGAGCCGTCCGGGTCAATCTGCCAAATGTCATACTGGTCATAAATCAGAATAGAGCTATCGCCTTCTGTCCAGCCAGCTACGCCATAAGGATACGGGAGGCTGGGTGTATCCCAATCCTGCATCTCGAAAGGCACCTCTATATCTTTAGTCACATTTTTTACTGTTTCTGAGGCAATATCATAGATATGCCAGTCCTTATCCTCATCAAACCAGTAAACATACCGGCCTTCAGGAGACAAGCGGGCATCAAAATAAAGTTCCTTTTTGACAAGGGTCTTTTCCCCTGTGTGAGGATGGATGACATAAACGTCATAAAAAGAACCAACGTAGGCGATACGCTTGGCATAAGGCCAAAAAGTCTGTCCAAACGCTGTTTTACCGTTATCTGAGATCCTGACATCCGGAATTTCTTCATCAGCGAGTTTCACAAATTTTTTGCTTTTCAAGTGATACACAGATTCCCAGGTGTTGCTGCGCACTTCCTCTTCCATTTGTTTCTGCTGGGGCTGTGGCAAAGGGTCATCCCAGTGCCAGAGGTCAAATTGAGCCTCTTCCTCCTCTTTTTCCTCATCATCATCTTTGGCTTCCGGAATCTCTTTGATCCCAAACATCACGATGCCTCCGTCTTCAGTGAAAGATACATCGGACTTATCGCTGACAGCCATCCCCTCAGGAAAATCAGGAGTGGATGTGTGTGAGACCCACAGGACAGCCTCTTCTTTTCCCACATCCCATCCGTATAAATTGAATGTGGGCTCATCAGCCTCGTAATCATCCCTGTCCGTTAAAAATGCAAGACGGGTCTCCTCTTCATCCATAGCCAATTTTTTGTAGTTTCCTTCCCCTGTTAAAAGAGGAACTCCACTGCCCCGACCGGGTTTTAAGATATAGATCCCATCGGTTTCAGGCTTTTCCTCGCTGGAAACCGTATAAATGAGGTATTCCCCGTCTTTGGTAAACCGGTATTCCATAACCGAATCAATTGTGACTTCACTCCCGTCCTCAAGAGAACGCAGAACAAGGGGAGTTCCGTATTCTTTCTCTTTCTTTTCCTCTTCCTCTTCTTCCTGTTCCTCCTTTTTCTCCCCCTCCTGTTGCTTTTCTTCCTTCTTTTCTTCCTGTTCTTTTTCCTCTTTTTCCGGTGCCTCCATTAGATAAGCGACCCAACCTCCAGCTTCCTCGGGAAGCTTAAAACTTTTGGCTCTTTCTATAACATCTGTCTCCCCTTCCGACAGATTCATAATCCCTAATTTTTTCTTGGGCTCTTTCTTTTTCTCTTTCTTCTTTTCTTTTGCTTTCTCTATTTCTTCCTTGGAAGGAGAAATCAAAAAAACCACATGCGTGCAATCATAACTGAAATGAGCTTCAGCCGCTCTTTCTGAATCGGTTCCCTCTCCTGAATAGCCTATAGTGTGGCGCATTTCCTTAACTCCTGATAGTCTGATAACAACCACTTCTGCCTCCCCATCCTGGGGTGTTTCCAGATACAATATCCAGTTTCCATCAGGTGATATAGACGATTGGTAAACAGCCCTCCATGAATCATAGACATCATGAGTCAAGGGCTTTTTCTGCTGGGACCATGTAACGCTTGTTAACAGAAAAAAAGTCATAACCAAAGCCACTAAATATCTATCCTTCACGTGCATAAAAACCTCCTAAAATTTGCTTTCATTTGTTTATATCATAAACTCCTGCAGGGAGCAATCACGCGTTTGTGTGCTCCTTATTTTATTCAAGAAAGAATGGAGATTGAATACCATTTCTCTTTATGATATTTATAGGGTTATGAAAATAAAAACAAAGCGTTCATCTCGATATGCCTCATCACTTATATGGGGGATTACCCTGTTTCTCTTTATTTCAGCCTCCTCCGCTTCCGTTAACGGACAAGGAGTTGACCTCAGATTCCACAGGCTGACTATTGAAGACGGTCTTTCCCAAAACACAGTTACCTGCATACTGCAGGATAAAAAAGGCTTTATGTGGTTCGGTACTCAAAACGGACTGAATCGATACGACGGCCACCGATTTGAAATTCACAAGACGAATACCGGCTCTGCCGATAGTGCCAGTGCCATCTATCTTACATCCATCTACATTACCTCTCTTTGTGAAGATAGCTCTGGAAATCTATGGATCGGGACAGAAAACGGGCTTAATCAGTATGATCCTGAAAAAGAGCAATTTATCCATTATTATCGTAATCCCCAAGAACAGATCGGTCTCAATCATAATCATATCCACTGTGTGTATGAAGACAGGGAAGGAATCCTCTGGATCGGGACGGAAAAAGGACTCAACCGCTTTGACCCCGGCAAAAGTCAGTTCCTTTCTTTCAAACAAAATCTAAAGGGTCAAGATAGGGTGACCAGCCAAAAAATAAGTTCTATATGCGAGGATGACGAAGGAAATATATGGATCGGCACTGAGAGAGGGCTCTTTCTTCTCAATAGGTCCACTGGGACCTTTACCCATTATCCCCAACCTCCTGATGATCCCTCCAGCATCAGCTGCGACCAAATCACTTTCATCCATAAAACGCACACGGGTCAGTTATGGATAGGTACGGAAAACGGGCTTAATCAGTATGATGCCAAAGAAAAGAAATTTTGGCATTATTTCCATAATCCAAAGGATCCTTCCAGCTTAAGCCATAACTTTATCACTTATTTATGTGAAGACCAGAAGGGAAATATATGGGTAGGAACCAAAAACGGGCTTAATCATCTCAATACCCAAACCAAAAAATTCCAAAGATACAAAAATATGCCGGCTCATCCTGCCTGTCTGAGCAACAATTACATCCAGGCTATCTATGAAGATAGTCTGGGTATCATCTGGATCGGAACCTATGGCGGGGGAATCAATCAGTTATCTCCTTTTACCAAACAATTCAGAGGATATCAGGCTGATCCCAACGATCCCAGCAGCCTGAGCAGTAATGACGCTCTTTCCTTTTATGAAGACAGGGAAGGAATCCTCTGGGTAGGGACAAATGGTGGTGGGCTTAATAAGCTCGACCCAAAGACAAAAAAATTCGAACTCTACAAACACGACCCCAACAACCCTCACAGCCTGAGCAACGACTATGTAAGATCAATCTGTGATGGAGGCGAGGGGTCTCTCTGGATCGGCACGGACGGAGGGGGACTCAATCACTTTGATCCACAGAAAGAGATATTCATTCGATACTTAAATGACCCCGGAAATCCTCACAGCATAAGCAGCAACAATATAAGAGATATCCTAAAAAGCGAATCAGGAATTCTCTGGATCGCTACAAATGGCGGGGGCCTCAATAAATTCGATCCTGAAACAAAACAATTCGATCATTATCTTTATGAATCAGGAAATCCTCACAGTATAAGCACTGATTATACCTATGATCTCTATCAGGATAAGAATAAAATGATCTGGATCGGGACATTAGGCGGGGGGCTTAATAAATTTGACCCTGAAAAAGAGATTTTTACCCGTTTCACAAGCGATGCTAGCGATCCTTATAGCCTGAATACTGATTATGCTGTATCCATCCACGAAGATAAAACCGGAGTCTTGTGGATCGGGACATTAGGCGGAGGGCTCAATAAATTCGACCCTGAAAACGAAAGATTTGTCCATTACACTGAAGAGGATGGACTTTCCAGCAATACAATCTATGGGATCCTGGAAGACGAAGAAAATAACCTCTGGTTGAGTACAAACAAAGGATTGTCTAAATTCAATAAAAAAACTGAAACCTTTAAAAATTATGATACAAGTGACGGCCTTTTAGGCAACGAATTCTGGGGCGGATCTTATTATAAGAGCGCAAGCGGAGAGATGTTTTTTGGTACGATCAATGGATTCAACAGGTTTTATCCGCGTCAAATCAAAGACAATCCCTATATTCCCCCTGTAGTGATCACTGATTTTAGGATATCCAATCATCCCGTTCCTGTTGGAGAAGGACCGGACGGTCGCCTGATACTGGAAAAATCCATCACAGAAACAAAAGAGATGAGACTTTCCCATAAAGACCGTGTGGTCAGCTTTGATTTTGCGGCTTTGAATTATATAAATCCGCAAAAAAACGAATATGCCTACATCATGGAGGGTTTTGATAAGGAATGGAATCATATCGGGAACAGGCCTTTTGCTGTTTATTCGAACCTTCCTCCGGGAAAACATATGTTCAAAGTCAAGGCTTCCAATAACGACAATGTCTGGAATGAAAAAGGAGTCTCCTTAAAAATCACCGTCACTCCTCCATTCAGGAAAACCATCTGGTTCCAGTTAGTGATCATGACAGCTTTTATTGGCCTGGTCCTTCTTGCTTATGTTGCAAGAACTCACACTATACGAAGGCAGGCCAAAATTCTTCAAAAAAAAGTCAATGAACGCACATCAGAACTAAACAAAACCAATACAGAGCTAAAAAAAGAAATAGAAATAAGACAAAAGGCTGAAAAGGCTTTAAAAGACAGGGGAGAAAAACTTAAATCATCACTTGCCGAAAAAGAAGTTCTTCTTAAAGAGATACATCACAGAGTGAAAAACAATATGCAAATCATATCCAGCCTTCTCAGCCTGCAGGCTTCTCAAATCAAAGACGAGAAACTAATAAAAATGTTCTCGGAGAGCCAGAACCGGATCAAATCCATGTCTCTGATCCACGAGAGTCTTTATAAATCAGGAGACCTGTCGCAAATCAATTTTTCCGAATATATAAAAAATCTTACAAATATACTTATATCAAGCTATGGTATTGATAAAGACCAGGTTCGTATGGTTCAGGACATAGGAGATGTCTTTCTGGATATTCATAGATCGATCCCCTTGGGACTAATCATCAATGAGCTCATATCCAATTCTCTCAAACACGCTTTCCCCGATAATCGAAGCGGAAAAATCTTCATCCATATGCATACGGACAGTAAAGGCCTTCATGTGCTCGAAATCCGGGATACAGGAGTGGGATTTCCTGACAATATCGATTTTCGAAGAACCACTTCGTTAGGCATGCAGCTCGTAACCGGACTTGTCCAGCAGATACAAGGAACGATCAAATTAGTAAGAGATAAAGGAACAGCCTGGATTATTGAGTTCCCCTCAAGTGCTTAGACACAATCTTTACTGGCGGCTAGGGCCCTAGCTGAAGAATGCGCGCTCCGCCAGCAGTGATCGATAAGCAATGGGGTCATCCTTTGAGGGAAGGGGAGTCCTTCACTGCGCTGACAAAAAGAACATTGGAAATGATCTTATAGCCATCAGTCTTCCCAATCTTCATCATATCAACAGCTCCTGCGGGGATAATCAAGTTGAATCCGACAAACGTAAGAAAACACGCTAACAAAAAAATCGCTACTTTTGTTCTGAGTTTCATTTTATATTCTCCTTATGGTTATTTTCATTTTTATTTTCATTGTCACCTATATAAACGTATATTGGTGTCAAAAAGTTGTCTTTTTCTGAAATATTTCTTTGCGTCATCTTCATTCTAAAACGTCCTTTCGCCATATGAGAATGCAAGAACCGTGCCATCTTTAATGCTCCTGGAGGTAATAGAGAAAAGAGGAGGCAACCCCTTGAAATGGATGTCCGCTGTTGTAACAATAGATGTCCGTTATCGGACAAGTGAAAACGCCTCTTCCCTGCTTTTAGATTACTTCCAGCTTTAAGTCAAAGGTCTGGTTTCCTTTTTGGGAAAACCAGACAACCAGTTCTTTTTTTAGGTCGAATTCAAGAATCCAAAATCCCTTTTTATAAGGAGCTGTAATCTCCGCTGAGAACTCAATGGTCTCGCCCGGGGCTGTTTCCTTAGGCAGGACTAAAGTCAGGTAATCTCTTTCCACCAGTTCTCTTTTTGCATTGAAAAGCTTGATCCCGAGTGAAATCCGGTGTGAGTACCCGGTGGAGACCCAGGTGAAATTACTGCTGTTTTTGAGTGTGATAGAAAGGGTGACTTTTTCCTTTTTTTTTACTCTTTTTTCTGGGGCGGAAACATAAATATCCCCTCTGTAAATAAAATCGGGGATGGAAGGCACTGTCTCATTCCCCCTGATTGCTTCCCCTCCCTCTTTTTCCAGCACCGCATGTATGGAAGTCAGAACCGTATTGAAGTATCTTAATATGACATGAGGTCTTCTGAAAACATCATCGGGAAGCTTGATCCAGTCATCGAGATATTCTTTCTCAACCCTTAGGTCAAAGTCGTCTGTGATGCAGAACCCGGCTTCCCTGAAAAGTGAAATCAGGTCATGAAAAGGAAGGACCTTAATATTCTTGATAGATCTTCCCAACCTGTTCAGCCTGAGTTCCGTAGTTAAAAAAGCAGCTCCTCCGGGTTTTAACACCCGGTATATCTCCTTGAGTGACCTCAGGATTTCTTTTTCAGACCCAAAGTGCTCAATAGAGGATGATGAAAAAATAAAATCAAAGGTACTGTCATCAAACTCCAGATTGAGGGCATCCATGCGTAAAAGCCTTAGTTTTTCTTCGGGATAGGGAAACGGTGCGTACTTCTTTGTTGACAAAGGAATATCCGCTTCATCCTCGCCCCCGAAAAATTCTCCCTTGTACAGATCGATACCCCAGACTTCCTTCACCTTATAGGCCAGGTAATAAAGCAGATTTTCTCTTCCCGCTCCAACTGCCAAGCATATGGAATCCGGAGTTAGAAGCTTCATTCTTTTAGCGGATAAAATGATGTGCACATGTTCCCAGGCCTTACGGTGAAAACCCGCCTCATCCAAACTCAATTTCAATTCCGATAGGACATCTCTCCACTCAGGATTATTCAAATCAGATGCCTGGCATATTTTATTCATAGGGATCCCTCTCTCCCTCTCTTTTTTTAAATCCCTTGTGGATACAACTTCACAATAAATCCTGTCAAACGGCCTCAGAAAAAAATCATAAAATCTATTGGAGAAGACAGCACGCCCCCATAAATGATACTTGATCTTTCTCCAGGTTGTCGGTCTCATAAATGGTCTGTTTTTATTTGATGACCCGTCACTGCCCTGCGGCTCTCCTCAAAACCCCGTCTTTATATGTCCTGCAATGGAATCAATAAAAAAGAGCAAATCCTGTGATGGGGAGACAAAATTTGTTTTTATTCTGGTGTAACCATGTTTTTTTTCCGGTATTATTTTTAGACTCAGTTTCAATTCCCTTAATCCCGTATTCTTCAGTTTGTCCTTTAACGCATAATCCATATTAAGCTTTTGCGAAAGATAGGCGTCGCCTTTCCATAGAACATCGACAGTCTTTCCTCCAATTAAGGAATCCTTTATCAGCTTCATTCTGGTATTCCTGATAGGCTCGTCCCTTACATTGAATGTGTTCCGGATAATATAATCCAAAGAATAGTTCACTCCATACTGACTGGTTTCACTTATGAGAAAAATAAAATCAATATTCTTATTTTTTATCTTAAAAATATCTTCTGCTTTTTGTCCCCAAGATAATTTTTTAATAAACTCAATGCTTCCATCCCCTTTTTCTATTTTCTCAAACTCAATCCCAAGTCTATGAAGATTCTGAGAGTGGCTGCTTATTTTTTTCCCACTCTCTTTACTGCGTTTGGAAAAAACAAGCGGTAGCAAAAAGGCAGCCAAAACCGCTACGACAGCGGGAAGAACTTTACTCCATTCCATTTTGTTCCTCTCTGTATCCTGTGCGTTTCATTATATCAAAGCTGTGTCTCTAAAGATACAGAATTGTATCTTATTATCCATTTAACTCACACCAACGAACAGTCATTCTTATTTCATTTGTGCGGATGTTTTGCCCTCCCTGTTTCATTGACTTAAAAATTCATATCTGATAAAAATTGCATATGAAAAAGTGTCTTTTCTATATTTTCCTCATCATGTTGTTGACCGCATTCCTTGTCCACTGTGATAAAGCCGGCCGAAAACAAACTGACAATTTAAACATCATTGTCATCACTATTGATACCCTTAGAGCCGATCATCTGTCAACATACGGATATGAATATCATACGTCCCCTAACATCGATGCATTTGCTGAAAAGTCGCTTCTCTTTGAATTTGCATACTGCCCGGTGCCAAAAACATCTGCGTCATACGCATCCTTTATGACAGGACTTCATCCTTTTGTCCATAAAACGAGACCGATCATGGATTCTCTTGACCCGAGACATATCACCCTGGCTGAAATACTTAAAATGAAGGGCTATCAAAACTTTGCTGTCGTCGATAACACGAACCTGGCAAAAAATATAACTTTAACCAGGGATTTGATGAATACATAGAAGTATGGGACGAGATTGAAGAAAAAAAGGAATCAACTCCTTTTATCACAAAAACCATCATGGATTTCCTTAAAAAAAAGAAAAACAAGCCCTTCTTTTTATGGGCCAATTACCTGGAACCCCATACCCCTTATATCCCCCCGGAAAAGTTTGTGGAAAAAAGACCCGAAGGGAGAGATCTGAAAAAAGTAAAAAATAAATTTATCGGAACGGGCAATGTCAAATTGGATAAAAATACGAACGAAGGGTATTTTCTATCCCTCTATGACGGAGCTGTCAAATACATAGACTCGGAGATGGGGAAAATCTTCAATCTCATTTATGAAAAAGGGTATCACAAGAATTCCATCATCATCTTCAGCGCTGACCACGGAGAGGATCTGGGAGAACATAATTATTATTACAGTCACGGCCCTCTTACTTTCAATGCGAGTGCCAGAGTCCCCCTGATAATAAGGCTCCCTGAAGAAAAAGGGAGACGCCTGAAATATCCTGTGAGCCTAATGGACGTCTATCCCACAATTTTGGATAAAGTAGGCCTTTCCCCTCCTTATGAAATTCAAGGAATCCCTTTGTTCAAGGAAACCAAGAATAGAATGATATTCATATACGGCTGCAATAAATCAAGGGCTGTGGTCCATCATAAATATCATTCCGTAAGGATAAAACCCGCCTTTTCGAAAAGGCTCAATACAGACAGCCATTATCTTTTCAATGACCTCGAGGATCCCTTCCAGAAAGAAAACCTGTATAAAGATAAAAAGAAGCTGTTTGATTTCATGGACGCAGAGTACGATAAATTTTATAAAAAACATGGGTATCTGGATAACAAACAAAACGAAACATCCAAATTGTCCCAAAAAGAGACCGAAGCGCTTAAATCCCTGGGATACCTTCGCTGAAAAAATTCAATCATTCTATCTGATATGAAACTCCAGGGTTAGATCCCCGGTCAAACATCACCTTTAAAGAGGATTTTCTTCCTGAAAAAATCATCACATATGGCGATTGAAATCTCAAAAATATTGTTTAAGATAATAGGAAGTGGTAACAGATGATGACACACAAAGCAAAAGGAAGGGTTCGGTGCGTGCTTTGTGCTTTGCTTCTTTTCCTCCTCATCCAGGGCACATCCGGTGCTTACAATAAAAAACTTGAGATTACCGCAGATAAAGCCAGCATCTACCTTAAGCCGGATACAGCCAGTCAGGTAATCGGCCTCTTAAATAGGGGAGATGTGGTCACTTTAGCCTCTTCTCTAAAAATAAAATCCCGCTGGTATTATATCTACTTTAATCTCAAGGATTCGGGCTTTACATCGTCCGGGTATATACCGGATTGTGCAGTGAAAAAGCTGTTCCGTGTGACCAAAGTGATTGTCATAGATAAAGGATCAACCGAGACAAACAAATATGGATATGGATCCCGCTTCAGAAATATTCACTGGGGGATGAATCAGGAACAGGTCATGCTTAACGAAGGGCCTCCATTAGACAGAAAAGACACAGGTGAATCAACAACTCTAAAATATGATGCAGAACTTATGGATAGGAGATGCCTCCTGACCTATTTCTTTTCCCAGGACAATTTGGTCAGAGCCGTGTATTATGTTTCTGAAAAATATCTTGAGAAATCCCTGAATAGAGAAGACCACGTCTTAATAAAAAGTGCCCTGACCCAGAGATACGGTAATCCTAAAGAGGAGAGAGCATCCAGGCAGGACACGATGGACAGGACCCTTTCCATGAAGGGCAGCGGTTATCCTGACTCTCTTCTTCTTTTGCAAACAACCTGCTGGGAGAACATAGAAACCAGAATCTGCCTAAGCCTTTACCAGAACAAAGAACTCATAGAGATGGAACTGGAATATTCAGGCCTTGATCCAAGCAAGTCCGGCATAAAAGCTTCCCAGAAGGGCCTTCCCGGTCTTTCTCACAATTAGGTCCCGGCAGGCCGGTACCTTCCCGAATAAAATTCTTCCTCTCTGTATCATTCATTGACAGGACAGATCTATTGCCTATAATTTCCTTAAAAGAGAAGGAGTCGATATGAAAAAACATGCGACATTATTTCTGGGATTATTCATGATTATTGGATTCATGTTATCAAACAGCTGCGGCGGAAGGGAGAATGCTCAACCTTCAAGCGGTGATGAGGCGGCAGCCTCTTCCACTGAAGCGGCCTCTAAAAAGAAGGAACAGGTCGCACGGTTAGTCCAGGATAAAATAAAAAAAATGCAGGATAAAATCAAAGCCATGGACGACCGGGCCGCTGTCAATATGGCGCAAAAAGAAGCGAAAAAATGGGACAGTAAAGCCAAACTCTATTCCCTTGAAGGGGAGGAATCTTTAAAGCCTGATGGAACAGCTAAGCAGTGGACTGCCTATTTCGCTGTCAGGGAAGACCAGGATAACACACCCAGCAGAGAACACGGAAAAAAATTCGTGGTCCTCATGCTGGGAGGAAAAATCGTTTCTGCAGAAAAAAAGGAAACACCTGAAGACATCTCCTATACAAAGGACTGCCATGCTTTTCTTCCGGATAACCGGATGAGCGGTAAGGAGGCTTTTGACAAGTGCCTTACGGCTCTGGAAAATAAATATGGAGACAAAGTAGATGTCAGTACGGCGAAAAGGATTGAGTGTTTCGTGAAACAGTTCTATACTCCGCCTAATTGGATAAACAAACCGACCTGGCGGTTAACATTAGAGATCGACGGGAGACCGGCATCTGCTACCATTCATGCCCAGACCGGAGAGGTGCTCGAAGTCAAGTAACCTCCCTGTTTCCCCGCTTCCCTCTAAACACGAGGGAGAGCTGCCCTATCAAATACGGTACAAAGCTCATTCCCAAAATCAAAATCCAGCCTTTGAGGCCAGGATGAACCAACTTCAGAACAGATGCCAGTACAGGCACATAAACCGCCAGAAGAAGCAGCGCTCCGCACAGCAGCAAGGCTCCCCAAATATAAAAATTTCGGGTGATGTCATTAACAAGCACATGTGAACCTTTATCCCGCATATTGAATACATGCCACAATTGAGCAAAAGCCAGCGTCAAAAACGAAACGGTCACAGCTCTTTTTTCAGCCATACCAAAACAATGAAGCGCCAAGGCCAGTGCCCCGAGAACCGAAGCTGTTATGACGAATCCATATCCCCCTATCAAAATCCAGCCCCGCCGGGTAATGATCGGTTCTTTAGAATCACGGGGAGGATGCCTCATTATGTCCGGATCTCCTTCGCCTGCACCGAGGGCCAGTGCCGGAAAGACATCTGTCACAAAATTGAGAAACAAGATTTGCAGCGGCAGGATGGGCAGGGGAGCGCTCACCATGGATGCGAGAAAGACCGTCATGATTTCACTGATATTGCATGAGAGAAGATAGATAACAAACCTTCTTATATTATTAAAGATCACTCTTCCCTGCTCAACAGCGGAAACAATGGTCGAAAACGCATCATCCTTAAGAACCATGTCTGACGCTTCACGGGCTACCTGAGAGCCACGCTTTCCCATAGCGACTCCGATATCTGCCTTTTTAAGCGCCGGCGCGTCATTCACTCCGTCACCGGTCATAGCCACGGTGAAACCGTTTTTCTGAAAGAGGTCGATAAGGTCCAGCTTCTGTTTCGGACTGATCCGGGCAAAGATCGATGATCTGAGAATATGCTGAAGTTTTTCTTCACTCTCCCATTCATCGAGATTTTGAAGTTCGCCTCCATGAATGACCTCGGCATTCTTTCCGCTTATTATACCGACGGCCAGCCCGATATTACGCGCTGTTCTTTCCTGGTCACCCGTTGCCATTATGACCCTTAAGCCCGCTTTTTTACAGGATCTGATGGCGTCCGCTACATCTTCCCGCGCCGGATCCTGCATGCCAACAAGTCCGATACAAGTAAGGCCTTCATAAGGCTGGGCTTCAACAGAATCAACTTCTTTGGTCGCCAAAGCCAGGACCCTGAGCCCCTCTGCAGCCATTTGATTGTTTTTTTCAATCCAGTACTTGCGTTCCTGATCGCTCATCCCCATCCGGTCCTCTTCTGTCTGGACAAACAGGCAGGCCCCGATGACTGACTCCGGCGCTCCCTTTACAGCCACTCGATAATTTTTTTCGTGTTTGTGATAAGTGGCCATCATCATGACATCTGTATCAAAAGCAACCTCCCTCGATTCCGGAAGGCTTTCAATGATTTCATTCCTGTTGAGTCCGGCTTTGGCGGCAGCAACCAGAAGCGCCGCTTCCAGGGGTTCTCCAACGGCTTTGTCTTCTTCATAGAAATCATCTCCTGACAGAGATGCATTATTGCACAGCAGGCCGGTCTCTAACGCCAGTTTCAGAGGCCTGTCATTCAAAGGATCAATGGATTCGCCCCGCTTGAAAAATTCTTTATTAATGCTGACCAATCCTGATTCAAGCCGGATTTGAGTCACCGTCATTCTGTTTTCAGTGAGAGTGCCGGTTTTGTCCGTAAAGATTATGTTTGTCGAACCCAGTGTTTCTACGGCTGAGAGTCTGTTGATCAAGGCGTTCCTCCTGGCCATCCGCCACATCCCTCTTGCAAGCGCAATCGTCGCCACAATCGGAAGCCCCTCCGGAATGGCTGCAATGGCCAGGGCGATAGAGGTTTCTATCATCAAAAACACGGCTTTGCCTCCCAAAATTCCGCTGGCCGCAACCAATACGGCGATCACCAGGGTTATCCAGATCAATTTGTGCCCCAGTCTGTTCAGCTGTCTTTCCAGCAACGTGGTCTCCTCTCCTGCTTCTTCCACTAGGGATGAGATCTGTCCCAGCTCTGTATCCATCCCTGTACGGACGACCACACCTTCCCCTGATCCCCGGGTCAGAGACGTTCCCTTGAAAAGCATATTGTGTCTTTCCGCCAGAAGAGCCTCTTTTTCCAAAAGCCCTGGTTCTTTGCCAACGGGCACGGATTCCCCCGTAAGAGTGGATTCGTCCGCCTGAAGCTTGGAGGCTTCAAAAAGACGGATGTCCGCTGTCACCACATCTCCGCCCTCAAAGATCACGATATCCCCCGGGACCATTTCCTCTGCATGAATTTCCTGTACATTCCCTTCACGTCGAACTCTGGCCGTCACTCCGCCTAATTTCTTTAAAGCCTCCATGGAACGGACCGCCTTTAACTCGGTAATGAATCCGATAAGCGCATTGATAACAATCACAGCCGCTATAGCTATCCCCTCAATAATTTCATTAAAAGCAAAGGATAAAACAGAGGCTGTAAGAAGCAGACCGATGATAAGGCTTTTAAACTGATTGGCCCATATGGCCCAGGCGCTCTTTTTTTTCGTTTCTCTAAGCCGGTTGGGCCCGTATCTGGCCTTTCTTTTTTTGACTTCAGAAGCGCTCAGGCCTTGTCTTTCAGATACACCAAGCTGTCTAAGCATCTCTTCCGGCGTGCGAGCCCATGGCTGACTCACTAAAAAATCAGGCATGGGATTTTCTTTGCTTATCATTCACTCAAAAATTTCAGTAAGGCAGGGATATCCATTTCGTGATGGGACCCGGGAGAGACAAGGAGAGTGACAGCCTCTTCAGCCCCAAAAGCCCTGTAGATGGCACGGAGTTCCTCCATGGACCGGGGGACTGTTTCATTATATGAGGCTGAGGCATTGGTCGGGCTTGGAGTGTCCAGCTCTCCGAAATGTACCACAATGGGACACGGTGCGCTCAGCCCGGCAATATCGCTCCTATCCATCCACTGGAGTATGTTAGGGATGCAGTGAGCCGGGGCATTGTAACACCTTTGAAAGATAACGGAAAAGGAACCCATGGTGCCGCTGGCAAAGATCCTTCTGACTCTTTTACTTAAAGCGGGATAGATGATGGCCAGGTCTCCTCCGTATGAAATCCCTGTGACATCCAGTTCCTCCACATCATAATGGCTGAACAGCCACTCTTCCCAGCAAAGCAGGTCCGTCACTGTCTGGCCTATCACACTGTCCCCGTAAAGAAACGCATCCGTAACTAAAGTGAATTGACTGTATCCTCCAATCCAGTAATCCAGGCGGTTGATGTCAATACCGTATGCCAGGTCGTTCAGAGTGCTGAATCCCCGGAGTTCGGGTGCTAAGACAAGATGGCCGTCTTTGGCCAGCTCCAGGGCAAAAAAATGGTGGTAATCGTCCCTCAGCCCAATGCACGGCTCAACAGATCCGTGGCCGTGAATGGCCATGACAGCGCTTTTATCCGGCGCTCTATCAGCAGGAGCCAGCAGATACGCAGGGATCGTGAGGCCCTCGTTGACCTTCATGACCAGGGCACGAATGCTCACGCCCTTAAATTCAGTGGAGCGCTGCTCTTTGACCTCACGGGGCTCAGGTTCAGAGACCTGCAGCATCTGGGCTAGTTTTGTCCGGGTCTTTTCCTTCCATCCCTCCGGGGACAGCTGCGTCTTTCCGAAAGAAAGCCGCCGTTCCCCTGGAGAATGGCTGTATTCCAGTGTCAGTTCCTGTTTTGTTATCAAAAAAGAATCCAGTTCATGGGCCTCATCCTGAGATCCAGCTTCTTTTTTCTGGCATCCTGAACAGATGATAAGGGACAAGGCCAGGGCCAAGGGGAAAATCGAAAAAATTTGAGTTCTTTTCATCCTATGCCTCTTCTTCCACTTCCAGTTCAACCGCGCTCACTGATGAAGCCGGGAAGGCCCACTCCTTTCCTGCCGGAAGGTCTTCCGTTTTCGGAGAGGTGATCTCAGGCTTGTATTCAAAGACTTCATATTCAGGATCAAGAGCGATAGAATGCACTTTCCCTGTCTTTACTCTCATGCCCTCAACATCAAATCCGGCTTTAACGGAATTTTTCCGGTTTGTGTTGATAACATGGAGAAAAAACCTGTTTTCGGTGCGGCTTGCCGTCACATCCAGGTCCTTGTGTGAAGAGGTGATTTGAACCGCATGCTTTCCTGAATACATCCGGTACAGGTTCATAACCATAGCCACCGGCATCATAAATGAATGCCCTGACGGAGTGGGGATCATAACCGCATTGTTCTGCCAGCGGTTGCCGCAAAAATCGGCCAGGGTGGCCATTTTCAGGATATCTCCGTTTCTTTCGTTTACATTCAAAATCCGCGCATTGGCCACTCCAGCGGCCCAGGTGGAGAGCAGCTCACACCGGTTGCGCCCGGGAAGGGCAAAATGGCCTTCCGTCTGGACAAGGGGGATGCCAATGCCAGCGGTTTCTTCACGCATTTCAGCAATCCTGGATTCCTGTCTTTCACAGGTCTTCATCAAATGCTCCCATGTCCTATCCCAGTCTTTGCGCCATTCATTACCCCTGAGAGGGGAGTCCTCTCCTCCGGGTCCGAAATGGTTGTGAAACGCAAGATACTGGAGTTCCTCACCGGCTACTTCGGCTATTCTTTTTGCCCAACCGCTGTCAGCCCATCCGATCAAAATGATATCCGGATCCGCTTTTCGCATGGCTCTGGCAAATTCAAGTGATTTCACCGCTGTTTTTTCACAATCAAATCCCTCATCATCATAAGATGTCTCGTTGCCCAGCTGCCACCACCGGACATTCAAAGGCTCATTGGCCCCGTTCTTTATCCTTTCCCTGTTCGCAGGGTTATTGCAGTAGTCCACCCATTCTGCGGCTTCCCGGGCATCACCCAAGCGGTTTCCTTTGGTCGAGTTAGCCCAGAACATTCTTCCGTCTGACTCAAAATTCACGCAAATGAGCGGCTCTGCTCCGACCTGGCGGCAAAAATCCACAAATTCATGGGTCCCGACCTGGTTGTTGTAGATGCCTCCCCAGAGCTGGTTCACCATGGGAATGCGTTTATCCAAAGGCCCTATCCCTTCCTTCCATTTATAATACGAAACAAAACAACCTCCCCAGCGGATCATGGTTGGGGCCAGCTCTTTGGTGATCTCAACCACATCCTCCCTCCAGCGGTCATGATTGAAATCCCAGGCTGCATCCACGGATGTATCCGTTGTCCCCAGCGGTTCCATGAACTGCATATAAAGGTAGGGGGATAATTCAAACATAGGGTCCGGGCTGACGCTCAGGGCCGCGGTTCCTGTCCGGCTGTTTTGGGCCCCTTTACAGGATGTAAGGGCGCCAGAACCTGACAGAAGCGTCCCCGCTGTCAGCGCCGAACACCTTCCCAAAAATCCTCTGCGGCTTATTTTTTTTGACATCATATGCCTCCCGTAACTCACATTGGTTTGATGGGTCTTGTTTGAAATATACAGGAAAGCACCGGGCAAAATCAATGAAATTAAAAAGACGGTTCTTTTTCTTCCTCTTTCCTGCGGATATACTCCTGGTATTTGGTCTTGCCTTCATCCTTCCAGAACTGTCTGAACTGCTTCCGGTCACCGACCTCTTTTCTGTTTATCAAGTGGTCCGACGGTTCTTTTTTGTGGGAACCGAATCCGCCGAAAAATATCTTAGCGAGGAGCAGAACTCCGAATGCCTGCCAGTAAGTGATTTCTCCCAATCCGAACAATGCAGGCATAAGCCAATTCCACAACCACATCACCAAAAGACCGAACACAAGCGCAAATCCTGCGGCAAACACCACTCCCATAAAAGCCATTCCGATGATACGGAGGACATTTGCCCCGCGGTGATGGCTGTGTCCTGCATTTATAAACATAGGCTCATGATTCATTTTAACCTCCTTATTTAAACCATGTTGGTTATTTTTTTTCTCATTTTTTTCAAGGCCCGTGATTTTCTTGCCAAAAGAGTTCCCAGCGGAACTCCCCATTCTTCTGAGAGCTCCCTAAAAGACCTGTCGTCAAATTCAGTGGCCATGAGAAGGTTCCGTTCATCCGCATTAAGTGATTCGAGCGCCTCAAAAACCATGTCTTGAAGTTCCTTGTTTTCAAAGATTTTTCCCGGATCATGACCTGAATCCTGCACGACTTTCTCTAAAGAATCAACTTCCTTTCTTTTTCTGAAGAGATCAACAATCCTGTTTCTGAGAGACTGATAAATATAAGAGGCCAGATTCTCAATGGGAATGCTGATATCCGCTTTATCGAACATATTCAACATAACATCCTGGACAATATCTTCCGCATCCCGGTCAGCTGTATCATCTATGCGGCTTCTGACGTAATTCACCAGTTTTTTTCGCTCTGTACGGAAAAAATCAGCCACTCGGTTCATACGTTCCTCACTTTTGTATTCTATAACATATTCAAGACGGAAAAATGAGTTTTTTATTGCCATAAACATTTTATTCCTTTGTCATTGAGCAACGGAAAAGACGAAAAACCACTGTTTGTCCAGAAAACCAAAGGAATGCTCAAGCCTGTATCCGGCTTTTTCCAGGCTTCGAACAATTTTCTCCTCTGTAGAGCTGTGCCCCAGCCGGCTCATGAATCCTTTCTCTTTTTTATTATCAATGATAACGACTGTTGCCCCGGGCCGGAGTGCTTTTTTCAATTTCCGGAAATATCCGACCGGATTTTCTATATGGTGAAAAGCATTTCTGGAAAACACAAGGTCCACGCTTTTATCCAGAAGGCTGGTGCTTCCCTCTTCGGCAAGTACCAGTGTTAACTGTCCGTTGATGCCTCTTTTCTTTGCCTCTTCCCTTATGAACCCAAGGTTTTTTGCATTGACATCCACAGCATACACATGTCCCTCGACACCGACCTCTTCGGCAAACCGGTACGTGAAATACCCGCCTCCGGAACCGACATCAGCTATGCTCTCACCCGAACGGATATCCAGATGACTAAGGATTTCATCCGGCCTGCTCTGCTCGGAACCAGCCCTTTGGTTGAACATTTTCAGCATGTATTTTTCAAACATCTTCTTTCTCCAGTTAAAATATTTTCACTTCTAAAGACGGGAAACTGGACGGATTATTGCATTGCGTTAATAATCCAGGCTAATATAATATTCAATTATTATTGTTAAGAGATACAATGAAAAGGTAAGTGGCATACATTCAAACATAGGAGACAAAATGGGAAAGGTCGTAAATATCAGCCAATGTTTTAAAATGTTCTCAGATACATTCTCGCCCAAGATCATAGGGGAGTTGAACGGACAGTACATCTTGGTGGTGAAGTGCGAGGGAGATAAGGTCCCCTGGCATACTCATGAAAATGAAGACGAGATGTTTTTTGTTATTGAAGGAGTCCTGGACATTTTTGAAAAAGAAAAAAAAGTAACCGTGAATTCAGGGGAATTCTATATCGTTCCCAGAGGCACAGAGCACCGTGTGGTCCCGCAAGGCCCTGTGAAGCTATTGTTGTTTGAACCTGCGGGTACGGCTCATACCGGCGATGTAAAAACCGAAATCACCAAAAAAGAATTCGATCGATTGGATGTCTGAACACAATTCGCGGACCGTTTGCTTTTTTTCAGGCAGTCCGTCCTCTCTCCAATTCCCACAGGAGGCAGATCACATCATCATGTTACCTGTCTTTTCATTCCATATCTTCCAAGCCAGGTTGCCGCGGCTTTTCGGACAGTGGGTTCCGGATCTTTCTCAATTACATTTTCCAGAAGGGTGGCGGCTTCCTTGGCTCCGGATTGGCCCAGAATAAAAACCACCTTTTTTCTTACCTCAGGATCTGGATCGTTCAAAACGATGTCTGACAAAATGCCTAACGCCCGCTTCTGATCGATACGGAAAAGGGCATTGAGTCCCGCAAGCTTAATATCGATTTTCGACCGATCTTGGATCAATATGCTCTTTTCGATAAATCCGGTATATTCCCTGTTTCCGTTTTGATAGAGCCAGCATGCAATATCGATCCGAAGGATCTCGGCATCATCCGCCCATTCACTCTCCGGAAAATCAGAGATCAGCCGGTCCAAAAAAGGGAGCGCTTTGATCTTGATGCTTATGGATTCTCTGCGGTCCTCTTCAGCCCTGGCAAGCCGATCATAGGAATAGGATGTCCAGAACAGGGCACTTTCCAACTCATGGCTGTCGGGAAAATAGGATATGAACCATAGTAAAATCTCGACGGCTTCTTCGTAGTCCTCATTGTATATGGCTTTTTTCGCTTCTTTCAGGATATCGAAAGCAGTCCGTGTTAGTGTCAATTCGACATCCCTTCTATTAATATTCAGGTAAACTTCTGTCATCTCCGACATCACATCTTCTGCAAAGGCACTCACAATCCATTTTCCCTGTCTGAGAAACAGGATGCGCCACTTGCCCTGTTCATCTGTTGTGGTCTCTCTTTTGATATCTATGCGTTGCTCAAAGACAGCCACGACTCTGGCTCCAGCTTTTGGAGAACCATCTTCATTCCGGACAAATCCGCTCATGAAAAACTCCCCACGGCCTGCCTGAGCCATGGCAAGTGAGCTTAAAAAAACGAACAGCATGAACACGTTTATTCCTATCTTGGCAGAACGCCAAATATCTTTCATAGGTTCTCCTCCTTGCTCGTTTTTAACGTATAATACAATCCGATTTGTCTCATCCTGAAGAAGATGTCTTTGTCTTTGATCAGGGTTTTGATAAACATATGGTTTTTTGATGATGATGTTTCTAAGTTTGCTGCCTCATAAAGGATAATTTCGAGATCTTGAAGCAGCTCAGTGACAGAAGGATCACCCGAGCTTATGAGGAAAGCCTGAAGAGCCCTGTTCCTGAACAATAAAATGCGGGCGCGCTGCTTTTCGAAATCGAAGATCTCTCGATCGGA
>Ga0307421_1000477_pt1 | contig 25777 bp, 21 predicted proteins | sample SalMarWE160270MG_FD_202163 | JGI IMG/M metagenome (GOLD analysis project Ga0307421, IMG submission 202163) | Salt marsh sediment microbial communities from the Plum Island Ecosystem LTER, Massachusetts, United States - WE1602-70 | ecosystem: Environmental > Aquatic > Marine > Intertidal zone >... | reverse complement strand
AAAAGCCGAAAGGGAATTTGCACTAAGTGAGAAAAGATTCCGGGAATTCACGGAATTTCTACCTATTGCAATTTTTGAAACAGATAGTAAAGGCAGAATTGTTTATATAAATAAGGCATGTTATAAAAGTTTTGGTTATACCGAAGATGATTATAAGAATGGAATTAATGTTTCATTATTAGTGGTTGAAAAGGAAAATCTTGAATACAATATCTCACAAATTAAACAAAACAATCTTTCCAGACATCACTATACAGCTCTAAGAAAAAATGGAGAACGATTTCCGGTTCAAATTTTCTCAAGTATAATTAAAGATGATGGTAAATTTATTGGATTAAGAGGTATAATACTTGATATTTCAGAGATGATGAAGGCTGAAGAAGCCCTACGTGCAAGTGAACGAAAATTCAGGGAAATGACATTTTTGTTACCCCAAACAGTATATGAGTCAGATTTGAATGGTAATCTGACATTTATAAATAAAGCCGGTACAACTATGTTTGGCTATACCAATGAGGATATAAGACAAGGTGTAAATGTAAAAAATACTATTGTTAAAGATGACCATGACCGTCTTCGGGAAAGTATTAATAAGATATTAAATAAAGGAGAATCAACCCGGGGGAATCAATACATGGGGCAACGGAAAGATGGAAGTACTTTCCCGATACAAATATACTCAAGCTCGATTATTGAAAATGGTAAAGCCTTGGGATTCAGAGGGGTGATTTTTGATTTAACCAAAATAAAAGAAGTTGAGAATGATTTGAGACAAAGCAATGAGCTGTTTAAAACACTAATTGAATCAACACCAATACCCACTTCATTATCAGATATGGACCGAAGGTTTTTAATGGTTAATAAAGCTTTTTGTAGTGATTTGGGACTAAAAGCTGAAGATGTGTTAGGAAAAACAAGCGAAGATTTAGGAGTAACAACTGAAGGGGGGAAGGAAGAGATTATTCACAATATCTTAAAGGAAAGAGGATTTGTTGAAAATTTTGAAATTTCAACCTTTTACAAAAAAGGCAGTAAGCATGAATTATACGTTTATGCCACTATAGTTATTATTAATAATCAGAAAGTAGTTTTGCGTTTAAATATTAATGTTACAGAAAAGAAAAAATTAGAAAACCAGCTTCGCGAAAGCGAAAACCTCTTTAGAACAATTGTAAATATGGTTCCTTATTCGATAACTATAAATAATAGTAAAAACCAAATTACATTTGCAAACAGGGCATTTCTCGATAAATTTCATTTTAATTTAAATGAGATAATTGGTAAAACAAAAAATGATTTAGGTTTCAGAGTGGATGAATATTCAAAACAACAATATGACAAGGAGTATCGTGAAAAGGGGAGCGTTTATAACCTTGAGTTTACTTTATTAAGTCCTGAGCAAAAAAAACAATATTCTCTGTTGTCTGCTCAGCAAGTCATACTGGATAATAAACCACATTTTATTTCAACGATAGTTGATATTACTGACCGTAAGAAGCTTGAAGATCAACTAAAATATTATAATTTAAGACTGGAAGAATTAGTTAAAGAAAGAACAGATGAATTAGAATTAACAAATGATGAATTGAGTGCTACAAATGAAGAACTATATGGGAAAAGTAATATAATTATTCAAAAAAACCAGGAACTTAACGAAGCCATTGAATTGATTAAGAGCACACAATCACAACTTGTACAAACCGAAAAAATGGCATCTTTGGGGATGTTAACAGCAGGAGTAGCACATGAAGTAAACAATCCATTGAATTATTTAATGGGAACGTATGTTGGACTTGAAAATTATTTTCAGGAGCATGGAAGTAATGATGCCCCAAAAATCGAGCTATTATTAAATAGTATGCAAGTTGGTATAGAACGGATTTCAAATATCGTAAAGAGTCTTAATCAGTTCAGCCGGGATAATGATAGTTTGGAAGAAAACTGCGATATTCATGCTATTATTGATAATTGTGTAAATATGTTGCATAATATGCTAAAGCATAAAGTTGAATTAACAAAAGAATACTTTAATGATACTATTATAGTAAAAGGTAATGTAGGCCAGTTGCATCAGGTATTTGTAAATATAATTTCAAATGCATTTCAAGCAATACCTGCTAAAGGAAATATAATTATTAAATCGAAAATTATAGGAGCAAAGGCAATTATTGAGATTATTGATGACGGTGTTGGGATAGAAAAAAAGTATTTGTCGAAGATAACAGACCCATTTTTTACTACAAAAGCACCGGGAGAAGGCTCAGGTCTGGGGTTATCCATAACACAAAGAATTATCAATGAACATCATGGAGAGATGAAATTCGAGTCAGAGGTTGATAAAGGAACAAAATTTATATTATCTTTTCCCTTAAAATAAAATGATATGAACACTAAAATTTTATATGTAGATGATGAGCCGATCAATCTTAAACTATTTGAAATAAACTTTGCAAAGAAATATGACGTATTTATTGCAAATGATGGATTTCAAGGTCTTGAATTGCTGGATAAAGAATCAGGAATTATTGTGATCATAAGTGACATGAAAATGCCACAGATGAATGGAATAGAGTTTATTAAAAAAGCAAAAGAAAGATATCCTGATAAAAAATATTATATTTTAACAGGTTTTGAAATAACCTCAGAAATACGAGAAGCTCTCAATACGGGGTTAATATTAAAATATTTCAGCAAACCATTTAATATTAAAGAAATTGATAAAACGATTAATGATGTAATAATGTAGAGTTAAAACAGTAAACAGTAATTAGAGTCTGTCAATAAACTCGCGGTGTCTGTTCAGAAGGTTCCATTTGCAAGGCTCGCGCGGTCCGAAAATGCGGAGTTTACTAGTCGTAAATGAGCAATTTTCGGGCAAGCGTAACGCGGCAAATGGGACTTTATGGACAGACACTAATTAGTGAACAGTGAATAGTTTGAATGTTTGTGGCAGGGATGGGAGTTAGTGATCGGTAATCGGTATTCGGTATTCGGTAATCAGTATTCGACAATTGTTATTCATAAATCAGACTTTAATTTACTGTAAACCTCAAGATCAGTGAAGACATTACCTGATAATAATTCGCCGTCTCGTTCAATTCCCTCATATTTAAATCCCAGGCGCTTAGGGATTTCTTTACTTGGCTCATTATCCACAGCACATTTAATTTGTATCCTGTTCATTCCTTTCTCATGAAATGCAAAATCACATAATTTTTTAACTGACTTTGTCATGATCCCTTTTTTTTGATATTTTTCAGAAAGCCAGTAACCAATTTCTGTTTTTTTATTTATGTTATCAGTTCCTTTAAACCCAATTAATCCAATAAATGTATCTTGTTCTCTAATAGTAAAAACAATTTCAAATTTATCTTCAGGTGTATTAATAACCGAATCAACAAAACTTTCAGTATCTGTTATTTTATTAGTGAATTCAACAAAAGGTAGCCATTTCCCCAGGTATTCTCTTTGGCTGACAATAGTATTAAAAATATCAATCGTATCAGATTTTTCAAGCTGTCTTAAAAATATGTTCCTGTCGACTTCAAGTAACATAAGAGCATTTTTTTAGTTTTGTTGTTAAGTCAGTTTGTATTAATCCTTCCGCATGGCTTCATCTCGCAATTTGCGCGGCATCTTTTCAATGGCATACCTAAGGGCTGTCCGGGGCATTTGAAATTTATTCTGCATCACATATTCAAAAATAAGCTGCTGATTGGATTGGGAGGTTACCTTTAGCATCCATCCATAACCTTTCTGAACCATGTCGTCAGGATCTTTTAAAAGGATATCGGCCAGTCTCAGAATATGTTCCGTGAACAATCCTTTACGCGCTGGAATGATCAGCGATACAGTTGCTGCACGCCGCATCCACCGGTTTTCCGAAGCCGCCCATCGCTGCAACTCTGAGAGATGCCCGGGGTACATCATCAAAAAGTCACCAACCGTATGATTACATAGCGTATCACAGGCAGCCCAGTTGGTGACATAATGGTTGATCCAGCGTTCGAACACCTGAAAATCCCCGGGTGTATATTGCCCGCGTACGGCATGTGACCAAAGACAGGCGATGGCGGTTTCTTCGAGGTATCCCGACTGCCATAGCGGTTCACAAAGAATGAATACAGTTTCCTTTTCCCGGTCTGCCAGCCCATCGAAGCTTCTTTTTGCAATGGTCCTGATAACCGGTGATTTGAGGCCGTAAAACATAACATCTTCTTTGAAAAAACGGCCTGTGTCTATCACAGTATGCTCTTTCACTGCCATTTGCAGTTCATAGCGTACAGATTTAATAATATTTTCCGGTGTTTGTTGATTCATTTATAGACAGACACTATTTATAATTCACCACTTCATCAAAGGATTTACGTTTTGTGGCGGAAGAGACAGCATCTACCTTGTCGATATGGCCGATCTCCAGGATAGAAACGACCCGGTAACCCTCCGGAATGGCCAGTTCCGCTTTCAGGTTTTCATTCACCTGACGTACCGGTCCGGTATAGATATGCCCCCCCAGGCCAAGACCCTGGGCGGCAATGAACATGTTTTCAGTGGCCAGAGCACAGTCGAATTCCACATCAATCCGCTGCTCATCCTCTTTCCCTGATATAAAGATCAGGACATTACCCGGTGAAACATTTTGTATGGCTTTTGACATGAGTTGCTGATCTCTGATAACAGTAAATTTCCATAACTGGGTATTCCTGGCACTGGGTGCTTTAATTCCACATTTCAGGATCAGTTCGATATCGTTTTCAGACACCGGTTCCGTTGTAAATTTGCGGGCTGTATAACCTGAAAGAATAACATCCGTTACACAGCTGGATGAAGTCTGGCTTTGCAGGGCGAATGTGCCCGCGAAAAAGAAGATGGAAACAATGGATAAAATTGATTTCATAGTGTTTTGTTTAATGGTTAAGCAAGAATTTTCTCAACTGTTGAATTTACAAAAAAATGATTATCGATTTCTGTGGCAGCATTTTTCTTAAAATCTTCTTGTAGTGCCCGGTAAATTCTGATTACCTCTAAAAACAATACGCTAAAACCAAAAAATGACATAAAATCAGGATTAGTGTTCATATAATTTGCGTTTAAATCGGTCTGACACGAATTTGGGCGTATTCATTATGTAAATTAAAAATAAGTGCGAGACTTTAGTTAATTTTCTTTTTTTAAAAACAGAGCTATTATCTTTCTATTTATTACAGTAACCTTAATACTAAACATATGTTGAAATTTCTTTGATAAATTTATCTCTATTTTTTTTGTTTTACTGGCAAGGAATAAATCATTGTTTATGCAATAAAAGTTCCATTGATGTAATCCATAATAATTATTTCTTTCTCCTTCATTAATAAAATGTGAAAAATAGAAGTAATGATTAGGTTTTAAAACATGAAATATTTCAGATATTGCTTTCACAGGATTGCATGCATGGTCGAGACAATTATTAGCATAAATTAAATGAAATTCATTTTTATCAAATTTTTTACTTAAATTCCTCATATTTCCAGGTATAGTTTTTACAGGAGGATAAATATTTTTTCTGTCTAATAATTTTGAATAAATATTTGCTAATGGATCTATTGCATACAATTCGATTAGTTTGTTTTCTAATTTATACCCAACTTTTGTTATAGGACCCGAACCTATATCAAGTACTTTAAGTTTGAAATCAGATTCCTTTTCCAGTAATTTTGCAAGAGGTTCCATAATTTCTTTATCGGGATTTAGTCGATCTATAAATTTATCTTTCTTAATTGTCAAAAAATTATCAAAGTAAACAGGCTCAACTAAGTATAAAGCTAGCAAATGTTTTATTCTAATACTTAGCAATGAATCATCAAGGAAAAGAAAAAATGATTTACGAATCAGTTTATAATGAAAAGTTTTTAACTTCAAAATTTATTTGATTTTTATAAAACCATACCCGCATAGGTTTACAATACATCGCCGGCGGGGATTTTGGAGCGCTTTTATAACCACCATTGCTTTAGTTGAAACGGAGATGGAATGACGAATGTAAAACGTATCACCATGCAGCACAATGTTGTCTATTGACAACAGCCCTTGTTTAAAATTCTATTAAATTAATATCCTCTTTATCAACCTCAAGTAAGAAGTTAGACTTACTACTTAATCTTTGAATTGCTCCAATATTATCATTAAAAATCGTAATCAATTCTCGATTTGAAATATTTTCCAAATTAATCTTAATAAGTTTTTTTGGTGTTTGTTTAACGAAGAATGAATCTCTAAAATCTGAATCTTTAGTAATAATTGCATAATCATTTTGATCTGCATATATACATAAGTCAGGATCTTTTGTTTCTGATTTATCTAAAATATCGTTTACATGTATCGACTCAAAACCCAGAGAAATCATGAAGTTAGTTAATTTATAGGAAATATGGACATCGCGAAGAAATCTCATTAGGCAACATCCTTAATTGTATGACCAGACAAATATAGCTTTGCAAAATTTAAACTTGCTAAAATATCCTCTTTTTCTAATTCCTTATGATCATCAAGTATTTGTTCAATGGTCATACCAGAACCTAACATATCAATTATTACCTCAACTGGCCATCTCATGCCTCTAATACAAGGTTTTCCATGACAAATTTCAGGATCAATTGTTATTCTATTTATTAACTTGTCCATGTCACTAATTTAAATCAAAATTAATAATAATTATAGTCGGATATCATAGAAATCCTGTTAGATTTAATGATAGATTTTTATCATTGGTTTTTGGTATCAAGCCCGAAAGACCTTTATATGCCAAATGGGATTTATATTTTAGAACCAAAGTGGGATATAAGATAAGTTTTACCCCTATACAAAATCATGTTTATCTAGGTAATCGATATCAAGATCTAATATTTGGATTAACTTTATTTAAGAAAATAACACCCAAAAGCAATTAATATATTTCTTGCATCGGTTATCTTACCGGACTATTATATAGAATAGGATTTTTTATATTCTTTTCTGCAGATTGTAATTTCGAATTTTCCGTCAGGCAGTTCGATTTGCTTTTTATCACCGATATAACCTAATCCGTAATAACATAATCGGACAAGGTTATACATAAGATGTTGCATTAACTGATGCCGGAATTTATAATAAACTAAAGAAAAAATGAAAAAAGTAGAAAATTATTTGTAAGTTAGTAAATATTAACTAACTTTGTTGCAGATAATAATTTAATACATGAGAACTATGCAGACAGAAAGGCAACAGGAAATAATCCAGGTTGCGCTGGAATTGATCAATGAAAAGGGGATACAGGGACTGACTATAAAAAATATTTCAAAAAAAATAGGCATTTCCGAACCTGCTATATACCGGCATTTCGAGAGTAAAATCCATATTCTGACATCAATTCTTGATTTACTTAAGGAAAACAACAGCCGGTTTTTTGATAATGAGTTGAAATATGAAGGATTGGCAATGGAAAAGATTGAACATGTTTTCATGAATCATTTTAAAACTTTTATTAACATGCCGGCTATGACTTCGGTCGTTTTCTCGGAAGAGATCTTTCGTAACGAAGCCCTGTTAACAAAGAAAATTTCAGAAGTTATTGAACATAATAATCAAGCATTGATTTCTATAATATTTGAAGGACAGAAGAAAAATGAGTTCCGGACTGATATAGATGCAGATAAGCTTGCTGTAATGATAATGGGTACTTTACGCATTTTTATCAGGAAATGGCAATTTTCTGAATTTTCTTTTGATTTGATGAAAGAAGGAAAGGTGATAATACAAATGATTAAACTTTTAATTACGAAACAATGAAGATAGTAACCTGGAAAAACGAACAAATTGTCGAAACACCATACAAAGTGGATGTTCGCAAACTATACGATCATGAAAATGCCCAGGTAATGCATATTGGCTTAAAAGCCGGTGAAGGCCTGAGACCTCATATCACACCTGTAAATGTATTTTTCTTTATTCTTGAAGGAAATGCAGATGTAGGGGTGGGTGAGGAGACAGTTTCCGTTGAAGCCGGCAATTTGGTAGAGAGTCCTGGAAACATTGTACATTGTTTATCTAACAGTTCTGATTCCCTGGCCCGGATAATGGTAGTGAAATCGCCAAGGCCAGCAACGCAATCCAAACTCTTGTAACAGCAACATGATAATATATGAGTAAATAATTAAATAAAATAAGTTAGTTAATATTAACAAACAATAGTATATGAAAATCACAGATAAAAGGCTAAAAGCAACAGCATGGCTGATAATTGCAATAGTGTTGGCAGGAACCGCATATTTTATATATGCCATGAAGCAAAATGCCAGGATGGAAACCAACCTGGACGAGTATATGCCAAAAGAACATCCGGCATTTGTATACAGCGATAAGGCCGAAGAGTGGTTTAATATCAAAGATGGCATTTTGATTGCCATAGAAAACAAAAACGGGATATACAACACCCAAACCCTGCAAAAAATCAAAGATATTACCAAACAATTGCAGGATATGGATGAATTTGAAGACAATGATCTTAATTCACTTTATGCTGCTGACAATATCACCGGTTCGGAATATGGAATGGAGGTGGAGTCATTTTATAAAAAAGTTCCCGGGTCAAAGGAAAAGCTTAATGAAATACGTGACAATGTCCGGGCAAACGATATGATATACGGACGTATGGTTTCCGAAGACGAGACCGTTGCCCTGGTGGTTGCGGGAATGAGCGATAATATTTTTACCGGGGCTTTCTACAACGAAATTTTAGATTTTGCAAAATCTTTCGAGGATGAACAGGATAAAATATACGTGGCAGGCCGTCCTGTTGTTGAAGGAAACCTGGCATTACTCGGACCTGCCGATATGAAACGCATGGTTCCGGTTGTTTTAGCAGTTATAGCTATTGTTTTGTTTTTGCTTTTACGAAGTATACGGGCAACTACTGCTACCTTGTTTAGTGTTTTTGTCAGCTCCGTTTGGGCTTTTGGTTTGATGGCTGCTCTCGGAGTTCCCATATATTCGGTTTCAACAATGATTCCTGTTATGCTCATTGCCATTGGTGTGGCATATGGAATATATTTCTATAACCACCTAAACCAGTTTTATCAAAAAAGTCCCGATGCCGGACGAAGAGAAGCTGTAATGCACACAATAAATATTTTATGGAGGCCTCTGTCTATGGCTGCCTTTACAACCATGATAGGTTTCATTTCCCTTCTCACTTCGCAGGTGTATCCGATAAAATATTTTGGGATTTTTACGGCATTCGGGATTTTTACGGCCTTTGTCCTGGCGCTCATCTTCCTGCCGGCAGCAGTCCTGTTGGCTGGCTACCGGCCCAAAAACAGGAAGCAAAGCCAAAAACCGGGAATCAATAATAAACTAAACCGTTTTACTGATAATTTACTGAAGCGGAAGAAAACCGTTTACATTGTAGTAGCTGTAATTATTCTGGTTTCTGTTTTCGGGATCCGGAAAGTGTGGATTAATTCCAGTTTTCTTGATAAGTTTGAAAAAGACAGCGATATTGTCCTGACTGATAACTTTGTAAACAGTCATTTTGGAGGCACTTCCACTTTAAACGTTATCCTGGAAACGGAAGATGAAGAAGCTTTTAAACAACCGGCGAACCTTCGTCTTATTGATGAAATGCAGAATGAAACAGAGGGTTTGGTTAAAGCAGGCAATTCATTCTCGCTTGCCGATTATCTGAAACGTATGAATAAGGTTATGAATGCCGATAAGGATGAGTTTTATACTATTCCGGGAAACAGTAACCTTGTGGCACAATACCTGCTGCTTTACGAGATGTCGGGCGACCCGGAAAATCTCACAAAAGTTACCAATTATGATTACAACCGCACTAATGTGACCTTTCAGCTTAAAGGTGATGATTCCAAAACTATTAAGGAGGCACTTTCTGTTATAAATTCATATACCGGCAGGTTCGCGGCGCAAAACATTGAAATAAATTATGCAGGTTCGGGTTACAAAGCTTTGGTATTTACCGATTTGATACTCGAAGGACAGATCATGAGCCTTATTTTGTCGCTTGGCCTGGTGCTAATCCTGCTTAGCCTGATGTTCCGAAGTATAAAAGCCGGACTTATCGGTTCTGTTCCCATTATTATTACGGCACTTATAAGCTTTGGCGTTATGGGCCTGTTAAATATTCCTCTTAGTACAACTACGGCATTATTATCGAGCATTGCCATAGGAATTGGAATTGATTATGCCATACACTTTATCCAGCATTACCGGATGAACCTGGCTAAAAATCCGGTTGCATTGCAGGCGCTCCATGCTACTATGGGACAAACAGGTAAAGCAATTCTATTTAACGCCATTGTAGTAATAGCAGGATTCATGGTATTGCTGTTTTCGGTATTCCCGCCAAACCGAACACTGGGGGCTTTGGTGTCTATGAACATGTTTACCAGCTTGTTGGGAACACTTTCAATCATGATGATTTTGCTCTTTACAACTAAGGTTTTTATCAGGACAAACAATAAAAATTCAGAAGTTTAAAAAATAAAATTGTATAACATTAATTAAATTATATACATATGAAACCCTCATCCTTAAGGAATTAAATTTAATTAGTACAAAAACAACCGAGCAAAGCGAGCGCATCGAACTCATGAACACAATTAAAATGAATAAAGGGGTGAATATAAGGACATGAATATTTACTAAGAACTTATTATGTAGGGATGAGGGTTCGCCGAACACCTTAAAAATATAATAATTTGGTGAGGCAACAACCGATCCCGCTTAAGCGGGAGAGCTCGTGAACACCATTTAAAATAAACAACAGGTGAACAAATACCACCAACTTTGATTAAACGAAATAACAAATTAATTACTAATAACTTAACTAAAACATATTCGAATGAGAAACATAGGTTTAATAGTAAGTACAGCCGTTCTGTTAATTTCTTTCGGAACGCAAAAGGGTACAGCTCAATTAAGTGGTGCACAGATCATGCAAAAAGTGTATGACCTGCCTTCAGGCGATGATACACAAGGTGAGCTAACCATGACGCTGATAAACAAACAGGGTGAACAAAGGGTACGCAAATTGAAACAATACATAAAAGATGAGGGAGAAACAGAAAAGAAGATTATGTTTTTTATTTCGCCTGCCGATGTAAAAGGCACGTCGTTTATGAACTGGAGCTACACCTCAGCCAAAGACGATGACCAATGGATCTATCTTCCTGCCCTCAAACGTACAAAACGTATAAGCAGCGGTAGTAAAAGCGATTATTTCATGGGGTCTGATTTTACCTATGATGATCTGGGCGACCGCCACCCTGATGAGGATAACCATAAGCTGTTGCGTGAAGAATCTGTGAACGGAAAAGCATGTTATGTGGTTGAAAGCACTCCAAAAGATGAGGATTATATGTATTCAAAGACCATCACCTGGGTTATGAAAGACAATTTCATAGGGCTTAAACGTGAGTTCTATGATGAGGATGGTGATTTACTGAAAACCCTCACTATTCACGATTACGAAAAGATTGACGGTTACTGGACAATTTTAAAAACCGGGATGAAAAATGTTCAGAAAAACCACAAGACCGTGATGGAATTTGCTGATGTTAAGAAAAACCAGGGCATACCCGCTTCAAAGTTTACAGAACGGAGCATGACCATGGGTTGATAGGAAAAACCTGCCCGGCAGTGTAACAAACCGGGCAGCTTCTTTTAAATTTTAAATTTTAAATTTTTTAAATGAAATTATTATGAAAATAAAAATTTTTGCCGGGCTGTTGCTATTGTTTGCAACAGGCCTTGTATATACACAGGAAAGTATTTCAATTAACGGTTATGTGAGAAATTATACCGGAGTATTGATTGAAGAACCCAATAATTTTTCAATAATTCAAAACACCCTGGATCTGAATTTTGAAAAGCGGTCGGCTAAAACAGCATTTAAAGTAAACCCATATCTATACCATTATACTGATAACAAACTGGAACCGGGCTTACGAGAGGCATATATGGATATGTATTTTAAAAATTTCGATATCCGTGTTGGTAAACAACAAATTATATGGGGTAAAGCCGAGGGGGTATTTATTACCGATATTGTTTCGCCCAAAGACCTGCGTGAATTTCTGTTACCTGATTTTGATGAAATCCGCATAGGCATAACCTCTTTTAAGCTGAATTACTACAAGGGCAGCCATACCTTTGAAGCGGTTTGGGCACCTGTTTTCACACCCACACAAGTGCCCGAAAGCAGTTCGATATGGTCGCCAAAGATGGATTTTCCTGTTATCCCTGAATGGGACAATTCCACTTCGGAGATTAAACCAGGCCTTGAGAACAGCGAGATCTTTGTTCGTTATTCACTCATGGCTTCCGCGTTTGACTTTGAATTGGTTGGCGGATATTTCTATTATGATGACCCGGCGCTGCACCTTACAAAACAAATTGATCCGGCTGATATGCAGATTACAGGCTTAACAGCACGCCCCGAATATCACAGGGTTACAATGGGGGGCGGCAGTTTCAGCCTGCCTTTGGGTGACTTTGTTCTGCGGGGTGAAGGGGCATACTATACCGGCAGGCATTTCCAAACTGCCAATCCTGCAATACCTGATGCTACCACTGAAAAAAATAATCTGCATTATATGGCGGGGTTGGATTATACATTGGGCGGTGTCAAGCTTAGTGCCCAGTTCATTCAGGAATATATTCTTGATTATGAAGAAGGTATTAATTATGACGAAATGGAAAACACAATGACCATTCTTGCAAAAAAAGACTTCTTCAGGGAAAAATTATGGATCGAGTTGTTTTCGTATATAGGTTTAAATAATGAAGATGCCCTGGTTAGGCCAGGAATAATTTATGATTTTGCTGATGGTTTTGAGATAAAGGGCGGTGCCAATATTTTTGTCGGAGAAAGCGGACGTTTTGGCCAATACGATGCAAACGACATGGTTTATATGAAAATTAAATATAGTTTTTAACCTTTATTATCCAACCATAAACTGAACCCGAATTCTTATATTATCAGGTACCTGGATATTCTTTTTCCGACCAGACCCAGGCTTACATTACAGCATATTCTTTCTTAGAAGTCCCGTCTTATATCCTAAATGGAGCTTCTAAGAATTAAAACCGGCTTTTTTAAGTTTATTAAGTACATTACCAGGAGTATAACCTTGTCCGACCGGGTTCGTGCTGGTTTTGTGTGGTATATGAAGGGAGTCGTGATAAAAGTCAGATCCTGATCCGGAAAATTTACTATTTTTGATCCATACCTGAATATACTGCATGTCGTACACTGATTTTAAATTTTATTCATCATGAAACATATGTTTATCACAACAGTTGGTTTTTTTGTAAGCCTGGCAGTTTTTGCACAACCTAACACAGACAAGGGTGTAGTTGAAATACATGAGAGGGGGGAAGGTTATTTTAATGAGTTTATCATGAAAGATGTACGGGCGGTGAGAGATTCCCTGGCGAAGGAAGATGAACAGCCTTATAAACGGTTTACCATGGATCAGTCCGGCATGGATCTGCCGAATGATCCGTCACTTTACCAGAGAGTTTGGACCCACACACCTGAATCGCAAGGTAATACGGGTACCTGCTGGTGCTTTTCTACAACGGCTTTTTATGAGTCGGAGGTTTTTCGGCTGAGCGGAAGGAAAGTCGAAATTTCGGAGATATTTACAGTGTATTGGGAATATGTTGAAAAAGCCCGCCGGTTTATTGAAAAGCGTGGCGATTCTTATTTCTCACAGGGTTCTGAGAGCAATGCCGTAGCACGAATGATGAAAAAATTCGGTGCCGTGCCCCTGGAAGCCTATGCCGGAAAGTTAAATAACCGGGAATTCCATACCCATGCAAAAATGTTTGAGGAGATGGAAGTTTTTTTGAAGTCGTTAAAGAAAGATAATGCCTGGAATATGGATTATGGACTGGAAATCATCCGGTCTATCATGGACCACTATATCGGAAAACCACCGGCGGAATTTACAGTGGAGGGTAAAACATACACCCCCCATACTTACCTTCATGATTACCTGCAGATCAATCCGGATAATTATGTGGAAATTCTCTCCTACAAACAGGAACCCTACTGGGGAAAGGTGGAGTATAAAGTACCTGATAACTGGTGGCACAGCAGTGAATATTATAATGTCCCGCTCGATGTTTTCATGGAGGCCGTGAAACATTCTATAAAAGAAGGTTATAGTATAAGCATAGGAGGCGATGTTTCGGAATCAGGATTTAGCCGAAAAACCAACTGTGCACTGATACCGGATTATGATATACCTTCTGCATACATTAATGAAGATGCCCGGCAGTTTCGTTTCACGAATAAGACCACCACGGATGATCACGGTATGCAACTGATAGGCATATGCGAGAATTATAATAATAGCGGAAAAGACTGGTATCTGATCAAGGATTCCAGTTCCGGTTCACGCGATGTTGGCAAAAACAATCCTAAATTTGGTTTTTACTTTTTTCACGAAGATTATATTAAACTGAAGATGATGGATTTTACCGTACATAAAGATGCAGTAAAGGATATCCTGGAGAAGTTCTAGTGCTATCCACCCAGGCCGCGAATACCTGCGAATGACTAATGTTTGCGAATGCCCGCGAATGCTCATCCGGACTTGCAATCCGGATGTTTTCGCTCCCACTATTTTGACGCGAGGTTCCTGCCTTGTGCCGGGGGAGCGCTGTTATTTAAGGGAAAAGCGTTCTTCAAGGATATTTTTAAGGTTGGGACTTGAAATTTCCTGCAATTCGTATTTCACGCGCACCGTTGGTTTGTTAATTTTAATTATCCGGTTCAAATTGATGGGAGTACCTATAATCACTGTGTCGCAAGGTGTTTTATCAATGGTTTGTTCCAGGTCTTTTACCTGCTGAGCTCCATATCCCATAGCAGGAAGAAGCGTTCCGATACCGGGATATTTTTTGAAAGTTTCCGTGATGGATCCTACAGTCCAGGGGCGGGGATCAATGATCTCCTTTGCATCGAAACGTTGCGCGGCTACAACCCCTGCCCCGTATTTCATTTCACCATGCGTAAGTGTTGGGCCGTCTTCCACTACCAGGACAGATTTGTCTTTGATTAATCCGGGGTTGTCCAGCTCGAGCTGTGAATTAGCCTTGACCACAATGGCCTTTGGATTATATTGTCTGATGTTGTCTTCCAGTTTGATCACATCTTCCGGATCCGCGCTATCGACTTTATTGATCACTATCACATCTGCCCTGAGGAAATTTATCTGACCGGGATAATAGGATAATTCATGGCCTGCCCGGTGGGGATCAGTAACAACAATCTCAATATCCGGCTTATAGAAAGGCGTGTCATTGTTTCCCCCGTCCCAGAGTATGATATCGGCTTCCTGCTCGGCCTGCCGGATTATAGCTTCATAATCGACACCGGCATAAATGATCCGCCCTCTTTCGAGATAGGGTTCATACTCCTCCATTTCTTCAATTGTACATTGATGTTTTTTCAGATCTTCCAGTGATGCAAACCGCTGCACCTTTTGTGAAGCAAGGTTGCCATAGGGCATCGGATGGCGGATGGCTACCACTTTCAGTCCCATACCTGTCAGTATCCTGCTCACGGCCCTTGAGGTCTGTGATTTACCGCAACCGGTACGCACGGCACAAACCGATACTACAGGTTTCGTGGACCGGATCATGGTTTTTACCGGTGAAACAAAAGAATACGCAGCTCCTGCAGCCATCACTTTTGAGCCGATGTTCATGACATGCTTATATGGTACATCGGAATAAGAAAAAACCACTTCATCAATGTCGTGTTTAGTTATCAGCTCTACAATGTCCTTTTCATCCAGTATGGCAATACCCTGGGGATAATCGGGCCCTGACAGTTCTTTCGGATAAACCCGCCCGTCGATATCCGGGATTTGTGTTGCTGTGAAAGCAACTACCTCCGTCTGCCGGTCGTCCCGGTACAAAACATTAAAATTATGAAAGTCCCTGCCTGCAGCACCACAGATGATAATTCTCTTTTTTTTCATTGTTGAATAACTCATTGGTAAAACTTACCGAAGATAATTCATTACCTGTAAAATCAAAATGACATTTGGCAGGTTAGTGTGTGGCAGCAATGAAGGCCGGGAAGCTTGGCCTGAGTCCTTCGGAATCATTACTTAGTACAGGGCAGGATAGAATAATTGCCCTCACTCATCCGTGAATTCCGGATACTGTTTACAACTATTCTTCCTCGTATTTGATTACCTCTGCAGGGCACTCATCTGCTGCTTCCTTAATACATTCCTCATTAGCATTCAGGTCAGCACCTTCTATTACATATGCCTCGCCATCATCATCTGTTGCAAATACCTTCGGGCAAATATCTTCGCATATACCATCTGCTATACATCCTTCTTCAATCCAAACTTTTTTAATAGCCATAATAACCTCCTTTTTTTTGTTGATTAAAAAATAAATTTATAAAAAAATAACTTCTAAAACACGAGTATGTAAAAAATTAATCCGGTTAACGAAACAGGGTTTGTCAATTATTAACCTATATTCCTGTATTACTTTTATACAAAAGAACCGGTAAAAGGCAGATTGTTTTCCTTTAATATGGCAATTAACACAAGAAGTTTATTGGAATACCGTTATTGAAAATGTTATATTGTTCATTCAACCAAACACTATAAAACAATGAAGATAGGTAATATTTCAATTTTCCTGTTTATTGTAATGTTCTTTATTCATTCCAATAGTTATTCACAGTACAACAGGCATTTGCCAAAGAAAAAAATTGGCGGATCAGTCTTGTATAATATGCATACCGCGAGCCTGGGATTTGGGCTTCGTTATGAAGTGCCGCTTAACCAGATTGATTTTCTGGAAGGAATACGTTTAGTGCCACAGGCAAGCTATTTTCCGGGATTTAATAACATTTCCGAATTTTATATCGGGTCCGGCGTTCATGTTCATGCATATAAGTATAATACCTGGTCATTTTATGGCTTGTTGAATCTCTCCTACAATGGTTGGATTAACCATGAGGATATTTTATACCGTGAAGCAGGCTTCTCTAACCTGGGCATAGAGCCTGGTGCCGGTGCCTCTTGTAAAGTATTGAAATGCTTACATCCATTTGTTGAACTCCGTTTAAATTTGCGGTGGTTTGAACCGCATATGCAATTTGGTATTATGTACGATATCAAATGTGACCGCAGGGGGGCTGTTCCATGCTCAAATATCCCGCCGCAGCCTGTTTTTTAACATGGCAGCAGGAGGAAATGCATCCGGATTACAAATCCGGATGAGCTGTGAATACAAATCCGGATGAGCTGTGGTTTTAGTTTATTTGAAACAATATACTATCCACCCCCGTTTATATCCTCCAGGTATTCTGATGCATTATAGACTGTACCGTCTATGGTTATTGTTCCGGAATAACTTACAGTCCATGATCCGTCACCATGTATGGTCATTGTATCAACAAGATCAAATACTGCTGTGGAAACCTCGCTGTCACCGGTAAAATTCAATGTGCCGGTAGAGGTTGTTATATAGTAACCTGTACTTTGAACATCCTGGGCGGCTGGTATGGTTCCTGTTGCCACGGCGCCGCAGGTATCGGCAAAACTCATAAAATAAGTAGTATCTGTAAGGATATATGGCATTTCAGGTGATGCAGAGGGTTTATAATCCATATCGATCTCCCTTATTGTTCCCTCCGGGTTCTCGTATACATATTGCCACAGCGGGTCATACAATTCAGTTTCTGTTCTGATATATTCAGTTGCAGATGCTCTTCCCCTGAGGTAAATACCATAAACGTATGAAACCGGGTCTGAACTACCGCCGCCACCGCCTGTTATGGCATAACCACTGGTATAATCACTTAAATTGCTTGTGCCGTTATTATTTCTTGCTTTCACCGTGTAGTAATAAGTACTGGCATCGGGAATACTGCTGTCCTCAAACACGGTATCTGATATCCATGACGATACTTCTTCATAATTACCATAAGCATCATGTGCCCTGTAAACCTTATACTCATCGGCATTGATCACCGGTTCCCAGGTAATACGGATATAACTGTCATATTCACCATCGGTAGCGTTCACTTTCTCAGGGAAGACAGGCTTTGCTGACAGGTCAATCCCGGTAAAATCCATGCCGGTTATGGGTTCATCAACATCAAGGATAATCTCGTCTTCAGTGAATGAATAGCCTGTTTTTTGGATTCTGATCGTATACATGCCCGCGGGAATGCCGGTAAAATTATATGATCCGTTGTTCTTAGTAAGCATACTGCCAACAACAGTATTTTCATCATTATATAAGGTTACTTTTACTTCACTGATTCCTCTGCCGTTTTGATCCAATGCAAGTCCTGAAATGTCAATAGATCGTGTTAAATGAAAATCTACCTGGTATGATTGTGATCCCTCTGTTTCAACCTTCTCATGTGCCGTTACATATCCTGGCACGGAGGCTTCTATTGTTAAATTTCCTGCCGGAACCTGTAATGAATAATTCCCTTCAAAATCAGTTGATGTATATTCGTCCCAGGAATCACCATAACCAACGTTTACACCAGACAGGGCCTGGCCGGTTTGTTCATCATAAACACATCCTCCAATTGTTGCACTGGACAATGAGCTGCTTCCCTGTTCAAGTACAATATTGTTTGTAATACTCAATATCCAGTCGTGTGCCATTGCCCGGCCCGAATAATCCTGATACCCGAGTTTTTTAACTGTTAGTGGTTTGTCTTCTGTGGTATTTAGGTTTGAAAACCAGAACAGTCCACATGACAGGGTTGTATCTGTCAATACCTGGTTATCTGAGATCTCCAGAAAAGCAATGGCATTTTCAACCGGTTGGTTGTTTGATTGGACGAAGCCGTATATTGTAAAGGTCCTGTCCTTTACAAAGATCCATTTTTTTTGTTCACCTCCCCATTCAAGGGTACCGAAAAAATAATTGTCTTCCAGGGTACTTATATTAATCTGATATTGCCTGTAATCATCAACATAAAGCTCCAGGCAACGGCCATCCCCGTTTTCTATCCAGTTCACTTCGCCGTCAGCCTCTCTTTGCCAGTTATTCTCTGAAACCTGGTGATCTTCAGCAAAATATTTTCCGTCATTTTCGGATATATGGAACTTAACATACTGGTATTGTTCGTATGTTCCTGAAGCCATATCCTGACTTGCTATTGTATACCAGTCGCCCTGTATTTCCGGGGGAGCAGGATTACGGTCTCCATGCTCATCTTCGCATGCAAAGAAAAATACACTGATAAAAGATGTTATTATAAGAAGGCTGCTAAACCGTTTCATATTTTTGGCTTTTAATAGATTACTAAGATTTTTTCAATTGATTCACCTTTTGTGTCTGTCACCCTGAGAATGTATTCACCGGGAGTATACCCCGAAACATCGATCCGGACAGGGGCAGAGTTCTCGATATTTTTTGAAGTGATCATCATACCATTACTGCTGAAAATCTGCACTTTCTCCAAGCCCGTGTTATTTCCGGGATCGATATATACATGATCCATTGCAGGATTCGGGTATATGATAATATCTTCATCTATTTCATTGATATCAAGGATACTGACATAAGAAACATATACAGATCCGGAAATAGGAGAGGGACAGGTATGATTATAAGCCTTGGCCTGGTAAAATCCTGTTGTTTGCGGCGTAATTATACTTGCCGTATCAGACAGGACTTCTGTATTGCAATACCATTGATACCATGTAACCTGGTCAGAATTATTATCAATACTCAGCCGGTTATTATTGGTCAGTTGAATAGTGGGAGCATTTGGAATGTCATAACCGGTCACAAGAATTGAATCGGTAGTTGAACATCCGAGGGAATCAAATACTTTTACAGTAAAAAATGTCTCATCCTCATTTGTATATGCACTGAAAGCAGATGAATCATAATAAGCCGCCCCTTCCCATTCATACCTGACAGCATCAGGTGATGCAGCATGTAAAGTTACGGAGGAGTATTTACATATACCTGTATCTTCCATAACTGATAACCGGGGCCTGACATAATTGACAGTAATCTCATCCGAATAATCCGTTCCACCGGAGGAAACCGTTACACTGTATGTTGCCGAACCCATACCCACATCATCGTAATAAACAATTATACTGTCGGTACTTGCCTGGTCAGACCACTGATAGCTGTCATAGCTATCCCCGGCGTAAAGTATGATGGTGTCACCCGGGCATCTGTATTTATCAATTCCCAGGGTGAATCCATATTCATCTGCCCCGATATCCGGTGTGGCCGGGTCACGGCTTTCACCGTCAATATCGTAATGTATACCTGCAAAAGATGCCCCTTTATTGTTTAATTGCGGGCTTGCCGTATGTAAAGGGCTGCCAGACAATTCGGGATCATAACTTATTGAATGAGCATCCAGTCCTGACGAATCCTGCCATGCCGCGAACGGCACAGTACCATATTTGCCCGTGAAAATGATCGCGTTATCCTCACCTGGCACATAATAATTATTATAGTCAATGTACATATTTTCCCCTTCATAATTCATAACATATTCATTATATTCCAGATCAGCACATTTGAATATATTATTCATAAGGGTATCGTTTGTACCGGATAAATTGATCCCATGGTCAGCATCTATGGTATTGTAACACACATTAATATTTTCCGCATCCTTAATATTAATACCAAGTTCGACTCCCTTAACTGAATTATTAATTATTGCTGATGAGTTTATTTGGTCCCAGGTATATGAATAGAATTGAATACCTGTTGTACGGTAACTGTCATTTCCTTTAAAAATAATATTATTCCGTTCAACCGTGTTATTACTGCTATTACTATATAAATACAGGCCGGCCAGCCTGTCATTCATAATTTCTATCCTGTTCATACCGGCATACATCGAGTTTATATATGCTACATGAATAACGTTGGCGTTTTGATTTGTAAAGGAATTTGAAACAATATCAATGTTTTCCAGTTTCTGAGAACTGCTGCCGTATAAAAAAATACCATAGCTGCCATTTATAAGCAGGTTGTTTTCAAACCGGACATAAGAAATGTTTTCCGAATTCGAATAGTCATCATACCCGTATATCACGGCTTTATTCTCTTTGTCATTATCATTTGTGATTGCAGGGCCTTCCAGCCTGTTATTTAAGAAATTAATATCATAATTCCTTTCTTTAATTTCCACTACCCGGCAATAATCTTCATTCATGGCCATCAGGGTAAGACCGCGAAAAGTGATATGCGAAGCATTGATAAGCAGGGTGTAATTTTTCTCTTCATTGCCTATATTGGTTATTATTACATCTGTCGAATCCCCTGACTCGGATTTGAAGGTCACGTTGTTTTCTTCTGAACTGAATGGTACATGACCGATCTCTATTTGTTCCATATAATTGCCTGACTGAATATTAAATGTTACCGGGCCGGAAACACCGCATGAAACAAGCCGGTCAACTGCTTCATTTATTGTATTGAAGTCTGCACCGGAAGCACCTACTGTATATTCCCCGGAAAGGGGTGTACAGGGAGTAAATTCGTCCGCACCAATATCGGGTGTATTATGATCACGTATTTCACCGTCAATATCATAGTCTACCCCGGCAATATATACTCCCTTGTCATTGATCATCGGGTTGGTCGTATGCAGGTTCGAATTAGACAGAAACCTGGGATATACAGATATACAGTTCTCACATTGACCATAATTGTTGATCAGGTCATCCAGTGAAAAACTGCCGTTCTCAACAAACAGGTTATTATAGTCAAAAACATTTGAGGCATTGTAACCGGAAACCGGATTTCCCTGTTTAAATAAACCAATATTGTTGTTCAGAATACGGTTATAATTACCTGATAAACTGATGCCGGTATTTTTGTGGTTATCTCCTGTCATATTGATACTGTTATGAACAATATCCAGGTATTCGCATACCGATAATCGTATCCCGAAGCAAGAATTATAAGGTGCACCCAAAGCAATAAAATTATTACTCACATTGGCCCGTTTGTTATAATCCCCCTGGTAATAATGAATATAAATCCCGGTGGCATAGTTGGTAAGCCATATTTTGTTATTGGTTATCGTTAATGTTTCTGTTATGTAATTATTTAATGCTATTGCTGAAACATTAAAGGAATCGGAAACGATGATGTTATCTGTTATAACAGCATCTTTCTGATATCCTATACTTACGGCATGACGGGCCTGCTGATAAAATGAATTGCCGGATATGATGTTACCTTTTCCACGATGAGAATAATTACCGTTTATTTCAATGGCATCCAAACCATATTCAAATAGATTATCAATAAACACATTGGTAAAAATGCTGTCGCCACCTGCCTTAATAAGCTGGCCGTTTCCACCGGAACCGATAAAGTGGTTATTCCTGATCTCGTTTTCAGTTGATCCCGCGGTGAGAGCAATTATAGTGGAATATTCCTTATCAGGATTGGCCAGGGTAATATCCTTAAATACGATACCATCAGCTCCGTCAAGTTTGATCACATAGTTCGTGGTATCTGTTGCAGTGGTATCAGTGATTATTACCGAGGTACTGTCATCATCCCAGGGTTTAAATATGATGGGGCAGTTTTTTGATGCACCGGGAATATCGGGTATAACAAACTGTTCATAGTAAGTACCCGGTATTATGGCAAATGTTATGGCCCCTGCTATGCCACATGAACTTGTTAAGGTATCGATTGCTTCTGCAAAGGTTTTAAAATCAGTTGTGTCATTACCTATTGTAAAGGTCTGTTCCATTAAGGGGTTACAGGCGGAAACCTGTTTTTCTGCCTGGTCATTTGAGGTGATCTCATCCGGTTGCCCGTTTGGAAGGGAAGTCCATACCGTTATTGTATTTTCCCCGGATGATAAATTGATGCTGTCAAGGGTAATAACACCCGAAGTATTTCCGGGCAGTATTTCGGCAGTACACGCCGAGTCATATATTGTACCCCCGTTTACCTGCCATTCAAGTGTAAATGTAGTAATGGTACTGTCTCCTGAATAATTGGCTACCGTAACATCCAGGGCATTGGTACCCGTGTTGCATATTTCATTAGGTTTCAGTATCCGGGCAACCCCTATATCATAGGTATATGCTGTAAAACTTATTGTTGAAGTGTCATTATTGTGGTTATCATCCCAGGAAGAATCGGGGCGTGCTGTCCATACTTTCAGGCTATGCATGCCCGGGGTAAAATCATAATTACCAAAAATAAAAGGGTAACTCGTTTGCCCGTGTCCCAGGTTACCCGACCATGTTGTATCAGGTTGCCTGATCCCGTCAACCTCCCATTGCAATGCAGCCCCCGTTATGGTACTGTCGGATGAAAGATTCATGATTGAAACAGCAATATCCGTGCTGCCGGCAGGGATAACCGAACCATCCGCCGGCTGTTCAATACTGTAAACACCGATATCTTTGTTGCTTTTTGAAATGATATCCAGGGTATAGTGGTCGTTACCTGTATAATCATCACCCGGAAGCGCGGTCCATACATCAATGGTATGCTCACCGAAAGTAAAATCATAGGTTCCCAGGACCAATGCACTGTCTTTCCCGTTTTTGGCCAGGCTGCCGGTCCAGTTGAGAACCGGTTGTTCAATACCATCAACAGACCAGTGGACGGGTACTGACGTAATGGTGTTTTGCCCGTAATTATTCAGAGTAGCTTTTACAGTATCCTGCCCAAACGTTTCAGGATAAAATAGTTTTGTAATAAGTGCATCATCTGCAGGATCATAGTAATCATGCGTGGCTCCTATATCAGTTGTGGTTTCGTCAGGGTCTGGCTCATGGGTAGGATCACCTGCATCAATACAGGGCGATGATACATTTAAACGGATATCACCATTACAAAAATCATAAATCATGGGCAGGTCGGGTATATTATTATTACTGCCTTCGTAATTATTTTGTGTAATCCTGCAATAAAATACAGTAGCATTTGCCCAATTACCGTTAAGGATATCGTTATTGCCAACATTGTGGAACAAGCTGTTTGTAATGGTTGTTGAAATACCCCAGGCCCAGTTGACTACTCCGCTGCATGATTCACCGGAATTGTTATAAAAGGTACATTTATCAATTGTGGCATCTGATTCGTCTCCCCAGTTATATATCGCGCCGCCCCTGTTTTGAAGGGAAGGTACTTCAATACACTCGTTATGGGCAAAAACACACTCCGTGATCGTGCTTCTTGTATCAAAATTGGCTATAACACTCCCGTTTCCTGCACTATTGTGTGTAAAAATGCAATCGTGGATTATGGCTGTATAATTACAGTAGTCGTTTGCTATGGCACCACCCTGTTTTGCTTCATTATTATTAAATATGCAACCGGTTATCTCAACATTTCCATTGTCATTATTATAAATTGCCCCGCCAATGCTTTCATAGTCCTTATTATATTCGAATGTACAATCTTCAATAGTAACCGTGCTGTTGATATTTGCTATTCCGCCGCCCCCGCTATTTGAATAGTTATTTGTAAACATACAGTTTTTAATGATAAAGTTGGATACATTATCGTTCAGGATGCCTCCACCTTTTGTAATACCGGGACTGAGAAAGGCATACCCGTTTGCAATATGAAAACCATCGATAGTCGTGTTATTTGCCCCGCGTACCACATGATAAACGATTGAGGAAGGTGTTAACACGGTTTGATTGTTTAGCGGGTCTCTTAATGTATCTGATGTTTCCGTACCGTTAAACCCGCCGAGTAATGTAATGCCGGCGGGCAACTGAAAAGTAAGTGTCCTTTCATCAGCAGGGTCTTCCACGCCGTTGATATCTTTTGAAGGAAAATACGTTCCTTCGGCAACCCAGATTACATCACCGGCCAGGGCACTGTCAAATGCACGTTGCAGGTTACAATAGGCAGTCGCCCAGGATTCACCCGTGGTATCCGCACCCGCGGCATTATCATTTACATATATGGTATCGGATTGTGCACTGGAGATGATGGTAATACAGAATAAAAAGCCTGATAAGGCAATAATTTTTTTGTAAAAATCTGTTTTTTTACTCATTGTATATGTTTTAAGGCAAGAAAATATGCTATTTGGACAATATCTGAATATTTTTTTATTAAAAGAAAATAATGTGTGAAAATACTTACGTAATATTTATTTACTTAGTTGCATAAAAATTTATTTAATTTTATTGCGGGTTTGCCGGAAACCCTGCCGGGGATGGCTATCTGAATATGATCTTCACTAATGTTACTGAAGAAGGATACCTGTGTGCTGTGATTCAAACATATGATGACTTTTATTAGGGGAATGGCAGGCTTGACTTATGTTATAGGATGTTCCGGGAGTTATGAAATCCATGTGTATATACCTTTCATTGTGTTTATAATAGGATCTGCTGAAATAGTCTGTAGTGCATCAGATGCAAGGCGGCAAAGCGAAGGTGTATAATAATACTGCGAGCTGAAGCCAACGTATTAGATGATGTGGTACAGGCTAACGAAATATTATCCTTAATAACAAAGATTTTTACAGATATTGGCTAAAACCATTGCACTTTACAAACAAGTAGTCACCGTATCATGCTGATTATAAATTTATTTGGTGTTTTTCAGCAAGCCCTAATTAGTGTCTGTCCATAATGTCCGATATCAGCGTTGCTGCTCAACCGAACGAAGTGAGCTCTTGAACACCTTTAAAAATTAAACACGTTGTGAAAACTTTTTAAATCCTCAAATACTTTAGTATACCGCGGTT
>Ga0307421_1000475_pt1 | contig 25823 bp, 18 predicted proteins | sample SalMarWE160270MG_FD_202163 | JGI IMG/M metagenome (GOLD analysis project Ga0307421, IMG submission 202163) | Salt marsh sediment microbial communities from the Plum Island Ecosystem LTER, Massachusetts, United States - WE1602-70 | ecosystem: Environmental > Aquatic > Marine > Intertidal zone >... | reverse complement strand
TCCCTCCCCTCTTGGTAACGCTCATTTTCCCCAACTCCACGTTTCCGGGTAAACGACTATTTGCCTCCCCCAGGTCACCATTAATTTTATCCCTATCAGCTTCGAAAGCATCGAGGTCAGCAACAAGGCCATCCCTAACCTCTTCCACTGAACTAACTTGTTTAGTAAGGTCAATTATGTCCTCAGCACGAACGTGTTGTGCTGTCATCTTCTCGTTTATTGCTGCTATGTCAGCTCGCAATCCGTTATTGTGAATGTAAGCGGAGCCAGTGAAGAAACCAACTATAGCTATCAGAGCAACACCAGCAACGATAGTGGGCACGAACACCATGTCAGCCAGCTTGCGAGGTTTAGGCAAATAAACCTCGGGAACGACATTGAAGTCAATCAAAGAATAAGCTATGGCGCCTTTCTCGTCGGCAAGCACCTCCTTAAGAGCCAGCCCAATATTAGTGAGATACCAGGCTGACGGGAAACCCTCTGGAACTGCCACAGGCAAGGGCATCACCTGAACAGGACGATTTTGCCCACCACTAACGCGTTTCCAGATATCTTCTCGCTCAGCAAGTTCACCAGAGACTGAAACGGGAACACTGAAGTCAAGGGGTTTATCCATATGAGCTGAGTTATAGAAAATAACGCTACGGTCTAATTCTTCAGTTATAGTGTCTAAATTCTCCTCCAAAGAGGCTTCCACTGTTAAAGGCAAGCTGCGCACCACCTCAGGCATATTATCAACCAGTACGACTACGTCGAAACTACCAGGCTGAACATCAACCATGATGGCTGTGGTCTCAGTAGCTGTCCTGGCAAGACATAGCGGCTTCAGGTCGGCAAGATAAGGATCCAAGTCTGCCTTGTGCAAAGTGGATAACAGAGCATCCATTGAGTTTCGCGGCAGAGCAGCTACATAAGCGGTTATCTCCCCGGGGACAGAGCTGATGATTTGCCAGGAGATGTAGACTTCCTCAGTGGAAATGCCCAGAGAAGTACTTGCCTCTCTCTTTATCGCCTCAGGAAGCATGTCCTTGGCTAACTCGGGAATACTAATTGTACGGTAGAGGTAACCAATGCCACTTATGCCTGCGATAACCTTCCTTGTCTTTGTCCCTACAGATTGCCATAACTCAGCTACCTTAGCCGCCACAGCATCCTCATCCTGAATTACCCCCTGTACCACCAGCCCGGATTCCAGAGGCGAGCTAGCCCATTTTAGAACCTGTCTGCCTCGGGAAAGAAGCACATAGATTGCTGCATCGTCAATATACAAACTAGCCTGTTCCCTAGCCATTTTCCTCCATAATCCTATGAACCTTCATAACAATAAACAGTCAAACTCAGGCCAATTTTCGCCTCTCCCTCTTCCTCATCCGCATCAATCATCACACCGTTTATGACACCATTAGTGAACGCTTCGCTCAATTTCTCGCACAATTTAAGCAACTGTACCACCGTGCCTTCAGCTTGAATACTTATCCCGAAGCTGTCGTAAGCAACGGTTCCTCCCTCTGTCGCCTTCCCCTCCTTGGGAAGCGAGGAGCTAATCTTAACTATGTCCACATTGGAATCATCGGCAGCTTCAAATATAGCCTCGGTTATCTCCACCGACTCGGTAGGAAGCTGGAATTTCTCATCCAGCTTTGAAAGGTCAGACTGAGCCTTGTTGAGTCTTCCCTGCAGTTCCCCTTTTTCCGCGGTATACTTGACAAAATCCTCGTTAAGCTGGTTCAACTCGCTTTGCAAATCGCGTTGCTCTGCCCTCTGTCCACCGTAAACGCTCATCACCCCCACCAGCAACGCCACCAATATGCCCAGGCTCAAAATCCACTGCGCCGTCTTGCCTAGCTTCATTCAGATAATACTAGCAACCTTCAATATATTTATGCAATACCCCCTGGCGGTACTTTTGGGGGAGAACAACACTTTGCTGCTGCTTCGTACAGCTCCCTTGTCATTGCGAGGCAATCTCATGCCCCGCCGAGATTGCCACGCCTTCGGCTCGCAATGACAGAGAGGAGTGTCATCACGAGCTACCTCTTTTTTGTCATTGCGAGGCACAGAGTGCCGAAGCAATCTCAGGGTCAGGCGCATGAATCAGGCCAGTACCAAAGTATCATGACCAAAAATCAAACATAAAAGGTCAAAATGACAACTCAAAATGCAAAATCCTTCCCCACTTTGATCTTTGACTTTTGACTTATTCTTACCCCTCATTTTGCCCTTTGATTTTTGAGTTTTGCTTTCCCGGGATTGCCACGCTACGCTCGCAAAGACAGAGAGGAGCGTCATTGCGAGGAGTGGTAACGGTTGCGAGGCGTAGCCGAAGCAATCTCGTACCCCACCGAGATTGCCACGCTACGCTCGCAAAGACAGAGAGGAGTGTCATTGCGAGGAGTGGCAGCGGTTGCGAGGCGTAGCCGAAGCAATCTCAAGTTGAAGCTCTAAATACTAAGCCCTAAACAAATCCCAATATCTAAATTCAAAACCGTTATCCTGTAAAATTCCTCTCCCTTGACGGGAGAGGAATAAGGTGAGGGTGAAAAAGGGGCCTTGAGTCCCCCGTGTCATTGCCAGGCACGCCCCCTTTTTGTAGCGCGACCCTTCAGGGTCGTGCACGAGGCTAAAGCCTCGCATTACATTTCTAAACTTTGCTCTGTCATTTTACCCTTTGATTTTTGAGTTTTGCTTTTCCCGGGATTGCCACGCCTTCGGCTCGCAATGACAATAAAAAGGCCGGCAATGACGATAAAAAGGGCCGGAATGACAATAAAAAAAGGGCGCCATGACGTCCCTTTCGTCACCCTGACCTTGAAATGAAGGGGAAGGGTCTCACCATGACAGAGCAGCGATTCTGCTTACCGTGTTTTCTCCAGCCTTGCCGCTGGGTTAGACTACTTGATGGTGTAGCTGAGGACTTTCATCTCAGTCTGCCCCATAGGGAAATCAAGCGGTATATCAAGGAGTTTGTAGTCTGTCCATGTGATGAAAGGGTCGGGGCCCGCGTGTACTTCAACCTCAAGTTCCCCGGCTACAGATCCATAGAATTTACCACCAGGGTGTAAAAGAACGGTGTGTTCGACAGACATAATAAATATGAAATCATTTTCACTTCCAGAGGCAATGTTTGGGAAGAAGTTTACGTCCCCCACAACGATGATGCAGCCTGACCCGGCAAGGGTAACTGTCCCTCCAACTATCAGGGCTTCTTGACCATGACTTGTATTGCTTTCAATAAAGATAGTCTGGTTATTAAGGTTCAGCGTGAAATCCTTCTTTTCACTGCCGATCTCCAGATCGCCAGTAACATACACAGTTCCGTTAAGTGTAAGCGTTGCTGGGTTACCGTTATTGTAAATCTTCCAGGGGCCGTCTCTATATAATGCTTCTATGGTAGCGTTGGTACCGGCAATATTCAGGGGGTCGTCGTAAGGGAAGGGTGGTTCTAAATCTTTTACCCGCTCCAAGTAATATTCAGAAAGCTCCTCTGCCGTCGGCCAAATTAGTGGTTCCTGACTGCAGCAGTTTGTGCAGTTAACACAATCAATGGAGTAAGTACAATTGGTGCAACCGCAGCCAGGGTAACCCGCATATTCACAATCTGGAGTACTGACATTGCCTGTGACATCAACCTTGTTCTTGATGATTACGGTGTCATTACTGCTAATGGCATTATCAAGAAAACTAGAATAATCTAACGCGCCGTAGTAGCACTCAATGGTAGTATTACCCCCACTATCGCTGGTGGCGGTAGAAACAATCTTATAAATTCCATTCCTAATTTCGGGAACATCTACCGTTACATTTCTGTCATTTAAGCGATAATCTGGCACACTCAGGTTTGTATAATTTTGTGATATCTTGTAGATTTCAGCTTCTATGCCGGAGTCGGCGGCGTAGAATTCCTGCACTTTTGACTCGTAAACCCGCCCCGCTTTAACTCCAGTCTGCATAAAGGTAAGAAGCGGAGTGAGAATTATAGCACCCAGCATCAGAAACAGCAGGACCATCGCCAGAGCACCCTGTCCCGATTCATTTTTCCCCGGGTGAGTCAACACCCTTCTCAGCTTAGCCATCTTCATTACGCCCCCTATCCAATTTACATTCCAATCTCTCACTATCAGGCAGAAGGCCTTGCCTTAATTTCGTATGTTCTGCTCTCAGTCTGCAGGCCAACTTTAGCAGTCACTTTCAAGGTGAGCACCCTTTCAGTTTCATTCCAGCTGCACTCAGTAGAACCGGGTGACCCCGAGTCAAAATAAATATATTGTCCCACTGTAGTCGGTGGCATGTCCACATCATCTACTGTCTCCTGACGTTCAAGCTGGCAAACTCCACCGGAGCAATCAGTGAGGTCGTAAACCACTTCGTGAGCCTCACCGCTTCCCCAGTCAATCCAGTTAATGGTCAATGGAAATCCTCCGGGGGCAGTGGAATTAGTAATGTCTTGAGCTTGAACAACGTCACGATTCACACGGTAGCCAGCCTGTTGCACCTGCCGTACGGCGACCATGTGATTGCTGGTACGATTGCTCTGAACCAGTTGACCGATGGCAGCAGCGGTAACAACACCAATGCCAGCAACTATCATCACAGTTATCAGTACCTCTATAAGTGTGAAACCTTTCTGGTTCTTATGTAGCAATCTCATTCGCTATACCTTGCCTTATAAGTGCTCGTGACAAGCACCACTTCACCGTCACGCCAAACAGTAACCGTTATCTTTCGAATGCCATCGACTATCAGCGAAGCATTCACAGTAAGGGAGTAGTCCTTACAGTTATCAGGGAGAGCATGGCTTTCAACAGGCCAACATGGATTTGACGATGGGGTGGAGCCGGTGGAATCAACTTCGTACGACCAGGAGGCATTGCAGTAGTCCTGGCTCCTAACATATTCGATCTCGCTTCGAATAAGGCTCTCGGTCGTGGTTCTCTCATCAGCGATAATTAGAGCTCTCGAGCTGGTGCTCAGGGCAGTGAGAAAGGGAACGGCAATCATCCCCAAAATAGCTATGGCGATAAGCACCTCAATTAAGGTCGTTCCTTTTTGACCGCTTACTAACTTCATCTCGTCTCCCTTATGTTCTCTAAGTTTACTATATCCTGTGCAAGCTAGCAACCCGACGAGATTGCTTCGCGGAGTCTGTCCTGAGCGTCTTGAGATTCTTCGCTACGCTCAGAATGACAGGTGGAGGAGGCTCGCAATGACAGTTAGTAGCTATCAGCTTTCAGCCTTCAGCCATTAGCTAGCTGCTGACTGCTGATTACCGACTGCTTCTTCATGTAGTACCAAAATACCAAGACCAAAATACCAAGACCAAAGAGCAAAAGTAAAAAAGCAAAATACAACTCAAAATGCAACAACCCATCCCCGTTTTGCACTTCAACCTTGCGTTTCTTGCCCTGTCGCTTTCCGCCCTGCTCCGTTTACTATTTCGGAGTCAGGGTTTCGTTTTCCCAGGATTGCCACGCCTCCGGCTCGCAATGACAGGTAAAAAGGGGCTCGCGATGACCACAAGAAAGACCACAGCGACACCCCCTTTTGTCATTGCGAGGAGCGGCAACGACAAAGCAATCTCCAGGGTAGTAGCTATCAGCTTTCAGCCATTAGCCAACTGCTGACTGCTGATTACTGACTGCCTTTTCATGCCAGTACTAAAAGGCCAAGGCTAAAATACCAAGACCAAAAAGCAAAGGTAAAAAGCAAATTTACAACTCAAAATGCAACAACCCTTCCCCGTTTTGCATGTTGATTGTTGCTTTTTTGCTCTGTCATTTTGCTTTTCCTGAGATTGCCACGCCTTCAGCTCGCAATGACAGTAGAGAAGGGTTCGCAATGACAGGTGGAGTGGGCTCGCAACGACAATAAAAAAGGCAGTTTAAAAATGCGGAAGACGATGAAAAACTTTACAGCATACCTGGCTGAGCTGTCACGAAAGTAGTGCAGCAATGCTGTTTAACCTATCTGCCCAAAAACACCATACATAGCAGATATGAGAGCCAGTGCGATGAACGCCACTATACCCCCCATAATTAGGGTGGTGGCTGGTGTAATGGCAGCGATAAGAGCATCAGTGCGGTCACTGGCTTCCATTTCGTAACTCATCGCCACGGTGTCCATGGTGGCATCGAGGTTACCGGTTCCTTCACCCACAGCAGCCATCTGCACTATAAGGGCGGGAAAGATGGGATTTCGAGACATAGGGCGTGATAGCCCTTGCCCTTTGAGCATTTCGTCGCGCACAGTAGTCAATGCGCCAACAATCACCTTATTTTGAGCGTTATCGATGCACAGAGTCATTATCTCAGGCAACGAAACACCAGCACGAAACAAAGTGGATACAGTGTTAGCATAACGTGCAAGCTCACTGAACAGGGTAACAGAACCAATAAGGGGCATCTTGAGTTTAAACGAATCCCACCAATACCTGCCCGCAGGCGTCTTGATATAAGCATAAAGGCCAGCGGCGACGCCGAGTACGGCAAGCAGAATTGCCCACCAGTAACTTAACAGGAAGCCGCTTATGGCAAGAAGAGCTCTGGTCGCCATAGGCAGGTCAGCACCAAGTGCCCCATAAAGGCCCATAAAATTAGGCATAACAAAGAAGACCATTACGGCAATAACCAGGACCACCAATAGCATTATTATTATGGGATAAATCATGGCGCTTTTTACCTTTTTGGCAGCGAGGGCGTCCTTCTCAATATAATCAGCCATTTGCCTCAACACCTGTTCCAGGTTACCAGTCTCTTCACCGATAGCAATAGTGCGGCAATAGAGCCTGGAGAAAGCCTTGGGGTGTCTTGACATCGCCTGGGACAGCTTGGCACCACCGCGAACGGCGGTGACTACATCCTTTACCATCGTCTGCAAGGCGCGATTGGTAATTTGTTCTTGCAGTAACTCGAGGGCAGCGACGACGTCAGTTCCTGCTTCGAGAAGCAAGGCCAGCTGCCTGGAGAACATTACCACCTCTTTAGGCTTTATCGTCGTAAAGGCATCGGTCAACCTCCCAAGATTGAAAAACGGAGTAACTGTCTTCAAGCTCATCACCCGCAAATCACTATAACCAAGTGTAGTGATGGCCATCTCCTCCGAAACAGCGCTGATTTTACCTTTGAGTAGTTGCCTCTCTTTGGTATACGCTAGATACTCAAAATCCATAGAACCTCCTTCACCGTTACCCCATATGCCCTGCGTTTACTCTTCCATGTTATAGGCATTACGTAATACCTCAGATGGAGTAGTCATGCCCTCCTTCACCTTGAGCATACCATCTTTAATCAGGGGAACCATACCTTCCTTGTACGCCTGTTCTCGAAATTCAACGGTACCGCCGCCTCTCAGCACCAGCATCCTCAGTTCATCGCTCATATGAAGCACCTCAAACATTCCCACCCTGCCTCGGTATCCCGAATAAGCACACGCTTCACAACCACTACCATAGATGAATTCCTCCCTATGTTCCCCAATTTCTTTTTCATAAGCTACCTGCTCCAGTTTTGAGACTGTAATGGAATGGGCACAATCGGGGCAAACACGCCGCAACATACGCTGAGCCATCGTGCCAATAAGTGCTGAAGCCACGAGGAACGGCTCTATACCAAGGTCGAGCAGCCGGTAAATAACGCCCACGGCATCATTGGCATGCAGGGAAGAGAAAACCAGGTGCCCTGTCAAAGCAGATTGGACAGCTATTCTGGCTGTGTCGGCATCTCGTATCTCGCCGACCAATATAATATCAGGGTCAAGACGCAATATAGAACGCAGCCCGCTGGCAAAGGTAAGCCCAGCCTTGGGGTTAATCTGAATTTGATTTATATTTGGAAAGCGATATTCCACAGGGTCTTCAATAGTGATGATCTTCCGAGATACCTTATCTAACTGATTGATGGAAGCATAAAGCGTAGTAGTTTTCCCAGAGCCAGTAGGTCCACTAGCCACGACCATTCCGAAGGGAACTCTGAGCATCTCCTGATACTTTTCCAGAGTCTCAGGGAGAAGACCCAATCCGGCTAACTCACGCGCAGCCAATGTCTTATCCAGAAGCCGCAACACAGTTCCTTCACCGTGAACTGTGGGACAAGTAGCAACACGAACATCGATAGGTCTACCACTGGCTTCAATGGTGAATTGACCGTCCTGGGGGCGAAGATGGTCGGCGATGTTCATATCACTCATTATTTTGATTCGAGAGGTCAGTGCGGGATGTATAGTTATAGGCAGGGACAAGGTATCCTGAAGGACGCCATCAATACGGTAGCGTACCCTCAATCTATCTTCCTCCGGTTCAATATGAATATCGGAGGCTCTAGCTTTAGCCGCTTCATCAATAATAAGGTGTAAAGCATGAGCTACTGGAGCATCAGCAGTAGCGGCGATTAAGTCCATTTCATCACCACCAGCCATATCTTCAGGAATACCGGCTAATTGCTCCTGAATTTTCCCAAAACCTCTGTAGTTGAAGTCAATAGCCTCTCGAATTTCCTGTTCTTCAACAACCACCGGTTTTACCCTCATCTTGCTCTGGTGCTCTAGAATCTGAAGAGCGAATATATCAGCAGGATTTGCCATCGCCATTTCCACGGTATTGCCCTTAACGGACAACGGTACGGCCATAAATCTTCTTGCCGTAGACTCAGGAACCAACTTCAATACCTCAGGGGCAATTGCCTTTTTGAATAGTCTCGCCTTCGCTTCTGGCTTTGCTTCTCCCGGTTTCACCTCTGCCTTTGGTTCCGGTGCTTTGGTTAATATCTCCGAAAGAGCACTTTCAATGGCAGACATACCCTGCTGGCGAGTCTCTTCCTCAGCAGCCACTTCCTCTTGTTTAACGCCCTCTTCCTTGGCAGTTACTTCCTCAACAGGCACTTCCTCAACAGGCACTTCTTCTTCAACAACTTCCCCACCGATAGATATTTCTTTGCTTGGGCTACCAAGCCTGATAACATTGATCTTTTCCTGCTGAGCAAACTCCGCAGCCTCAGCAGTAAGCTCGCCCGAAATGAACAAAACCTTTTGCTGGATTTCAGTATCATAGGCCTTTTTTTCAAATGAAGACATTTCTTCCAAGTCCACCCGCGCCCCAGTTAGCACGTCTATAGCTAATTGGTGAGGAATAAACCCGTCATCTTCTCTGGCCAAGATATCAAAGGTATATTCAGCACCAGTCCTCCCTTTCATTTTACTATCCTGTTCTATTGTGTATCCCACCTTAGCAAGAGAGGACAATAATTGCTCCTTGGAGTCGAATCCCACCACCACCGTTTTCTTGCCCCGTTTAGCAACGGGTAAGGCCAAAAATTCCTTAAGGTTTTCTTCAGATAAAATCTTTATTTGCTGCCCATGGGCAAATTGAGATGCTACAGAATCAAGCTCGGGAAGGGCAATGAAGACTTTGTCCCAAATGTCACAGTTGTAACATTTGTCATCAAATTCGAAAACTTCGCCTAATCCTACCGGCTGACCATCATCATGCTTGATGATACCTATAGCGGTGACATAGGATATAAGTCCATTACTCTTGCGAGCCAGCAAATCGAAGGTATGTCCAGTTCTAAACTTACCTTCAAGGGTAACATGGCGCTCAACTTCATAACCCAGCGCCTTGAGCTTCCTGATAAACTGTTCCTCAACATCTTGCAGGTCATTCTCAAATTGAACCTCAGGATGCCCATCACCCTTTAGCTGACCTTCCTTCTTATTCTTGTTCCTCTGTCGCATCTTCATGTTATTCTAAGAAACAATAACTAAAATATCAAACTAACGTGAGATAGCTTAATATTGACCGGTGATTTATCTTTAAACTCTACCCAGTGCTTGCTCCACTCTGCTAGCATAGCTCTTGATCACCAATCGCACTATGCCCAACGGGGCATCCTTAGTAGTCACTATGGCTAAATAGGATTCTTGACCCAGAGGTCTGATTAGAATCTGACCTGCAGTTGAAGTCAACAAGTTATCCTCAAGGTCACCAGCCTTCAGCTTATCTGCGCTCGTCCGCGAGATCCTGAATATTGCCGCTAGTTGAGCTGCAGCTAGCTCTGCGTTAAGCATAGAACCAGAAGGCACATAGCTGGACATGGCAACCCCGTCACTACCTGCCACTGCAATACATAATACCCCGTCAACTTGCCCTGCCATCTCCTCCAATATGCTGTTTAAGTTCCCTCCTGCTCCCATTTCACCTCCTTTCTCTGGCTCATCTTTCTTCCTTCCCTTGCCCCAGGTAAATCTAGATAAATCAGCCATCATTCAAACTTAGGCAACGCTTGACATACCCGGGCAGCGTGTTCTCTGACCACTAAGCGCGCCATACCAAGAGTAGTAGACTCCTTGGATAAAATCATTGCCAAATAGAAGTCGGGAGTGAGAGCCTTAGTCAAAATATACTTTGAAGCGGTGGTGATCAAATTTTCATCAAAATCGCCGAGCTTTAGCTTATCAGCAGTCAAACTACACAGGCGCACCACCACAGCCAACTGGGCTGCCGCTAATTCAGCATTGAGTGTTGCGCCAGGCGTCGTAACAACCGCAACAGGAACACCCTCCATGTCCATTACTCCCACCCCCAATAAGCCCTCGGTCGTGCTTGCTACCTCCTTTACAACGTCGCCTATACTCCTCTTTTCTGTCTCTTCTACCTCTTCTATCTCTTCTGTCTCTTCATTATCTTCTTTTGCTGCCAACTTATCACCTCCTTTCATACTTTCGTAATAGGAATTTGGTCATTATCGCTACAATTCCTTTTTCTAAAATACCTAGCTACTGTAATACTAAAATGATATAGTAAGGCAGTAAATAGGAATTTAGTCATTATTACCGCAATCTCTTTTTCTAAAATACGTGACTAATGTACTTAAAATGATATAGAAAGGCAGTAAAATAGTCAACGGTTTAGCTTGCTATGCAAGGGGATATCAGGGGGGTATTGCCAAACCTTGACCTCTTGTTTAATAATGAGCACTAATGAATAGAATTAAATGTATAAAGATATTATCAGGGCTGCTTGGGATTTTTCTGCTTCTGAGCTTTTTCCCGCTGGTTGACAGCCAGCCAATTTCAGCCAATCCAGACAGGCTAGAGTGGTCTGTTGCTGACACTCCCAGTGAAGAAGGAAATGTCGTGGTTAGCCCCAGCGAGATAAACGCCTTTGTTGTCGGCCAGAATGACACTTTTTATGCCATAGATATCCCTAATAGCCGTGTATACAAATCAACCGATGGCGGGGTTACTTGGGAGGACGACCTGAACGGAACGCTTGAAGACGAAGGCGCTACGTTGCCTGCCTGGGATATCGCTGTTGCCCCGGATGACCCTGAACTGGTGGCTGTAGTCACCGATGACAGGACAGCCGTTTACTTGTCCGATGACGGCGGGGATAGCTGGGAAGACAGTGGAGTTCCTGATTTAGGCGGCACGCTTATCTCAGATATCGCCATTTCTCCCGAGTATGACGCCACTTATGACGTCGCCATAGGTACCAGAATGCCTGATGGTAACACTACTGGCGATGTGTGGGTAATTACACTGGGAGGGATTGGCGGCTGGAAAGCTCAAGAACTGCAGATAGACCCTGATGCTACAGGGACTGGCGCTGATGTAAGCACAGTCCGCTTTTCACCGCAATACGACGAAGACAAAGCGATACTCGCCATCGCCTCCTCGGCAAATGATATAGCTCCGGCACTACAAGACAGGACATTCCTGTGCGCTGGAGAAAGGAATATTGCAAGTAAGGAAACAGCATGGACCACATTCATAGAAATTATTGACCCGTCTGAAAGCAGCTTGGGTGACTCACCAGACGAAGATGAGATTATCTTCTCCGATTTAGCACTCCCTTCCCAGAATTACCGCGAAGACAAAAACTGGATTGCCTATGCCAGTTATTACTCCAATTCTACTACCGGGTGTGATGATGCATACCGGATAGAAGAAGACGGCAAACAGGTATACAGGCTGGATGTCAAAGGAGGCAATAATGTTGGCATAGCTTCGATTGATTACCAAGGGGGCACACTCCTCGCCGGAGAAATATCAGGCCAAGATGGCTCCGCTGATGCCCTAATCCATATCTGTTCTAATCCCACAGAATGTTTCATTAAGTGGGAAGAGCCTACCAAACCACCCACTGGTGGTGCTTCCTCCGAGAACCGTGCCAACGCCCAGGTTGTCTGGCTTACCGGTAGCATAGCTTATTGCGCCACAAGCACAAATAATGTAACCACCGCCGCTGAGTGGGCAGACACGACTCTCCCTGCTGGACCATGGCAGGGGCAAGCTTGCGATGAAAGCGCCCTTTCTAAAAGTGAAGATGACGGCGATACTTGGAACCAGCTCAGCCTGATAGATACCAAAATGACTTTTCTTTGCGATTACGCTTTCTTTGCCAATAACACTATTCTTTATTTAGCATCGATAAATGAGGATAGCCCCAGTTTTGACAGTATATGGCGAACTGAGAAAACTAAAACCGCGGCACTGACCGAGACCTGGCAGAGGGTGCTTTGCCTTGACGGTGAGGACAATATAATTTTAAGACCCACTCCCGAGTGGGAGGAAGAAGAGCAAATTTACTTCGCTGTGCCCGATACCGATAATGTGAAGTATTCTGAGAACAAAGGGCAGAGCTGGGAGAAGGTCTGGGAGTGCCCCGATGTCACCGATTTGGCTGTGGTGAGCGATGAATTACTGTACATCCTGGATGATTATCGATTAAATAGGTACAGTTGGAATGAGACGCTATGGGAAGGCATCTGGGAATGGGAATATGATATAGACACCGGGCTTGATTCTGGCTCTGCTGTGCTTGCCTATGGCACGGACTATGTATTTGTTTCCGAAAATGGGGATAGAGGCAGGATAGCCTATTCCAGCGATGGCGGGGAAATCTTTAATGTCACCGAGTCTTTACCGGAGCCAGGCGAGATTCAGCTCGCCGTGGATGAAGAATTTAATAGAAACAAATTTATCTATGCCGCCAGTGATGATAGTTCGAGCGACATTTATCGCTGGGCCATTGGTGCAAGCACATCGTGGAAAGGGCTAAACACGCCAGGCAAGGGCTTTTGCGGGCTGGCTCAAATAGACGAAGTCCTTTACGGAGCCTATGCCTATAGTGACGGTGTTGCGCGCACCCTCGACCCTCACCTGGAAACGATACGAGTAACTGATTGGGATTACATCTATACCGGCTTGACTCCAGGAGTAACATTCAAGTCAAGGTCATTGAAGGCGACTAGCAACGAAGATGTAGAGTTGTGGGCTATTGACAGAGTAAACTATGACTTTCCCGATGAACAAGGCTGCTTATGGGTTTATACTGACGCTTTTGTGCTTGAAACTCCCTGGCCAAACACGCCGGCGCTGGACGACTCACTGCCCTGTGATGAATGTACCTGCCGGGCTGAGGATTTTTGTTTTCGCTGGCGGATGCTGCCTTCGACTGAAAAATATGAGCTGTGGATAGCTCTGGATGAAGATTTCACCGCCATAATACACGAAGAGGTAAATATAACTCCGGACGCCCCATGCTCTCCCGCCTGGTGTCCATCATCCAGCGCAGTTCAGTTCATTTGCGGTGAAACTTATTTCTGGAAAGTAAGAAGTTGTGAAAGCACTGAAGGGGAACGCATTCGCAGTCGGTGGTCACCAACAATGAAATTCACCGTAAAGGAATGTTCGACAGAAGAAGGAGAGGTGTATCTTGCTCCTATATTGCTTGTCCCTGACATCGGCAGCAAAAACGTGCGGCGTTCACCAACCTTCTCCTGGGAAGGATTCCCTCCCACCACTGAATATGAGTTTATCCTCGCCAGCGACAGTGCTTTGACCCTGGTGATAGTGAACGAAAAAGTGTCCACTTCAACCTACCAATATAAAGGAAATCTAGATTGGAACACCACTTATTACTGGCAGGTAAAGGCTATTGAACCTACGCTTAGTGAGCCAGCCTTGGGTGTCTTTACGGTAATGCCCGCTCCCGAACCAACAGCAGCAACACCACCAACACCTTCATGGATATGGGCTGTCATCGGAATACTTGCCTTCCTGGATGTAGTAATTATCGCCTTTTGCTTGATTAAGCGATAAAATAAATCTAACACACCGCCTGATCCACCACTAAGCAGCATATCTTGAGGCTTACCTTAGTCCTTCTTGACACCTTTAGAACTTATGTTAATAATTGCCTTGGAATGGATAACTATGCGCTGATTCCGTTAATTACCGCGATTATCTTTATCCCGCTATTGGTTATCCTGTTGGGCAGCCGACCATGGCAGAGGCAGCAAAAGCTTTTCTTTGCTTATCTCGTCACTGCCATGTTATGGAGCTTAAGCAGCTTCCTGTTTTACAGCGATATTCTCATTCAAAATGAATTGCTTCTTGCTAAAATCGCCCTCTGTTTGGGCATATTGATGGCAATCCAGCTTCATTACTTCTTGCGCTCTCTTTATCAAGGTCAAGACAGGATACCCTATGCTTATGTCATCCTAGCCGGCGCTATTGCTCTAGCAGCGTTGGGGTATATCCCGAAGAGTATCACGTTCACCGAGATCAGCGTCTCTGCCGAGTATGGCACTTGGCTTGCCCTACTCGTTATCATTGCTATTCTGCTTGGCAGGGATATTTATCTTCTGGCACGGAGACAGACGACGCTAGACGACCCACGAGAGCGCAATCAGATGGACTACCTATTTGCTAGCCTTGCTGTTCTATTCACCTCCTTTGTTGCAGGATTTACTCCCGCTGGGAGGGGGTATCCCCTCTTCTATATTGGGAACTTCGCCATGGCTGGCATCCTTACCTATGCAGTGGTAACACGCCAATTGCTGGATATCAAGGTTGTCCTCCGCCGCGGGTTAGTATGGACAATCATGAGCTTTGGCGCTGTAGCAGCATACTTCCTTCTATTCTTCCTGTTCCATCTCATCTTTGACTTTAATATCACCATCAGCATTGTAGTAGCAGCCATAGCAGCTACAATTTGGGTTGCTATGTTTGCTTACTGGATGCTTACCATTCTCCGCCCGGGAGTAGAACAAATCCTAACAGGAGAAAAATACGGCTACCGCCAGCAGCTGTTTAATCTCACCAGTAAAGCAGACACTGTTTCCACTCTAGAGGAATTAGGAAGCAACCTGATATCCTTGCTTTGTCAATCTGCGGAGTGCCGCCGAGCTTGTTTGCTTCTACCTAAATTTGAAGGAGGCGATTTCACCGCCACATTCAGCTACCCTCCAGTGAAAGATAACCCGATACAGAAGTTGAACTTGAAACAGGACGGCACTATTGCGAATTGGCTAAAGCAAGAAGCTCGTTTTATGTCCCGAGCAGACCTTGTTAAGTTGAACATTATGAACCAGAAGGAATATGAGGATATTCAATTGGCAAAGATAGAGATGCTTTTCCCTCTGATGAACCAAAACGGGCTTATTGCTATCCTTGCAATGGGGGAAAGGCAAGACGGTAAGCTTTACACTGTTGAAGATATTGAAATAATTGAGTCTGTTGCTTCCCGCATCGCTGCCATTATGGAAAGACAATATCTTTATGAACAATTGGAGGAAAGAGAGAAAGAGCTAAGTAGCATTAACCGTTTAACCAACGTCGTAATCTCAAGCATGGATATTAAGGAGATATTTGAAGGTTTTTCTCAGCAGTTAAAGGAGGTCATTGCTATTGATTGGGCAGCAATCACCCTGGTTGAAAATGAACAACTTTGCTTTTCAGCGCTATCGGGCACTATCTCTTCACCATGGCAAACAGGGGAAAGGATACCACTGGAAGGAACAGGCACCCAATGGGTGCTCAAACAGGGAAAGAGCCTTTATCAGCCCGACCTGGGACAACACCGAATGTTTTGGACTGAAGAGAACCTGGTTAAAGGAGGGATTCACTCCGTTGTTTACTCGCCACTATTAGTAACGGGCAAGGGTATTGGCACCTTGATCGTCGCCAGTCTCCATCCCGATGCTTATAGTGCGAAACAGCTACAACTACTAGAACAACTTGCGTCACAAATTGCTGCACCCATCGAGAATTCCCGACTTTACACCCAAGCAGAAGAAAAGGCTCGCATCGATGACCTCACCGGATTATTCAATCGACGTCACTTTGAGGAAAGACTCGAAGACGAACTCGCACGGCATTCTCGTTATGGTGGCATTTTCTCCATGCTTATCCTTGACCTCGATTCTTTCAAGGCATATAACGATATTTACGGACATCTCGCAGGGGATAGGCTTTTAAGGCAAGTAGGCGAAATTATTAGGAATACCATCAGGAGCGCTGACCAGGCCTTTCGTTACGGCGGAGACGAGTTTACCATCATTTTGCCAGAGACGAATATCGATGATGCCTATATGGTAGCGGAGCGGACTCGAAAAGAAATCGCTGCTGAAATGAAAGCCTTGAATATCATCCTGACTTGCAGCATTGGTCTGATCCATTATCCCACTAACGGAACAACATTCAATACCCTTATGGAGACAGCCGATGCCGCTTTATATTACGCCAAGACCAAAGGCGGAAACCAGAGCTATATCCATGCCAAAATCCCGGCGCAACCACCAACCATGGTAAGACAGGAGACCGTGGGCATAAGCCTAAACGCTATTTACGCCTTAACCTCGGTAGTAGAGGCTAGAGACCATTATACCTATGGACATTCACGAAAAGTTAACCACTATGCTGTAGCTTTAGCCAAAGCCCTTGAGTTATCCAATGACGAGATAACTAAAATAAGCGCTTCTGCTTCACTCCACGATGTCGGTAAAATTGGCATCACCGATGACATACTTAATAAAAAGGGCAAGTTCACTGAAGATGACTGGAGAATAATTAAGGCCCACAGCAAACTCGGTGCTAGCATTGCAGGCAGCGTGCCCGGTTTAGTTCCTTGCATTCCCGCTATCCTCTACCACCATGAGCACTACGATGGCAGTGGTTATCCTGAAGGGCTCAAGGGCGATGAAATCCCTCGGGACGCCCGCATCCTGGCCATAGCTGATGCATTTGCCGCGATGACCTCAGTACGCCCATATCGCGGTGCTCTATCAGTTGAACAGGCTATCGAAGAGTTAGAACGCAACTCCGGTACGCAATTCGACCCCAAGTTACTAGAAGTTTTTATCAACGTTGTTAAATCTGAAGGCTTTGAAAAAGCAAAAGAAACAACAGAAACAAAAAACGGTTAAGACCTTGATAAAGAAGGTATCTCGCACTATCTCTGGAGTAACTCCGGTGGCAGTCATGGCAAAGCCCTTTCCTTGCCCTGGCAAGTGCGTTTATTGCCCAAGCTCTGTCTATGCTCCAAAGAGTTACACCGCGGAATCCCCGGCAGTACTCCGCGGCCGAAAATGTAACTTTGATGCTAGGAAACAAGTGGAATTTAGGCTAAATACCCTGACTGAGATGGGACACGCACTAGATAAAATAGAATTAATCATCATGGGCGGTACTTTTTTAGCTTACCCGTTGGATTACCAATACCAATTCATCAAAGATTGCTATGATGGCTTAAATGGTGTTCCCTCAGCCGACATGAAAGAAGCCCAGAAATTGAACGAGACTGCTGAATATCGCTGTGTAGGATTGTGCATCGAAACCAGACCGGACTTCTGCCAGGAGGAAGAGATAAAGCGGATGCTTGAATTTGGCACTACCAGAGTGGAACTGGGTGTACAAACATTAGATGACGAGATTCATCGCCTGACAAAAAGAGGACATGGAGTGGCAGAGGTTATTTCGGCGACAAAGCTATTGCGCGATTATGGCTTTAAAGTCTACTACCACTGGATGCCAGGACTACCTGGCTCAACCCCCGAGCATGATATGGAATTATCGCAGAAGTTGTTTGACGACGAATATTGTCGCCCCGATGGGCTTAAGCTTTACCCCACACTTGTAGTGACAGGTAGTGAACTGGAAAGCTGGTATCATGATAACCGTTACCAGCCTTATGAAGATGAACAGATGATAGATTTACTGGCTAATATCAAGAGTTTGCTCCCCAAATATGTCAGGGTTCCCAGGTTGATGCGGGATATTCCGAGCAAATTCATTATCGCTGGCTGCAGTGATTTAGCGCTCAGGGAAACCGTCAAAAAGAGGATGCGTGAACTTAACCTTCGCTGTCAATGCACCCGCTGCCGCGAATACGGACATCGCTTGAGAGACGGTTGGCTAGTCGGTGAACCACGGTTGACCAGGCTAGAGTATGATGCTTCTCACGGAAAGGAAATCTTCCTTTGCTATGAAGATGAAAATGAGACCTTGTTTGGCCTCTTAAGGCTGAGAGTAAGCCCTAAGCTACACAATGACAACGAAGCTCTCGTCAGGGAACTACATATATTTGGGACTGAAGTCCCTCTAGGAGAGAAAAAGGAGCAAGCTGTTCAACATCAAGGGTTGGGAAAAGAGCTGCTTCTAGAGGCAGAAAGGATTACTGCCACAGAATTTCATGTCAAGAAACTGGCTATTTTGAGCGGCGTTGGAGTCAGAGATTATTATCGTTCGCTTGGCTATCACTCAGAAGGCAACTATATGGTCAAACGGTTAATCTAAAGTATATCAATAGATTTTACTCCAAATCTTAATCTTGCTTCCTCAAGGCAACACTTCATGTTACAATGAGTTCCCCGCATTGAACCTTTAACAAAGGGGAAAACAAGGATGCAGAAAGTAACTAAAGAGGAGCTTCTTGCCAAGGCAAAGAAACCTGCCGAGGATGCCATAAAATTGCACTCATTCTATCACGGTAAAATGCAAACAATGCCCAAATGCCAGGTTCGTGACGTCAACGATTTTGCAATTTACTATACCCCTGGTGTAGCTGAGCCCTGCCGAGCAATACAGGCAAATGAGGAAAGATTCAATGAGCTCACTAATAGATGGAATACCATAGCAGTGGTTTCCGACTGCACCAGAGTCCTTGGACTGGGAGATATTGGGCCTAAGGCAGGCTACCCTGTGATGGAAGGAAAGTGTCTATTGTTCAAATATCTTGGCGGGGTGGATGCCGTGCCTATCTGTCTGGGCACCAAGGATCCCAATGACGTTGTTCAGGCAGTAAAATGGCTCGAGCCATCGTTCGCTGGCATCAATCTGGAGGATATTTCTTACCCTAAGTGCTTTAGCATACTGGATAGGTGCCGGAGAGGGATGGGAATTCCCGTATGGCACGATGATGTCCAGGGAACAGCTACGGTAATGCTGGCTGGATTAGTAAATGCTTTAAAGGTTGTAAACAAGAAAATAGGCGATTGTAAGATTGTCTTTAACGGGGCTGGCGCAGCTAATACCGGTAACTTCAGACTCCTTTGTGCTTACGGAGCTAAGCCTGAAAATAGCATAATGGTTGACAGCAAAGGCATACTTCACAAGGGAAGGAAAGACTTGGAACAAATAAAAGAACAGCGTGCTGATAAATGGAGATTCTGCGAAACTACCAATCATGAGGGAAAAACCGGGGGGTTAACCGAGGCATTGGAAGGGGCTGATATCCTCATCTCTTATTCCAAGTCAGGTCCGGGAATCACTACCGCCAGGCAAGTCAAGAGGATGGCAAAAGATGCGATATGTTTTGTTTGTGCTAACCCTGTTCCTGAAATTTGGCCCTGGGAAGCTAGGGAGGCGGGAGCCAGAATTGTGGCCACAGGCAGGTCGGATTTCCCTAACCAGATAAATAACTCCATAGGCTTCCCTGCTATTTTCCGTGGTGTCCTCGATGTGGAGGCAAAAACGATCACCGACGATATGTGCATTGTTGCTGCTGAATCACTGGCTAAATACGCTGAAGAGCAGGGCATAAACGAAGATTATATCGCCCCAACGATGGCAGAGACTGAGGCTTTTGTTCGCGAGGCAGTGGATGTAGGCATGGAAGCCCAAAAAGAGGGCATCGCCAGATTGAAAATCAGCCGTGATGCCCTTCGCAAGAAAAGCGAGACAATGATACTCAGTGCCAAGGTGCAAGCTGATACCTTAGTAAAGGCAGGTTGTATTGCCCCAGCAGTAACATAGCTGAGGAGGCGTCACGGCATTATGAGAGAAATCAAAACGGAGGATATTACCAGGACAACAGCCAATTTGTTCGAGCACTCCTGCCATTACCTGCCTCAAGATGTGTTAGCTGCTCTAAAGCAAGCTAGAGAAAAAGAAAGGTCAGAGGTAGCACGCGCTGTCCTGGATAAAATTCTGGAGAATGTCGAAATCGCCGCTAAACAACAGATTCCCCTATGTCAAGATACCGGCGCCGCTGTTGTCATGCTGGAACTAGGTCAGGAGATTCACATAAGTGGGGGCAATCTTTATACCGCGATAAATGAGGGAGTACGTCAAGGATATGCTAACGGTTATCTCCGTAAGTCCATAGTGCGTCAGCCCTTTTCAGAAAGGGTAAATACCAAAGATAACACTCCCGCGATGATTTATACCGATATAGTCGCTGGTGATAAGCTCAAAATTACGGCGATGCCTAAAGGAGGCGGTAGCGAAAATATGAGTCGGCTGACAGTGCTGGCACCAGCACAGGGTCGCCAGGGAATTATAGATTTCGTGGTAAACCGAGTTGATGAAGCAGGCAGCAATCCCTGTCCCCCAGTAATCGTTGGCGTAGGGATAGGAGGAACCACGGAAAAAACGATGATGTTGGCTAAAAGAGCATTGCTGCGAAAAATTGGCGAGCCAAACCGGGATGTAGAGATTGCTGAACTGGAAAAGGATATCCTGAAGCAAGTTAACAACCTCGGCATTGGAGCGATGGGATACGGAGGCACAATCACTGCTCTAGCTGTTCACATCGAAGCTTTTCCCTGTCATATTGCCAGCTTGCCCATCGCGGTTAATTTGCAATGCTGGTGTGCTCGCCATGAACAAGCAGCCCTTTAATTGGAGGCAAGGATGGCTGACGCAACCACAGTAAAGGAAAAGGCAGAGCAGGAAGTCAGAATGGTTGATATCTATGTAACAGGTAAGCGTTATAAGGTTCCCGAAGGCCTTACTATCCAAACGGCATTAGAATATTGCGGCTACAACATCATCCGAAGTTGCGGGTGCCGCGCTGGATTTTGTGGCGCTTGTAGCACCATCTACAATTTCACACATGACCCTACAATACGATATGGGCTTGCTTGCCAGACACGTGTAGAGCAAAATATGGTTATAACGCAAATTCCCTTCTTCCCCGCTGCTCAAGCTCTTTACAACCTTGAAGATTTAAAGCCTGAAGAGGGGGAGAACAAGTTACTAACGCTCTACCCCGATATCATCACCTGCTTTGGGTGCAACAACTGCACCAAGACATGTCCCCAGGATCTCGAGGTAATGGAGTTCATATCCGATGCCATAAGAGGTGATACCGAGAAAGTTTATCAGAAGTCCTTCGATTGCTTGATGTGTGGCTTATGTGCTGCTCGGTGCCCCCAGGGATTGCAACCTTATAATATTGCTCTGGCAGCGCGGCGTTTGAGGGGGGCTCACCTCACCACCAGATCTCAGCATAATGTAGATAGAATAAAGGAGATAGAGAAGGGTAAATTTGACGCCGAGGTAGAGAAACTAAAGAAAGCCGACGAAGCTGAGTTGCGCCGCATGTATGCTGCCCGGGAAATAGAGCCTGCCCTATAAGAAAGTGGATGGAGGTTAATTAACATCATGCCATATCCGGCTTACATGGAAGAAAGCATTCATAAAGTAGCCGCTACAAGACCAAGCCGACTGGAAGAAACATTTTCCCGCATCCCCCAAGCTGAAAGAGAAGGTTTAGTGAATGAATTTCATCCTGATTACAAAAAGGATTATCTCCGTGAGCTAAAAATAGGACCCAATAAAGGCAGTCTGGCACCTGATGAAATAGCTGACTTGCTGGAAGGAAACAGCCGCATCGACCCCGATGAAGTTAACCTTGACGACGTTGATTATGATGTTGATGTGCTAGTCATCGGCTGTGGAGGAGCTGGAGGTGCAGCTGCTCTTCTTGCTGAGGAGAATGGTGCCAGGGTGTTATTAGTCACAAAGTTACGTCTTGGCGATGCCAACACTGTAGGCGCTCAGGCAGGCACCCAGGCAGCAGATAGACCAAATGATTCCCCTCTTCTTCACTACTTGGATGTAATAGGGGGAGGACATTTCACAAATGACCCTGACCTGGTGGAGGCGTTAGTAAAAGATGCTCCCGATGCAATCAGATGGTTGGAATCCCTGGGCGTCAACTGGGACAAAGAGACAGATGGCTCATACCATGAGCTATCAGGGGGTGGCACGTGCAGGAGGAGAATGCACTCATGTCGGGATTACACCGGACTTGAGGAAATGAGAGTCATTCGCGATGAAATTCGCCAAAGGCATATGCATGGAAGAACCCTGGATTTTGTGGAATTTCAGCCAGCAATAGAGTTAATACTGGATGACAAGGGACAGGTTGCTGGAGCAATACTGATGAACCTCGAAACCAGAGAGATGACTATAGTTCGCGCTAAGGCAGTGGTAATAGCTACCGGCGGCATGGGACGTATTCACATTCAAGGCTTCCCCACCACCAACCATTATGGTGCCACGGCTGATGGACTGGTATTGGCTTATCGAGCGGGATGCCCCCTGATCCACATTGATACCATGCAATATCACCCCACAGGAGCAGCTTTCCCGGTGCAAATTTTGGGATTATTAATTACCGAAAAGGTAAGAACATTAGGTGCTCAGGTAATCAACCGCGACGGAGACCAGTTTGTTCATCCACTCGAAGCACGAGATACTGAAGCTTCAGCCATTATTCGAGAATGCAAACAGCGTGGTAAAGGGATAAGCACACCAACGGGGGAGATTGGAGTGTGGCTTGATTCACCAATGATTGACATCATACGTGGAGAAGGAACAATTGCCAGGGAATTGCCCGCTATGGTTCGCCAGTTTGCCCGATTCGACATCGATATAACCAATGAGCCAATGTTAGTCTATCCCACGCTGCACTACCAAAATGGGGGAATTATGATTAAGGCTGATGCCTCAACTCCATTGCCAGGATTATTTGCTGCCGGTGAATGTGAGGGCGGAGTGCATGGCAGGAACAGGCTTATCGGCAACTCCACACTGGATTTATTCGTCTTTGGAAGAAGAGCAGGCAAATCAGCGGCTAAATGGGCAAAGGAAGTGAAGTTAGGTAAGCTTACTTTGGACCATGTGAGAAAATGGCAACGTGAGATTAAGGAAGCGGGATTAGAATCAAGGCCCGTTTCTCCAATGCTCCTGCCAAATTATGCCAGGCATGAAAAGCCTGTGCCCGGTTTTCAGCCACCAGGTGAGGCAACCGCCTACACGCCCTTTGGGGACGCTACATCACGCTGGATTTAAATGGAAGAGGTAAAACATGCCATTACGTGAGCAGAGAGACGTCAAGGAAATCGAGGCTACTTTAAATAAAATCCTGAACATAAACAACGCGCCTGTAGCTCGGTGTCGCCTCCTCTCAACCGGGTTTAACCCCGGTCATGCCCTAAACATAATCGAGGATATCGGAGGGCATAAAGAGTGTATCGGCTGTGGTAATTGCATAGATATTTGCCCCATTCTATTTCGCGAGCCATCACGACGTAATAAAACAGAACAACGAACATCAATGGCACTGGAAAGCATAGTTGGGGCAGATTGTGACCAATGCGATGCCTGTGTCCTGGCCTGCCCCCAGGTGGATACTACTATTAAAAACTATATCGTCAACCACCGCATGATCGAAGTTATGTCCCGGCTGGAACAACGCATAGGAGACGAAGACGAGCCTGACCTGGACTTGTTCATCGAGGAAGCAATAACATGAGATTGCCACGCTTCGCCACAATCAGGGCAAAAGATATACCAGAATGACATGGGAAATTCGGTTACCCTCAGTATGATACGCCAATGTTAAGCCATCTGGACACCAAAGAATTAACACACACTTTTGAGCTTGGACCGATAAGACCTCCCAGCGAAGCTTATTCCCTACTGATAAGAGCCACCAGGAACTGTCCCTGGAATAAGTGTCTCTTTTGCCCTGTTTATAAAGGCACTAAATTTGAGCTGAGAACAGTGGACGAAATCCAGCATGATATTGAGGAAGCAAAAGGTATCAGCGATGGCATAAATGAAATAGCCTGGAAAATGGGCTACGGTGGTAGCATTAGAGAGGTAGCGGCAATGCTGCACGACCAACCGGAATATGGACAATGCATTCGCAATGTTGCGCTGTGGCTTTTCACCGGGGGTAAATCAGCCTTCCTCCAGGATTCCAATAGCCTTATTATGAAAACGCCAGAGCTAGTCCAAGTAATCACTTTCCTAAGGGAAACCTTCCCTATCTTGAATAGAGTAACTATCTATGGACGTTCACACACCACGGCGAGAAAATCGCTGGAGGAACTGAAGGAACTTAAAGCGGCCGGCTTAGACAGAATCCATACCGGACTTGAAAGCGGCCATGACCCTGTGCTGGCTTACATGCAGAAAGGGGTTACTGCTGAGCAACAGATTAACGGAGGGAGAAAGGTGGTGGAATCAGGCATCTCCCTCTGTGAATATGTCATGCCTGGACTCGGGGGAAAGAAGATGTCTCACGAGCACATCATGGAAACAGCCAGAGTGCTAAACGAAATCAACCCTGATTACATCAGGTTGCGTAGCCTTCACGTCCATCATATCATGCCATTATGGTCAAAAATACAGGATGGCGACTTTGAATTACAAACAGAGGACGAAGTGGTGGAGGAGATAGGCACTCTTATCGAGAATCTGCGAGTCACCAGCTATCTCAAGAGTGACCATATACTCAACCTCCTGATGGAAGTGGAGGGCAAATTGCCCGAGGATAAGCAAAAATGCCTTAATATCATAAATGAGTATCTCGGCTTGCCAGATGAGGAAAAGCTCAATTTTAAATTTGGCAGGAGACTGGGCTATTACAGGAAGCCAGGCGACCTCAAAGATAGCTACATGCATCACAAAGTTGACGAAGTTATAACGCAAAGCAAACGCAGCGGGGAGAATATGGACGAGGTGCTATTTAAGCTAAAGGACAGCTTTATTTAGGAGAATTATGGCTAAGGGCTTCATAAATCTAAACCCATTCAAGCATGGCAAGGCGATAAAGCAGAGCAGCAAGCGAAGAGTCGCCAGGCAAAGTAGCCCAAAGCGCAAAAAGAGGAGCCATGACTAAAGTAGATAAGTTTAATTTTGGTTCCATAGTGATTGATGGTACATACATCGCAAAACTGAATTAACTCATCGGGCAAAAGAAAAAGGTCGCTACCTTAATTCACATAACCTGCTAGGGGGACGCTATTCGCATTATAATAGCCGGGGGGCACTTACCACGGCAAGAACGATATACCTATTACTGCGATTATAATCAGCCAAATTATCGCATACACGCCCAAACCGATAAGGAACCACCTCCAAAACAGCCCCCAGGCTAATCTCCAGGTTGGTTTAACCTCTACTTGGTCTCTCTCTCGAGTTTCCATCCTGTATCCCTCCTTTCTGTTTTTAGCGTAAAAATACAGTAACAGTCTTTCCCCGTCAATGCCGTGGAAATCGAAGATCGTTATAATTGAAGGGGCGAGTCTGAAGCCTCGCCCCTATAAGTGGTTATATCATTCAAGGTCATCCCTTTTCGGTCATATAAGCACCACAGTTTTAACTAAAATGCTTCTTCCCCATTACGGTAAACACAATCGCCGGTATTCCAAAAATCCAGGCACAGAAAACGGCAAAGATTGAGCCAGCTAGCGCCAACCCCCAGGTTCTTTTCCTAATAGCAAAAACCCCGCCTGCTATGGCGATTACCG
>Ga0307421_1000474_pt1 | contig 25835 bp, 17 predicted proteins | sample SalMarWE160270MG_FD_202163 | JGI IMG/M metagenome (GOLD analysis project Ga0307421, IMG submission 202163) | Salt marsh sediment microbial communities from the Plum Island Ecosystem LTER, Massachusetts, United States - WE1602-70 | ecosystem: Environmental > Aquatic > Marine > Intertidal zone >... | reverse complement strand
CCGCTCGGCGAGGCCCTGGCCATCCAGAAGCTCGATCGCGGCCTGCGTCCACCGGGCGGCCAGAGCAGGGTCACCCTCGTACCACTCCAGGTGCTTGGCCACCTCGACGTGCGCCAGCAGGCGGTCATCGATGGCCGCCCCGGCTTCCAGCGCCAGCTGCTGCCAATAGCCGTACGCCTCAGCCCTGCGGTCGCTCCGTTTCAGCAGGTAGGCCAGCCCTCGCAGCGCCCCGGCCCGGACGTCCTCGGGCGCAAGGCCGCCGGCAAGGCGAGCTTGTCGGCGGCCGTTCTCCTCCGGGCGGGCCTCGAGGGCGGAGCGATAGGCGCGCTCCGCATCTTCATGCTGACCCAGCCGCTCGTACCAACGAGCAAGAGCGTACAGCTCGGAGCCGGATAGGGCCGGCACTGCCCAGGGGTCGGAAAGAATGCGCCCCAGCAGAGCAGCCAGTGTCACCAGGCTCAGTATGTCCACAGCGTTATGGTAGATCACCCGGCGCATCTCGCGGGCGTCTCCGGTGCGCAGGTAGTCCCGGTAGAGGAGCGGGATCATCCCGCTGGGAACATCGGCCTGCTCTCGCTCCACGCCCAGCACTTCCCGCTCGAGCACTCCCAGGGCGCAGGAATCCAACCTGTAGCGCCACAGCCGCCGGGCAAGATGCAGCAGGTCAAGCTGCTGGAAGTACTCAGATACGGGTGGGCGCCGATCGAGCACGAACCTGGTATCCAGGATCGGCACGTCGAAGGCGCGGCCGTTGAAGGATACGAAGACGGCGAACTGAGAGAGCTCGTCCGCCAGCGCTTCGATCATCGCCGGCTCGTCACCCGGGTCACGCAGGAAGTACTGGCGCAGGAGAAAGCTCTGGCCGTGGAAGCAGCCGAGCCCGACGACGAAGGCCATCGTCCCTGTCCCGCCGGAAAGACCGGTGGTCTCCGTATCCAGGAAACAGTACCGCTCCGGGTCGACCCCGGCTAGCTCCTGAGTCTGAGCCGCCGCGGCGATCCCCTCTTCTCCAATCTCCAGAAACGAAGAGAGGGCCAGGTGGCCGTGCAGGTGTTCGAGCGAGTACTGCTCCTCCACCACGTAGCACTGGCCACGGGAGGTCGTGTGGAAGCGGCCGGGGACCAGGTCCTCGACAGCCTGGCCCGTGCCCACCGCCGGCGCGCCGAGCTGTCGTACGCCTCTCACTACCCCCAGCTCCCGCAGCCGCTTCCGCAGATCCTCGCGCATCTCTAGCCATCCGGGCTCAAGGGCGATCTGCGCGTTGGCGAGCGCCGGGGCCCATTTCCTGGGAAAGTGGTCACAGCAGTACTTCGATATCCGCCGTATACTGAAGGACGACGTTGGCCCCGGCCCGCTCCAGCTCATCCCGGGCACCGAAACCGCACAGGACTGCCACCGCCCATGCCCCTGCCTTTCGCGCGGCCTTGACGTCGACCGTCGTATCCCCCACCATCGCGCAGCGCTCCACCGGCACGCCGAGCTGTCGGGCGGCGAGCCTGATCGGTGCCGGGTGCGGCTTCAGTCGCCAGGTGCTCTCCCGGGTCACCAGCGCGCCGAAGTGGCCAGCCAGGCCGTACTGACCGAGGAAAGCTTCGGCATCCGCACGCCCACGCGCGGTCACCACCGCCAGCGCATAGCGCCCTTGCAGAGCGGCAAGCATCTCTGCCGCGCCCTCCATGATGCGTAGTTCGGCGCGCGGTCTCAGGCCACGCCAGCGGTAGAGCCGATCGGTGACGGAGGAAAAGGGTCGATCGAGGCCCACCATGTCCAGCAGCATCATCAGCGCGTTGCCGGGGCTCTCCAGGCTCATCACCAGGTGCCGGGCAGCGCGGTAGGGATCTCGCAAACGTAGCCGCTCCAGCCGCCGCCCCAGCGCCTCCACCGCCTGGTCGTCCGTGTCCATCAGCGTTCCGTCCAGATCGAACAGGACAGCATCGATCAGGCGTCTATCGAACACTCCGGCCTGGGACGGAACACCGACGCTGGCCATGGCGCGAATGGTAGCATATGGCTACAGTGCTGTCAACAGGATTCGCACCCTTGGGCTTGCCGCGCCACCCCAGGCGGTCTGATCGTGGCCCCGTGCCCGCGCTTGCGCCGCGCTGCCACGCCGCCTATAATCCGATCCGGCAGTGACCATACGGCTCTCCGACGTGCTCGACGGTATGCGGCAGGACCCGGCGCTCATGCGCGACGTGTGCGCCTGGGAGGTGATTGCCGCTCGGCCGGCGCGCACCGCTGCCTGGCCCGACGGCCTGGAGCAACACCTCCTTTCCGCAGTGCGCCAGACCGGAATCGAAAGGCCGTATGCTCACCAGGCTCAGGCGATTCAGGCAGCGCTGGAGGGGCAGCACGTCGTGCTCGCCACGTCGACGGCCTCGGGCAAGACGCTGGCCTACAACCTGCCGGTCGTCAGCGCCCTGCTCGGTGATCTGGAGGCGACGGCGCTATACCTCTTCCCCACCAAGGCCCTGGCTCACGATCAGATCAGCGCGCTGAAGGAGCTGGCCAAAGCGCTCGATGCGCCGATCGGCGTGCGCCCGTATGATGGGGATACTCCATCATCCCACCGCCCTGCCATCCGGCGCGAGGCGCGACTTCTGGTGACGAACCCGGACATGCTGCACTCGGGGATCCTGCCTCACCATACCAGATGGTCGCGCTTCTTCTCCCACTTGCGCTACGTTGTGCTGGACGAGATCCACACTTACCGCGGCGTCTTCGGCGGCCACGTGGCCAACCTGCTGCGGCGGCTCAGGCGCATATGCCGGTTCTACGGATCAGACCCTCGCTTCCTCTGCGCCTCGGCCACGATCGCCAACCCGCGCCAGCTGGCCGAGCAGTTGATAGAAGATCCTGTTGCGCTCGTGGACGACGACGGCGCGCCACAGGGAGAGAAGCACTTCATCCTCTACAACCCGCCCCTGGTCGATCCCCGGCTGGGCATAAGGCGCAGCGCCTCACTTGCGGCCCGCGATATCGCCGCCCGCTTTCTCGAGGCGGACGTGCAGACGATCATCTTCGCCCGGGCCCGTCTGACGACGGAGGTGGTGCTGGGCTATCTGCGGGACTCGGTGGCGGCCTTCGGCGGTGACCCCCAGACTGTGCATGGCTACCGGGGCGGCTACCTGCCGGGAGAGCGGCGGGCAATTGAACGGGGCCTGCGGGAAGGCACGATCCGCGCAGTGGTGGCCACCAATGCGCTCGAACTGGGGGTCGATATCGGCCAGCTCGAATCGTGCATCATGGCCGGCTACCCCGGCACGATCGCCAGCACACTGCAGCAGGCCGGCAGAGCCGGCAGACGCAGCGGGCTCTCGGCGGCGGTACTGATCGCCAGCGCGCTTCCGCTCGATCAGTATCTGGTGAGCCACCCCGAGTTCCTGCTGGGGCAACCGGTCGAGCAGGCGCTGGTAGATCCGGACAACCTGGCCGTAGTCGCCGGCCACCTGGCCTGCGCTGCCTTCGAGCTGCCCTTCGAAGCGGACGAGCCTTTCGGCAGGTTCGCAGAGGCGGGCGCCGTACTCGACGCCATCGCCGACGGCGAGACGCTACATCGGCACAACGGCCGCTACACCTGGATAGGCGAGGAGTATCCGGCCGCCTCCCTTTCCCTCCGCAGCTCCACACCGGACACGGTGGTCATCCAAAACCAGCACGCCGATCCACCCCAGGTGATCGGCCAGATGGACCGGCCCAGCGCCCCCACGCTGCTCCACTCCGGCGCCGTCTACCTCCATGCCGGCGAGACCTACCTGGTCGAGCAGTTGGACTGGGAGCAGGGTCTGGCCCAGGTTCGCCCGGCAGATCTCGACTACTACACTCGGGCGTCCGCCACGACGGAAGTGCGGACGATCGACGAGTACGCCAGGAGCGATCAGCACAACGGTGGGGGAGCGACGATCAGCGGCTACGGAGAGGTGCTGGTCACCACGCGAGCCACCGGATACCGCACGGTCAAGCGCTACACGCACGAGACGTTGAGCTGGGCGCCCATCGACCTGCCGCAGCAGGATATGGCGACCATCGGCTACTGGCTGGCACTGCCGGAGAAGCTCACAGCCCGGCTTCAGGAGGCAGGCATCCTGGCACCGCCCACCGACTACGGGCCTAACTGGGCGGAGCAGCGAGATAGAGCGCGCGCCAGAGACGGCTTCGCCTGTCGCTTCTGTGGAGCGCTCGAGCGGGAAGGGCAGCAGCATCACGTGCATCACGTCACGCCCTTCCACAGCTTCGGCTATGTGCCGGGGCAGAACGAGCTATTCGGCCTGGCGAATCAGCTGGACAACCTGGTAACGCTCTGCCCTGCCTGCCATCGCCGGGTGGAGAAGGCCAGAGGGGCGCGTGGCGCGCTAAGCGGGCTGGCCTACGTGCTGCGCAGCCTGGCTCCGATGCACCTGATGTGCGACCCGGCTGACCTGGGGTCTGCAGTGCAGGCACGCTCGCCTGACACGGGGTTGCCGACGGTGACGATCTTCGACCGCGTGCCGGGGGGAGCGGGCCTCAGCGCCCGCCTCTACGAGCTGCACACGGAGCTACTGGAGGCGGCCCTGGACGTGGTGGGTCGCTGCGCCTGCAGCGACGGCTGCCCTTCGTGCGTAGGACCGGTCGGCGAGGTGGAGGCAGGCACCAAGGCGCTCACCCTGCGCCTCCTGGAGACGATTGTCGATCGCTGAATGGTGCCGGATCCGTCTGGTTCTGCCTCTCTATTTCAGCCCGATCCACTCAAGGGGGGCGTAGAGTATGTCCGGGTGGTTCGCGTCCATCCACCAGGCGAACGCAACCACGGCGATGCAGGCAATCACCAATGCTATGCACCCACACGTGATCCACCTGCGGCTCTTGCCATTCTCCTCCGCCTCCTCCTTCTGCGCGGCAGCCGGCGCAGGGGCCGGCGCAGGCTTCGGCTCGGCCGCGGGAGCAGGCGGCACCGCCCGCTTCTCTATCACCGTCCTAGCTGCAGCGGTGTCCACCGCCTGGTAGACGAGCGTCACCGCGTCTCCCAGGCCGATAATGTCGCCGTCGGTGAGCGTGTGCGGGCCCTTCAGCAGCACGCCGTTCACGAACGTGCCGTTTGTACTGCCCATGTCCTCCACCACGACCTGGTCAGCCTGGCGCACGATGCGGGTGTGTTGTCGAGAGACTTCGGCGTGGTTGATCACGATGTCGTTGCCCGGATCCCGCCCTATGGTGAGCACGGCGCGGACGAGCATGTAGCCCCGCCCCGGTTCCGGCCCCTTCTGCAGCACCAACTGAGCATACTCAGCCATCCCCACATCCTCCTCGCCGGTATTCCACCTGCCGCCTGGCGCCGCGTCTGCGCTCAGCCTTCCCGCCACAGACCCAGCCACAGGCAGAGTATACGGGCACGCCCTGCCCTTGTCAAACGCTCGCGGGCCGAGCACACCGCAGTCGAGGGCCTGGGCTCCGCCCGCGACGATGATCTGTTGGCCGATTACCCCTGGCCATGGTACACTTCGATCACCCCTGCCGGGACCGGGAGACACTACATGCTCATCGTAGACGCTCACGAGGACATCGCCTGGAGCGCGCTCACCTGGGGCCGGGATATCCGCCGCAGCGCGCTGGAGACGCGGCGCCTGGAAGCGGATACGCAGGTCGCCGAGCAAGCAGGGCTGTGCATGCTGGGCCTGCCGGAGTGGCTGGAGGGCCGCATAGCTCTAGTATTCGGCACTATCTTCGCCCTTCCGCAGGGACACGGGCCCGCAGACGTTGACTCCTACGCGACGGCTGAGGAGGCCCACGCGCTCGCCCAGGCCCAGTTGGACTACTATCACCGGCTGGCAGGCGATCTGCCCCAGGTTAGGCTGGTAGGAAGCCGCGCAGATCTGGAGGGAACCCTGCAGAGTTGGGCGGGTGACGAACCGCGGGTCGGTATCCTGCCCATCCTCGAAGGGGCGGACCCGATCCGCGAGCCGGGCGAGGCTGAGAAGTGGTTCGAGCGCGGGCTGCGAGCGGTCGGCCTGGCCTGGCGGGCGGGCTCCCGCTACGCCGGAGGAGACGCCAGCCCCGGACGCCTGACCGACAGCGGCCGGGAGCTGCTGGAGGTAATGGCCGGGCTGGGCCTCATACTCGACGTCAGCCACCTGGCCGAGGAGTCGCTGCACGAGGCGCTGGATAGCTTCGAGGGTCAGCTGATGGCCAGCCACTCGAACCCTCAGGCACGCGTCAAGGGGCCTCGCCAGCTTTCCGACGAGACGATCCGCCGTCTGGCCGAACGGGACGGGGTGATAGGGATCGTCGCCTTCAACCCATTCCTCAAGCCCGGCTGGAGGAAGGGGGACCCAAAGGAAGCCGTGACCTCAGCCGATGTCGCCGGGGCGATCGACCACGTATGCCAGGTTGTGGGCGACGCCGACCACGCAGGGTTGGGATCTGATTTCGACGGCGGCTTCGGCGCCGAGAGCGCCCCGGCCGGGATGGACACGATAGCCGATCTGCAGCGGGTAGGAGATGCGTTGAGCGATCTGCACTACGACGAGGCTCAGATCGCCGCCATCCTGGGCGGAAACTGGCTGCGTCTCCTAAGGCGCAGCCTTCCCGAATAGGCGCTCGGCTACCCTCCAGCCGCCGGACGCCGAGCGGAACGAGGCGACGCAGATGATCCATTTCGAAATCCTGACGCTCTTCCCGGCGATGTTCGATTCGATTCTCAACGAGAGCATCCTCAAGCGGGCGCAGGAGCGGGGGTTGCTCTCGATCGACCTGCACGATATCCGCGACCACGCCACAGACAAGCACCACATCACCGATGACACGCCCTACGGGGGAGGCGGGGGCATGGTGATGAAGCCCGAGCCGATATTCGCGGCCGTAGAGGCGATCTTCGACGAGGGAGATGGATCTCCGATAATCCTGCTTACGCCGCAGGGCCGGCTCTTCGACCACACTGTTGCTCGGAATCTGTCGCGCCACAGGCGCGTCGTGCTCATCTGCGGCAGATACGAGGGAGTTGACGAGCGGGTGCGGCAGCATCTGGCGACCGACGAGCTTTCTATCGGCGACTACGTCCTGACCGGCGGAGAACTGGCGGCAATGGTAGTCGTCGATGCCGTAACGCGGCTGCTGCCGGGCGCATTGGGCGACCCCGGAGCCAGCTGCGACGATTCACACGCGCGAGGGCTGTTGGAGGGGCCGCAGTACACTCGCCCGGCGGTATTCCGCGACAGGGCGGTTCCGGAGATCCTCCTCTCGGGTGACCACGCGGCGGTGGCCCGCTGGAGGCGCGAGCAGGCGCTGCGAAGAACTTTCGAGCGGCGGCCGGACCTGCTGGAAAGCGCAGACCTGACGGCGCCCGACCGCGCTTTCCTGGCCCGGCTGAAGGGGGAGGGCGCAGCCAGGAGTAAGTAGCCAGCCTGCGAGGAGGGCCTGAGGAATGTCCCACCGGACTTCCCGAGAGCCGTTGCACATGCGGCTCCAGCATGATATAATCTCACTGTGTTGCGCTTCTGGGCCGCGGGCCGCGCCGCGGGGACCCGACAGGCGCAACCAAACCACCACCCGGTCACCAAGGGCGTGTCTGTCAACCTGCACACTCGAAGTCAGAGTGGCGATTCTACTGCAGCCTTGACTGGGCTGCCTGACAGCGATTCTACTGACGATGGTTTGAGTTATAAGGAGGTGCAGATTGCCCAGTGACGATACCACGCAGCTTCGGCCTACATAGATGCAACATGGCACAAGCTATAATGCAAGGAGGAGACCAAATGCTTAGCAAGAAACGCAGTGTGGTCCTGGCGACACTCGTCGCTGCCGTGGCTCTGGTGGCTTCGGCGTGCGGCGGCGGACCGGCCAAGGGCGACGTGTACACGATCGCCATCCTGGCCGACATGACCACGACCAACCTATGGAACCTGCTTGGCGCAGGCTCGTCCGCCTACAACTTCGTCGTCCAGAACCAGTACTACCCCACGCTCTTCGAGCAGTCGGACGTGCGGTTCGACATCGTGCCGTCAGTAGCGGCCGATTTCGCCTCGCCGCTGACAGAAGAAGGAGGGATGTGGGTCTGCACCGTCGACATGAGGAACGATGTTACCTTCAGCGACGGTTCAGCGATCACGGCTGACGACGTCGCCTTCACCGCGAACCTGGTGCTCGACTTCAAGCTGGGGGGCAACTGGCAGTCAGCCTACGACTGGGACTTCCTCGACCACCTCGAGGCGGTCGATGCGGACACAGTCAAGATCTACTACCACACCAAGCCCGGCCTGGCCGTGCACGACTATGGCACGCTGCAGGGTCCCATCGCCAGCGAGGCCTTCTGGGAGCCGAAGATCGCCGACGCAGTAGCGGCCTTGGAGGCGGCTGACCTGAGTGGGCTTGAGCCAGGCAGTGACGAGTACCTGGCAGCGCTCTCGCCCGCGCACGAAGCTCTCTATGCCATCGACGCGGCCGGAGAGCCGACGGCCGGCCCCTTCATGTTCAAGGAGTGGGAGACGGGGGCCTACGCCGAGAACGAGGCGAACCCCGAGTACTACTTCGAGGGCCGGGTGGTCGAGCAGTACGCTAACGGTGCCCACCACGAGTACGTAGACGGTGTCTATGACTTCACCGCCTACGGAGACGCGACGGGCGAGATCGAGCTGGAGTACACCACCGGCCCGTTCTTCAACTCCGTTCTCTACAGCGTCTACGATCAGGATGCGGCCGTGCTGGCGCTCCTAAACGGCGACGTCGACTACGTCTATAACCCCACCGGGTACGGCACCGGTATCCAGGCTCAGTTGAGCGCCAACGCCGACGTGGGCACGGTGACCAACCCGCAGAACGGGTTCCGCTTCGCCGCCTTCAACTTCGATTCGCCTCTCTTCGCCGACCAGGCCGTGCGCCAGGCGATGGAGTGCATGTTCGACAAGGACTTCTTCAGCCAGAGCATCCTTCAGGGCGCCGTGATACCCGCCTACTCGCCGGTCCCGCCGGAGGTCACTTTCTGGTACAACCCGGACGTGACCCGCTTCTGCCACGGCTTTACCGCGGAAGAGAGGATGAACTGGGCGGCCGATCACATGAAGGATGCTGGATACAGCTGGGACGTCGAGCCGAGCTGGAACCCGGAACGGGGTGGCTCGGTCGAATGGGGCGAAGGGCTGATGTACCCGGACGGTGAGTACGTCGAAGAACTGGTCCTGCTGGCGCCCAGCGCCGGCTACGATCCGCTCCGCGCGAGCGCCGGCGTGTTCATGGAGCAGTGGGCCAACCAGCTGGGCATCCCCCTCAGGGCAAACCTGACCAACTTCAACAACCTGCTCAACGAGTCGCTCGGCGGCGGCGGCAACTTCGACATGCTGATCATGGGCTGGGGTCTGGGCGACATGTTCCCGGATCACCTGTGCGCCTTCTTCAAGAGCGACGCTCAGCCCTTCCAGTTCATGAACTACAACAACCGCCAGCTCGACGATCTGTGCGACGACTTCCTCGGCGAGACGGACAGAGACGTGGCCAGGGAGTACGCGCTCCAGCTGCAGGAGATACTGGCGACCGACCTGCCCTACATCTACATCTTCACCAACCCGATCATCGACGCCTACCGCGTCGACACGATCGAGTTCCCGTTCACCGCGCTGCTGGATGGTATCCAGGGCGAGTACGGTCTGCAGAGCGTGGTCTACGCGGCTGAGTGAGCGTAGGCCGCCTGTGACGTGAATAGTGCAGGGAGGGTGGGAGAATCCCACCCTCCCTGCACGGATAGGCAGACGCCCCATGGCCAAGTACGTAGCTAGAAGGCTGATCCAGGTTGCAGTGACTCTGGTGGTATTCCAGACGCTCCTGTTCGTCATCCTCGATGCCCAGCCCGGCGACATCACCAACCTGTACCTGATGAACCCCAAGGTCACTCCTGAGGCCCGGGATATGATCAGGGCTAATCTCGGTCTGGATCGGCCGCCACTGGAGCGCTACGTGCAGTGGATGAGGAACGCACTCACGGGCAACCTGGGTGTTTCCTTCATGCACTGGCCGCGCAGTGTGGTAGATGTCGTTCTGGAGCGCGCACCGCGCACGATCTTCCTTTTCGTGAGCGCGCAGCTGCTGTCGTTCACCATCGGCTTCGTCCTTGGCAAGCAGCTGGCCTGGCGTCGCGGCACGCCGTTCGAATACGGCAACACTATCATCGGCGTTCTCTTCTACACCGTCTTTACGCCTTGGTTCGGCCTCATGATGCTGATCATCTTCGGGCTGTGGCTGAAGATACTGCCGGTCGGCAAGTTCCTCGACCCCATGTTGTGGCGGCAGTCGCAGTACTCGGACGTGACGGCCAATACCGTGTTCTATGGCCTGATCGCCACCGGCTTGCTTATCGGGCTGATCACCGCCGTCCTCTTGATTGCTACGAGGAACGTGATCGGCAAGAAGCAGCGCAATCTGCGGGCCGCCGGATTGGCTGTGTTGGGGGTTGTCGCGGTCGTTGCCTGGGCCCTGTCCGGCATCGGCGTGCTGGCCTTGGACATGCTCCACCACATGGTGCTGCCTCTCATTGTGTACACACTGGTCACGTATGCAGGTTCGATGCTCCTGATGCGCAATACGATGCTGGAGACACTGGGAGAGGACTATGTGATGGCGGCGAAGGCAAAGGGCCTCTCGGACAAAGTCGTCCGGGATAGGCACGCAGCGCGCAACGCGCTGCTGCCTGTATTGACCTTCCTGGTCATCAACCTGCCCTTCGCCCTGAGCGGCGGGATAATAACCGAGAGCGTCTTCTCTTGGGAAGGAATGGGGCTGACGCTGTTGCAGGCGGTGCAGAACGAGGACATACCGCTGGCTATGGGCGCACTGAGCGTGATCGGCATCCTGGCGCTCATCGCCCACCTGGTGGCGGATGTGATGTACGCCTTCCTCGATCCCCGCATACGGTACGAGTGAGATAGCGCATGACCACACAGGGTCTGATCGCTCCCGTGACCGAGCCATTGTGGCGCATTCGCCTGCGGCTGGCCTGGCGAGGGCTGACCGCCAACTGGCGCCTGTTCAAGGAGAACCCGATCGGGCTGATCGGCCTGGGTATCATCCTCTTCTTTGCGCTCATGGCCCTGGCCCACCCCGTACTAATGGCCACTGTATGGGAGACTCGCGTCTACGACCCGATCATCGGCTACGACGACCAGATCGCGGTACACCCAGCACCCCCTTCCGCCCGCCACCCGTTGGGAACCGACCCACTCGGAAGAGATGTGCTCAGCCAGCTTCTCTACAGCACGCGGTCCGAGTTCGCGCTGGGCTTGCTCGCCGCACTTGTCTCGGTGGTTGTCGCTACTGCCGTCGGCGCCATGGCTGCCTACTTCGGCGGCATCATCGACACCATCTTCATGCGCATCGCCGACGTGGTGCTGATGCTGCCCTTCATCGCCGTGCTGATCGTCCTGACCGCCCTATTGAGGTTTGAGTTGATACACCTGGCCATCGTCTACGGCGTTCTGGTCGGCTTCGGGGGGCAGACGATCGTCGTCAAGTCGCAGGCTCTCAGCATCAAGATCAAGCCATTCATCGAGGCTGCACGCGTGGCAGGGGGAGGCCACTGGCACATCATCGCCACGCATATGCTGCCCAATCTCCTGCCCCTTGCCTTTCTGTATATGATGCTGACAGCTACGAATGCGATCTTCGCCGAGGCAGTCCTTTCCTACTTCGGCCTGCTGAACATACGAATGAGTTGGGGCATCATGCTCAATACCGCGAGAGTCTCCGGCTACCTGTTGGCCGGCCCGGACTACTTCCATCTCATCATCCCGGCAGGAGCGGCCATCAGCCTGCTCTGCTCTGCCTTCTACCTGGTGGGCCGGGCAATGGACGAGGTGGTCAACCCGCGCCTGCGCAAGCGCTAGGCGCGCAAGAGAGCCGACAATGGCAGATACTGTTCTTTCCGTCCAGAACCTGACGATGCACTACACCACCCGTAAGGGGGATGTGTCGGCTGTAGACGACGTCTCCTTCGACCTGGAAAAGGGGCAGGCGCTGGGGCTGGTCGGCGAGTCGGGCTGCGGCAAGACGTCCGTCGCCATCTCCCTGATCCGGCTTCTGCCGGAGAACGCGCGGATCCTGGGCGGGCACATCTACCTGGACGGGACAGACATCCTGGCCCTCAGCGAGCCGGAGGTGCTCAAGATCCGCTGGACAGGCATCTCGATGGTCTTCCAGGGGGCGATGAACGCGCTGAACCCGGTCTACAGAGTGGGCGATCAGATAGTCGAGGCCCTGCAGACCCACTTCCCGGACAAGAGCCGGGCCGAGTCGCGAGAGATAGTCGAGCGCCTGTTCCGCGTCGTCGAGCTGGACGCGGCGATGATCGATCGCTATCCCCACGAATTCAGCGGCGGGATGAGGCAGAGGGCGATCATCGCCATGGCGCTCTCGTGCGACCCCCAGGTGATTGTTGCCGACGAGCCCACCACCGCGCTCGATGTCATTGTGCAGGACGGCATCTTGAAGGAACTGCGCGAGATCCAGGACGAGCTCGATATGGCGATGATCTACATCTCCCACGACATTGCGGTCATCGCCGAGGTCAGCGACCGGATCGGAGTGATGTACGCCGGCCGCATGGCTGAGCTATCGGACACGGTGACCGTCTTCCGGCAGCCCCGGCACCCGTACACCTACGCGTTGATGTCTGCTTTCCCGAGCATCAAGGGGCCCAAGCGAAAGCTGGCAACGCTGCCCGGCGAGCCACCCGACCTGCTCGAGCCGCCGCCCGGCTGCCGCTTCCATCCGCGCTGCCCGCGAGCGACCGCAGAGTGCAGGAAGGTGCCGCCCGCCTTCGAGGATCTGGGAGGCGACCACTTCGTCGCCTGCTATCACCCGATCGAGGAATCAAATGGCTGAGAACGCTCCTCTCGTCGAAGTACAGGGTCTGCGCAAGCTCTTCCCGGTGGAATCCGGGCTGTTCCGGCAGACACACAGCTTCATCCACGCCGTCGACGGGATCGACCTCAAGATCCAGGCCGGCCGCACCCTGGGGCTGGTCGGCGAATCCGGCTGTGGCAAGACGACGACCGGCAAGCTGCTAGTGCGATTGCTCGATCCAACCGAGGGCAGCATCTACGTGACCGACCCCGAACTGGGGCAGACGGTGGACCTGGCCGGGTTGAAGGGGCGCCAGCTCAAGGCCTTCCGCCGGCGGGTACAGATGATCTTCCAGGATCCCTACGAGTCGCTCAACCCGCGGCGCACGGTGTTCGACACCGTAGCCGAGCCGCTGGTGGTGCAGGACGTGGGCACTCTTTCAGAGCGCGAGGAACGGGTGGCCAACCTGCTGCAGCTCGTCGGCCTGTCCCCGCCTTCCAGCTTCCTGTTCCGCTTCCCCCACGAGCTATCCGGCGGCCAGCGCCAGAGGGTGGCCATCGCCCGGGCGCTGGTCATAGAGCCGGTTTTCGTCGTCTGCGACGAGCCGACGTCGATGCTGGACGTCTCCATCCGTACCGGCGTGATGGAGCTGATGATGGACCTGGCGGACCGCTTTGGCGTCAGCTACCTGTACATCACCCACGACCTGGCCGTGGCCCGCTACATGTGCCAGGAGATCGCCGTCATGTACCTGGGCAAGATCGTGGAGCGGGCGGAGACAGAGGAGCTGCTCAGCAACCCCCTGCACCCATACACGCGGGCGCTTATCTCGGCTGTGCCAGTCCCCGACCCGGAGTACGAGCGGACGGCGATCGAGATCGAAGGGGGAATTGCGGCCCCTATAGACCCCGGCGAACAATGCCGATTCTACGATCGCTGCCCCTTGAGAACAGACCGCTGCGGGCTCGAGGATGCCCCGCCCCTCGTCGATAGAGGCGGCGGCCACTACGTGGCCTGCTTCTAGCTTCTCACAACGCCTCGGCGTCAGCGATAGGCTTCCAGGTCGAGGTACAGCTGCTCTCCCCCGCAGTCGGAGATCCACACCGCGGGATAGCCGAGATCCTCCGCCGGGTCCTCTTCCCAGGAGCTGGCGAAGCGAAGACGTAGGCCCTCGACGGGGAAAATCGTCTCGTGGACGTAGGCCCTCCGCGCCGAATCGGCCAGCAGCGCGGCCTCCTGCACCGAAACCCTGCTGTCAGCGTCCAGGTCCGCCTCATCATCCTGCAGCGCTGCAACGAGGTAGTGGGTGAAGGCCGGGCCGGCGAACTCGGTGCCGTCTGCGGCCAGCCCGAACCAGTCGCACTGGCCTCCGCTGGTCGAGCCAATTGCCAGCCCGCCTCCTCCGTCCCCGCTCACCGCCCGAGCGAAGTACTCCCCATCACAGGCGTCGACAAGCAGAATGCGCCGGCCCTCGACCTCCGTCCAGAGCGGGGGGAACAGGGCGTGCCAGTGCAGATATAGATCCAGGTAGCGACCGCTGCCTGCGTAGTAGAATAGGACCACGTCGTCCCCATCCGCTACATCGGCCAGCCAGCCTACCGCCTCGGCAATACTGGCTCCGTCTACTTCGTCTTCGATCACTCGGACTTGGTCGTCGTCCCAGCCGCCAGCCCGCAGGGCGTCCCGAAGCTCATAGAGATATCCGAACCCGGCCTCTTGATCAGCCAGGAGGCTTTGCTCTGAGTGGTGCTCCTGGGCAGCCAGCACGGCCCAACCCTCCACATGCCCGTCGCCAGCCGGCGCAGGCCTGGGCATTAGCGTAGGAATAGGCAGCAGCGGAGCCGCTTCGCCCTGGGGCGCATCCATGGCGCAGCGCACACCGATCCTGTACGAGTGGCTAGGGGAGCTGCGCTGGAAGTCGCTGGTTCGGCTGGCCGCGGAGGAGCCGCCCGGGCTGCTCACGTAGCCCCCGCCCCGGGCGGCCATCTGCCCGCCGTACGCAGGGCCGGTCGGGTTCTCGGCAGGAGACTCAGAGTAGTAGTCCTCGTCGTAGTAGTCGGCCACCCACTCCCAGACGTTGCCCGCCATGTCGTAGGCACCGTAGGGGCTGACACCTACCGGGTAGCTGCCCACCGGCGCAGCTGCAGTGTAGCCATCGTCGACGAACGGGTCCGACCAGTAGTAGGGGCAGCCAGCGTCGCACAGGTTAGCCCTCCTGGCATCGAACTCATCACCCCAAGGGAATAGCCGGCCATCCGTCCCGCGGGCCGCCTTTTCCCACTCCGCTTCGGTGGGCAGCCGCTTGCCAGCCCATTCGCAGTATACGCCGGCCTGGAACCAGGAGATGGAGCAGATCGGGTAGGCACCATATCCGCTGGCCAGGAAGTAGTAGCTGTTGTGGGGCCCGGTGCACACCCCCGCATCATAGCACTGGCGGTATTCGTCGTTCGTGACCTCGTGGAGATCGATGTAGAAAGCATCCAGGTAGACCTGATGCTGCGGCAACGCTGCGGCCAGGACCGAGTACCACTTGTTGCAGGAGAACGAGGGGGGCGAATCGTTCTCCAAATAGCGGGCACACTCCAGCCGGACCAGCGCGTCGATCTGATCGTCGCTGAGTCCCATGTAGAAGGCGCCGGCTGGAACGAGCACCATCCGCGGAGGGGCGTCGTCCGGCGGCGTGGACGTAGGAGGCGGCGTCGAAGTGGGATACCCCTCCCCGAATGTGGCGCAGCCTGCCGATATCAGCAGGACCGCGCCGATCGCCCAGGCGCGTAGCGAAGCGAAGCTTCTCACCTACTCTCCCTCGCCGTCCCGCCCGACAGCCAGTAGCGGGAGTATGATAGCATGGTGGTGGCGAGTTCGCCAGTGTACGGGCGCCAGATCCCCGGCGGCACCAGACTCGTGACCTCAATCCATTGTCAAGCGCCACGGATGCGGTATAATCGAACATAAGTTCAGGTGGCAGCGATGAACAACAACGAAGTGGCCGATATCTTCGCCAGGATGGCCGACATCCTGGCTATCCAGGGCGACAGCTTCCACCGCATCCTGGCCTACCGGAGAGCGGCGGAGAACATAGCCTCGCTCAGCCGGCAGGTCGAAGAGCTGTGGCAGGCCGGCGAGCTGCGCTCAATCCCAGGCATCGGGGAGACGCTCGAATCGAAGATCGACGAGCTGATGCGCACGGGGAAGATCGCGGCCTACGAGAAGCTCCGCCAGAAGGTGCCCGATGGGGTCGTGGCCATGCTCACAGTGCCGGACGTAGGTCCCAAGCGAGCGGCGCTCTTCTGGAAGGAGCTGGGAGTAGAAAGCGTGGAGTCCCTGGAGAAGGCGGCCCGCGAAGGACGGCTGCAGTCGCTGCCCGGGATGGGGGCGAAGAGCGAGCAGAAGGTGTTGGCCGGGATCGAGGCGCTGAAGCGCCGCTCCGGCCGGACCCTGCTGGGCGTGGCCCTGCCACTCGCGGAGGCCATGCTGGAAGCGCTGCGCCAGGTAAAAGGTGTCGTTCAGGCCGCCCCCGCAGGGAGCCTGCGCCGCAGGCGAGAAACGGTGGGAGATCTCGATCTCCTGGCTGCGGCCGAGGACGCGGGGCCCGTCATGGCCCGCTTCAGAGAGCTGCCCCAGGTAGCGGAGGTTCTGTTGAGCGGGCCGACGAAGACGGCGATCCGCACGGCAGAGGGATTCCAGGTCGACCTGAGGGTGCTGGAGCCCCAGCGCTGGGGCACTGCGCTCCAGTACTTCACCGGCAGCCAGGCCCACAACGTGCACCTGCGCCAGCTGGCGTTGGAGCGGGGCTTCTCCCTGAGCGAGTACGCGCTGCACAGAAAGGGAGGGGACATCCTCTGCAGCACCGAGGAGGAGGTCTACTCCAGGCTCGGGCTGCCCTACATACCGCCGGAGCTGCGGGAGGATCGAGGGGAGATCGAGGCCGCCCTGGCCGGCCGCCTGCCCCATCTCGTCGAGCTGGCGAACCTGAAGGGCGACCTCCAGTTCCACACCACCCGATCGGACGGCCACAACAGTCTGCTGCAGATGGCGCAGGGGGCACACGCCGCAGGGCTCGAGTACGCGCTGGTAACCGACCACTCCCACGGCCTGGGCGTCGCCCGCGGGATGAGCCCGGAGGAGGTGCAGGAACAGCGGGTAGAGATCGACCAGGTCAATCACCGGATGGGGGACAGCTTCCGGGTTCTTGCCGGCACGGAGGTCGAGGTCCGCTCCGACGGCTCCCTCGACTTCCCAGACGAGGTCCTGGCGCAGCTCGACCTGGTCGTCGCCGCCGTGCACAGCGGGCTGCGGCAGGAGAGGGAGAAGTACACCGGACGCGTGTTGGCGGCGATCCACAATCCGCACGTCGACGTCATCGCCCACCCCACCGGCCGGCTCCTTGGCGAACGAGAGGGGGCGGACGTCGACATGGAGGCCGTGCTCCGAGCTGCGGCCGAAGCCGGCACGGCACTGGAGGTCAACGCCCACCCCAGCCGGCTCGATCTGAACGACCTCCACGTGCGCCGGGCGATCGAACTGGGCGTGAGGCTGGCCGTCAGCTCGGATTCGCACGACGTAAGCGGCTTCTCCGTGTTGCCCTTCGGCGTCGCCACCGCCCGGCGCGGCTGGGCCACCGCCGCCGACGTGATCAACACCATGTCTGCGCAAGAGGTGCTGGCTTGGGCGGCAGGGAGATAGGTGGCAGCCGGCCTGCTTCGCTGCTGAAGGACGCGGCAAAGCAGGAGCGGCCGTTGCTCTGGGTAAGAAGGCAATGACGAGGATTGGCCACGCTCTGACTCAGAGACTGAGCCACTCCGCTGGCTGCAACGAGGCTGGGCCGGCCAGGGTGTTCCATCCGAAGGCAAGATGCGGGTGATGCGCCGGATCCTTCCGCCCGTGACCCTCGCCCTGGCCTTGCTGGCCGCGGCGCTTCTGCCCATCTCCCGCAGCCTGGCAGTTCGCCAAGAGCCGGGCGCCATCTGCCTCTGGTCGGAGGAAGGCCCGGTCGCGACGGTCCGTTCCGTGCAGGCCAGGTCGGCGGCGCTGGAGCCAGAGGAGCTGCTCAACGCCTTGCTCGAGGGGCCCACCTCCGAGGAGGCCGCCCACGGTTTCAGCTCCGCTATCCCGCCGGGCACGACGCTGGACAGCGTGGTGACCGGCCCCAGCGGCGCGGTCACGGTGGGGCTGCAGGTACCTGAGGATGCGCTCCAGGCCATTGACCACGCTTCATTCGAGATCATCGTTCAGCAGCTCGGCCGGACGCTGGAGCCGCTCGACTGGCGCGACCTGCACATCGAAACCCGAGACCCGGAGAGCGGCGACTATGTACCGCTCGCCTCCCTCCTGCCGCAGATCGACGTCGCTGGCAAGGATCCCGCGCCTTCGACTCAGGAAGCAGCGGCAGGTTCCGGTGCCCGCGCCGGACAGCCCTCCGCCGGCGGGCAGACCCAGCCCCAGGGCGCGCTGAGCGGCAAGACGATCTACGTCAGCGCCGGCCACGGCTGGGCCTGGACCGGCTCCACCTGGAGCACACAGCGAGCGCCGGACCCTGACCCGCCTTACGTGGGGCCGATCATCGAGGACCACAACAACGCCGAGGTAGTCAACCAGTACCTGCTCCAGTACCTGTGGAGCGCCGGGGCCATGGTCTGGCCCGTCCGCGAGCGGGATATGAACGGAGCTGAGACGATCGTCGACAACGGTGATGCGGGCTACGTTGAGTCGGCTGGCTGGACGACCGTCTCCCCCAACGGCTATGGGGGCGGGAGCTACGCCTACGCCGAGACGACGACGGAAGCGCCAAGCGCGGCGGCAACCTGGAGCGCAACCCTGCCGGCGGATGGCAAGTACGCAGTCTACGTCTGGTACCGGCCCGGCACGAACCGGGCGCCCGACGCCCGCTACACCGTCCACCACGCCGGCGGCGACACGGTGGTGACCGTGAACCAGCAGCACCACGGGTATACCTGGCACTACGTCGGCACTTACGGCTTCCGCGGCGGAGAGGCGGCTTCGGTAACACTCGACAACCACTCTACCTGCGACGGCGGCGTCGTCATCGCCGACGCCGTGCGCTTCGGCGGCGGGACCTTCGACGAGCTGGGATCGATCTTCACCGCTGCGCCGCAGGCGCCAGACAGGCCCTGGTACGAGGTGGCAGCTTTCTACTATTCCCAGAAGATGGGACTCGACACCTCCGACTACGAGGAGTTCAACGACGTCATCGCCCGCCCGATCTACGCCCGCTGGGAGCACGCCGGCACAGGCGACGACGCCGTCTACGTCTCCTGGCACTCGAACGGCTGGACCGGCCTTATCCGGGGCACGGAGTCGTACGCCCACAACGGAGACGGCAATCCCCGCACGGAGGGCAGCCTCGAGCTCCGCCACGCCATCCATACAGAGCTGATCAACGACATTCGCGCCGGCTGGGACGCCACCTGGCCGGACCGGGGCGAGCGCCTGGCCAACTACGGCGAGCTGCGCCTGCTTTGGGACGACAACCCTGCCGACTGCATGCCGGGAGCGCTTGTCGAGATCGCTTATCACGACAACCCCGCCGATGCTGATGCGCTCAAGGACCCGCAGTTCGAGCTGCTCGCGGCGCGCGCCGTCTACCAGGGCATCGCCAAGTACTTCCTGGGGCCCAACGCCCCGCTGCTCCCCGAGCCGCCCACCCATCTGGCGGTCACCAACCTGGGCGGAGGAAAGGTCGAGCTGTCCTGGCAACCTCCTGCCACCGACGGGAGCGGGCTGGCGGGCCACGCGGCCACGGGGTACAGAGTCTACACCAGCAGCGACGGGCTGGGCTGGTCGAACGGCACGGCTGTGGTGGGGACTCAGCACACGGTGTCCGCTCTGGCGGACGGCCAGCTGCTCTACGTCCGCGTCACGGCCACGAACGCGGGCGGCGAATCGTTCCCCACTGAGGTGCTGGCGGCGCGAGTGGGCGCAGATCCGCAGATCCTCCTGGTCAACGGCTTCGACCGCCTCAACCACACCATGCTCCCGCTGGAGACAGGTTCGCCGATGGGCACCAACGCCCGGATGTACCTCGACCAGATGAACAGCTTCGACTACGTGATCGAGCATGCCCCGGCCCTGCCCCACCCCTTCGACAGCGCGAGCAACGAGGCCGTAGGGGACAGCCTGCTCTCGCTGTCCGGCTACTCGATAGTCGACTGGATCCTGGGTGAGGAGAGCGGGCCCGATCAGACACTCGACCCCGCCGAGCGCAGCTTGATACACGGGTTCCTGGAAGGCGGGGGGTCGCTTCTCTTGAGCGGCACCGAGGTGGGCTACCATCTTGCGTACCAGGGGGCTGATCCCGTCTTCTACAACGAGATGCTGCACGCCGACTATGCCGGCGACGACGCTGGGACGTACCAGGCGCTGCCCGCCTCCGGCTCCGTCTTCGACACGGTGGCACCCTTCTCGTTTGACGCCCCCGGAACGTACGACGCCGACTATCCCGATCGGCTGATTCCAGTGAATGGTGCCCGCCCGGCACTGACCTACGGTGGAGGGCTGGGCGGCACGGCCGGGATCGAGTGGGCGGATGGCTGCTCCCGGCTGGTGTACTTCGGGTTCCCTTTCGAGACAATCAGACCCTCCGCCAGGAACGACGTGATGGAGAGCGCGCTCACGCTCCTGGGCCTGTGTACATCCATGTCCAGCCCGGCCGACGGCGCTGCCCACAACTCGATCCCCTCCTGCCAGGGCAGCTCGCGGGGGCTCGATGCGCCGGTAAGCCTGGTGCAGCTGCGGCTGCGGCGGCTCTCAGACGGCAGGTATTGGAGCGGCAGCTGCTGGGTGGAGGGAGAGACCTGGTTCGATGCCAGCGGGACGGCATCCTGGACCTGCTTGCTCCCTTCGCTCGACGAAGGGCAATACTCTCTCCTGGCGCAGGCTGAGGCGGATGGCTCGGCCGACGTATGGCCGCCGGAGAGCACATTCACGTACGACACTCTCGCGCCCGGCTCAACGCTGCTGATCACGCCAACGGGCGGCATCACCATCAGCGGGCTTCCCGTCGCCCCGCTGCAGTGGCTGGCTATTGGGCCGGACGGCGGATCGCCCATATCCTATCGGGTGGAGGTAGACGGGGAGCACTACTCATCCGCCGAGGCCGATTTGGGATTGTTCGTCTCCGGGGACGGATTGCATACCTGGGGTGTTCAGGTAGTGGACGCAGCAGGCAATGAATCCGCCTGGATCACAGACACGTTCGTGATCAGTCGCACTCACGCCTGGCTGCCATTGCTTGTGAGGTGGGCTCAGTGATATGTCGAGCGCGCCGGGTGCCGCCCGCCTTGCCTTTCCGTCAGCGACTGGCTGAGTGCAAGACATGAGAAGCTTCTACTGGCTGGTGCCGGGCTTACTTGCCGGCCGCGCCGGCCCGGGGCGCGTCCCTTGGGATCCGGCGGAGCTGTGGAACGACGGATTCCGTACTGTGATCTCGTTGATCGAGGTCGACGGCACGCGCCTGGAGGCAGCCGGCCTGCGCCACGTCAGCGCGCCCCTGGCAGCGATGGCGCTGTTCGGCTTTCAGAGGCGGCGCCTGGCGCGCGATCTGCTGCCTCTGGCGGACCTGATCGCGGCGGAGATAGAGGCAGGGCGTCCCACGCTCGTCCATTGCCGGGCGGGGAAGGACCGCACAGGAGCGCTGCTGGCAGGGTATCTGATCCGCCATCACGGGCTTTCACCGGAGGCAGCGGTGCGGTCCGTGAGAGGGGTCAATCCCGTAGCGATGACGGCCCCCGGATTCGTCCGGCTGCCGGGGCTGTTGGCGAGGGCCGAGTAGACGCAAGGCCACAATTGTGGCAAGGGGGCGGACATGGGCGACGAATGGCAGGGCAGGACCAGGCGCACCCGGCCGGTCCCAGACGTACCCGATGATCTCGATCTCGCCGATCGTCACAGCCGGGCCAGGCAGGAGCTGAGGGCGGTTCCGCTGCACGTCTGGCTGATGGCGGCGATCGTGCTGGCGATGCTCGTAACGGTCTGCGCGGTGTGGGGGCTGGTCTTGCTGCGCGAGGGCCGGCTGGGGCGGGCGACGGCCACGCCGACCGTGCTGACGCCCAGTGCAGAGGCCAGCCCCTCGCCGACCGCCACTGAGCTCCTCGAGCCTACGCCGACGCTTTCCCCGGACATCGTCGTCGGCTCGCGCGTGCGTGTGGCGGGCACGGAGGGCGAAGGGCTCAGCCTGAGGGCCGGACCCGGCACCGCCTACACCCGTATGGACATCGCGCTCGACGGCGAGATCTTCATCGTGGCGGACGGGCCGACCAGGGCCGGCGGCGTGACATGGTGGAAGCTGCGCGACCCCGCCGATTCGCAGCGATCCTACTGGGCGGTAGGTAACTATCTGGAGCTAGTTGTCGAGCCCTAGGGCGCCCCAAGTGGCGCCGTCACTGAGCAGCGACACGGCTCATCGGTAGGAGGCAGGAGTGACGACGGACGAAGCAAGAACACGCGTGGAGGAGCTGCGCCAGGAGATCAACGAGCATAACTACCGCTACTACGTGCTCGATGACCCCGTCATCAGCGACGCCGAGTACGATGCTCTGATCGATGAGCTCCGCCAGCTGGAGGCTGAGCACCCGGATCTGGTAACGCCGGATTCGCCCACGCAGCGAGTGGGAGGACAGCCGGCGGATGGGTTCGTCAAGGTGGAGCACCCGGCGCCGATCCTCAGCCTGGACAAGACCGCCAGCGGGGAGCAGATCCGCAGCTGGTGGGATAGGGTAAGCAAGTACTTGCCCGCCGGCGCCGGACAGTCCGCCTGGGTGGTTGAGCCGAAGCTGGATGGTCTGACGGTCGTGCTGCAGTACGACGGTGGGGTCTTCACCAGGGGCGCCACGCGGGGCAACGGCTACGTGGGCGAAGACGTGACCACCAATCTGCGCACAGTCCGCTCGCTGCCGCTGCGCGTTCCGGTCGCGGATGGGGGTCCGCACCCACCCTCCCGTCTGGTCGTGCGCGGAGAGGCGATCATGCTGATCGACGCCTTCGAGGAGTTGAACCGCCGGCAGGCGGAGGCGGGCGAGAAGCTCTTCGCCAACCCGCGCAACGCCGCGGCCGGCTCGCTGCGCCAGCTCGATCCCCGCGTTACCTCGTCCCGTCCGATCACGCTGCTCTGCTACAGTATCGTCGATTCAGACGGCCCCGTGCCGGCTACGCAGTGGGAGACGCTGGCCTACCTGCGCCAGCTCGGCTTCCCCGTGTCAGAGCTGATCGCCCGCTTCGAGTCACTCGACGAGCTGGTGCACTACTGCGAGGTCTGGGAGAAGCGGCGCGACACCGTGCCTTATGAGGTGGACGGACTGGTGATCAAGGTCGACGAGCTGGCAGCGGGCGAGGCGATGGGCATCGTAGGCCACGCCCCACGTGGCGAGATAGCCTACAAGTTCCCCGGACGGGAGGCGACGACGAAGCTGCTCGATATCGGCGTCAACGTCGGCCGCACCGGTGCGCTCACCCCCTACGCCGAGCTGGAGCCGGTCCGCCTGGGCGGGGTGACGATCAGGAAGGCGACGCTGCACAATTTCGAGGACCTGCAGCGAAAGGACATCCGGGTCGGCGACACCGTTCTCGTCCGGCGCGCCGGCGACGTGATTCCCTACGTGGTCGGACCGGTGAAGGCGGACCGGACCGGGCAGGAGAAGCCGTATCAGCTGCCCACCGCCTGCCCTTCCTGCGGTGAGCCGGTCTACTCCTCAGCGGACGAGGTCGCAGTCTACTGCATCAACGTCGCCTGCCCCGAACAGCGCGTCCGCCAGGTGGGCCACTTCGCAGCAGTGATGGACGTGGAGGGCATGGGCGAGCGGACGGCCGCGCTGCTCGTGGAGAAGGGGCTGGTGGCCGACGGAGCGGATCTCTACTCCCTCAAGCGGGACGACCTTCTTGAGCTGGAGGGCTTCGCCGAGAAGAGCGCCGACAGCCTCGTGGCGTCGATAGCAGCCACGAAGGAGCGGCCGCTGGCCCAGCTGCTCGCGGCGTTGGGCATCCAGGGTGCGGGGTGGACGATCTCCCAGCTCCTGGCCCAGCGGTTTCTCTCCCTGGACGAGCTCGCCGCCGCGGGCCAGGACGAGATCGAGGCGATCGAAGGGCTGGGCCCCCACACGGCCGAGGCCCTGGCCGGCTGGTTTGCCCGCCCGCGCAACAGAGAGTTCATCGAGAAGCTGCGCCAGGCGGGGGTCAAACTGGAGCAGGAGGCACCGGCCGCCCCTGCCGAGGGACAGCTGACGGGACTGACGTTTGTCATCACCGGCACCCTCCCTTCGATGAGCCGGGACGAGGCGAGCCGGCTTATCGAGAAGAACGGGGGCAAGGTCACCGGCAGCGTCAGCCGGAATACAAGCTACCTGGTCGTCGGCGAGTCTCCCGGCTCCAAGTTCGGGAAAGCCCAGGGATTGGACGTGCCGATGCTCGACGAGGAGGCGCTGCTGGACATGATAGGCGGGAAGGAATAGCACCGTGAAGGTCTTCCTGAAGAAGAGCCGCTCCCGGCCGGTGCAGCAGCACCACCCCTGGGTGTTCTCTGGCGCGATCGGCAGCACTGAGGGCGAGCCTGAGGACGGCGACATCGTAGAGGTGTGCGACGTCGGCGGCAACTGGCTGGCCCGGGGCAGCCTCAACCGCCGGTCGCAGATCACGGTCCGCCTGCTCACCTGGCAACAGGACGAGGAAATCGACGCCGGCTTCTGGCGGCGCCGGCTGGATCGGGCGGTGCAGGCCCGCAGACAGCTGGCGGAGGACCGGGCGACCACCGCCTACCGGCTGGTCTACGCCGAGTCCGACTTCCTGCCGGGCCTGATCGTCGATCGATACGGTGACTGGCTCGTCGTTCAGTTCCTTACGCTGGGCATCGACCGCTGGCGCGACGAGATCACCGGCGGGCTGGTCGAGCTGCTCAAGCCGAAGGGCATCTACGAGAGATCGGACGTCGACGTTGTGGAGAAGGAGGGCCTCGAGGGGCGCTCCGGGCTCCTCTGGGGCGACGAGCCTCCGGAGCGGGTGGAGATTCTGGAGGGCGGCTACCGCTTCCAGGTCGACTTGCGGCAGGGCCACAAGACTGGCTTCTACCTGGACCAGCGGGAGAATCGGGCCCGCCTGGGACAATGCTGCGAAGGCGCAGACGTACTGGACGCCTTCTCCTACAGCGGAGCTTTCGGGGTCTGCGCAGCGGCCGGCGGCGCCAAGAGCGCTACACTCGTCGATACCTCGGCACCGGCGCTGGACCTGGCCAGGCGCAACTTCGAGCTCAATGGGCTGCAAGCCAAGGGGATCGAATACGTCGAGGGCGACGTCTTCAGCGTCCTGCGTGGTTATCGGGCCCAGGGCCGCGGCTTCGACGTGATTGTTCTCGATCCGCCCAAGCTGGCGCGCAGCGACCGCGAGGTCAAGCGCGCCTCGCGTGCCTACAAGGACGCCAACCTGCTCGCCTTCCAGCTGCTCCAGCCAGGAGGGATTCTCTTCACCTTCTCCTGCTCCGGCGCCGTGTCTGCAGACCTGCTGCAGAAGATCGTCTTCTCGGCGGCGGTCGATGCGGGACGGGATGGGCAGATCATTGCTCACCTCAGCCAGGGAGCCGACCACCCGGTCGCCCTTACCTTCCCAGAAGGCGCCTATCTCAAGGGTCTGATCTGCCGGGTTGTGTAGCAGCGGAACAGGCAAACCACAGAGGCGCAGAGGACGCAGGGATTCTTCCATCTGGGCGCGATGAATCGCGCCCCCACGGCGCTTACTCTATGGCTCTGCGGTTCATCACAGGCGGCTAGCCTTGCATTTGAGCCGCCAGCATGTATAATCGGCCTGCTATCCTCGAAGGGGCTCATATCACCTGATGGCACGGCGCGGATCGAAGAAGGCCGTAGGTGACTTCGACCACCGGCAGATCGGCAAGCTCCAGAAGATCGTTGAGCAGATCAGCGCACTGGAGCCCGATATGGCGGTGCTCGACGATGCCGGCCTGCGCGCCAAGACCGATGAGTTCCGAGAGCGCCTGGCAGGCGGGGAGAGCCCGGACGACCTGCTGATCGAGGCCT